>Ga0194040_1000651_pt1 | contig 10525 bp, 10 predicted proteins | sample JunL2210m_MetaG_FD_148973 | JGI IMG/M metagenome (GOLD analysis project Ga0194040, IMG submission 148973) | Anoxic zone freshwater microbial communities from boreal shield lake in IISD Experimental Lakes Area, Ontario, Canada - Jun2016-L227-10m | ecosystem: Environmental > Aquatic > Freshwater >... | reverse complement strand
TTCCATTACACTGGGATGTTAAAGTAATATTCATTGTATATTCCGTTTCCTCTATACCACTCATAACAATCACTTCTCTTACCAGATTTGAATGTATAACAATTGTTCGATATATATTTTAGTATTCGCCGATCTGAAATTGACCCCCCATTCGTCATAAGATAGAAGTTTTGTTTTTTAAAGATTGTAGCCGTTCGCGATTTGTAGAGGGGAACGGTTATAATTTTAAATGTTTGCGTTGATGAAACTATGCCCCAAACCCCGATAAGGATAGTGCCGCCGCCCCCGAAGGACGCCCCGGCGACGGTTCAGTGCTTGTTTACTGGATTGGCCAATAGTATTTCCTGGATTCAGAGATGTTTTGAAATACCGGGTGTTTTCTGTTTTTTGATTTCTCTTGTTAAGAATAATAACCCTTTCGAAATAGCGGAGAGGCCTTAAGGTGATCTCTCTATACCGAAGAAATGCGTTAATGGTAAAGGGGGGGGTCAATATTGGATCGGCGTAATCATTCAGTTTCACGGAAATACCATTTATCACTATTTTTTGGCGTAAACCAAACATTGTTTGAAAAATCTGAAGATAATTTAGTGTTTTTTACCTCAAATAGAGAGACTTTTTCGGAGAATCCGTATCAAAGTACGTGTGGCAATTGCTTTGGCGTTAATGCCCCGATAAATCGGTCTTATTTTGGCCAGATTGACTTAATTCCGCTAAATTATCCGCAAAAGTAAAAATCGATGGATATCAGTCCGATTGCAAGAAACGGGGCCCGGATTAACGTTATTTACCCTGTAATAAGGGGTAAGGATTCAGTAAAGGGAAAGATTTTTCGGGCGTTATTTAAGATAGCAGGGATAGAGCGTATCATTCTGAATTGATTCAGACTACACTTCATGAAGCATGAATGGGATGTAAATAGGTGGTAAGACCCAGCATATCGTGACCCCTAAAGGATAAAGTTCGACGTTCATTGCTCCTTTGGTGAAGCATATATCGGAGATTTTGTTTGGGCAACTATTGATACCCGGGAACAATTGCTCAAAAGCATATCTTACAACGATGAGGAGATGGTTGTTCGGAAGATAAAAAAATTCGAGTATGTGATTGATGAATGTGCGCAAGATTTGGAGGATAAGATTTTTTTATCCTGAATGATTAAAAAAATGGTCACGATATGCTGAGCCTTTCCCAGTAAAATATCTAAATCTATTTAATGATACGACCATACAACTGATATATGCCATTCGGGAAATTTAAGTCGCTTGTCCCGTATATCCTTGAAGACACTCCGGTACCGGTCTTTCTTCAGGAAGGGGGTGTCTCGATCCCAGAGTACCGTGAAAGACCCTATTATGTTGTGTTGTCTGTGGACTTTGGAAATACTGTTACGGATTGCATCATCGTCGGTACGAACCTTGAAACAGGGATAACGTATACCATCAATTCGGCGACCCGCCTGACCTACAAGATCCGGATCCCGAAAGAAGGAGAAAAGGTGTTGGGTCACTCATTCGAGGGGATCCCTATCTCCCAAGGTGCGGTGGTTGATTTTGTCAGGGATATTGTCCTTCATTCACTCAGGGATTCACATATCGACCCTGATAAGGATCTCGATTTTGTGGTCTATTGTACCGGTTTTGTTGGTACGTGGAATTCTTCGGCCGATGCCAGCCTATTCATTACCGGGATCGCAAAGGGGTGCATGGATGCAGGTATTCCAAATTCCAAGTTCACTCCGCCAATGACAAAAAAATCACTTCATTCGGATATCCAGAAGTTCAGCCTTGCCGATAAAGTCACTTTTTGTGGTACGATCGCCGGTGCTGTACCCATTTCCGGAATATCAGGTGAACATGATATTGCCAATGATATGGAGGGTGACCTGAAAATGGCCGGGATTAAAGAAGGCGCGCTTCATTCTCCCGTTGATTTCAGAAACCCCTCTGTATCAGTTGATTTCGGGACCATCCTTGATGGAAGGATCACCGGTCCCGCACCCGATGACGAAAAAAATCCGTATTCTTCAACAATTGGCTGCTTTGTCGGGTTAGGAGGAATAATTGCCGATGTCATGGTCCGGGGTACCGGTGAAGTTGACCCGCTCTATGGTAGTGCGCACGAATTTTTGGGAGACCGGATAGAGACCGGCTGGCTTTCAAAGGGTGAAAAAGGGGTTGTAAAAGAATATGTTGACCAGATACATGATTATATCAACATCTCTGTCGTACCTCGCGGGACCACGCATTTTGGCATCGTGCCTTTAGATGAGGATATTTCATCAAAGACAGGGGTGACGATTATTGGTGTCGATAGCGGACAAAATTTCAGCAACAAGGAGACTATCCGGATGCTTGGTGCCGATATTTATAAGCAGCAGGGTAAAAAGACCTTTTCCGAAGTCGTCGACCGGGTCTGCTCAAGAATCGCGCTTCGGGCACTTGATGTTGCAATAGACAATAATCTCGTTGATGCAAATTCTGCGATTGGGTTTTCAGGGAGAGCGGCAATGTCGGGAAGAAAACCTGAATACATCATGGAAGGGATTCGTGACCGTAATTTGTACAAAGATCCGATGGAGCGGGTAATTTTTGTCTCCAGTGCCCTTCCACGCGGGGCATCACTGATGGCCAGGTGCATGGCATCACTTGGCAGACCTGAAAAGCCGATTGGTGGGCAAAGAGGGGGTAGATGTATCATGGGGAAACGGATAAAGGCGGCAAAATATTAATTTCATCCGGTGTAGACCAGCTACCACCCCGTATCTTTTTTAATCCGTGATTATTTAGGGGGCACCCTCATCTTCAACAACACGATACAATGGTAGTCCGGGTTTTTCCGATTATTGCTACGTTTTTAGCATCGTCCGCAATCTGGTCGAAACTATATTCTCTATCCTGAAAAGAAAGTTCGAGAAGTGCTTTGAAACGAGAAAATATCCCAACCCAGAAAATTATACTCCAATTGATCATTCACAACATTATCAAAATCCATCTATCATTTTTCATGTTTAGCTCAATTGAGAATCTCGGCAGAGCCAAAAAAATTATTGTGATTGCCGGGCACCACATTTATCACAATATTTAGCAGTCTGGGGTAAAACAGCTTCGCAGGACGGACAAGATTTGGTATCCATTCCTGAAGGGGGAGTATTTGCACACTTCGGACATCGTTGGACTTCCATTCCCATACCCGATCCACAATGCATACAAAACCGTTTCGCCGGCTCCATTAATTCAATAACCTTTTCACCCTTACCTGTGCCAGCTACAGCGGTAACAATCGCCTTTCCACCAATCAGGCCTGCTGTAAGAACGGTTGATCCAAATAATGATTTTGCCGGAATAACTACTTCTTTGTTAATACTCCCTAATGTTGTCGAAAGCATGAGTGTCCGGTCTTCAAGCGATGTAAAGTGTTTACCCTGGTCATTTTTCAATTTAAAGGTCAAGGTTGAAGTGGATTTACCATCTGCAATAATCGATTCGGGCGATGCCTCGATATCAATACCCGATATGACACCCTCAAAATCAACTATGGTCTGAACTGTTTTCTGTTGCGATTGGGCGGTTACCGTAACAGGACCACACTCGTTTGACGAGGTGAGTATGGCATCACCACTGTCTTTTCCGGCAGGGATGAATATATTCTCAATTTTTCCGGAGGTTGTTGTTAATTCAACGTGCCGCTCCTTCTTCTGCACCCTGGGACGCCCGAAAAGATTGGAGAACCGGACCTTCAAAATAATCTGGGAAACCCCATCACAGGGGATACTTTTTTTAACAGGTACCAATTCGATCTTCTCTCTCGTCCAGAGAACCACAATTATCACCAGGATGATGATAGCCAGAAGAGCGATGCCGGCAATTAATCCCCAGTTCATCGGGGGTGAAGGGTTCTGTGCAGTAACCGGTGGTGATTGAACAGGTGAAGATTGATTTGCACTATTCGCACTGGTGGCAGGCAGAGCACTTATTGCTATTATCTGCGATGAGTACGATGAAGTTCCGCCCAGGTTGTCTTTCGTAGTCAGGATGACTTTAAATGTTCCTGCCTGGGAGTAGGTATGGGTGGCTGTCTTTCCGGACACCGTTGCCCCATCACCAAAGTCCCACATATATGAGGTGATATATCCATCAGGATCTTTGGACAGCCCTGCGTCAAAACTGATTTTAAGGGGGACCTGTCCACTTGATGAAGTTGAAGAAAATGTTGTTTTGGGAGGCAGATTTTCGACTGCTACCTGTCCGGAAGCAGAACTCGGACTTCCCGCACCCTGACCGCTTCCTGAACCGGAAGCTGAACCAGCCATTGCTGCATTGAAATCAGCTGGAGTGCCGGTCGCAGTAACGGTAACGGTATCAGTAACGGTACCAGCACCTGTGCCGGTACCTGTTCCAGTTCCTGTACCCGTACCAGTGCCAGTACCCGTACCTGTACCCGTACCTGTACCCGTACCAGTACCAGTACCAGTACCTGTACCAGTACCAGTACCAGTACCAGTGCCAGTACCAGTACCAGTACCAGTGCCAGTACCCGTATCCGTACCAGTGCCTGTTCCGGTTCCTGTATCGGCGGGAGGCTGATACCGGGTTAGTCCTAGGTCACTTACACCTATATCTAAAGGTTTCAGCTTTACAGCAACAGGATTTTCCACAGGCAAATTGAGTTGACGTGCTGCTTTCACCGTGTCTGCTGTAGCAATAGTTATCGATAAAACACAGAAGATTAGCAAAATTGTAATTATTAATGTCATCCTAACCATGCGGGATCGGCATATACCACTGCAGGTATTCTTGGGATTAGAGGACCTACCTGTATCTTTCATATTATTGAATCTTAGTGAGAAATGATATATATTCTTCTCACGTCACTTTCACCCCACGCCCGCTCCACCCTTATTGACCCCCGGGCACACTGACGTACCATGGAGTTTGAGCTCGCACCCATGGTATCGGTATTAACGGGCACGTTCTGTACCATGATCGCACCTGAAGAGCTCGTGCTCCCGGCCCTCACCAACCCTGACAACAGGCGTTACCTGTTCCTTTATCTCGCAGGGACTAGATCAGTGATACTTCCTGCACTCACGAAGTACCCCGGCAACATGGAGGTCAGAAGGGCAGTTTCGCCAGGCCAGCTCGCTGCAGAGATCCTGGCGATACGGCATTCCATTCTCTTCGTCGAGCATGACCCGTCACTGTACACCGGTGAGGAAGATGCCGCATCAGTCGCACATGCACTGAAGATAGCATCAGAAGGTGCAGTTGTGGTGCTGTATGCTCATAGAGCCGATCCCTGGTTTGATGTAATCCAGTCCCACGCAAACCAGGTGTACTTCTTCCGGGAGCAGCCCGTAATCCCACGGGATACTCCACGCCGGGTGCACCCCTCGCGAAAACTGCAGGATACAGGAAAGGGACAGGTCACCCTTGAAGGGTTCTTCGCAGGGGTGACATGATGGGGCGAAGTTTCCAGAGTGTCCGCATGGGGGTAAACGACATCGCCGGACGATGGGGACGTGCAGCCCGGGCCATGAGGTGCGAGGATGCCGTCTACGCGGACAAAGTGGTGGCAATGGCAAAAACATATGCAAGCGAGGCGTTTTATACGTTCGATGACCCTCTTGAAGCTGCCATTTTTTCGGTAATCCTCTGCATGTGCAGGGAGTATGAGACAAATTGGATGGATGAGGGGCATGTTGTTCCCGACGACGTTGACTCTTTTCCTGGGTTACCACCATACTATTCAACCGAAAATTTCCCTCGTTGGCCGGGAAACGGGCGGGTGTGAACGACCATGTGGGTCATCGACTCATATTACCGGAACGGCCATGTTGAACTCTGGGAGCGTGGCAAACAGGGCAGGACAACCCTCCACCGGGTACCCTGGACACCTGATTTTTATTTCCAGCTTCCTGATGCGGACGCCCACTGGCAGATGATCGAGGCACTTTCTGATCAGTACAGCATTCTGGAATGCCAGTTTGAGACCGTGTACGGTACCTGCCACGGGTACCGTGCCAGTACAGGACGGCGGGTAGCAGATGCAATCCTGGAACAGACCTGCAATATCGCCAGGTTGTACAATGTAGATTCCAGGCCTGAACACCGCTACATGGCCGAACATACCCTGTTCCCATGCGGAGAACCGGAAGAGTCCAGGTTTTCCCTGGAATTTTCTCTCCCGGACAGGGTCCTGGAGATCGAAGTCCTGGAAAACCCGTATGCCGCTCCGGAGTGCAGTTCAGTCCGTGTAACCAACCGGGAGTCCGGCGTAAAAGATCTTCTTTCAGGGGATGAAAAAACGGTGATCACCGATCTCTCCGGGATTGTCGTTTCCTGTGACCCGGATATCATTCTTTTTCCTGGTGCAGATATCTGGGTACCGCGGATCGTAGCAAAGGCCTGGCATTATGGTCTCGACCCACCGTTCAGCCGGAGTGGAATGTTCCGGAGGATTGATGCAAAATCGTACATGAGCTATGGCAGGACCGAGTACCGTGAAGGTTCGCTCATGCCGGATGGCCGGGTACTGATCGACACGCTTACCAGCTTTAATTATCGTGAAGGTGGGTTGTTTGGGGTCCTCCTCGCATCGCGGCTCACCGGCCTCTGCCCAAACCTCACAGCACGGTTCACTGCAGGAACCCTGATATCGGGATATGAAGTGTACGAAGCACATCTGCGGGGGATAGCGGTACCGTACCGGAAGGCCGATGCAGAAAACCTCCGAAACGTAAATGGCCTCCGTGCCTGCGACCGGGGAGGGATGATGTTCCAGCCGGTGCCTGGGCTCTACGAGGACGTCTTCCAGATCGACTTCACCTCCCTGTACCCGGCAGTCATCGTGCTGTACAACCTCTCGCCCGAAACGGTTACCAACCCCGAAAAGCCAGGTTTTCTCCCGGCGGTGCTTGCACCGCTCCTTGATCTCAGGTACAGGACAAAACAGCTGAAGAAGACCGTCCCGCACTATCGCGGGGCCGATTCCATCCTCAAGTGGATGCTGGTCACCTGTTTCGGCTATACAGGGTATAAAAATGCCAAGTTCGGACATATCGAGGTCCACGAACGGATCACCTCCTGTTCCCGGGACATCCTCATCAGGTCGAAAGAGATCGCCGAGGAGGAAGGGGCAACAGTCCTCCACGGAATTGTCGACTGCCTGTGGCTCCGGGGACCCGGGCGTGAACACCTGAAAGCCCGGATCGAGGAGGAGACCCACCTGCTCACAGAACTCGAGTCCTACGACTGGCTGGTATTTCTCCCGATGCCGGACGGGTTCGGAGCGTATAACCGGTATTATGGCAGGCTCGACGACGGGTCTGTTAAAATCCGCGGTATTGCCAGCAGGCGGGGTGATACCCCCGAATACATCAGGCGGGTACAGGCGGAAATGCTCGACCTCCTGGGTTTGGCATCCTCACGGAACGAGATCAACGAGGTTTCCAGTGCGGTGAGAGAACTGTACAGGGGAGCCAGTGAAGGACTCCGTACTGCGAGCCCGCAGGAGATGGCAATCCACCGCCAGGTAAGCCAGCTGGATTATTCCCGGAACTGCCCTGAGGCATCGGCAGTCAGGGCATGCAAGGCTGCCGGTATTCCGGTCTCGCCGGGGATGGAGATCGGGTATGTCGTCCGTGATGCCAGAAAATGGGCCGTAGACCTTTCATGGGAGGCCGAAGGGTTCGATCTGGCCTATTACCAGGGGCTACTCGACAGGGCATGGCGTGAGATCGAGTTTTCCCTCGATATGGCAGCCAGGGGTGGAACAGGTCCCATGTGAGTATCCATCAAACAGTGATGCGGCCGAACTATGGCTTCCGGTTACGGGGGTTATAACCGAAAGACTGTGTCAGTGAACGATATACTGTAAATGGTCAAACGTGGTAACTGGGAGCCAGGGGTTACCATCTCCAGGGTTGTCGTACCGTAACATTATAGTAGGGAGAAGGCGCTCATTCAATGCAGGGTAGGGAGCTCTTGCGGATGACGAAAAAAGATACCAGTAACCAGAAAAAGGCAGATGTGTACCGGGAAGCCCTCGAACTCCACGAGCGGAAACAGGGAAAACTGGAAATCCGTTCCAAGGTCCCGCTCAGGACCAGGAGAGACCTCGCACGGGCGTACACACCCGGAGTTGCCGCGGTGTGCAGGGAAATTGAAAAGGACAAGGACCTTGCGTACCGGTATACCCTGAAAGCAAACACCATTGCGATCGTTACGGATGGTTCAGCCGTCCTGGGGCTTGGAAATATCGGTGGGTATGCAGCGATCCCCGTCATGGAAGGAAAGGCAATTCTGTTCAAGAAATTTGCCGATATCGATGCCTTCCCCATATGTTTTGAGCATTACCATGCAGGTTTTGCCGATGACATAAAGAATATTGCACCAGTTTTTGGCGGGATCAACCTCGAGGATATCGCCGCGCCGAAATGTTTTGAAGTCGAGGAAGCGCTGCAGGATATTGGTATACCGGTCATGCACGATGACCAGCACGGCACGGCAATCGTCATACTGGCGGCGCTCCTGAATGCCTGCAAGGTGACGGGAAAGGAATTTGAGGACCTCAATATTACCATCTGCGGCGCAGGGGCTGCAGGATATGCAACTGCCAGGCTCCTGAAATGTATCGGGTACAACCCGGATTACTGCCGTTCGGTCCACGATATCATTGTCTGTGATACCAAAGGCATCATTCACCGGCAGCGGGAGGGGCTTTACGCCAATAAATACAAATTTATCCTCGCTGATGAGACGAACCGCCAGGGCAGATCCGGGGACATTGCAACGGCGATGGAAGGTGCGGATGTATGCATAGGAGTCTCTGCACCAGGGATTATTACAAAAAAGATGGTCAGTTCAATGAATGATGACCCGATCGTCTTTGCAATGGCAAACCCTGTACCTGAGATTATGCCTGATATTGCACTTTCTGCCGGTGCAGCCATTGCAGGGACAGGGAGGAGCGATTTCCCGAACCAGATCAACAATGCACTGGTATTCCCCGGAATGTTCCGTGGTGCTCTCGATGCCCGCGCCACGAAAATCACCAGCGAGATGAAAGTGGCAGCAGCCCACGCACTGGCAGACTACATCCAAAAACCTTCGAAGGATCGGATCCTCCCCAGTATTCTTGACCGCCGGGTGACGGCGGCGATTGCGAAAGCCGTGAAAGAAGCGGCGATTGCTGGCGGGTGTGCCCGCCGGACATCGGAATGAGAATGCTATTTTTTAATCCTTTTTGCCCACAATTCTTGTAAAATTTCAGGATGCCGGCAGCCCAATATCAAAAAAAGAATGGCAAGTAGCTATTGTAACAATTCATTTCTGGTACCTGGGCCCCGGGTCGCATGGCTTAATCAGGTCAGGGGATCAGACTATTGTTGAACAATATGCCGGTCGTTATTATTAAAATGGCAAAAGGAAGGACTACAGAGCAGAAAAAAGTCCTCATCAGAGAATTTACAAAGACGATTACCGATACCCTAGGAGTAGGGCCTGATATGGTCACGATAATGATCGATGAGCTTGACCGGGATAATATTGGGAAGTCGGGGAGGATGCTCTCCGAGGGTGCCTATACGTAAGGTAGAACCAGTTCAGGAAGGATAAGTGGGCGGTCAATTTTCGGATCCCACATATAAAAATTAATCAGTTTCTTCCGGCAATTACCTAATGGATGAGTTCTAAGAAGGAGGGTTCGTTCTGGCTTGCAGTTGCTGTCGGGTTTGTCCTGATGGTTGTGCTCGGATTTGCACCCGTAATTGGTCCATTGGTTGCGGGGCTTATTGCAGGACTGATTGCTGGTGGTGGAGTATGGAACGGTGGGAAAGCCGGGTTTTTGAGCGGGTTGTTAGGGGCAGTCATTCTGTCTGTCATGGCAATTATAGGGAGCACATTCCTGCTCGGGATTTTTGGCCTGGTTGCCGGACTTGGCATCGCGGGAGCCCTGATCATCCTTGCGCTCTACCATGCGGTACTTGGTTTAATCGGAGGGGTTGTCGGGGGATTATTGAGATAACCCCGGGATAACCTGTGGAAGAGGCACTAATCCGGGGTGCCGGTACTCACCTCATTGTACCAGGCGCTGAAAGGTACTGCTATCTTCGCTCACGCTCATTTTGCAGATCCAAAGATACTGCCCGTGTTACTCTAACTCAGGCAGTCCCTTGGGTGAGCGGACAATGGTACGCTATCCCGGGAGTCGGGAATCAATAAACACCTTTTAGAAAATCAGGAGGTTTTTCACCGACCATCAGAAGGCGCCATATTTTCCCCATTCGTAACATAACTTGTTGAATTCTGTAGTATAGCGGAGTACTGTTCTTCCTGTTTCATCATACCGGGAGGGTCAGGACAGGAAAGTCCCTCACATTTTACTTTGCTGATACTGACACGACGGCCATCAGCCTGCCAGGTCCCGGTTTACCTGTTGCAGCGGTCATACCCGCTGAAGCTGCCATTAGTATCGAATTCAATAGTAATACCGGTGAGTGGCAGTGGTGCTTAGGAAATATGTG
>Ga0194040_1000649_pt1 | contig 10539 bp, 9 predicted proteins | sample JunL2210m_MetaG_FD_148973 | JGI IMG/M metagenome (GOLD analysis project Ga0194040, IMG submission 148973) | Anoxic zone freshwater microbial communities from boreal shield lake in IISD Experimental Lakes Area, Ontario, Canada - Jun2016-L227-10m | ecosystem: Environmental > Aquatic > Freshwater >... | reverse complement strand
GTTTGAATTTCAGGAAACGGGGATAAAAATTGGGAATCCCATTATTGCGATCTTACAAAACATGATCTGATCATGACCCGTTTTAGTGACGAGGGATTTTCTGGACGGTTACCAGGGCCGGTCAATGGGAGGGTTCGAGCGGGGCCAGCCTTGTTAAGCGTCAGATTTACTCCTGTAATACTCAAATATTTTGTGGATTGCCCGATTTTCCCAACCCCCGAAAAAAACGACCCTCATAACGACCCTTTGCAGGGCAGATCTCTCCTCAAACAGGTAAACCACCGGGAAAAACCAAACGTGCTTTAAAGGGCCTTGGCGACCCTCGTTTTTCAAGCCCATTCTAGCCGTATTTTGGTAAACAGGGCGAGATTAAGGCACTTATTTTCACATTCCGGAATTGGACTATCATATAGGGGGTTTCCGGACCGGAACCCAGCAATCGGAGCCCAAATTGGGCTTGTTTTCCCCCATCTCATTGATACCCGGATCAGATCGTTCTCCAGCGATAACGAGTGGATAAAACTCAGCGGATATTTGCAGCTACACAATAGTTGATATCACTTTATTTTCCATACACCAATAAGCGAGGAGATGGGCAGATGCCGGACCTCAAATCCATTCCCGATGATATCAAGTGGCGGCTGGCAGCTGACTGCGCGGCACGCCTTCCTGCACTCTATGATGTGGCATTCAGAAAGGTACTGGGAGAAAAATATGATGAGATCGAGCGGGAGATCTGGATCGAACTTTCCTTCAGAGCTGTTGCCATCATTAAGGATCTCGGGTTACCGGTAAAGAACGCACACGATCTTGCAGAGAGTATGCGCACGGTCATGATCATACTCTTTGGCCCGGACTACAAGAGTGAGACGATCGATGTGTCGGAAGAGGGTTCTGTGATTCTTATCAGGCGCTGCCCGTTTATTGATACCGGGTATGAGTGCGGTGCAAAAGGGGAGCAGACATTTCCACGGTGCATGGCCCTTACGCTCACGATGGCCAATGCCCTAAATAAAGAATATTTTGCCCGGTATGTCCGGTCAATGTGCACCGGTGATCGCCAGTGCGAGATTAAGGTGAGCTTAGAGAAAAAATCAGACACAATGGAGAGCGGGAACAAAAAGAAGAGATAGTTATCACTTCGCCATGAGCGAGCATGATGGTTTTTTTATTTGAGATAATAACCGATGATCATGAAGATCAGACCGATATAAAACATAATTGCAAACGGCAGAGAAAATCCAAGGTTGATGGTGTCTAACCGTTTTAGATCCTGCATAAATATCATCGCTAAACCGATCACAAAGAACATGACGCTTAACTGCATTTTTGTTGCTTTATCCATAGATACACTCACTCCTCACTTCAATATCAAATCCGGCAGGAAAAAAGCTTTGTTGTCCGGGCAGAAGCATTCCAACAGAACAATGGCGGTTAGACATATTTCGTTTTGGTTTTTTTCCAGTCAAAAAGATTTCTAAATTTTATTTTTTTTCGTTCGCGGGTTTTTAAAAAATCCTAAAAAGGTTTAGCGGCTCACGAAAAATCCGGGAAAGTTTTTTGGCGGGCGAAAAAAATCCGTAGACTTTTTTTTCGGAAAATATTTTCACGCTCTCCAACATAAACAGAATTATTCTCAACCACCCAAAAACCTTAAAAACACTCAAAAAACACCAAATTCTCCGACGTGATCGCGATAGAGGGCCCCCAAGGGCATTTGCAGGCCGTTTATCTCAAAAATCAACCTGAAATATGTGTCAAAACCAGATGCCCTTAAAACGCCGATAAATTGCAGGATCAAATCGCGATTAAACGGGTTGTTTTGGAGAAATAACCCTTTTAAATGGTTATTTTTTTAGCGGGGGACACCATTTCTCAAAAACCCGAAAACTGGATCAGAAAAATGTCAATCAGAGCCCGCATTGGGCTCAGAATAGTGTATCTTTTAGTGCAGGGAAACTACAAGGGTCCTGGCGTTGTCTGACGTACTCAAGACCCCCTGTTCATGCAAATAATCCAGGAGTTTTCGATCAAACAGGGGGTCATTTTCACATAATCGGAGTCCATTTTGGAGAGATACAGAAATCTAAGCCTGCAAAATGCCCGGATTAGGGGTTTTTGGGGGAGGAGTTAACTCCTTTTTTTTGTATGTGCTTTTTTGATGAGATGAGAAATTCAAATACTGTCCTTTATCGTTGAGTACATCATATGTCGTTTCTGAAAGTGAGGTTTCAATGAGCAACCATAGCGAGAGTGTCAGTTTCATCTGGTCTGTAGCAGATCTCATCCGCGATACATTCAAGCGGGGCAAATATCAGGATGTCATTTTACCATTAACAGTATTACGAAGACTCGATTGCGTGCTGGAACCCACTAAAGATCATGTCCTCGAAACAAACGTCCGACTTAAAGGAAAACTGGAGAACCTCGCCCCACAACTCCAGGCCGCTTCCGGTTATGCATTCTACAATACCTCACTCTATAATTTTGATAAACTTCTGGGAGACTCGCCGAATCTCGCAGCGAACCTGAAAAATTTCATAAATGGATTCTCGGACAATATGCGGGAAGTAATTGAGAAATTTGATTTCAATAATACGATCGACAAACTTGACGAAGCCGGACTTCTCTTTCTCGTGGTTGAAAAATTCAAGAATATTGATCTTCACCCGGAAAAAGTTTCCAATCATGATATGGGCTATGTCTTTGAAGAGCTGATCCGGAAATTCAATGAGGCCCTCAATGAGAATCCCGGTGAACACTTCACCCCCCGCGAAGTAATCCAGCTGATGGTAAATCTCCAGCTTGCTCAGGATATTGAAGCGTTGAGCAAGAACCACATTATCCGGACGGTTTATGATCCCTGCTGTGGGTCCGGGGGAATGCTGACAACGGCAAAGGAACGGATTCACGAGATCAATGAGAATGCCGAAGCTCATTTGTTTGGTCAGGAAGTGAACCCGGAGACGTTTGCGATCTGCAAATCCGATTTGTACATGAAGAGTGCCGATGGACGCGACGCCGAGAATATTTTATTCGGAAGTACTCTTGCCGAAGATAAACACGCAGACAAACGGTTTGACTATCTTCTCGCAAATCCCCCGTATGGCAAGGACTGGAACCGGGACAAAGAGAAAGTTGAAGCGGAATTTGAGCGGGGCACGGCAGGCCGGTTCTGCGCCGGTCTTCCCCGCATCAGTGACGGGCAATTATTATTTCTCCAGCAGATGCTCTCGCGGATGAAAGAGCCGGAGAAGGGAGGCTCCCGAGTCGCGATCGTCATGAACGGATCTCCGCTATTTACCGGAGATGCCAGCAGTGGCGAGAGCGAGATCCGCCGCTGGATTTTAGAGAATGACTGGCTTGAGGCGATTGTCGCACTTCCGGAACAACTCTTTTATAATACTGGTATTGCGACCTATGTCTGGGTGCTGACGAATCATAAAAAAGCAGACCGTAAGGGAAAGGTCCAGCTCATTAATGCAACCACCTTCTGGGTGCCGATGCGAAAGAGTCTTGGGGATAAGCGCCGGGAGATTTCGAAGGATCACATCGAAAAGATTACGAAACTCTTTACCGATTTTACCGCTACGGAAATCACTAAAATTTTCAAATCAACGGACTTTGGCTACCGGAAGATTACCGTTGAACGCCCTCTTCGTCTGAATTTCCAGGCAAGTAACGAGAGAATCGAGCGGATCAAACTGGAAAAAACTTTCCAGAATCTTACCGTCAGTAAGAAAAAAGATCCCAAAGAGAGGACGGCTGAGGAAATTAAAGGAAGAGAACAGCAGAATCTCATCCTCGCAATGTTCCACACCCTTCCCCCGACGCTATTGAAAGATCAGAAAGAGTTTGATCATCTGCTGACGAAAGCAATCAAGGATTCCGGCATCAAACTCACCGCAGCCCTGAAGAAATCAATCTACTCCGCACTCTCTGAACGGGATGAGGCGGCGGAGATATGCCGGGATGCGGACGGGAAACCGGAAGCTGATTCCGAGCTCCGGGATACCGAGAATGTCCCCCTCAGTGAATCGATTCAGGTATATTTTGACCGGGAAGTCAAGCCGCATGTGCCGGATGCATGGATCAACACTGCTGTTGTTGATTTGAAAGATGGGAAGACCGGTAAAGTCGGGTACGAGATCAACTTCAACCGGTATTTCTACAAATATGTTCCACCGAGACCGCTGGAGGAGATTGAGGCGGATATCCGGAAGGTTGAGGATGAGATTGCCGAATTGTTGAAAGACGTTGTAAGGAGCTGAATCGAATGGACAATGACAAGAATGATAGCCGGGAGATCCGCGGGGATTCATGTACCATTCGGCAACTGCTCGATGGACAGAAGTATGCAATTGACTACTATCAGCGGGAATACAAGTGGAAGACCAAGCATATTGAAGAATTGCTCTCTGATCTGTCGCAGAAGTTTTTCCTCGACTATCAGGAATCCCACGAGCGCGAGAAGGTGGAAAAATATGGTCATTATTTCCTCGGTTCCATCATCATCAGTCGCAAAGAAGGAAAGGAATATCTTATCGATGGGCAGCAGCGGCTGACAACATTAACCTTGCTCCTCATCTATCTTCATCATCTCCAGGAAGGGCGGACAGATGATCCGACCCCCGTCCAGAATATGATCTTCTCATCAAAATTCAGCGTGAAATCGTTCAACCTGGATGTTCCCGAACGGGAATCCTGTATGCGAGCGCTGTATGAAGGTGACGAGTCGTTTGATTCTACCGTTGCAAAATCCGAAGCTGTGACAAATATCTGGGGCAGGTATTCTGACATCGTAAATTCCTTCCCGGAAGATCTGAAAGGACACGCACTTCCGTTCTTCATTGACTGGCTGCTTGAGAATGTCCATATCGTAAAAATTACCGCGTATTCTGATGCGGATGCATACACCGTATTTGAGACCATGAATGACCGTGGTCTCTCTCTCACCGCTACTGAAATGCTCAAGGGATATCTCCTCTCCAAGATTGAGAACGATGAGACAAAAATTGCTGCAAATTCAACCTGGAAAAAACATATTGCCGATCTTAAAAAACTCGGAGAAGAAATTGACTGGAAAGATCTGGATTCAGATTGTCTCAAAACCTGGCTGAGGAGCCGGTATGCTCAGACAATACGAGAGCGTAAGAAGGGTGCCCTCCCGGAAGACTGGGATAAGATCGGTACTGAATTCCATCGTTGGGTCCGGGCGAATGCCCCGATTCTCGAACTCTACAAAAATAATGATTTTGTCCGGTTCATTGAGAAAGATTTTGATTTCTATTCCCACCAGTACCAAAAGATCATTCGTGCGACCAATGAATATACACCTGGCTTTGAGCACGTCTATTACAACCACCACAACCGCTTCACTCTCCAGTATCAGCTTCTTCTTGCTCCTCTTCTAATGACTGATGCGGATGAAATAATCGCGAAAAAGATCCGGATGGTTTCAAAATATATCGATATTCTTGTCAGTCGCCGGATTATGAATTTCCGTGCGATCGATTACAACACGATGCAGTACGCGATGTTTGTTCTAATGAAGGATATCCGGGGAACTGAACCTGAAAAACTCGCAGATATTCTGATAGCAAGTCTCGCAAAGGAAAAAGAAGTGATCGGCAGCAAGCAGCACTTTTACCTGACCAAGACAAACGGAAAAAACATCCAGTATCTTCTTGCCCGTATCACGGATTATGTTGAGGTTAACTCTGGCATTCCATCCCACTTCGAGGATTATATCGCCGGAGAGGGGAATAAGAAGTTTGAAGTGGAGCACATCTGGGCAAACCATTATGGTCAGCATACCCAGGAATTTGATCATACCAGCGATTTTGAAACCTATCGTAACCGGTTCGGAGATCTTCTCTTGCTTCAGAAGATCTTCAACGCAAGTTACAATGATCTTCCCTACAAGGAGAAGCGGGAGCATTATCCAACGCAGAATCTTCTCGCATTATCCCTTCATCCTCTCGCATATGAACGGAATCCGGGATTCCTGCAGTGGATCGCGAAGACCAAGTTGCCGTTCCATCCCATTGATGATTTCACCAAGAATGATATCGATTCACGCGGGGAACTCTATTACCAGATTGGCAGGATGATCTGGAATCCGGAGATCATCAAAGAGGAACTCTCACCATGAGTTTGGAAAATTCTTCTGTGAATGGGGGCTGGAAGAGGTACCCGAAGTACAAGGATTCGGGGGTTGAATGGCTGGGGAATATTCCGGATGAATGGGAAATTAAAAAAATTAAATTCCTTACACACAGGAGCAAAGAAATCAATGGTCCTAAACCATTTGGTAAGATGCTAGCTGTATCAGGGTACCATGGTATAATTCCTAAACAATATGAATACGAAGAACAGATGAGAACGGATGAAGATTTAACTCAATATCGAATAGTTCATCCTGGACAACTTGTTGTCAATACTATGTGGTTGAATTATGCCGGAGTGGGGATCTCTGATTTTCAGGGACATGTAAGTCCTGCATATGATGTGTTTGGTGTTCGAAATGATATCGAAAAAAAATATCTCCATCATATATTACGTTCATCTAATTATGTGTCGGGATATTGTAGCAAATTATACGGAATACGGCCAAATTCTCTACAAGTAGGTACATATGATTGGGACAGCCTACCTGTTCTATTTCCCCAAATAAAAGAACAAACCGCTATCGCCCACTTTCTTGACCACAAGACCAATCAAATTGATTCTCTTATCCTGAAAAGAAAACAACAGATAGGATACTTATGGGAGAAGCAAGCGGCAATTATCGGTAATGCGGTGATGAGAGGGCTCAACCCTTCAATACCAATGAAGGAGTCCGGTGTAGAATGGTTGGGAATGGTGCCCAATCATTGGGAAGTATGTCAACTAAATTATCATTATGACATTCAACTAGGAAAAATGCTGGATACCAATCGGATTACTGGTGATAATCTCGCCCCATATTTAAGAAATGTCGATGTTCAATGGGGAAAAATAAACATATCCAATTTGCCAGAAATGGATTTTAATCCCAAGGATAGATCGTTTTTCCGCTTAAATATGGGGGATCTACTCGTTTGTGAGGGCGGGGAAGTAGGAAGAACTGCAATTTGGAAAGAGGAGATAGAGGAGTGTTATTATCAAAAAGCACTTCATAGACTTCGTCCAAAAAGAAAATCTGAAGATATTCGGTTCTTTTATTATCAAATGGTGGCAGCTGCACATATTGGAGCGTTTAATGCAAATGCAGACGTAAATACCATTGGTCACCTTACCGCGATAAAACTAAAAAAACATATCTTCGTTTTCCCTCCAAAAAAAGAACAAGCACAAATTGCAGACTTTTTAGATAAACAAACGCAAATAATCCAAGCGATTATTAGCAAAACCGAAGATAGTCTCACTCGTCTTAGTGAATACCGCTCCGCCCTCATCTCCGCCGCCGTCACCGGAAAGATCGATGTCCGAAAGGAAGTGAAAGCATGAAGCTCGATATGGATCTTGTCCGTAAAATTCTCATCGCCTTGGAAGAGCACCCTCACGGATTCTATAACAAATTTTTACAAATTGATGGTTATTCACAGGAACAGATCGGCTATCACGTTACACTAATGGAAGAGGCGGGACTATTGGTAGCGATCGATGCCTCAGGTATGGGGAGTGACAGCCCCGAGGCTATGCCAAATCGCTTGACATGGCAGGGACATCAGTTTCTCAATACCTGCCGCGATGAAGGCAGGTGGACTAAAGCAAAAACGATCTTCAAAGATGCCGGCGGAGTTTCATTCGATGTTGCAAAAGACATTCTTGTCCAGCTCACGCTGAAGAGTGTCACTACGATTCTCTCGGGTGGCACAGTCTAAACAAATTTTCAGATTATACCGTGTGCCTTGAGGTATGCGAGATATTCCTCATAACTTTTCGTGCAATCAATAAATCGCATCATCTCATTCTTTGATTCAAAGTGGAGCTGCTTGTACATCACAGACAGCAGATCATCGGAAATATCCTTCATACTTCCATGCTGACCGATCTTTGTCCGTACCTGCGTGATTTCATCATTCGCATCTTTCAGGTAGAAATAACAGTGTTCGCTTTTTACGGCGACAAAACCCTTCTTCAAAGCAGCTTTAGAAAACTCACGCTGTTTGATCGGCATGATCAGCTTTGCACCGTGAGTTCGCCAAACTGCCGGGCGTATTCGTTCAAATCAAGATAGGTCTGGAGATTTCTTTTGATCTTCCGGGATTTTTCCGATAACGCTGTATCATTAAAAGCAAGGTAGCCCACTACGAGCGACTCAAGACTTTCCTTTAAGGAAGAAAGAGCCCGTTCGTATGTGGTTCCGTATCCTGTTAAGGACAACTCTTCATTCGCCAGGCACCAGTGATTGTCCTTGTCATCGTAGGATACCCGGATCGCAAGGGGCTCCCTGAAGTTAAATTCTTCAAGAGAATCCAGAATCATAGAATTAAATGGCTGGATATCCTTGACAACTTCCATCTCCTTTAACCGGGCTCTTCTGCTCATCACACCATTCACCGTTACCGACGACTTGAAGAATGCCCTGACATCCTTCTCCCAGTCTGCGGGATAATCACATTTTATCGTTTCACCTTCAAGGGTCTTGATGGTGAAGGATCGCGGGTCGTCTCCTTTGATACGGGTGATGACTCCTTTGATCTCAATCGCTGACTTCCGGTAATATTCGGATATCAGGGTTTCAATGTACGCCTCGCGGTGTGAAGGTAATACTATGGGGTTTCTGGGCTTTTTTGTATCATAGCCAACCTTTACACTGAACTTATTTTTCTTGGAGAGCATTCCCCTGAAACTTTCAAGGAAGCGGATGATCTGCGACGGATCTTCAAAGTCGCGTTCGATCTTCTTCCGGAACTCATCGGGACTGTCAATCAGTGCGGTGATGAGGCTCTGGAGATCAAAAATCATCTCATCGAACACAAGAGAATCCTTGAACAGCTCGGTAGGAAAATCGAGCGGTTGAAACGCAACAGCTACACTGCCTTTATTGACATTTGTAAGATACAATCTGAAATCCGTTTTTGGGTGTGCCCCATATTTTGTCTGTTTGAATACATCGATAACTTTCTGAAGATTTGTCAGGAGTTTTCCAAACGTGTATGCCTCGATCTTATGATCGGTGACAATTTCTCCATCAATGATGAGCCAAATTTTTTTGGTCTCATGTCCTGTCATGCATAAACGTCGACACAGAACGCCATAAGCATTCCGGTTGAATTTTTTAAAATCTCCAAAAAAAAATCCCATGATGACAGCAGGGTAGTTACTGACAAGATTGATGTAAGAAGAAAGGGATCATTTATATAATACAGTGATTGGGGGAGCATGGTCGACGTTTCTGAAAAAAATTTCGAATACATAATAGAGCAAACGCTCCTTTCTGAAGGACAGGATTCTGATCCAAACTTTAAAATCTCCGTTAATGAACCCGCACAGGACTATGGTGATTATCCTCCGGGAAAATTCCACAAACGTGTGTTCGATGAATACGATCGAACCTTCTGCCTGCTCCCCAGAGACGTTATTGATTTTATCTACGCAACACAGCCCGGGGAATGGGCGAAATTCAAGAAGATGCATGGCGACGGTGCAAAGGATCGCATCATCCAGCGGCTTGCAACGGAAATCGATCGAAGGGGAGCGCTTGATGTCCTGAGGAAAGGGATCAAGAGCGATGGCAGTAAGTTTGCCCTCGCCTTTTTCCATCCCGTAACCGGATTAAATGAAGCCCACCAGAAGAAGTATGTGGCAAACATTTTCTCCATCGTTCGTCAGCTCCATTACAGTAACAAGAATGAAAATAGTCTCGACCTTGCTCTTTTTCTCAACGGGATTCCGGTCTTCACCGCAGAACTCAAGAACCATCTCACCGGCCAGAATATCCAGCACGCCATCCGCCAATACCAGCATGATCGCGATCCCAAGGAACCGTTATTTGCATTCCGCCGGTGTCTGGCGCATTTTGCCGTGGATCCAGATCTTGTGTATGTGACCACAAAACTCGAAGGTCCAAAAACCCGGTTCCTCCCCTTCAATCTGGGATATAATGGAGGTGCAGGAAATCCCCCCTCATGGAGAAGTTTTGCTACAGCCTATCTTTGGGAACTGGTCTGGGCTCGCGACAGTCTCCTGAATCTCATTCAGCATTTCATCCAGGACATTGAAATTGAGGATGAAAAAGGGCAGAAGACCGGAAAACGACAGATGGTGTTCCCGCGCTACCACCAGCTGGAATCGGTACGGGCGCTCATCGCTGATGCAAAGAAGAAAGGCACCGGGCAAAAGTACCTCATCCAGCACAGTGCAGGTTCCGGTAAGAGCAATTCGATTGCATGGCTCGCCCACCAGCTCTCCATCCTTCATGACAACAAAGACAAGCGGATATTTGACTCGATCATTGTCGTGACCGACAGGAAAGTGCTTGACCGCCAGCTCCAGCGGACCGTCCTCCAGTTTGAGCAGGTCGTTGGGGTCGTTGAAAATATTGATTTT
>Ga0194040_1000648_pt1 | contig 10546 bp, 8 predicted proteins | sample JunL2210m_MetaG_FD_148973 | JGI IMG/M metagenome (GOLD analysis project Ga0194040, IMG submission 148973) | Anoxic zone freshwater microbial communities from boreal shield lake in IISD Experimental Lakes Area, Ontario, Canada - Jun2016-L227-10m | ecosystem: Environmental > Aquatic > Freshwater >... | reverse complement strand
AAAACTTAATTGCAAAACACAACCAATATATAATATAGAAGGTCAAAAAAATGGTTTATATTGTAGTTTACATAAAAAAGAAGGTATGATTAATGTAAAGGACAAAACTTGTATAGAACTTAATTGCAAAACACAACCAATATATAATATAGAAAATAAATCAAAAGCATTATATTGTAATTTGCATAAAAAAGAAGGTATGGTTGATGTTAAAAGCAAAAAATGTATAGAACTTAATTGCAAAACACAACCAAATTATAATATAGAAGGAGAATCAAAAGCATTATATTGTAGTTTACATAAAAAAGAAGGTATGATTAATATAAAAAGTAAAACTTGTATAGAACCTAATTGCAAAACACAACCAATATATAATATAGAAGGACAAAAAAATGGTTTATATTGTAGTTTGCATAAAAAAATAGGCATGATAGATGTTACACATATAACTTGTAAGACCCTTATGTGTTTAATAAGAGTGCAAGAAAAATATAATGGTTATTGTTTATTTTGTTTTATCCATACATTTCCAAATTCTCCTATAACCAGAAATTATAAAACAAAAGAGAGATCTGTTGTAGAATATATAACTAAAACATTTCCACAATATACATGGATAACAGATAAGAAAATCCACGACGGATGTTCTAAACGAAGACCTGATTTATTATTAGATATCGGTGAACAAATTTTAATAATCGAAATAGACGAAAATCAGCATACAGATTATGATTGTAGTTGTGAAAATAAAAGATTAATGGAAATATCACAAGATTTAGGTCATAGGCCAATTATATTTATAAGATTTAATCCCGATGGATATTATATAGGAAAGACTAAAATACAATCTTGTTTTGGTTATGATAAAAAAGGTATATGTAAATTGAACCCAAAATATATAAATCAATGGAATGAAAGATTATATACATTAAAACAACAAATTAAATATTGGTCTAATCCATTAAATAAAACTAATAAAATAGTTGAAGTAATAGAGTTATATTTTGATAATTTTGAAACCCTAAACAATATTATAGAATAACTATATTAAGCGTTTTTTTACTATATATACTATTTCAATTAAATTTAAATTGAATTTATATATTTTATTATATATATTTATATACGATGAGTAATGAAATTGTTATTAAAGATGAAAAAATTACTCAACGAGATATGTTATCGTTCATTACGAGTATAATGTATGAAAATAACTTAGTATCGACTGTATTAAATAGTTATAATAATTTGGTTAAAGATGGAGTCGGTTATATTTTTCAAGAGATTTTTAATATTAATAAAAAGATTTTGTATCCGAGTTCTAGTGTTAAAAATGTTATTATTACCGTAAATCATTATGAATTATCGATTAAATTTAGTAATGTAGTAGTAAAATCCCCAACTTATGTTAATAGCATTACTGGGTTGCAAGAAAAATTGTTTCCTATAATCAGTAGGCAAACTAAAGAACCTTATTCTGGAGCAATTGTAGCAGATATAGAAATTAATTTAAAAATAGTATTAAAAAATAAAACAGAAAGAAATAAAACTGTAAAACTGCCTGCTAAAATTTTAGGGTATATGCCAATTATGTATGGTAGTAATTTGTGCCATACTAATAATTTAACTAAAGAAGCATTGATTGCAATAAAAGAAGACCCAAATGATTATCCAGGCTATTTTATTATATCAGGACACGAATATATTATAGTTACTAATGAAAGCACTAAATATAATAGCCCACATTATCATATTAATACAAAAGTAAATGAACATGTTAGATGTGAGTTTTTATCTCAACCAAATAATTCAGCATTCGAAAATAGTTCGCAATTAAAAATAACATTGTTTAAATCTGGGTTATTGTATATTGAACTTACTTCTCAAATATTTAAGAAGATTTCAATTCCATTTTACATATTTTATAGATTATTTGGAATGTGTTCTGATTTAGAAATATTTAAAACTATAATTAATTATGAATCTGATAATTATAATTCAGTATTCGAGATATTATATACTGCTATGACTACTAAAGATATTAATTTTGATGCTATAAAGAATAAATTAGATATTAATGAAATTAAAGAATATACTTCAGAAAAATTAATGAAAACATTAGAAATAGTTAGTGCTAATGAATATAATAGTAAACAATTTATAAATAATGAATTGATTAATAATTTAGACAAATCAGTTTTGCCTCATATCGGTATTACATCTGAATCTAGAATAAAGAAATTAATATTTATCGGAAATTTAATATATCAATTAATTAGTACACATTTAAAAATTTTACAACCTACCGATCGTGATTCGTATAGTAAAAATAAAAGAGTACAACCAGTAGGTATAGCATTGGCTAAAACATTAAAATCGCATATTAATACAAGTATTATTTTACATTTGTATGCTAAATTTAAGAAAGAATTAAATAGTAATAATGATAATATGTCCGAAGATTTTATTAAAGGTATAGTAAAATCTTCTAAAAATCCATTATTCTTATCTAAGGCTTTATGTCAAGCAATTACTACTAATAATGATACTATAACAGTAAGAGGAAAAGCAATTAATAATAATTTAAAAACAGTAATGGTAGAGAGAAAGAATTTATTACATATGTTAACAAGTTTAAGATTAATTGATACTGGGGGTGATATTTCTAAAGCAAAACAAACCAATCGTGCTGATATGCTAAGAAGAGTTCATTCTACTTATTATGGTTATATATGCCCATCTGGTAGTAGTGAAACCGGTGAAACAGTTGGAACTAAAAAACATTTAGCCATAACAGCATTAATATCTACAAATAGTACATCTCATGATATTAAAGAATATATATTAAATGATCCTGAATTTATTAATATAAACATTGGATCTAATTTATCTAAAATTTATATTAATGGAGATTATATTGGTAATGTAGAAAACTCATTTAATATGATTAAAAAGTATAGAGAATTAAGAAGAAGTAATTTACAAACCATACATTATCTTACGACTATGTATATAGATGTAGAGCATAATAATGATATACAAATATGGACTGATTCTGGTAGACTGTATAGACCACTTATAAGAGTTTATAATAATTTAGATGAATTTGATAATGAATGTATTGAATATTATAAGAAAAATAAACAATTTTCTAATACTAAATTTCATCAATATATTAAATTAACGCATAAACATATTAGTGATTTCAAATCTGGAAAAATATCTATGCATGATTTATTAAAAGAACAAATTATAGAATATGTAACTTCTGATGAACAAGTAGCATGTCTTATATCACCTTCTATAAATTGTTTATATGATAATGAAAATAATTATACTAAACAATATACTCATTGCGACATAGAACAAGCTATATTTGGTATTGCCGCACTAATGTCGCCTCACGGTAATCATACTCAACCAACCCGTGTAACATACGAGACTAATCATGGAAGACAGAGTGCTGGTAAATTTGTAAGTAATTGGCCTGATAGATTTGAAAAAAATAAATTCTTACAATTTTATACAGAGCATCCATTAGATTATACTATAACTTCTAAATTTACTCCACCTAATAGTTTAAACGTAATTATAGCATATACTCCATATGGAGGAGAATCCCAAGAAGACTCTGCTAAAATTAATAAAGCAAGCATAGATAGAGGTATGTTTGGAGGTATTATATTTAAACATGAGTTAGCAGTTTTAACTAATGAAGAAATATTGATGACACCGAATGAAACTGATACAGAATCAATAAAATCTAATTACAATTATTCTAAATTAGTTAATGGAAAGATAAAAAAATATAGTACATTAGAATATGGCGATGTTATAATTGGAAAAGTAGTTAAAAATAATAATAAAGGAGAAAAACCTTATATAGATAAATCTATCCCGTATAAAAATAAAGAAACTATGTTTGTAGAAAATGTATATGAATATAGAAATGAAAACGGTAATAATGTTGTAGTTGTAAAATTTAGAGCTATGCGATTATTAACAGTAGGAGATAAATTGAGTTCAAGATCAGGAAATAAAACAATTGTATCAGTTGTAGTAAATTCTGTTGATATGCCTTATATGGAAGATGGAGTATGCCCTGATATTATTATTAACCCCCACTCAATTCCTACAAGAATGACTATAGGGCAGATGATAGAAACTATGGTTGGTAAAAGTTGCACTCTTAAATGTAATTTATTTGATGGTACTTCATTCTTACCTATTGATATAGATAAATTAGAGCAAGATTTAGTTAATATGAAAAAAAGATATAATGGTAAAGAAACTTTATATAATGGAGAAACTGGTGTATATTTAAATAATTCAGTATATGTAGGACCAGTTACAGAGCAAAGATTATTAAAATTTATTAAAGATGATGAACAAATTATATTAGCAAATAGTGCGGTTAATGCATCAACCGGCCAGCCAATTAAAGGTAAGCATAGCGGAGGTAAACGAGAAGGTTGGATGGAAATTTGTGCATTACAAGCACATGGTGCTAATTTAAATATGTATGAAAAAACACACGAAGATAGTGCTGGAAGAGTACAACCTATATGTAGAAATTGTGGTAATGTAGCACTATCGAATATGGAAAAAAATATTTATAAATGTTATACTTGTCTTGATTATGCTGATATAGAATTAGTTAGAACTACACAAGCATCAATATATTTTATTGAAAAACTAAAAATATCAGGAATGAATATTAAAGGTAAATTAGAACCTCGTATGTATTAAATTAGTATAATTATTTTTTTCGTTAATATAATCTATAGAAATATTAACTATATACATATCAGGAACTTGTCTGTATGATAATAATTGCATATTATTAGTTAAAACATAATGCCGATTAATATTACCATTACCAAACCCAGTATAAGCATCAACTGATTTAATTGACTTCATAAAAACATTATACCACATATCAATATCTCTATAATTAGTATTATTAACTCTTACATAATGATAAGTAAATGAATCAATTGAAACCCTATTTACTTTAACCATTATATTATAATCTCTTCCATTATGCGAAGCAGTTCTACTAGAATCATCTAGGCATCCACTATATCTAACATTCTGAAACGCACAAATATTTAATTTTTGAGTATAAATATTGTCATAAGGATCTGGATATTTGCCAACCTCAATATCAATTAAAGTATTATATTGTAGCTCTTGGGTGTATGCTACACTGAGTAAACTAAATAACAACCACATCTTATATATTAATATATAAATTTATTTTATTAATAATTTTATGTCGGTCTGGCAGTAGGTTGTTTACTTGGTCGATTAGATGGTTCATTAGATGGAATCCTTGTAGGTCTATAGGATGGGGCAATTGTAGGAATATTTGTAGGTAATGTTGGATTATTAGTAGGCATTCTTGATGGTCGGTTAGATGGTTCTGATGTAGGTAATTTAGTAGGTATATTACTTGGTGTTCTTGATGGTCTATAAGTAGGAGATTCAGTTGGTATTTCTGTAGTTGGTTTATTTGATGGTTCATTACTTGGTAAATTAGATGGTAATTTTGATGGTCGGTCGGATGGTTCCTTAGATGGCAATTTAGAAGGAATGTTAGTTGGAATTGTTGTAGGTGCGGTAGGCTTAAATGTTGGTATTTGGGTAGTTGGTCTACTAGTTGGTGCATTAGACGGTAATTTAGTAGGCATATTGCTTGGTATTCTAGATGGTCTATAAGTTGGTGATTCGGATGGTATTTCTGTAGTGGGTTCTGAAGTAGGTCCATTGCTTGGTAAATTAGACGGGTCTAATGTAGGTCGATTAGAAGGTTTAATAGTTGGTAATCTTGTAGGTTTTTGAGATGGTTCATTAGATGGTAATCTAGAAGGATTACTAGAAGGAGCATTAGTAGGTATTTCAGTAGGATAATTAGTTGGTAAAGTTGGATAATTAGATGGTAAGGTAGTGGGTTCGGTTGATGGCGATTTAGTCGGAATATTGCTTGGAACTCTTGTTGGTCGATAAGTAGGCATATTAGTAGGATTTTTTGTAGTTGGACTATCGGTGGGGGATATTGTAGTAGGGCTATCTGTAGGAGCATCCGTAGTAGGTGATTTTGTTGGTTTTGTTGGTTTTGAAGTAGGATCTAGTGTAGTTGGTTTAAATGTTGGGTCTGGGGTTGGAGTATCGGTGGTAGGTGATTTTGTTGGTTTTGTTGGTTTTGAAGTAGGATCTAGTGTAGGCGATTTTGTTGGTTTAGTAGGTATATACGTAGGTTCATTCGTAGGTAATTTAGTAGGGATATTTGATGGTATATTCGTAGGGTTTAATGTAGGTTCATTTGTAGGTAATTTAGACGGTATATTAGATGGTTCATCTGTAGGGGCATTACTAGGCTCAGATGAACTTGGTTCTACTGTAGGCATATGAGTAGGTTCCTCTGATGGAGGTTGTTCAATAGTTACTTCCGGAGTAGGTATATCTGTAGGAACTTTAGATGGTAAATTTGATGGAGAATTAGATGGTGCTTGTATTGGAATGCCTGAAGGAGAATGAGTCGGCACATCAGAAGGAGGAGATACAACTGATACTTCAGGAGTTGGGTGTGATGTAGATGGTATTAATGTAGGTATAATACTTGGTAATAATGTAGGATTTAATGACGTAGGAGTATTAGATGGTAGATTACTTGGTAAAAATGTTGGATAAAGTATAATAGGTGGCATTGTTGTTAAATTAATATATTTTATGATAGAAGCATTTACATATAAATATTTGTTATCTTGATATATTGTTATATTTTCGCTAAAATACCAAGTAGTATAATTTAAATCTTTATCAATAATATTAGTTAATTCTAATAATATAAATATATAGTTAAATGTTTTATCTCTTTCACTTGCTCGATCATATGTAAATAATTTGTTATACGATGGTAATCTATTATAGTTATATAATATATTTTTATATAAATTTCCTATATTATTACAAGTCTGGGGTAAATATAATCTAGTATTACACATATGCCTAGCATTATTTAATATTAAAATATGAGGATCAGTATTATCCGGAACTATATTAAATATAGTAGTTAATTGAGATTCTATTAAGTATATATTTAATATAAATAAAAATATATTCTTCATTGGTTATATATAAAAAAATATTATTATTTACAAATTTATTTAATAAAGTTTGTAAACAATCTTTAAATAAAATTCAATATTGTTTACATCCGCTACAGATATAACGGTTATTTGTTTATATACTTTATTTGGTGTTAAATTATTTACAAAATTAGTTAGATCTAATAACATAAACAAATAATTAAATGTAGCATCTCTTGTATTGGCAGTATCTTGAATATATAATTTATTAAACATAGTTTTATTTGTTGATTCATTATCATATATGAATAAAACTGGTTTATATATTTGGCCTATATTATTACAATTGATGATAGTGGCAATTCTATTAGCACATATAGTAATATAACTATTAACAATAAATGTATTTAGATCTAAAGTACCGTCGCTATTTGTTAATTGAAAATAAATCTTTTCTGCTGATAATGTTTTTTGTTCTTTATTTTTTATTTCTGGTGTTTTACTAAAAATATTATAAGCATTACACGCATATGCAAATGTTATTAATAGTAATATCTTCATTATTATATTATAATAGATTAAAAAATAATAATTTTAATTATTTAATTTTAAAGTGAACTCAAAGATGGAGATGTAGGCGATTCTGTATTTGGAGCAGGAGTTAGTTCTAAGAATGTAGGTACGGTTGGTTCAGATGTAGGATTCGTTGGAGCAAATGTAATAGGCAACGGTGTATTAGTTATATTAAAATTAACATTAGGAATAAAAGCAATATTATTTCCTGTGCCTTCATTTTTAATTAATAATCGACCACTTAACCGCATTATATTCTTTGTTATTATATTTTAATTTAGTAGCTAATGTGGACGAGGTAAAATCATAGCAGAATAAATAACCCTCTTGGATACAACTAGTAAATTGCCCTGTATATGAACCATTATGGTTATTAATATTAGTACCCAAATCAAATTGCATCTCACCGGTAACTTTAAAATTATTAAATTTAATTTGGTTAACCCCAAAATTCATTACGCTGGCATTATATGATCCAGTAAAATTAGTAGATTGGGTAGTATTAAAATATATAGGATATATAATACTTGGAGTAGGTATTAAAATAGGAACTGTAGTATTAGCATTGCCCTGTTCTACGATTAGTACATCACTATTTTTTATATAATATTTAACTTCAATATACTTATTTTTACCAAGTATCCTTACTGCTGAAATTGTTATATTACTTGTTCTTTCAAATGTAGAATTATATCTGTTATAAACATATTCCCTTATTTTTATATCATTAATAATATTTATATATCTATAATTTTTATACTTAATGGTATATGTATCTATAGGAAAAGGATTTGTCGGGTAGATATTGCCACATTCTAAATATAAATTAAATATAACATATACTTCATTATCATTATTATTACATGCTAAATTATTGTCAATTAATTTTTGACTACAAATTGAATTATAATTATTAATTGCTATAATTGGATATTGGCAATTATCTGGAATACCCCGAAATTTATTATTTTCTAGAGTACAATTAGTGGGTAGTGGTATAGATAAAATAAGTAATGTAGATATAGGAGATGGTGCTTGCGTTGTTGGATCTGGCTCTTGTAAAATATTTCTATCAGACATACCATTAATAACTAAACATAAAAATATAATTAACTTCATCTTTATACTATATATAAAAAAATATAATAAAATATAATAAAATTTATTTATGCGAAAAATATTTAGTAAATTTATCTTTAAATCTATTAATTAAAGATACATCTGGCATTGGAGCTACTACAGACATAGGACTAGGTGTATTTGATACTTTAGATACATATCCGACAATTTCTAAATGAGTTTGTTTATTATATACTTCAATAGAATAAGTTGGTTTATACTGAAACCCAGCTGAATACACCGCATCTCTAAGTTCTAAACCTAATAGAACAACTAGAGTATTATAATTTGTCGAAACTAATTCTGATTGAGTATTATATGTTTTAATATAGCTGTCTAATAAAGTACTACTATCTATATACGGACTACCTTCATATACTTTATATAATACATCTACAAAATTAGATCTGATAGAACATCCTACACTATTTGGCAAAGGATTTAAAGGATTAATGAATCCTCTATTAATATTACATACTAAATTATTATTATCCATAATAATTTCACTAAAAGTACATCCTTCGCCATAATAGACGCCCGTGCATTTTGCTGGCACTGAAATAGATTGGATTGGCACTGGAACTTGTGCGGTTGTCCATACAGTTAAATATAGTAAACTACTAACCGTTAAAAATAAATTCATCTTATTATATTTATATAAATTAAAAAAAATATTTTATTAAATAAATATTACATAGCTTCTGTTAAATATAGATTTACACTTGTAAATAATGCAGTTGATCGAGTAGATGACCTACTATTTATTCCAAAATGCATAACAGTAATTTTATCATATACAAACACCGATGGTAATAATCCACCATCTAATACAACCGGTCTAAGTTTAAGATCCATAAGCATATTCATATAAGTATAGGTTGATACTAAATTAGTAGAAGTACTTCTAAAATAAGTTTTAACGTATGTGTCAAGAAGTTTAGTATCACTTGCAGTATAATATACTTTAAATATAACATTTTTATTATTAGAATGTCTTCCGCACGAATCAAATGGCGTTGGTAAATTAGTATTACAAATTGATGAATACCCGTCCATAATAATAGTATTTAAATTACATTCAGTATTAAGGCAATCGTTTGCATCTAGGGTTAAAATAACAGTACTGTTTGAAGAAGCAGATGTTGGGGCAGATGTTGGGTTTGATGTTGGCGCATATGTAGTTGGAGATAATGTAGGTTTTGATGTAGTTGGGGACGGCGATGGATCGGCCAATACATTATATCCACCCACTAATAAACAAACTAAACCAATAAATACTTTATTCATTTTAACTTATATATTATTATAAATAAAAAAATATTAAATTAAATTAAATTAAACTTCAACTAAATTTGGTTCATATACTTCTCCCGTTGCACCGCATCTATTTAATTCTTCTGCTTTTGCCTTATTTTCTTCTTCTTCAGCAATTGTATTCTTGACTTCTTCTTTATTCTCTCTATCTGTGTTATACCAAATAATAAACAATACTATAGCTACAATAGCTATTATAAGTACAATTAGGCCGACATAATTTTTAGAACTTGTTTCAACTGCTTTAATGCCTAAATATGGAAGACCTAATACAATCGCAGTTCCGCATACTACAGTAACTGCCATATTCATAGCCAAACCTTCTGCTAAGGTATCTAAAAATGTTTTTGCTGTTTGGGTAGCAGCAATAGAAACCGTAGTAGACATCCCAACTGCAGATAATACTTCTGTTGTATTATTATTTACTAATGCCATTACCGCATCTGGAA
>Ga0194040_1000632_pt1 | contig 10691 bp, 10 predicted proteins | sample JunL2210m_MetaG_FD_148973 | JGI IMG/M metagenome (GOLD analysis project Ga0194040, IMG submission 148973) | Anoxic zone freshwater microbial communities from boreal shield lake in IISD Experimental Lakes Area, Ontario, Canada - Jun2016-L227-10m | ecosystem: Environmental > Aquatic > Freshwater >... | reverse complement strand
TCCGAAAACTTCACGAAGACGGACCGGAACTTCTGGGCCGGTCGGTCGGCGACATCATGAGCGTCGCCGTTGTGACGTGCCGCCCCGAAGACCCGATCGATGACCTGGCCGCGCTGATGACCAACAACCGGGTGCGTCATGTTCCGGTGCTGGACAACGGCCAACTTGTCGGCATCGTGAGCATCGGGGACGTGGTCAAAATTCGGATGGAGGAGTTGCAGTCCGAGCGCCAGCAGCTGCACGCCTACATCACCCAGGGCGGCTAGCGGCTTTCAGCTCTACAGCTACCGGAGCTTTCAGCTCCAGGAGTATTCGGTGCGCAGCCGGGCGGCGACAATCTCGAACGTGTGGGGTGCCATGATCGCGCCTTCCCGACGGATGCTCTCTTCGGGTACATCGAGCACCCGGTCCAGTCGCACCCAGCTGGGTCGGCCCTCGGCATCCCAGTCCCCGGAGCCGATGCCGATCCAGGCCGGGTCTTCGGCGTGATGGAGCTGGCTGGAGAGCATCAGTCCGAGCAGGGTCTGGTGTTCCCGCCCGACCACCAGGACCGGACGGTCCTTACCGCGGGTGGGGTCATCCTCGTAGACCACCCAGGTCCAGACGATCTCCCCGGGATCTGCCCGGCCGTCGAGATCGGGTGCATAGATCACCGTGCGGGCCCGGTGAGCGGTGGGCAGGCTGTTGCTGGTGATGGGTCGGCCTGCGGTGATCGCCGCCGGCGCCTCGGCGGGCAGGGCGGTGGCGACGAGCGCTTCGAGGCCCAGCCTCAGGCCTTGCTGGATGGTCCGTTGGATGGCATTCGGATCCAGTTGACGGAATAGTTTCGGAGCCTCAGTGAAGACCAAGTGCTCCGCCAGCCGTTGAAACGTCCTCCACTGCGACGCCATTCTTGAAGCATAGGCGAGAAGCGACACTCGGCGGCGAGTCGCGATTGTGTTCGGATGCCCAGGTGTCGATACGCTGGGCAGGCCGGAAACCTCGTGTGAAAACCTTCGCACGAGTACCGCTCACCAGGAGATTCCCATCAGCAGTTTCGCCGACCGGACGTTCACCGCGCCGGCGCAGATTCGGAACTTCTGCATCATCGCTCACATTGATCACGGGAAGTCGACGCTGGCCGACCGGATGCTGCAGCTGACCGGAGTGGTGGCGGACCGTGACATGCGCGCCCAGTACCTCGACCGGATGGACATTGAGCGTGAGCGCGGGATCACCATCAAGGCCCAGAACGTTCGGTTGCCCTGGCGGGTCGGCGACACCGATTACGTCCTGCATCTGATCGACACCCCGGGCCACGTCGACTTCACCTACGAGGTTTCCCGCGCGCTGGAAGCGTGCGAGGGCGCGGTGCTGCTGGTCGATGCCGCCCAGGGCATCGAGGCTCAGACACTGGCCAACCTGTATCTGGCGCTCGACCGCGACCTGACGATCGTCCCGGTCCTCAACAAGATCGACCTGCCGGCTGCCGACCCCGAGCGCTACGCCGCAGAACTCGCCCACATCATCGGGTGTGAGCCCGGCGACGTGCTGCGGGTGTCGGGCAAGACCGGCGCCGGTGTCACCGAACTGCTTGATGAGATTGTCAGAGTGGTGCCCGCACCCGTCGGTGATGCCGACGCGCCGGCCCGCGCGATGATTTTTGACTCGGTCTACGACATCTACCGCGGTGTGGTCACCTACGTGCGCGTGATCGACGGCAAGCTCACCCCCCGCGAGAAGATCAAAATGATGTCCACCGGAGCAACCCACGAACTGCTCGAGGTGGGCATCGTGTCGCCCGAGCCCAAGCCAACCGAAGGCCTCGGAGTGGGCGAGGTGGGCTACCTCATCACCGGTGTGAAGGACGTTCGACAGTCCAAGGTCGGTGACACGGTCACGTCCGCGCGCCACGGCGCGACTGAGGCGCTCACCGGTTACCGCGAGCCCCGGCCGATGGTCTACTCGGGCCTGTACCCGGTGGACGGATCGGACTACCCGAACCTGCGCGACGCCCTGGAGCGATTGCAGCTCAACGATGCGGCGCTGGTGTGGGAGCCGGAAACGTCGGTGGCGCTGGGTTTTGGCTTTCGCTGCGGATTCCTAGGTCTACTGCACATGGAGATCACCCGGGAGCGCCTTGAGCGCGAGTTCGACCTCGACCTGATCTCAACCTCCCCGAACGTGGTCTACCGGGTCGTTGCCGAAGATGGCGCCGAGAAGGTCGTCACCAACCCGTCGGACTGGCCCGACGGTAAGGTCCCGATGATTTATGAGCCGGTCGTCAAGTGCACGGTGATTGCGCCGAGTGAGTTCATCGGAACCATCATGGAGCTGTGCCAATCGCGTCGAGGCGAACTCGGTGGCATGGACTATCTCTCCCCGGAGCGCGTCGAACTGCGCTACACCATGCCGCTGGGTGAGATCATCTTCGACTTCTTCGATTCGTTGAAGTCCCGTACCCGCGGCTACGCCAGCCTCGACTACGAGGAGGCGGGCGAGCAGGAGGCCGCACTGGTGAAGGTCGACATCCTGCTGCAGGGCGAGCCTGTCGACGCCTTCAGCGCCATCGTGCATAAGGATGCGGCCCAGGCTTACGGACAGAAGATGACCACCAAACTCAAGCAACTCATTCCGCGGCAGCAGTTCGAAGTACCGATACAGGCGGCTGTCGGCGCGAAAATCATTGCCCGCGAGAACATCCGGGCCATCCGCAAGGACGTGCTCTCCAAGTGTTACGGCGGCGACATCACCCGCAAGCGCAAGCTGTTGGAGAAGCAGAAGGAAGGCAAGAAGCGGATGAAGACCATTGGTCGGGTCGACGTGCCACAAGAAGCCTTCGTCGCCGCGCTATCCACTGATGCACCAGGCGACAAGTCGGCCGACAAGACCCGGAAGTAGGGGCTCATCGCAGGAGACTGGTCAGTCGTTCGTCGACGATGCGCCCGAGTTTTCGGCGTCATCGTGACGAGCGTCTTGATGGCCGCCTGCACCAACGCCGTCGACGGGTCGGCGATGCGTCAACCGCCGTTCGCGCTTCAGCAGGCTCTGCCCACTGCTGAACAGGTGCGGGCCGCGGTGGGTAATCCACTTGATGCGACAAGTCAGCCGGTGGTGGGTTCGATCGACGTGTTGCCCAACGGAATTCGCGGTAATGATGCAGTGGATCCGATCGAATGCCTGGGAGCGATCACGCCACTGATGCGGTGGGTCTACGAGAAGGGCGATGTTCGCGGCGTGGCTTGGCAGGATTTCGCTCGCTTTGGTGAAGGGCAGACGGTTTCAAGTGCCGATACCGGTGTGGTGCGGTTTGTCTCCGATGCTGAGGCCTCCCGGATGTTTTCCCAATTCGTGACGAGGTGGCGGTCGTGCGAGGGAGGACGAGTGGGGATCAATGCAGGAGGATCTGATCTCGGACTGAGAGTCACCGATGTGGCCGTTACCGGTCCGATTCTCTCGGCCACCATCCTGAGCGGAAAGAGCGACACCGACGCCGGGTTTCCGACCGAGCACGCCGTCGGATTGTCGGCCGACTGCATCGTGGATGTGGATGTCGCGGTGACTGCTCCGGATCCTGCCAAACGGGTGGCCACCACCAGAGCTTTCGACCTTGCTCGGGCGATGCTGGACAATCTCAGCGGGTTGCCCTGAGTAGCTACTGCGTCGCGTTGGCCGGCTGAAAGACTCCGGTTCCGTCAGCGAGTTCCTCTGCCCGGATGACGTGCACCACTGCATTGATGAGCGCCAGGTGGGTGAAGGCCTGCGGGAAATTGCCCAGGTGCCGGCCGGTGCGCGGCTCGATCTCCTCGGCGTAGAGGTGGAGCGGACTGGCGAAGGACAACAGTCGCTCGCACAGGTGCCGGGCCCTCTGGATCTCTCCGATCTCCACCAATGCCGACACCAACCAGAACGAGCAGATGGTGAAGCTGCCCTCCTCCCCGGACAGGCCGTCGTCGGTCTCGTGGGTGCGGTAGCGCAACACCAGGCCTTCCTCGGTGAGCTCATCGGCGATCGCGAGCACAGTGGCGCGCACCCGCGGGTCGTCGGAGGGCAGGAACCGCAGCAGCGGAACGAGCAGCAGCGAGGCGTCTAAAGCGGGGTCGCCGTAGCGTTGGGTGAACACACCGCGGGAGTCCACGCCATGGGCCAGGATGTCGGCCTTGATCTCATCGGCGATCACCCGCCACTGCTGGGCATAGCTCGTTGAGCCCTGCAGGTCGGCCAACTTCGCGCCGCGATCCAGTGCCACCCAGCACATCACCTTCGATGAGGTGAAGTGCTGCGGTTCACCGCGCACCTCCCAGATACCGCGGTCAGGTTCCCGCCAGTACTTGATGGCCTCTTCGACCTGTTCCTTGAGCACCGGCCAGAGTTGGTCGGAGATGTTCTCCCGGGACTTGGCGTGCAGGTACACCGAGTCGAGCATGGTGCCCCAGATGTCATGCTGGCGTTGGTTGTAGGCGCCGTTCCCAATCCGCACCGGCCGGGCGTTGTCGTAACCGGAAAGATGGGTCAGTTCCTCCTCGACGAGTTCGCGTTCACCACCCACCGCATACATCACCTGAAGCGGTTGTCGCTCGCCGTTGTTGGCACCCGACACATCAGCGATGAACGAAAAGAAGTCATCGGCCTCGCGATCCAACCCCAGCGTATACAGACCCCATAGCGCGAAGGTCGAGTCGCGCACCCACGCGTAGCGGTAGTCCCAGTTGCGCTCGCCGTGCGGTGTCTCGGGCAGCGACGTGGTACTCGCCGCCAACAGTGCTCCCGTCGGCGAGTACGTCAGGCCCTTGAGGGTCAGTGCGCTGCGTTGCAGGTAGGACCGCCACGGATGGTCGGGAAACTGACCTATGTTGATCCACTGCCGCCACGCCTCGCTGGTCTGCCACATCTTGTCGGTGGCTTCCTGGTAGGTCTGCGGCGACGGATGCTCCGACCAGGACAGCGCCACGAATGCGTCGTCACCCTCTTTGAGCCGGGTACGCGCGCGCGCCTCCCGGCCCTCGAGTCCGATCCGCAGGTTTGTGGTCAACCGCAGCGTGGGGTGCGCATCAGGGTCGATGCGGGAACGGGCGATCGCCTCACCGTAGGCGGCGGCGGAGTACTCCCATTCGGCAGTGCTGCGACCGTAGTCGAATGCGGGCTCGCAGTTCATGATCAGTTCGACCGTGCCACTCACACATCGCACGGTGCGTAACAGAATGTGCTCGGCATCCCAGTCCATCGGGGTCCGCCGATGCGTATGCGACCGAGCTTCGATGTCATGCCAGGGCCCCATGACCAGCGCGTCGCGCACGATGAGCCAGCCGGTTTGGGTCTGCCAGGTGGTCTCCATGATCAGGCTGCCGGGCAGGTAGCGCCGCGCGGCCGGCACCGACACCCCGTAGGGCGCCAGCCGGAAGTGCCCGGCGCCACGGTCCAGGATGGACCCGAACACACTTGGCGAGTCCGGGCGCGGCATGCACATCCACTCCACCGAGCCGGCGGCGGAGATCAGACAGGTGTTCTCGCAGTCCGACAGGAATGCGTAGTCGGCTATCGGGGGGAACGGGCTGCGCTGCTGTCCGCCGGTTGGGTACGGCATCGATTCGGGTCCGGATCGCGACGCCGAGCGTCCGTTGCGGTCGTCGGTGTCCTTGCCCGCGGGTTGGGCCTGCAAAACCATTCCGCAATCATGGCTGGTGAGAGGTTCCGCGTCTACCGATCTACCCAAGAGACCTCGCGGTCGTGATCGAGGCATAGGGTAATCGCGTGGCTGGGTTCCTGAGCTGGTGGGACGGCGCTGAACTGTGGCTTTCCGGGCTGGGGTTCGTCTTGCAGACCCTGATCGTCATGCCGGTGGTCCTGGTGCTGGCCTACGGTATTGCTCTGACGCTCGATGCGGTCCTGGGCACCGGCATCGCAGCCGTGCGGCGACTCCGCCGGGATCAGGGCCCGCGTCGGTGAGTGGGATGCCACGATCGAGGGTGAGGATTGCGCTGGTCGCCCTGCTTATCCTCATCGTGATTGTATGGCTGCTCAACCGCTGACGGCGCTGCCCGCGCGTGGGGACCTGATGTTGAGATGCGTGCGAAATGTTCGAGTGCTACTGTTCCGCCCGTGCGATCGGTGACCGAGCAACCCTTGGCGGTCTTTGGCGTTGGTGTTCTCGCCGTTGTCGATCTCGCATGTTGTTGTCTCTGACTCTGCTGCCCCGCGGTGTGGTGTTGGTGACGATTGCGCCTGGAAACCTCTTTTCGCCGTCGGGGCGGATCTTTCAGCCCGCCAAACCCGATGATGAGAAAGGTTTTTCATGACCACGTTTTCCACTGTCCTGCGCAAGTTCCAGGGTGCTGCGGCGCTCCTAACTGCAACCACCGTCCTTGCTGCCTGCTCTGGGGGAGCAAGTGATGTGGCAGGCGGCGGTGATTCACCGAAGGCCGACGTCACTCTGACCCTGGTGGCCTATGCCGTTCCGGAACCGGGTTGGAGCAAGATCATCCCCGCCTTTGCCGCGACGCCGGAGGGTAGGGGGGTCGCCGTGACGACGTCGTACGGTGCATCCGGTGATCAGTCCCGTGCCGTCGTCGATGGCAAGCCCGCCGATATCGTGAACTTTTCAGTCGAACCGGATGTCACCCGGCTGGTCAAGGCAGGCAAGGTCGCGGCCGACTGGAACGCCGATGTCACCAAGGGCATCCCGTTCGGCTCGGTGGTCTCGCTGGTGGTCCGCAAGGGCAATCCGAAGAACATTAGGGACTGGGATGACCTGCTTGCGCCGGGTATCGAGGTCGTCACCCCCAGCCCGCTGAGTTCAGGGTCGGCCAAGTGGAACCTGCTGGCGCCGTATGCCGTCAAGAGCGACGGTGGCAAGGATCCGCAGCCCGGACTGGACTACATCACCCAGCTGGTCTCCGACCACGTCAAGACCCGGCCCGGTTCCGGGCGTGAGGCCACCGATGTCTTCCTCCAGGGCACCGGTGACGTTCTGATCAGTTACGAGAACGAGGCCATCAATATTGAGCGTCAGGGTAAGGATGTCGAACACATCAACCCGCCGCAGACGTTCAAGATCGAGAACCCGGTCGCCGTGGTGAGCGCCGGCGCCCACACCGATAAGGCCGGCGCGTTGAAGAACTTCCTATACACGCCTGAGGGTCAGAAGATCTGGGCGCAGGCCGGTTTCCGGCCGGTCGACCCGGCGGTGGCCGCGGATTTCGCCGGTGATTTCCCGGCACCGCAGAAGCTGTGGACCATTGCTGATCTCGGTGGATGGAAAACAGTGGATCCGGCGCTGTTCGATAAGGAGAATGGCACCATCACCCTCATCTACAAGAAAGCCACCGGATGACGGTAGCCCCTCACACCGCGACGGTCCGGCCCGAGAATGACAACTCGGGCCGGCCGTCCGGTGTTTGGGCCGGTCGTGATCGTTCGACCCCGGCTCTCGCCGGTGCCGCATCGATTTGGCTGAGTGTGATCGTTCTACTCCCGCTTGCGGCGATCGTGTGGCAGTCGGCCAAGGGTGGGTGGGGTGCTTTCTGGGCCGCAATCACCGCGACCTCGGCACTGGAGTCCTTTCGGGTGACGCTGACGGTTGCGGTCGGCGTGACCGCGGTCAACGCGGTGTTCGGTCTGCTCGTCGCCTGGGTACTGACCCGTGACGAGTTTGTTGGAAAGCGCCTGGTTGACTCGGTAATTGATCTACCTTTCGCGCTACCCACCATTGTCGCGAGCCTGGTGATGCTGGCACTCTACGGACCCAGCAGTCCGGTGAATCTCCAACTGCAGCACACGAAGTGGGGCGTGGGCGTGGCCCTGTTATTCGTCACGCTGCCCTTCGTCGTCCGCTCGGTACAGCCGGTGCTGCTGGAACTCGATCGCGAAGTCGAGGAAGCAGCGGCATCGTTGGGAGCCAGCAACCAGGTGATCTTCAGCCGAGTCGTGCTGCCGGCGTTGCTGCCCTCGCTGCTCTCGGGTGCAGGGCTGGCATTTGCGCGAGCCATCGGCGAATTCGGCTCAGTGGTTCTGATTGGAGGGGCCATACCGGGCGAGACCGAGGTGTCCTCGCAGTGGATTCGCACCTTGATCGAAAACGATGATCGCACTGGTGCGGCAGCGGTTTCCATTGTGCTGCTTGCGGTCTCGTTTCTGGTACTGCTGGTGTTACGAACCCTCGGTTCCCGGGCAAGCAGGCGCGAGGAGTTGGATTCATGATCCTCTCTCCGTTGACGCGCTACCTCAGCCGTTTCCTCGCACTGTCCTATATTCTGGTGCTGGTCGTCGTTCCCGTCGGGCTGATCGTGTGGCGCACGTTCGCACCGGGCCCTGGTGCGTTTTTCGCGTCCATCTCGACCCCCGCCGCGGTCTCCGCACTGCAACTCTCACTGATAGTCGTCGCGATCGTGGTTCCTCTTAACGTCATATTCGGTGTTCCGACGGCATTGCTGTTGGCTCGCAGGCGCTTCCGAGGGAAGGCGTTTCTGCAAGCCGTCATCGACCTACCGTTCGCTGTTTCGCCCGTTGTGGTCGGTGTGGCACTGATCCTGTTATGGGGTACCGCCGGACTGCTCGGGGTCGTCGAGAACGACCTGGGTTTCAAGATCATCTTCGGTTTCCCCGGGATCGTCCTGGCGAGCATTTTCGTGACCGTGCCCTTCATCATCCGCGAGGTCGAGCCGGTGCTGCACGAACTGGGTACCGATCAGGAAGAGGCAGCCGCCACATTGGGATCCAATTGGTGGCAGACCTTCTGGAAGATCACCCTGCCATCTATTCGGTGGGGGCTCACCTACGGCATCGTGCTGACGGTCGCCCGGACACTGGGCGAGTACGGCGCAGTGATCATGGTGTCGTCTAACCTGCCGGGAGCATCTCAGACCCTGACGCTGCTGGTTTCTGACCGCTACAACCGAGGTGCCGAATACGGTGCGTACGCCATTTCGACGCTGCTCATGATGGTCGCCGTGCTGGTCTTGGTCGTCCAGGTAGTACTGGACGCGCGCCGCGCTCGGGTGGGTTGACGAGGAGCACGATGTCATGACGAATGCAATCACCGTGATCGGTGCCAACAAACGCTACGGCGACTTCACTGCATTGGACAATGTCGACTTCGTGGTTCCGGCGGGCTCGCTGACTGCCCTGCTCGGGCCGAGTGGTTCGGGAAAGTCGACGCTGCTGCGCGCAATTGCCGGCCTTGATACCCCGGACAGCGGCACCATCACGATCAATGGCCGGGACGTCACAGGAGTGCCGCCGCAGCGACGCGGAATAGGGTTCGTCTTCCAGCACTACGCCGCGTTCAAACATCTCACCGTGCGAGACAACGTCGCGTTCGGACTCAAGATTCGCAAGCTGCCCAAGGCCGAGATTAAGGACAAGGTCGACAACCTCCTCGAAGTAGTGGGCCTGGCCGGATTTCAGACGCGATATCCCAACCAGCTATCCGGCGGCCAGCGCCAACGCATGGCACTGGCGCGGGCGTTGGCGGTTGACCCGCAGGTGCTGTTGTTGGATGAGCCGTTCGGTGCCCTCGATGCCAAGGTTCGAGAGGATTTGCGGGCATGGTTGCGGCGGTTGCACGACGAGGTGCACGTCACCACGGTGCTGGTCACTCACGATCAGGCTGAGGCATTGGACGTGGCCGACCGGATCGCGGTTCTCAATAAGGGGCGGATCGAACAGGTGGGGACGCCCTCGGAAGTTTATGACAGCCCGGCCAATTCGTTCGTGATGTCGTTTTTGGGCACGGTCTCCTCGCTCAACGGAATTCTGGTGCGGCCGCACGATATCCGGGTTGGCCGCACCCCTGAGATGGCGATTGCGGCTGGCGACGGGACCGCCGAAAGCACCGGCGTCATCCGGGCAACCATCGATCGCGTGGTCTATCTGGGATTCGAAGTGCGAGTCGAACTGATCAGTGCCACCACCGGCGCACCGTTTGTCGCACAGATCACCCGCGGTGACGCTGAGGCGCTGGCACTCAAGGACGGCGATACCGTCTATGTACGGGCGACCAGAATCCCGCCAATCTCCGGCATAGAGCAAAGTGTCGGTAGTGTTTGATGTGTAACCCGAAGGAGTCCGGTATGAATGCAGGCGAATCTGTGAATCGGCTGTTGCTCGGCGCTTGTGCGCTCGCTGTCGCGGTTGCCGTGACCGGCGGTTGCACCCGCACCGTGGCGACGGGACCGGAGGTGGTTTCGGTCACACCGTCTGAGGCCTCAAGCGCACCAACAACAACCCAGGAGCAGACAATTACAGGTGGCAATGGTGGTCAGGGTGGCAACGGCGGCCTAGGTGGACAGGGCGGTCAGGGCGGACAGGGTGGCCAAGGCGGCCAGGGCGGTCAAGGGGGCAAGGGCGGTCTGGGCGGACAGGGTGGTCTTGGCGGAGTCGACGGCGCCAATGGCGCTGATGGCGCTAACGGCGCCGACGGTGCTAACGGTGCCGATGGCGCTAACGGCGCTAACGGTGCGCCGGGCTGAGCTAAGCCGCGAGACGCTGGGCGATCGCCCGATCAAAGCGGTCGAGCACCGTTGTCGCGACCAGAGGGTGCGCGCCGAGTGTGTCAGCCATCGGGATGCCGGCAGCTGATGCGATCGCGGCCACCCGGTCGGTGATGCGTCCGGGAGCGATGAACCACGGTGCCAGGGCAATCCGCCGGGCGCCGAGCAGTCGGAGTTCCTCGATGCCTTCGTCAACCGACGGTTGCGGGCCGGTGGCATAGGCGA
>Ga0194040_1000618_pt1 | contig 10827 bp, 8 predicted proteins | sample JunL2210m_MetaG_FD_148973 | JGI IMG/M metagenome (GOLD analysis project Ga0194040, IMG submission 148973) | Anoxic zone freshwater microbial communities from boreal shield lake in IISD Experimental Lakes Area, Ontario, Canada - Jun2016-L227-10m | ecosystem: Environmental > Aquatic > Freshwater >... | reverse complement strand
ATGAACAGAAAAACTATTTTCTTCCCCAGTTGATTGCCAGCGCCGAGGCGATGAAAAAGGGCCTCGCCCATCTGGAGCCCCTGCTCCAGGCCGCAAAGTCCCGGAGAACAAGCAAGGGGGTCATCCTCCTGGCAACGGTCCAGGGCGATATCCACGACATCGGGAAAAACATCGTCGCCCTGATGCTGAGAAATTACGGCTATGATGTCATAGACTTGGGGAAGGATGTGGCGACGAAGACCGTCATCGAGCAAATGAAAAAACGCAAGCCCGATGTGGTCGGACTGTCGGCCCTGATGACCACAACGATGATCGCCATGAAGGACGTTATGTCGCTGGCCCGCCGGGAAGGCTTGGCAACGCCTTTTATTTTTGGCGGCGCTGTCGTAACCGACGCCTATGCGATGTCCCTGGGGGCGTCTTATGCCCGGGACGGTGTCGAGGCGGTACGGGTGGTGGAAAAGCTTTTGAAACTCTCATGACGCCTTGCCGTCACAAAGGGGAATAAAAAAATAGGAGAACCAATGCTGCCATGACGATAGATAAAATGAAAGCCCGCCTTATCGAGATTATCATCGAAAAGTCGTTTCAATACCGTGATACTCCACCTTTTACCCTTGCCTCGGGAAAAACGAGCAACTATTACTTCAACTGCAAACCGACGACCCTTGATCCCGAAGGGATGAACCTCATCGGGGGAATCCTCTTTCAGATGCTTGCCGATGCCGATGTCACCGCCACCGGCGGCCTGACTCTGGGTGCGGATGCCCTGGCCAACGCCCTGGCCGTGATTTCTTATCAGCAGGGGAAACCCATCAAGGCCTTTATTGTCCGGAAAGACGTGAAAGATCACGGAACAAAGAGCGCCCTCGAGGGTGGCGTCCAGAGTGGGGAACGGGTGGTGATCCTCGATGACGTCATTACGACGGGAGGCTCCACGATTACGGCCATAGAAAAAGCAAAAGGGGCGGGGCTGGTCATCGATCGGGTAATCGCCCTCATCGATCGGGAAGAAGGGGGAAGGGAGAACATCCTGGCCCATATCCCCAGGGTGGATGCCGTGGTGACACGTTCGGAAATAATGACTGTCTATAAAAAAGATCTTGCGTGACCGCTTGGTCTGAGGTAAAGGCAGCGGCAAAATCTTGATATGAATGCAAGGTAAATGCTCAATAAACGTTTTTTCTACATAATCTTGGCAGTTGTTCTTGTTATTTTTATTTCAGCGGGAGATCTCTTTTCCATCCTGGAAGAATCCGTCATGGTGGCTAAATACAGATCACCCCGGCTGGTCAATGGCGTCCCGGAAGGATGGACCCTGATGAGGCACAGCGGCACCCCGAATATAAATCTGGTCAAGGCGGGAGCGGGAGATGCCTATTATGTCAGGATGATAAGTGATCCCCGTTCGGGATTCGGCATCGAAAGGACCGTGCGGGTTGATCTCAAGGAATATCCCTATCTCAACTGGACATGGCGGGCGACAAAACTTCCTCAGGGAGGGGACGTCCGCAAATCCGCAACGGACGATCAGGCCTTGCAGGTCTATGTGGTTTTCCCCTCCACGATTTTCCCTGAAAAACTCAATACCCCGATCCTGACTTACATCTGGGACAACGAAGCCCCGAAGGGCCTGACGGCTCGGAGCCCGAAGCCCTTCCTGAAGAGGATACGTTACCTCGTCCTCCGTAACAAAACCGACCATCTTGGGAACTGGTACACCGAGAAGAGAAATGTCTACGAAGATTATAAGCGGATTTTCCGGGACATCCATGGAGGAGAACCCATGGGGGCGATCCATGGCGTCCGTTTTTACATCAATTCTCAGAATACCAGGAGCAATGCCGAAGGCTACATAGGGGAGATGTCCTTCAGCAAAAACTGATGAAAAAGAGAACCATCATCCTCTGTGTCACCCTTGTTATCATCCTGATAACGGGCGGCCTGTTCGTTTATTTCTATCGACAAATCCAAAATCTTGAATCCTACCGTCCGACTATCGTGGACTACGCGAAAAAGGCCCTGGATCGGGATATTCAATATGCATCCGGCCGTGTCTCCCTTGGTTTCTGGCCGGCGCTGACCTTTGACAAGGTTGCAATTATGGAGAAGAATGGTCGCGACACTTTTGCCTCAGTGGCGCGGCTGACCGTTCGTATCGCCCTGCTGCCCTATCTGCTGGAGCGGAAAATCATCCTGAAGGAAATTAATCTGCAACAGCCGTATATTGTCATTGTCCGAGACAAGCAGGGAAAGTGGAATATTGACGATCTGATCAAAACGAAAAAAGAGCCGTCCGTGGAATTCGGTGGTCTGATTGTTCAGGAAGGCGCCATAATCTTTCGGGACCAATGGATAAGCCCGCAAGGGATTCAAACCGATTTAAAGGATGTCCGCCTTAAAATCAATCAGATGCAGCGAGGAGAAAAGACCAGTTTTCAGCTTGAAGCGGTCCTCTCGGAAAACGCCCGGAGGGCCAGTCTGGGGGCGGAAGGATCTCTTTATCTCCCCCGGCATCCGGAACCACTCATTAATAGCCGGATCGATTCCCGGCTCCGTATTCAGGAACTCGATCTCGCCACTTGCTGGCCCTATTACGGCGGTAAAGTTCCTTTTCAGCAGTTAGCCGGTCTGCTTAATGTCAATATCGACATCAAAGGTCAAAAACAGGAGTTTACCTCTTCCGGGTCCATAGAACTTAGAAATGTAAAGTTTCAGTATCCCCAGGTATTTCCAGGTCCGCTGGCGCCAACCTTATTGCGCCTAGTCTATGATCTGAAACGCACCCCCGGCGAGATTTCCCTGAACAAAGCCGAACTTGCCATAGATGATGTCAGGATTAAAGGGCAGGGGGCGATCAGGGAATTGGAGAAAGAAGATCCGATCATAGATATAAAGGCCACACTGGGACCGTTTGATCTGGAAAAATACGGACAATATGTTCCCTATGGAATCATTCCCCCGGGAACGGCGACGTTTATCAAAGAACATGTTCGGGCAGGTATTTTCAATATGCAGGATGGTTTTTTGAAAGGCCGGTTGAGTCAACTGCGGAAGTGGGGAGCGGCAGGTCATGACAATCTCCTGCTTGTGAAGACTTCAGTGGCAAAGGGTGTCGTTGGTTTTGGCGGCTCAACACCAAGCTTTAACGGCATTACGGGAGAATTGGTATTTACGGAAAGAGACATTCAATTAAATAAGATGACGGGATATTTCGGGGCCTCATCCGTTACCCTGACCGGAAAAATAGTCGGATATCCCCTCTCTGAACCTGCAACCTATCCCTTCAACGCTACCGCTCAACCAACAAAACGCGAGCTGGCCTGGCTGATCGGGGAAGATCTGATGAAAAAGCTGTCTTTTAGCGGTAATACGACCTTAAAGGTGAGCGGCATGGGACCATTGACCAATTATCGCCTGAATGGAGAATGGAACCTGACGCCGGCCCGCTACCAGTATAACGACGTCATGATCAAGCCGGCAGGGCAGGAAAACCACCTGGATTTTGTCGCAACGATCAGGGACCATAAGCTACAGATGGCCCCGTTTCATTATTCTTTGGGGCCCCTTGTTCTGTCGGGAACCTTAATGTCCCCGCTTAAGGATGCAAATCAGCCATTTTCAATGTCTTTTAGGACAAATACGGTCAATCTGCGGGATCTCCATACCTGCTTCCCGGAACTCAAACGGTGTCAGGCGGAGGGGTTGGCCCAGGCTGTAATCAGCGGCGACGGAGTGGGAAAAACAGGGCTACACGACCGTTGGCGCGGCGATATTTCCTTGCAGGGGACGTCCTTTCATCTGTCGGAAAATATGAAAATAATTACGGATGTAAATGGCTTAATACACCTGGAAGGCGATAAAACAACTTCCTCCCGTCTGTCCGGACGCTATGGCGAGACGCCCTTTACCGTGGCCGGTGCGGTTACAGGTTTCAAAGCCCCGGCTTTCTCCGTGACATTATCCCTTCCTTTTTTCCATCCCGAGGATTTCGGTTATCGAAGTCTGCCGGCAGGGCATCAGATACGGGATGTCGGCGGCGATGTTTCCTTCGCGAATGATCTCTGGCAGGTCCGCTCACTGTCCGCCCGGCTCAATGATTCGGTTGTGACAGCCAAAGGGTCTATTCAGGATGGCAGGGAAAGGGTCATCAACGGCGATATTTCTTTCTCTTACCTCAAGGGGGAAGATCTGACGACGTTGATAAAATTGGAGAAGACAGGGGATAATAAAACAAGCGGCCCCCCGATATCCATGCAGGCCACAGTCCGGGCGGCGGCGGGAAAGCTCGGGGAGCTGTCTTTTTCTGACCTCAGAGCCGACCTTGCCTATAACGGAAAAAAGCCCGAATTATCATCACTCATAAAGGCCACGGTCCGGGCGACCGGGGGTAAACTCGATGATATGTCCTTTAAGGATCTCCGCGCCGACCTTATCTATAATAATGATAAACTTGAATTTTCTTCCCTTACCTGGGCCATGCAGAACGGACGCGGCGCCGCCAAAGGGTCTACCCACTTTGGAGCGGCAAGCTCCCCACGCCACCATTACCAGTTCCAGCTTGACCGGGTGCCGGCGGAGGCCCTGTTGTGGACTGGGGAGAAAGACCCGCGGGTCAGGGGAATTCTGACGGCAAGCGGAGATCTCACCGCCACCGGAAAAACCGCTGTCGAGCTGAAGGCGTCCGCCGCAGGAATGGTCAAGATGGGCATCGAAAAGGGAATAATCAGAAAGGCGAATGCTTTATATAGAATATTTTCCGTTCTCAACGTGTCGCAGTTATTGAAGTTTAAACTTCCCGACATGAATGCGGACGGGATGCCGTATAATTCCATTACGGCTACCCTGTTTCTGAAAAACGGGATTATGACGAGTAAAGATTTCTATATCGACAGCGATGTCATGAATATCCTCGCCATGGGTAATGTGGACCTTATTCAGGAAAATATTGATCTCAAAGTCGGTCTGCAACCCCTGCAAACTGTGGATAAGATCGTCAGCAGGATTCCGGTGGCTGGCTGGATCCTGACGGATGACAATGGAAGATTTATTACCGCCTATTTTGAAGTAAAAGGACCGTTGGGAGATCCCAAGGTCAGGGCCATCCCCGTAAGGGATTTATCGGCAGAAGGCCGCGACATATTTAAAAAGGTATTCAAACTTCCCCAAAAACTTATTACGGATGCCGGGGAAGTTCTTTACTAAGAAGATATCCGTAACCGGTTCACGGCCAGATGGGCCTGCCGGATCGGATCCGGCAGCCGGTATCCCCGGCAGCACTTCAGAGTGATCTCTCTGGATCTCTCCAGGCTGATCCGATGTCCCGGAGAGACGAAAACCGGACGCACTCGGGCCTTGGTTCTCAAGACAGACCCGATCACCTGTTCCTGATAAAGCAGGTCCTCATGGTCCCCCGGTAATGGTCCCGGTTCCCGGTGCTCCCCGCAAAGGCGCGATTTGGCGCAACCAATTGCCGGAATATCGAGAAAAAGACCCATGTGTGCGGCGAGGCCAACTCCCCGGGGATGAGCAATACCTTGGCCGTCAAATATGATAAGATCCGGCACTCGCTTCATATTTTTAAAAGCCTTCAATAAAACCGGTCCTTCCCGGAAACTCAACAATCCGGGAATATAAGGGAAAGATACCCTTTCGATGGCATAGGCCTCTTCGATTAGCTGCATATCAGGATAGGACAGAAGTACGACTGCGGCAAAGAATAAATCGCTGTTGCGCCCATAGGAAATATCCGCGCCGGCGATTATATGTATTGGTCCGGTTTTGATTCGGTCATGAAGAATAAGTTGCTTCTTTAAGGTATTCTGGATAGATACGGCATCTTCGTAAGTGACATTCCATGGATGAAGAAGACGCAAATTCAGGGGTTGCTTTTCGGGTCGTGATGCCGCCATTTTCCTGTCTGTACCCTGAGACGGTTAATGAAGTCGCCCGTCAGGACATAATCTTGCGGCCCTGTTCGACATCCTTCCGGATCTGGACGATCAGCTCCGCCGGACCATTGAATTTTTTCTCGTCCCGGAGTTTCTCAATAAAAAGGATCTCCAGGGTTTTCCCGTAGATGTCTCCTTTAAAATCGAGGATATGGACTTCAATGGACATCTGATTGTCATCGAAGGTCGGGTTCATACCGATATTAAGAACACTGCCGTAGATTTGATTATCGATCCTGGCCATGGCTGCGTAAACGCCAGGGGCAGGAACAAGCGCCTTTTCAGGTTCAATATTGGCGGTGGGGAAGCCAAGGTTGGCGCCGCGATTATGCCCCGGAACAACCCTGCCCACAAGATTATAAGGTCGCCCCAGCCAGGCCGCCGCCGCTTTGACGTCGCCGGCGAGGATGGCGTTGCGCACCAGGGTGCTGCTGATAATCGTTTCATCCACCTGGAAGGCCCTCATTACCTCCACCTCAAAACCCAGTTTCAGCCCCTGAGCGACAAGAAAAGTTTCATTTCCTTCTTTACCTTTACCGAAGGTGTAATCATGACCAATCAGGATTTTTTTTATCCGTAATTTTCCCCACAGGAGATCACAGACAAACTCCCTGGCAGTTGTTTTCGAAAAATCAAGATTAAAGGGAATTATGATCAGCCCATCAACACCCTGGGCCTCAATAAGGCGGATCTTTTCCTCAATCGATGTGATCAGATAGAAGGGACGGCGGTCTGGGTGCAGGACCATCTTCGGATGGGGATCGAAGGTGAGGACTACCGCTTGCCGCTGCGCGTTGCGGGCCTGATTGACAAGATGCTGAAACAGATACTGATGCCCCTTGTGGACGCCGTCGAAGTTACCTATGGTCAGGTATGAACCGGTTAATTCATCGGGAATATTGTCTATTTGATGGATGGTTTTCATAGGGCGCCACCATAGCACGAATCCGTTAATTTTCAAGATCAATTTTGCTTGACAAGGCAAGGACGACAAGTGTAAAAAGTAAGCAGAAAAAACATGCCGAAGTGGCGGAATTGGTAGACGCGCTAGGTTCAGGGTCTAGTGGGGGTTCCCTCGTCCCGGTTCAAGTCCGGGCTTCGGCACCATAAGAAAAACAGGGGGTTAGCTGAGAAATCGGCTGACCCCTTTGTTTTTATTATTGGGCTTGGTCACTACTTTGGTCACTATTTGCGGAAAATACCTTCACCATATTGATCGTGCCCCTTTTTCATTATCAGCAACAATCATCAATAAATAATTCTTGACATCTTCCGATATGGTGCATATAGTACCAACCACGAGGATAGAAAATGAAGAGAGAGTTTTCAACATTGGACATTGTCAAGGCGTTAGGGATACCCCGTGAACGCCTGCGGGATTGGATGAATCGGGGATTTATAAAACCGGTCATTTCAGCAGAAGGTCAGGGAACAAAGGCCCTTTTTGATTTGGAGGATGCTTACTGCGTTGCGCTGTTCAAGAACCTTCTTGATTCTGGTTTTAACAGGACGGTGGCGGCTTCCTACGCAACTAAGTATGTCACTGGCAATAGAGGAACGCCACCGGATGACGATAAAATTGAGTACATTATTTTTAAGATTTGCACAGACTTTGGGAAAAAGGGATTACACACCGAATACCTTGAAGAGGGATTAAATGATTACAAGCTCGACCTCGCAACCGGTGATAGGGCAGGGTCTTACGAACCTACGAGAGATCCAACCGGAACTTGGCATTCTATCCACATTGTTAATTTTGGGAAAATAAGAGCGAATGTGAAGAAAGCATTGGCGAAGCTCTAACTTTTTTTTGCGAGCATTATGGTATATATTATACCAACCATACAGGAGGTCAAAATGAACTGGAAGTTGAAAGAAAGAATCGCAGAGAAGTACGGAACTCAGTCGGACTTTGCCATAGTCCTCAGGGGCCACGAATCTGATGTTTCGAGGGTTATCAGAGGTCGCCGGACATTAACAGAAGCAGAGCGGCAGATGTGGGCCGACCTTTTAGGGGCAGACCGTGCTGAGCTTTTCGGAGAGGAGGCCGACCATGTCCAAAACTAAGACCGAACCCACCTTAAAGCAAAGATTTTACTCGGTAAAAGACGCCGCAGTCTATTTGGGGATTTCTGAACAGCACATTTATAATAGCACCGCCAAGAAATCAAAAAAAACATTCCCAATCCCATTCCGGCGCATCGGTGGGAAACTTTTATTCGATTTCAGAGACTTGGAAAAATTCTAATGCCTGCTGCTGACCTCCAGCGATCCGGGTCACAGGACGGCAATATCGGCCCCTCCAGTATCCCTTACGGGAGGTATTGGCCATGAGGGCAACTAAATTGCCCGACAAAAAGACTGTCCTTGCAAGACTGGATATACCGTCAATTTGTCAAGAATTGATTCCGAGCCTTAAACCTTCGGGGAACGGCAATGAGCAATTTATGGGGTTGTGTCCGTTCCATGACGACCACCACCCGAGCCTGTCAGTCAGTCACGAAGGTCTTTATCAATGCAAGGTCCCTACCTGCGACGCCAGGGGCGACTTTATCAATCTGTTTATGAAAGTCAATGGACTGGACTTCAAGGGAGCAATGAAGGAATTGGCAGAACGTGCAGGAATGGCAGCAGACACGGGGGAAAAAGTCAAACAAGTAAAAACCCGCTATGATTATCATGGCCCGTATGGGACCGTTCTTTACTGGAAGATACGCATTGACCCCGGCAAGAATGGAAGGAAGAAGGACTTTTATTTTTGTCATGGAAACAATCAAAAGGGACGTGGCCAAAATCCCGTACTTTATAATTTACCTGGTGTCATCGAGGCTGAAACAGTTGTTTTTACTGAGGGCGAGGGCAAGTCGGACATTATCAACAACTGGAAAATTCCAAAACATGCAGCGACTACTCTGGATGCTGGAGCCCAAAGCAAATTAACTGACTCTATGACCAAACAGGTTGTGGGTAAAAACATTGTTACCTTTCCTGACCATGACGAACCTGGGGCAAAGTACGCTGAAACGATTTGCAATGCCTTATACGGAAAATGCCCGAGCATTAAAATAGTTCAATTACCTGGCCTTCCGGACAAAGGTGATATTGTAGATTGGGTTAAAGACCCAGGAAACACACGGAAGAAAGTTCTCGAACTAATTGCAGCAACGGCAGAGTGGACACCGGATGATAAAGGCAATTATGAACATCGTGAGCCATACCAAATTGATGAATCCGGTTTTCTTTGCCGGATTAAAAATACTGAAAATGGAACTGTCGCTATCCGACTCGCCAACTTCTCTGCGCAGATCGTTGAGCAAATATCTGAAGATGATGGGAATGAAATTATCCAGAAGTACCGTCTGGAAGGCTCATGCGGAGGACGGCAATTACCTCAAATTGAAATCCTTGCCGCTCAATTCAATGGGATGGGATGGATTCATCAATGGGGCAGCCGGTCCATAATCGAGCCAGGGTCATCAATCAAAGACACCGTCAGACATGCCATTCAAGTAATGAGCAAAAATACTCTGCACACGAGTACCTACACTCATACAGGATGGAGGAACATCAATGGCAATATGATTTTCCTGACCCACGGAAGCGCTATCGGTGGCTGTAATGTCGATGTGCAACTGGCCAAAGAAACAACACGTTATGCTATCCCTTATATCCCCGACGAAGAGATAGAGGCTATCGCAACCTCTCTATCGTTTATGAATGTAGGGAACCATGATGTAACCATTCCTCTATTCACGGCTGTCTATATGTCACCCCTGACGAGCCTATTTTCGGAATTCCAACCTCTGAACTTCTCCTTCTATTCTTATGGGCAGACCGGAACATTCAAAACTACACTTGCCGTCCTTGGGCTTGATCACTTTGGTAATTTCAATGCTACATCTCTCCCTAACCTGGAAGATACGGCAAACAGCGTAGAGCGTAGAGCATTCTTGCTCAAAGATGTGCTGATGGTTTTGGACGATTACCATCCTTCGGGCTTGCGTAAGGAAGCACAGGCCAAAGAGTCTCTTGTTCAGCGGGTAATCAGAGCTTTCAGCAATAGGACAGGGCGGGGGCGGCTCAATAGTGACTCGAAAGAAAAAGGGCGCTATTCTCCCCGTGGTGTTCTGCTTGTGACTGGTGAAGAAATTGCCAGCCTTCAGTCCACGATTGCCCGGATCTTCGTCATCGAAATTAACAAAGGGGATGTGAATATTGAGAAACTCACGGCGCTTCAAGATATGGCCGATCGACTGCCCCACGCAATGTCGTCATACGTCCACTGGCTTCGGGACAACATGGTGGACCTCCAAAAGCAATTCTCTGCCCGCTTTTCGGCACTAAGAAAAGCCGCCACAGAAGGAGCGGGCCATCTGAAACTGCCTGAACATGTGGCCTTCTTGACGTTCACACTGGAGGTGGTTTCATCCTGGCTGGTGGACAAGGGAGTTTTCACTGAGGCGGATGGGGAATTACTTGTGTCTGAGGGATGGGACACCTTCAGGAGATTGACCGAGCGGCATGGGGAGAGGATCAAGGACGAAGATCCGGTGCGGAAATTTGATGACATCATCCTCACCCTGGTCAGGATGGAAAAGGTCACTGAGGAGGCTATCCATGACCGGTAACAAAAGTAACAAAGTGGTAACAGTTTTTTATAATTTTTGTTACTGTCTTTGTCAAGTTAAAACGAGCACTTACAATACGGGTAACAAAAGTAACAAAAAATTCACACATACCCCCCTCTATGCTTTTGACTTTTCAGGAGGATAGGCCATGCAAAATTACGATCTTAACAAGATAAAAGCCGTAACAATCGGATATTATGATGATAACGCAGTATACTTACTGCCCGGAGAGACCTGGCATGAGTTGC
>Ga0194040_1000617_pt1 | contig 10828 bp, 11 predicted proteins | sample JunL2210m_MetaG_FD_148973 | JGI IMG/M metagenome (GOLD analysis project Ga0194040, IMG submission 148973) | Anoxic zone freshwater microbial communities from boreal shield lake in IISD Experimental Lakes Area, Ontario, Canada - Jun2016-L227-10m | ecosystem: Environmental > Aquatic > Freshwater >... | reverse complement strand
CCCCTGGCGAAGACAGCCCTGTCAAGGGCGGCACTGCTTGCCGGGCGGCAAGTGCTGTCAAATGCCTGATTGGGGGCAATCGGCAGACAAAAAGCTAAAAAGCTGACATTTGGAAAAGCTGAAAGGGGGATTCAGAGGTCATGTTAAAATATACTTGAAAGTATGTGTGCCTCGATTAGATTCGGATTATGCCGCAGCTGACCATTTATCTTGATGCAAAGGCGGGTCGCCTTATTGAAAGGGCTGCCAAGCTGGAGGATCTCTCTTTGTCCCGCTGGGCAAGGGAGAAGCTTGTTCTTGCTGCGGGGGCTCCCGACTGGCCGACGGGATATGACTCAGTGCTTGGAAGTATTAGAGACCCATCATTCATGATACCATCTGAAGCCGATCCGTCGGGAGATCAGGAGGCGAACTTTAGCTCATGATTTACTCTCTTGATACCAATATTCTTGTCGCGTTGCTACGCAGTCGTGATGAGATATTGAGCAGAAAATTTCTTTCGAAGAGACCCTGTGACTATTGCGTGTCTGAGATCGTGCGTGCAGAGTTACTTTTTGGTGTGGAAAAGAGTGATCGTCCTGATGAAAATCGCCATGCTGTCGATCAGTTGCTGGCACCCCTGAGACTTATCCCTTTTGAGGGGAATACGGCACTACACTATGCGGAAATCCGGACTCATTTGGAAAATGCTGGTTCTGCCATCGGTTCCAATGATCTTCTCATTGCTGCTACGGCAAGATCGCATGGACACACGCTTGTAACACGAAATACTTCAGAGTTTCTTCGGGTGCCAGCTCTTGCAGTTGAAAAGTGGTAGAATCAAGAATTTTCGTGAGAGGAATTGAGCCGCAGGACTGGCAGATCAGGCGGCGAGAGGGGAAAAGGCGCGTTGGGAACGCGGCTTTGATGCCCTCGCTCCCGCGAGTGGCACCCCTGAGGGGCTGCCTTATGCAGTCTATCCCGTCCATCCCCATGGACTGGTACTGTCATGGGAGACTCTGGTCGACCGGTCTCCGAAGCAGGAGCTGAGGAACCAACCCGATGGGAACCGGGGCGGTAGACTGGCGAAGACAGCCCTGTCAAGGGCGGCACTGCTTGCCGGGCGGCAAGTGCTGTCAAATGCCTGATTGGAGGCAATCGGCAGACAAAAAGCTTAAAAGCTGAAATGGTGAAGGGAGGATGAAGTCTGGGGGTAGAGGCGGCTTGACTCGGGCGACTCATGATATAATTTTCTATCATGAAACAAGCAAGTGTTGCCGATCTCAGAAATAATTTTCGCAAGGTTGCTGCATGGGTCGAGCATGGAGAAACGGTTCAGATTCTCAAGAGGGGGAGGCCTTTTGCTCAGTTGGTAGCTACTCCTGCTCACTCAGGAGTCAAGCGGAAGCCCGATATGCTGAAGCAGTTGCGGGAAATCTGGGGGGATCGTTGTTTTTCCGATGAGCAGGTTCAAGAGATGAGGCAAGCCGAACTGGAGGGGGAGGAAGGATGATCGTCTATCCTGATACATCCTTTCTTTGTGCATTGTATCGGCCACAGGGAAATTCAGCCCAAGCGGCGGAATGTTTTGCTGAATTGAAAGATCCTTTGCCTGTGAGTTCTCCCTTGCTCTTTGAGTTTCGACAGTCGTTGAGGTTGCAGTCCTTCCTGCATGATCGTGATCAGAACAAGGGATTTTCCCTCAAAGAGGCCGGTGCCGTGCTGGCAAAGCTGGAAGAAAATCTTAAGGATGGTTTTCTTGAGATGATCCCGGTGGATTGGGCTGATGTGGTTTCCAGAGCTGAGATGCTTTCCTCCCGCCATACGGCTCGTGATGGAACAAGGGGATTTGACATCATCCATGTTGCAACGGCACTTCATCTCAAGGCAAAAAACTTTCTTACTTTTGATGCTACTCAGAGAAAGCTTGCTCAGGCAGAGGGACTGAAGACGCCTCTTTGAAGGAGAGCAAGAGCTGGTATGTCCGAATGCCGAGGAGGTCGGAGGAAGGCTGAACCAAGCCGGTGGGAACCGGGGAGGGGATGAGCAAGCAAAGATGCCGTAACAAATCAGCGACTGGCGGGAGTTGCTAGAAATGTGCATAGCACAGTCCCGAAGGGACTCGTGACTCGGGAGAGTCCGAGTTCAAATGCGAAGCAACGGCCGGGCAAGCAAACCTGAAACCTGAAAAGGCGCGAGGGAAGTGCTGTGAAATGCCTGATCGGGACCGATCGGTAGACAAAGGTCAGAAGTCAGAGTATCGCAATCGGATGATTGACGCTTTATAAAAAGACGATATAAATAAAGTCATGTTTACCCGATTTATTGGGCCTTCCTTGGAGGAGTCGTTCTCCAAGCCCTTTGTCCATATCCTCTTTGGAGCCAGGCAGACGGGAAAATCCTCCTTGGTTCGTCAATTAATCCCGTCGCCTTCCCTTGGATTTGATTTTTCCAACCCGGTGGAGCGCACCAGGATTTTGGCTGATCCCGGGGCCTTCATCAGAGAGTGCGAGGCTCTTACAAAGAGGGATGCTCCACACTATGTTGTGATCGATGAGGCCCAGAATGTACCGGCGGTTTTTGATGCCGTGCAGTTTCTCTATGATCGGGAAAGGACGCGCTGGCGTTTTGTGTTGCTTGGGAGTTCAGCAAGAAAGCTGCGTCAGACAGGGGCTAATTTATTGCCAGGGCGGGCACTGTTGCACCGGTTGATGCCACTCGTGCTCGCCGAGCGGCAGGGGAATGAACCTGGAGAGTGCATGACCCCCGTGAATCTTGGCGGTATAAAACCTCCAAGATTCCCAGATGCTGATCTTATGGAGCGCCTTGCCTATGGAGAACTTCCCGGTGTGGCATTGCTCCCTGTGGAGGATCGTACTACTGTTCTCCAATCCTATGCCACGATCTATCTTGAAGAGGAGATTCGACGGGAGGGACTTGTAAAGAACTGGGGGGCATTTGTGAATTTTCTCAGACTCGCAGCTACGGAATCAGGCGAGGAACTCAACTATGCTGCAATATCAAGGCAGGTAGGTATCAGTCTGCCCACGGTGAAGTCGCATTATCAGTTGCTTGAGGATATGTTTCTTGGCATTCGCGTGCCGGGGTGGTCACGCAGTACCAGAAAAAATCTTGTCTCAAATCCGAAGTTTCTGATTTTCGATACCGGCGTAAGACATGCGGCCGCAGGGCTGAAACCCGGGGTTGACACCGTGATGGCAAATCCCGGCCCAATTTTCGAGCAATGGGTAGGAATTGAGTTATGGAAACGACTTCAGTACCTTGGAGGAAGTCTTCACCATGTAAGAACCAAGGATGGAAGGGAGATTGATTTTCTTATGGAACTGAACGGTGAGTTGATCCCTGTGGAGGTGAAGTGGACAGAGCGTCCGTCAACGAGTGATGCAAGGCATCTAAGCGCCTTCTTGAAGGATCACAAGGAAGCGCAGCGAGCTTATGTCATCTGTAGATGCCCTCACCCGCAGAAACTGGCCGAGGGGGTCACTGCACTTCCCTGGCAAAATCTCTAACACTCATGATCTTCTCCATCATCACTCCCAGCTACGGTCAGCTCGATTGGCTGAGGCTTTGCATCGCCTCGGTGGCGGATCAGGTCGGGGAGGAGGGGAAGGGTTCAGAAGTCAGGGGGTCAGAGGTCGGAGGTCGGAGGTCAAAAGGTGGGAAAGTAGAATCCGTCACAAATCCACACCTTCATACTTTTGAACCTTCGAACCTTCCTACTGCTCACTCGCCTTTGGCGATCGAGCATATCATTCAGGATGGGGGCACTCCCGGGATCGAGGAGTTTGCCATAGAAGTTGGGAAGGATCTCAAGTCGCGATACGGCGGAGATTTCGTTCAGGAACTTCAAACCTTTGAACTTTTGCACTTTCGTACTGAGTCCGGTTACACGCTTCGCGTGTTCAAGGAACCGGACGCTGGCATGTATGATGCCATCAACAAGGGGATTGCACGGATGCGAGGTGATCTCTGGGCGTGGATCAACTCTGATGAGCAGTATCTTCCCGGGACGCTGGACTATGTCGCAGGGTGGTTCTCTGCCCATCCCAAGGTGGGTATTCTTTTCGGAGATGCACTGCTGACAGATGGTGATGGCAATGCCCTCTCCTACAGGCGGATTATTCCGCCTGAATGGGTGCATACGAGATTGATTCATCTAGCCTCGTTGAGTTGCGCTTCGTTTTACCAGAGATCCATCCTGGATCGTGGGGGAGTCTTTGACACTACTTGGCGCTCCATCGGTGATGCGGAGTGGATGTCCAGAATGTTGAAAGCGGGGGTGTCTGTGAAAGCGTGTGGAAGGTTGCTATCACTCTTTGCATTCACTGGTCAGAATACCAGCGAGTCTCCCGTAGCTCAGCATGAGGGAACGAGCTGGCGTGAGGCTTCAGACGCTCCCTCTGCATCCTTGGTCTGGCTGGTCGTCCTGAAGCATCGGATGAGAAAGTTCCTTGCTGGATCCTATGCAAGACGAAATGTGCGCTATGCCCTCTATCGCAAAGGCATATCCGGACGCTCTCAGCGGGATGCTACGCGCGTAGGATGGGACTGGCCAAGAAGCGGAAATAGTCAGTCTCCAAATTTGGGTAAAACTTTCTCAGTGTTGGGAACTGATCTTCTCGCGACTGATTATCGGGATCTGGGTGCCAGTTTGCTGGATGCGTTGAGACAGCAGAAAACGCTGGCCGTTGATTTTGCCAATACTCATGTCATGACGATGCGGAGACATGATGGGGGATTTGCAAGGTTGGCTGATGCGATCGATATCACGGTGCCAGACGGAATGCCTCTGGTTTGGGCGATGAATCAAAAGGGGGCGAACCTCAGGGACAGGGTCTATGGCCCTACTTTCACACGAGAGTTTCTGGAACACTGTCCGGAGGGTGTGACGCACTATCTGATGGGAGGGTCGGAAGAGTGCGGTCGTCAATTCAAGAAACGGATGCTCTTGCTTAACCCCTCGCTTGATTTCGTGGGGGGCTATCACGGGATGTGCTCCACCGACGGAGTTCCGGAGGATGAAGAGTCGGTCCTGCACGACCTCCTTGAGAAAAAGCCGGATTGTATCTGGGTTGGTCTCGGTACTCCCAAGCAATACGGTTGGATCTATCGTGTGAAGTCAAAAATCCCAAGGGGAGTTCTCCTCGCGGTGGGATTTGCTCTGGATGTGAATTCCGGGATGAAGACCGATGCTCCCGCTTGGATGCAGCCCTTGGGGCTGACTTGGGTCTACCGCATGCTGAGTGAGCCACGGAGGCTGATCGGGCGTTACCTGAAATGGAATAGTCTTTTTCTCTTCTACTATGCCTTGGAGATTCTGCGGGGAGATCGAGGGTTCAAGAAATGGAAGCTTCAACTAAGGAATACGATTCTGGGGGTGATTGACCACTTCGCTTCCGAGATCAAGGACTGTGTCACGGGAAACAGCTTGGGACGAGGGTTGGTGATAGGATGGGGTTCTACACCGATTGTGATTGGTCATGCAGGACTTCCTCCTTTGATTCCGCGGTTCCTGCCCCAACGCCGTCTCACATACTGGAAACAGCGCATGGGTTTCACGACGCATCCTCTACCGGATTTTCGCAGGCTACCATGCGTGGATCTTCCATCGGTGGATCGCTCCGAGCCCAAGGTGATGAACCTTGTCCTGGCACACGAGGGGGGGGATTCTTTCAAACGACTTCAGGCATGGTGGGAAAAAATCACACCCAGTGAAAATCTCTGGATTGCATTTGGGGGATCAAGGGAAGATTTCGGATCACTCGACTATGCCCGCAAGGTCTATGTCGATGATCCCCAGTTGCGTAAGCAGGACAATCAGCGTGAGAAGCAATCCTACGCCGGCATCTTCCAAGCAATGGCATCAGTCGTGGAGAAGGAATGCCCTGACTATATTTACCTCTGTGAATATGATCAGCTTCCGCTGATCACTGATTTGAATGCAAGACAGGTTGAGGCAATCAAACATGAGAAGGCCGATGTGATGGGGCATTGGCTTTATCGAGTAGATGGAACTGGTCACTATCACACGCTCTATCATGAGGCGGATCCTGGATTTGCTTCCTTGTGGAGATCTGTTTCCAAAAGAGAGGATCCTTCTGTGGTTCTCTCGATGTTTGGCAGTGGATCGTTTTGGACAAGAGCCGCTTTTTTGGAGATTGCGGCATTTCGTCCAGAAACGGATTGCTACTTGGAACTCTATCTTCCCACGCTGGCTCACCACCTCGGCTTCAGGGTGCGTTGCTGGTCAGAGTCGAATCACCTGCTCTCCAATCTGCCCTCGCCTGCGATCTCAGTGGAGGAAGCCAAGAGGAAAAACTGCTGGACCGTGCATCCAGTGAAAGAGCTGTAGGGAACAGCAGAGGTCAGAGATCAGAATTCAGCAAGACGGAAGATAAGACCTTAAAAATTGTAGTAAGAACGCGAGACGGAAACGCTGCTGGATTTTGCGCGGGATTGTGGTTATCTGACACCTGATCTACAGGTCGACATTGTTGCCCCCAATCGTGAAATACGAAGTATGCTCGGCATCAATAATCCCGCCCCATTTCTTCTGACTCCCTAACCTCTGACCTCCGATCTCTGACTTCTGATTTCTCCAATCTTTCAGCTTTTCTGAGTTTCCTTCTTTTAGCTTTTACTTGCCTTCCCCATGTCCTTCTTTCAATCCCCCCTCGCGCGCATCGCACTGGTTTGCCTGCTTGCCGTACTGACCGTTGCAGCATTCAAGCTTTCAGGTTCGGTCAACTCTGCCAACGAGAGCGGTGTGATTATGGTTCTTCCTGTTCAGGTGGGTGGCTTTATTGGAAAAACCGAGGAGCCTTCCGAAGGGGAAAAACATGTCCTCCCTAGTGACACGGATATTGTCAAAAAATCGTATCAGGATAGAGCGGGAAACCTGATCAATGCCCAGATCGTTCTGGCCGGAGCCGAGAAACGGAGCATTCACCGTCCTGAGCTCTGTCTGCCCGCGCAGGGGTGGTCGGTTAACCGGAGGGAGAGTCTACCGATCCGACTTGCCGACGGACGCTCCATCTCGGTGATGAATGACTCGATCTCACGCTCTATCGAGACCAGCCCGGGTGTAACGCATCCCCTGGAGAGTTTTTATTGTTACTGGTTTGTCGGTAACGGTGTGACGACCCCTTCGCACTTCATGCGCCTCTTCCTTTCAAGCTGGGATCGGGTGGTTCATCGCCGCAATCACCGATGGGCCTATGTCGTGGTAAGTGCCCCCGTGCTGAAAGGATTGAAACCCGATGGAAAAAATACCGAGGAGACTCAGCGGATGATCACAGACTTTATTTCCGAACTCGCGCCACTTGTGATGAAGCACTAGCATCTCAAGACGAATTGTTTATTGATGATCCTAAATTGCTCATTAATAAGAGCCGTCGAGGACGAGGTCAGAAGTCAGAGAACGGAGGTCGGAAGATAAAAAATGAGAATCGATTCAACCAAGGATCTGGAGGTCTACAAACGAGCCTATGCTCTGGCGATGGAGATCTATCTTCGAAGCAGAAACTTTCCTCAAGATGAGCGCTATACCCTGACTGATCAAATTCGAAGAAGTTCCCGTTCTGTGTCCATGAATCTCCGTGAGGCTTGGGCAAAAAGGCGATATGAGGCCCATTTCATCAGCAAACTGACGGACTGTGATGGGGAAAATGCCGAGACGGAAACATCTCTGGATTTTGCAAGGGATTGTGGTTACTTGACGCCTGATCAGCATGCAGATCTTGTTGGGCGTAATCGTGAAATAGGAAGAATGCCCGGATCGATGATCGGCAATCCAAAGCCATTCTTACTGCCCTCTGACTACTGAACTCTCTCTTTATCCTCTCAATGACCGCCTCCTTATCATCACAACGGACGACGCTGACTGTATCCGCCCTAGCGATCCTCCTACTCACGGCTCTTCTCCTTACCCTTCAATATAGCTACGGGGTGGGCACGACGACTTATTCCCTCGCGCGTTATATCTGGATCAACTGGAACGAGAACGAGGATATGGGGCATGGGTTTCTTATCCTCCCCGCCGTCTGTTTCCTGATTTATCATGATCGCAAGAGGCTCCTCTCCATCACGCCTCGATGCGGTTGGGGAGGGCTGCCTCTGCTGGCTGCTGGGTTGCTGCTTTTCTGGGCAGGTAATCAGGCCGATGTCACTTTTGCGGGTCTGGTGAGTATCATGATGGTCATTGCTGGTTCGGTGTGGTGGTTGCTTGGATGGGATTTTCTCAAGGCTCTCTCCTTCCCGATAGGTTTTCTGATTTTTGCGATTCCATTTCCCGGTCTCGACATGATGATCGCACTGCCGCTTCGTTTTATCATGTCCAAACTGAGTGTACTGGTGCTCAATCTGCTTGGCATCCCCGTCATTCTCAATGGAACTGGCATCCTCTCCGCTCCTGATGCCACCTTGCATCTGGCGGCAGGCCAGCGCTTTGCAGTGGATGTTGCCAATCCGTGCAGCGGCATTCGCTCGCTCTTTGCCCTGATGATGGTTGGATCTCTCTTCGCCCATTTCACTCTTAAGGAGGCATGGAAGAAATGGGTGTTGTTCTTATGCGCCCTTCCCCTAGCGGTGCTGGGGAACTTCGTGAGAATCCTGACTCTGACTCTCGGCACCGTGGCCTTCGGGAGTGAGTTTGCAATAGGAAAGAATCCACTGACTGACCCATCATGGTTTCATCTGGGTGCGGGGTATCTGGTGTTCATCGTGGCATTGATCGGCATGATGGGAATCGCTGCGCTGTTGGAACGGGTTCCCTCAGCTTCCGGAGGAGCGTTGAAATCCGATCAAACCGAAGCCTCCAAACCAATCTCCCCCGTGGTGGAAAACAAACCTTTGGATCTGTACTAGCCCCCGGTAAGATGAATGCCACACTTGCTCCATCAAGAAGGGTTGGATCCAAAACACGGATTCTCCAGTTCTTCTCCCGCTACAAGGAGTACGGGGGTGAGGAGGGAAGTGTCTATCGTATCGGAGATGCACTCTCTTCCGAATTCGATGTCGGGACATTTCTCGCATCCAGCAGGGATGTATTTCCCGGAGGGTTTGTGAAGCAAGGGATAGGCACCCTGAAGGCTTTCTCCAATTGGGGTCTCACCAGACAGTTGAGAAGGCATCAGAGGCTGGGGCGTTACGATTGCTGGCTGATTCACAATGTCTTTCCTGCCATGTCACCCGCGGTGTATAGCCTGGCATTTGAGTTAGGCGTGCCAGTGATCCAATATCTCCATAACTATCGTATGGGATGTGTGAATGGATTTTTCATGAATCATGGCAAACCATGCCAACTGTGCATGCATGGGAATTTCGTGCCGGCATTCCGGACGGCATGCTGGCACGACAGCCATATTCAAAGCGGCATCATGGGAGCCATCATGATGCGCACAAGGCAGTTGGATCTGTTTAGCCATATCCACCACTGGGTAGCGATCAGCGAGGCCCAAAGACAGGAACATATCAAGATGGGAGTTCCTGAAGAGAGGATCTCCGTCATCCATCATTTTCTGGAACCTGAGACTCAGCCGCCTGCTTATCCCGAGGACGGGGATGTTGTTTTCATCGGGCGGCTATCCCAGGAAAAGGGGGTGCATCAGCTTCTTCTGGCCTGGGAGAGAATCCAGGGATGTGGCAGGCAGCTCTGGATAGTGGGGGATGGACCGGAGAGGGGCAGGCTCGAGGCAATGGTGCAAGCCCGTTCTCTCAGGAATGTCAAATTCACGGGCTTTCTGGACCATGCATCAATGTCTGAAATCTGGGGTAGGGCAGCGTGTTTGATGACTCCCTCAATCTGGATAGAATCTTTTGGCATGGTGATTTTGGAGTCATGGGCCAAGGGGCGACCCGTTGTCGCCCATAGGATAGGCGCCCTTACCGAGTTGATCGATGAAGGAGTCAACGGCTTGCTGGTGGATCCCGATTCTCCTCAGGCAATGGCGGATGCCATCCTGACAGTCATTCAGAATCCTAAAATGGGAGCCTCCATGGGAAATCATGGCCATGCCAAACTGCTGAACCAATTTGACAAGGCGGGGTGGCTCACCAAGATTTCCGGGGTGATTAACGGTGCGAATCTACTGCAATCATGACGAGTACATTTTTCAGCAAAAAAGTGCTTATGGAGCTGATCATTCCAGCCGCATACCTCGTTGCGGTTTTGTCGGTTGACTATGTAATAAAGGTAGGAACAATCTCACCGTTTTTTCTAGTGGTCGGAATGCTTTTCATGTCAGTCACGATGCAGACGAGTGTGATGATTTTCTGGGTGGTGATCTATACGGGTGCAGTCTGTTCCATCTTTCTGAATGCAAGGCTGTTCGTTCTATTCACCGGTCATCCATACTATGATCAGTACACGATTCCTGTTTTCAGGGCAGGCACTTACATGGTTGTCGGGTGGATTTTTGCCTATCTCGGTATCTTGTTAAATCAATTGAAAGGCAAAGAGAGAGAGCTCAATTCGATCTTGGAGAACCTCCCATGGCCGATCATTACATCGGACCATAATGGAAAGATTCTCTACTGGAATGAGTCTGCTGAGGTATTGCTACCAGAACTCAAACAAGAAAAATTAGTCAGCACTTATTTTGATCTTCTGGCTCCCCCGGATCGCCATGGGCACACGATTGCAAGCTATATCAACCGACTTGAACAGAATGATCATCTGAAACCGCTGCGACTCAACTTGAATGGACGACGGCACATGGTCGGTCACACGCGAACTATCCGCTATCAGAACATGGATGTCTTGCTTACCATCCTCGCTGAACCGGACAGGCTCCGTGAGTATTCGCAGTAGATAGCATCCGATGTCCCC
>Ga0194040_1000616_pt1 | contig 10838 bp, 6 predicted proteins | sample JunL2210m_MetaG_FD_148973 | JGI IMG/M metagenome (GOLD analysis project Ga0194040, IMG submission 148973) | Anoxic zone freshwater microbial communities from boreal shield lake in IISD Experimental Lakes Area, Ontario, Canada - Jun2016-L227-10m | ecosystem: Environmental > Aquatic > Freshwater >... | reverse complement strand
GATGTGATGAATCCCCTCTGATAATATTTCCATCTCATTTGATTCAAGCCCGTCCATTGGCAGGGCAAGCACACCCGAAAAAAAAGTATCCGGCAGTTTACTCAACTCTGAAAATACCTTTTTTATGGATTTTATTCCGGCAACATTTCCGGTAACTGAAAAATCTGCCAGACAGAACAATTTTAACGGAGATTTTTTATTCAGACAATCTGCAACAAAGGTCTGCAACTGCTCATCAAATCCGGCTTGCCCTTCCCGCAGTTCAAAGACCTGCATCTCTCCAGTATTCAGGTAATCCCGTAAAGACGGGAGCAGACCTGTTGAAAAAAAGGCATAGTAACAGGGAATCGAATCCGACAGGCTCTCTTCAAAGAATTTTTTAAAGAGCGGGAAACGATTTGCATAATGATCATACAAAAGCAGAGTAATGCCATGGAGTTTTTTTTTCAGAACAATTGATCTCGTCTTTTCATGAGCTGGAGACATTGCATCCAGTTTTTTCTGCATTGCGTTTTTGTATAGTGCCATCTGGATAGAGATTCTCAATGTCTTGTCATCGAATGGTTTGGTGAGATAGGCAAAGGGTTCTGTTGCCGCTGCCTGTATCAGGGTGTTTTCGTCACTGTGGGCTGAAAGGAAAATTACCGGAATTCCATAGTGTTTTTTGATCTGCGCTGCTGCCTCGATACCGTTCATCTCTCCTTCCAGAGAGATATCCATGATAATGATGTCTGGCTGGATCTGTCCGGAGGATGCGATAGCATTAGCACCCGTTGCAACAACGCATGGGACCTCATATCCCATATCTTTCAACCGTGACTGGATCCCAAGGCCAACAATATGATCGTCTTCTACAACCAGCACGGTAATCTTTTGTTTCTCCTTTTTAGCTATTGAGTCTGAACCGGGTTGCATTATCCTGTACCTGCTATGTGAGAATATCTGCCAATCCTCTAAATAACCTGTGTCTCACAGGAATGATAAAAAATTGTTTTAATGCCATGGGGATTTTTTTTAACAATGGGCAATTCGTGTCATTTCTCAAGCGGGAAAGTAGCATATTGCGGCGCTCCGCATCGAAGGTATGCTTAAAGCCGGCACTGCAAGCAATTCCGGTCGATGCTTTTTTGATCATCAGCCTGTATTTTTTCTGATTGCAATTTTCCGATTCCGTTTTGCATCGGCGTGATCCGGGCAGATTGCAATCGCCTTGTCAAAAGAGGTAATAGCTTCAGTATACCGACAAAGTTCACCAAGCGCAATACCACGGTTGTCCCATGCATCAGCGAAATCTGTCTTGATGACAATCGCCTTATCAAACGAGGCAACGGCTTTAGTATAATGTCCGAGTTTATCGAGCGTGAGTCCATGTATATTCCACACCTCAGCATCCTTTGGGTTGAGGGCAATTGCCTTGTCACACGAGGCAAGGGCTTCGGGATACCGTCCAAGATTCCATAGTGCGACTCCACGGTTTTTCCAAGCCTCGGCGTAATTTGGATTGATTGCAATCGCTTTTTCATACGAGTCGACCGCTTCTGCATGCAGTCCAAGATGATCAAGCGCGACTCCGCGTTTTTTCCATGGCTCGGCGCAATTTGAATTGATTGCAATAGCCTTGTCATACGAGGCAATGGCTTCATGATACCGTCCAAGATTATCTAACGCAGTCCCTCGTTTGTACAAGGCTTCGAAGAACTTTGGGTTTATGGCAATCGCTTTGTCATACGAGGCAAGGGCTTCTGGATGCCGTCCAAGATTATCTAACGCAGTCCCTCGTTTGTACAAGGCTTCGAAGAACTTTGGGTTTATGGCGATCGCCATATCATAAGAAACAATTGCTTTTCCATACCGATCGAATTGGGCAAACTGGACCCCTTCGTTGTAATACTGCATGGCTCGACGATTCAAAGGCTGTCACCATTGGACATAAGATCAACACAAGCAGAAATAATCCAGAGGAAATGGAATTTTTTTTCATCACTTCCATGATTTGTAATCTGCAGTTGAGGTGTTCAATATTGTCATTCATACTTAAATGAAAGATTGTACCTACATCCATCGGAATATATCCAAGTAACTCCCGTCTAATCACCATTTATCTCAGCGCATAACGCCCCAATCGCCAAAATACCCCCAAATTGAGGCGCATATAATGCGTTCTGAGGCACCCTATAGCGGTTTGGCGGCACTTTAATTCCGTCCCGCTACCTACCGTTGAAAAAAAGATTTAAAGCGAAAATTCACCCTGCTCCTGAAAAGGTTAAAATGACCTCCTTTTACGGTTTCCCCCCATATACCCGTCCCGATGGAATCCGGGCGTTTTGCGGGGTTTTTCAGAAATGCTCCGTTTGGCAAACCGGGCCTTTTACGGGGTTTTAGGGGTTTCAGCCCCCCCTTTTTCCATGACCCCCCGGACATCAGAATAAGTTACTCTGATGTTCTACAGAGGTTACCTTAATAATAGTGAATCAAGTAATACAATAATACAAAAAGGTGGTCAGCCATGGCAAAACAGATTGAATTAGAGACGGTCTTACGAGGTGAAGATGCGGAGGCATTCAACAAATATGTTGATGCCCCAAAGCAACACTTCACAAAGGAGAGCAAGGCTCTATTCCGGGAAGCCCACCAGCTCTCAAAAGAATGGCCTTAACTACAAAATGACAATTGATATTTATTCTCTTATTTTTTCAAAATTATCTGGGGATTCAGACGTTTCATCATTTGCATGTTCCGATTCCAAAGATCTTGAAGATTTTTTAAGGAATGATGCAAAAACCCGGCAACAGGAAAAAATCAGTACTACCTATCTTGTCCATTCGGGTACCGATCTTGTGGGGTTTTTCTCTCTGTCTATGGGATGTATCACATCGGACTCCGTAAAAAAAATGTCACTTGAGATTGAAGATCCGCCCAATAAATATCCGGCATTACTTTTGGCCAGAATGGCAACAAAAGACGGACTGCGTGGTCAGGGCATCGGACGTGAAATGCTGAAACACGTTTTTGCTATTGCGTTCCGATTAACCGGGCAGATCGGTTGCAGGTTCGTAAAAGTGGATGCAAAAAGAGATCCACGGGCTATCCGATTCTATGAAAACTACGGTGGATTCATAAAAATAACCCAAAATTCTGAAACAATACAGATGGTAGTCGATCTCAATAAGATCGGTGATGGGGAAAATTCAATCGCTGTTTGATGAAAACTTTTTTTTTAAAAACAACGAGGCGGTAGTTTCAGAAATTGAAACTTTTGAGATTTTATATTACCCTGTAAAGCAATGTCAGGTCATACAATTCCACCAGTGAACAAAAAAATGAGAAAACTCTGTAAACAAGGCAGGGGTGGTTCTTCTCCACCAAAATCTTTCCATTACCGGTATCTGCATTCGGAAATAAAAAAAGAGTCGGGCAAAGCAGAACGGTTTGAGACGACCGTGCTAAAAAGGTATGTTGTGTTTGACAGGGAATGATGCATAATGACCGGGGAACTGAAGAGATCAAAAGAGAAGAAACCGGTCGTATCAGGCATCGGGCATTCTTTGAGAGAAAATACAGACTGGCAACCCGCCCGTTCCCAAAAGAGTTCTCCAGACCTCGCAGGTAAGATCACAGAACCGATGCATAAACCGGCATGTGAATCTGCGGTTGCACCAATAATTTCCGAGATTCTCATGGTTGCACTGGTCCTTATCGCAGCTGTGATAGCATATGTGTTTGTTTTCCAGATTCCCACCATTGAAAAAATACCGATGGTTGCTGCAGATATTACAAAGAACGGGAGTCAGGTCTCTCTCTTTTTTAAAAACGGCGATCCGCTTGAACAGGGCAGGTTCTATGTGACAGTGAACGGCGACCGGGTGTCGGACGGGAATCTCACTCTTGTCGGCGGAGCATACCCGTGGTCTCCGGGAGAGCGGATTATAGCAAACTATTCGACCAGTACGATTAACGATGTGAAGCTGGTCTATCTGGGAAAACCCACCTCGGTTCTGCTCGCGTCTGCATACTTCTCCGCTTCTTCTGCTAACACTACGCCTGTCAACAATACGCCCCTGTATTCCCGCTACCCGGGCTTCACCGCAGAAACGTGGATGAAGTGGACCCAGAATCCTACACCCACTGCAAACGATCAGCGATGGGCGACGATTGTCGTGGATGGGAACGATGATAGTAACCGGGTATACGTGATCGCTCATGATAGTACGAATGCTCACATTCAATTCGGTTTCAGAACTGCAAATAATAATTATGGGTCCATCAATTCAGACACCGTACCACAGTCTGGTGTATGGTATCACGCGGTTGAAGTGTACAACCAGACCCCGGGAACATTCACGGTCTATGTAAATGGCGTCCAGCAAGTCGGTACGGGATGGTGGACTACCGACAGTTCGGGCATGCACAGTTCTCCTGGTCTCTACCAGGTTGGTGGACCCGCAGGAATTTCCTATGGGGGGGCCGCCCAGCGCAAGTTCAACGGGGATATCAGCGGACTCAAAACTTACGGGGAGGCATTATCTAGAGCAGAGATCCTTGCACATTATACGGCAGGTGTCCCATGATTGGGGGGACATCGGAATCAACACGTCTTTTTTCGCCATGTGAAATCCTTGTAAGCCCAAAAACTCAAATGGAGCATAATATAGTGAATGAATGTTATGGAGTGAACAAATACAAAACATCAGTATATCATCACGGTAGTCCAATGCAGAGTAATTATCAGGTTATTGCTATGTACCGCAACTTCAATGTCGATGACGAACTTTCCCCTCCGGATATCGGCAAGCTGTTTTTTTTGGAATCCGTAAATCTCTCTGTAATAACCGCACTGAGCGCACCCGATAAAAAGCCGGGTGATGGGACGAAGTTGCAGATCACTATTGCCAAAGGGAGCGTGGCGCATGAAAGGGGACGGTGAATAAATGTCAGCAAAAAAGATAACAGCAACGGATAAAACAAAACCGGACCGCACCCGTACGATTCGGGACGAAGCAGAGAAAAAACTTAAAGAATCATCAGATAATCTCTCCGATCTTGCAGGTCAGGACAAGGAACGAATCATCTACGAACTTCGCGTCCACCAGACTGAACTCAATATGCAGGCTGAAGAGCTCCGGCGGTCTCACCATGAACTGGAAGAGTCACGGGACAAGTTTCTGGACCAGTATGATTTTGCTCCGACCGGTCTTCTCACGATCAATGAGAAGGACTCAATTGTTGAAGTGAACCAGACCTGTTCAACACTTCTTGGAGTTGAGCGGAGCAAACTGGTAAGGACACGGTTCAGTAAATTTGTTGCTCCTGAAGATCAGGAACACTGGCATCGGTTTATTTTAAATGTGCTGCAACAGGAAGGAAAACAGTATTGCACACTCCTGCTCAACTGTCGAGGCGGGTCAATGTTCCCTGCCCGGATAGAAGGGATCCGTATCACCGGAAGTGATGGTGAAATCACGGTCCGTATCGCGATCAGTGATATCTCTGAAATCAAGATGGCAAATGAGGCGCTGCAACACCAATCAGTAACGCTTTCAATACTCAATGATATCATCTCTACGGTAAACAAGGCAGAAAACCTACCCGAACTCCTCATCAGTATCCTTGCAGAATCGTTGAGCCTGCTGAACTTTGATGCCGGTGGAATTTATCTGGTGGACTGGTCCAAGCGGACAGCAAATGTAGTCCACTCTAAAAATCTTAAAAAAGAATTCCTTGATGAAATTAAGACCGTATCCATTGATACGAAACCCTACGATACGCTGTTTATAAAAAACGAACCGATCATCACCGATAACTATGAACAGATCTCTTTAGAACAATCGAAGAAATCTGGATTTCACTCAATGGCAAGCATACCCTTGATCTCAAAAGGTGTTGCTATTGGCGCTCTCAATATCGCAAGCACGAAACGCCATGTAATTTCTGAAATGGAAAAGCAGACGCTCATCTCAATTGCCAGTGAACTGGGCAGTACGATCGTGAGGATGGCAGCTGAAGAGGAAGTAAAAAAGGCATCAAAAAATTTAGAGACCCTGTTCAATTCGATCGATGAGATGGTCTTTGTGCTGGATATGCAGGGACATATCTTAAAAGTCAATAATGCAGTTTTGAAACGTCTCTTGTATACCCCAGAGGAACTTGCAGGTACGGATGTCTTACTCCTGCATGTACCGGAACTCCGCAATGAGGCACTCAGGAATGTTCAGGGGATGATTGCCGGAACCATTGATTCCTGCCCGGTGCCCGTTCTTGCTAAGGATGGAACGCGCATCGAAGTTGAGACAAAGGTTACACGGGGTTTGTGGAACGGCAAAGAAGTGCTCATCGGGGTGAGCCGGGATATCACCGAGCGCAAAGTGGCAGCAGAAGCGCTAAAAGAGAGCGAAAGTAACTTTCGCACGTTCTTTGAGTCCATGACGGACATGATCATGGTGAGCACACCGGACGGACAACTGCTATTTACCAATAAAGCGGTTGAACGCAAGCTGGGTTACAGTGCAAAAGAACTCGCCAGTATGCCTGTGCTAGATTTGCATCCGGCAGACAAACGCAATGAAGCTAAAGAGATCTTTTCTGCCATGTTAAAAGGCGAGCAGGACAGTTGTCCTCTGCCGGTGGCTACCAAATCCGGGGCACTGGTTCCGGTGGAGACACGCGTCTGGTTCGGACGATGGAACGGTACGGATTGCATCTTTGGCATCAGCAAGGATCTGAGTGCAGAACAGGAAGCCCAGCAGCGTTTCGAGCGGTTGTTCCGCAACAATCCTTCACTGATGGCGCTCTCCAGTCTGCCGGAGCGGCATTTCTGCGATGTGAATGATGCCTTTTTAAAGACGCTGGGCTATTCCCTTGACGAGGTCATCGGCAAAACCGCTGCTGAACTCGACATGTTTCCCAATCCGGAGCAGCAGACTGCAGTAGCAGAAAAGTTACGGGTAAATGGGCGCATTACTGATTTTGAACTTCAGGTCCGGCGCAGGGACGGGGTAATTCTTAATGGCCTCTTCTCCGGAGAAATGATCAGCAGCCAGGGGCGACAATATTTCCTGACTGTTATGATCGATATCACAGAACGTAAAGCGGCAGAGGAGAGACTGCTTCATCTCTCCGATCGCCTGTCGCTCGCAGCTCAGGCGGGTGGCGTGGGCATCTGGGATTACGATGTGGTCAATAACACACTAAACTGGGATGACCAGATGTTTGCTCTCTATGGGATAACAAGGGAACAATTTGGCGGTGCATATGAGGCATGGCAGGCCGGGGTTCACCCGGAAGGCCGGGTCCGTGGTGACGAAGAGATCCAGCAAGCCTTGCGGGGTGAGGGAGAATTCAACACAGAGTTCCGGGTTCTCTGGCCGGATGGCCGCATCCGAAACATACGGGCTCTTGCCTTAGTGCAACGCGATGCCTCCGGTAAACCCCAGCGCATGATCGGGACGAACTGGGATATCACCGAACAAAAAAATGCCGAAGAGGCGCTGCGGAAAGGCGAAGAGCAGCTGGCTCTTGTCATCGAAGGTTCCGGAGTCGGACTCTGGGACTGGCAGGTGCAGACAGGAAGAGTTGTTTTCAATGAACGATGGGCTGAGATACTTGGCTATACTCTTTTTGAACTCTCACCGGTTACTATTGAGACCTGGATAAAACTCTGCCATCCTGAAGATTTGTTACAATCTGATGAACTGTTAAAGAAACATTTCTCAAAGCATTCCCCGATGTATGAGTGTGCGGTACGGATGCTTCATAAGGGTGGACACTGGGTCTGGGTGCTGGACCGTGGGAAAGTTGTAGAATGGGACTCTGATGGTCGCCCGATCCGGATGACCGGAACGCATCTTGACATCACTGAACGCAAAGTGGCAGAAGATGCCGTTCTTGCTGCCAATAAAAAGTTAAATATTTTAAACAGTGTGACCCGCCACGATGTCCTCAACCAGATCACTGCGCTTGTAATGCTCCTTGAGATTGTTGGAGAGAGCGTTACGGACAAAGAGACCATTGATTTTGTCTCAAAGGCAAAGGGAGCAACCGAACGGATCAACCGGCAGATCGATTTTACCCGGGAATACCAGGATATCGGGGTTCATGCACCACAGTGGCAGAATGTGTCTGACCTGATCACCAGTGCAAAGAACCAGCTGACCGAATGCCCGTATGAGCTTGTTGTAGATCTCGATCCTGTCGAGATCCTGGCAGACCCGCTCCTTCTTAAGGTCTTTTACAATCTTTTGGAAAATACCATCCGGCATGGGGAACATGTCAGCACGGTCCGGTTTTTTTGCCGGGAGTCCAATGATGGAATGATACTGATCTATGAGGATAACGGGGCCGGGGTTGATGCCGAGTCAAAAAAGCACCTGTTCCAACGGGGCTTTGGGAAGCACACCGGTTACGGGTTATACCTGATACGGGAGATCTTATCCATCAGCGGTATCACGATCAATGAGACAGGAGAACCGGGTAAAGGTGCCCGGTTCGAGATGGTCGTGCCAAAAGGGGCGTATCGAACAACAGAATCAGATAAGTTGGGGAACTAAATGGCAGCAAAAAAGAAGACAGCTGATGAAAAAACAAAACCCGGCAGCCCAAGTACGATCCGGGAAGAAGCAGAGAAAAAGCTTAAGGGATCTCCAGCAATTCCCCCCGAACTTATCGGTCATGACATGGAACGAACCATCTACGAACTTCGCGTCCACCAGATCGAACTCAATATGCAGGCTGAAGAGCTCCGGAGATCTCACACTGAACTGGAAGATTCGCGGGACAAGTTTTTAGACCAGTATGATTTTGCTCCGACCGGTCTTCTCACGATCAATGAGAAGGGCTCAATTATTGAAGTGAACCTCACCTGTTCAAAACTTCTCGGTGTTGAGCGGAGCAAACTGGTAAGGACACGGTTCAGTAAATTTGTTGTTCCTGAAGATCAGGATCAATATTACTGGTATATCACAAATGTGCTGCAACAGGAAGAAAAACAGTACTGCACACTCATGCTCAAACCTGCGGGCGGGTCTGCGTTTCCTGCCCGGCTGGAAGGAGTCCGGCTTAGTGGCGACATAAATCTAAATCCTGAGATCCGTATTGCAATCAGTGATATTACGGAGATCTGGCAAGCGGAAGAAGCGCTGAAAAAGAGCGAAGAGCATTACCGGCTGCTCACCGATAATGCAGTATCGGCAGTTGCTGTGCACGAGATCGTGCTGGATCGGAAAGGCAAGCCGGTAGATTCTGTATTCCGAAGTGTGAACCCGGCTTTTAAAACCCATACCGGGTTGCGTGCTGAGGATGTCATTGGTCACCGTATCACTGAGCTCATGCCGGGGATCGAAAAGACCCCCTTCCTCGGGATCTGTGGCAAGGTTGTACTGACCGGTGAACCGACAACCTTTGAGCAATACTCAGAAACGCTCTCGCGCCACTACTACGTCAATGCCTTCAAAATCGGAAAAGGACGTTTTGCTACAGTATTTATTGACATCACCGAACGTAAACGGACTGAAGAGGCATTACGGCTCACTCAATTACGGCTGGATTCGGCCATGCAGGCTGGCAACATCGCATGGTGGGAGATGGACTGGAAAACCGGAAATGTTATTTTTGAAAAACGCAAGGCACAGATGCTTGGATACCCGGTTGAACAGTTTTCCCATTATTCCGATTTTACCCAATTGGTCCACCCGGATGATTACCAGCCGATCATGCAGGCGATGCGGGATCTGATCTCCGGTATAAACAAACAGTACGAGGTTGATTACCGGATACGTACACGGGATGGCGAGTACCTGTGGTTCCATGATATCGGTACAATATCGGATTACGCTTCTGACGGGAGTCCATCAAAGGTAACCGGGCTTGTAATAAATATTACCGGGCGCAAACGAGCAGAAGTGCAACTCCAGGAGAGCGAAGAGAAATACCGGATTCTTGTTGAAAAAGCAAAGGAAGGAATCATCATCGCGCAGGATGGCGTCTTTGCCTTTGCTAACGGCAGGATGGATGAGATCTTCGGTGTGCCTGCCGGGGATCTCGTAGGTAGGCCTTTTAAAGATTTTATCTGGCCGGAGGACCGGGAACTGGTAATTTCAAACTACCGGAAGCGGATTTCTGGAGAGGACGTCAGCGAAACCTACGACTTCAGGGTCATTGACGCGGAAGGACGAATAATCTGGGTATCAATTTCCGCGGCATTGATCCAGTGGAAAGGAAAACCGGCAACGCTCAACATGCTTACCGATATCTCCCAAAGAAAACTGGCAGAAACGAAGCTGATAGAGAGTAAAGCCCGGTTCGACGAGTTGGCTGAGCAGAACAACACCGTTGTCTGGGAAGTAGACGCCAAGGGTCTCATCACCTATGTCAGCCATGTGTCCGAAGCTGTCTGGGGATACCGCCCGGACGAACTGATTGGGCACCTGCACTTCTATGACCTGCATCCCAAACCCGGACGTAAAGCGTTTAAGGCAGCCAGCTTTGCCGTCTTTAAACAGAAGGAACCGTTCCTGAATCTGGAAAACAAGATACAAACAAAAGATGGTCGCGAGGTATGGGTCTCTACCAATGGTATTCCCCTGCTGAACGCTGACGGAACACTGCGGGGTTACCGGGGCAGCGATACAGACGTCACACGGCGCAAAAATACAGAAGAAGATCTCCGGACACACCAGATCGAGCTTGAGATTCAGGCAGATGAACTTAAGAAATCAAAGTTCGCAGTAGAAGAGTCGCGGGACAAGTTTCTCGAACTCTATGATTTTGCACCGAATGGTTATCTCACGCTCAGCGACAAGGGGCAGATTGTAGAAGTGAACCTCACCTGCTCAACACTTCTAGGG
>Ga0194040_1000615_pt1 | contig 10845 bp, 11 predicted proteins | sample JunL2210m_MetaG_FD_148973 | JGI IMG/M metagenome (GOLD analysis project Ga0194040, IMG submission 148973) | Anoxic zone freshwater microbial communities from boreal shield lake in IISD Experimental Lakes Area, Ontario, Canada - Jun2016-L227-10m | ecosystem: Environmental > Aquatic > Freshwater >... | reverse complement strand
GGTTCACTAATCTCTACTTTAAGTTTTTCAACTTCCTGATTGATCTTCCAGTTCTGATAAAGGTTTTTACCCAAAGAAAATATTAGGAAAGCGGCTACAAATAAAATTAAGATGCGCCAAAGCAATTTTGAATTCATAAAAATATTATAGCATAGCTTATTCCCACGTTGACTGGTGAAGGAAAATTCGCTATAATATTTTCGTTTTGTACTTGTTTGGGCTCGTAGCTCAGTGGTAGAGCAATTGCCTTTTAAGCAACTGGTCGTGGGTTCGATCCCCACCGAGCCCTCCAAAAAATTCTCCATCAACAGATGGAGTTTTTTGTTTTCGGGATGGGAACACATGAAAATGAACGAATGATTGAACTAATACTGACAGCTTTGCACCCTCAAATAAAATTCTGAAATAAAGCCGATTCATTTGATAGCGGTGATCAGCAGGCACGTCTGCGATCCCCACCGAGCCATCCATATAAAAAAATGACCCCCTTTTCGGGGGTCTTTTTATTTGTGTTTTACTATCCTTCTATCGCCTGAATAGTCTTCCTAAAACGCTGGTTAACAAAATTATTACGATTGGGCCAATTAGCCACAAGGCTCTATATCCATATATTTGAGCCGCTAGATTGCTATTATGAAAAAAGTTTATCCGATCAGTGGTGGGCATGAAGCTAATAACACTAGTAATCATCAAGCCTGCCGCGAGAAAGCCATATCCAGCAGTGTAAACACTGCTCACTGATGAATTATCGTTCGCTCCGGAGAGCTCAGATTTCATCGTTAGGATGAATATCGTCGCGGCAAAGAGCAATACCTTCACCCCAAAGATTGAGATACTCACAGAATGAGATATACTTGAGGCTTTGACGGCATAATCTAGTACGAGACTACCTAGTTCTGTCGCAATTACATACCCCACGTAAGTATTTATCAAAATATTAAAGACACGACCGCGGCCTAACAATAGACCATACACGGTCATGATCACGAAGAACAATATAATGAATAAATCCCAGGATGGAGTCATGACCCTCACTTTTTGAAGTACTAACTTTGATTATAGAATGACAAAAAACCGACGTCAATAGAGTGTTTTCCTTTCGTCCTATTCATGAACTCATCAGTACAGCAAAGAAGCTGGAGAGAAAAAACGAAATATGATCAGTAAGCCTTTCGTCGTAAGCATTTTAACTGTTCCGAATAATAAATGTAGGCTCTTTATGGTAGAATTTATTCATGGAAATAAAGGAAAGCAAAAAAGAAATACGACTAATCCACGACGGTTTTGAAATAGGGATATTACTAAAAGGCATAGATGGTTTATTAGAGATTATTGGCGGTTTAGTTTTATTGTTTTTACCACTAGGTAAAATTGACCAAATCCTATTAACTGTCACCAGAAAAGAATTGGTAGAGGACCCTAATGATATTATTGCAAATTATCTATTTCACCTAGCGAATACCTTGTCGATTTCAGCCCTAAATTTTACAATTGCCCTACTTCTGCTCCATGGCCTTGTAAAAGTATTTCTCGTCATCATGTTGTTAAAACGTAAGCTTTGGGCTTATCCTGTGACGATGATTGCGTTTGGAGCCTTCGGTGTATATCAGTTATATCAGTTTTCTTATAGCCACTCATCTTGGTTATTAATCTTAACCTTGCTAGATATAATCGTCATAGTCTTAACTTGGTTTGAGTACTACAACTTAAAAAGGAAGTTAATATAGCATATTAGTATTATTATAAAGTTTCAGAAAGTTCTCTTTATTTAAGTCCATGCTAAAACTATCAAAACCAGCCCTTACCTTCGTCAAACTCCTCTAAAAGCTTTTTTTGTTTACGCGATAAGCTCGTTGGAGTCTTAACGATAACAGTCACCAAATGATAGCCTCGATTTCTGGAGTTAATCCGAGGCACACCTCTTTCTGAAAGTTTGAACATTCTACCACTCTGAGTCCCGGCTGGAATTTTTAATTTTACATTCCCATCAATTGTCTCGACTTCGACTGTCGTGCCGAGGGCTGCCTGCGGAAAGGTAATTTCAGCTTCGCTCAAAATATTAAAACCATTCCTTTCAAACCTTTTATCGGTATTAACCCGAACGTGAAGATATAAATCACCCGGAGTCCCGCCTTTTTCGGCCGCTTCGCCTTTCCCGTCCAGACGAATGCTTTGGCCATTGTCTATTCCGGCCGGTATTTTCACCTTCACACTGACTTGCTCTTTGGTCCTCCCCTTGCCATCACATTTGGAGCATTTTTTCTCAGGTACCTTACCGACACCTTGGCACTCTGGACAGACTGCGGTTTGAGCAAATGTGCCAAAGACAGTTCTGGCTTGGGTTGAAACCTGGCCATTTCCATGACAGGTAGGGCATGTCTTTTGGCTCGTTGGGGGATCTGAGCCTTCGCCCTTACAACGATCGCATTGGTTCATTTTCAGTAATTTGAAATCTTTTTCGACACCAAAAACTGCTTCAGAAAAATCTAATCTGATCTCTGCCTCGATGTCAGCTCCTCGTTTTTTCCTTTTTGAGCCAGCTTTGCCGCCGCCAAAAAACGTTTCAAATATATCCCCGAACCCGCCCAGGTCACCGAAGTCAATGTTGACGTTTTGACCGTTGAAACCGCCATACTGCTGATACTGCTGGTTAAAGCCTCCATTGCTAGCTCCGGATCCATATGGCCCCGAATGGCCAAACTGATCATAGGCTTTACGCTTTTCTCCGTCTGATAGAACTGAATAAGCTTCGTTTATTTCTTTGAATTTTGTTTCATCTTCCTTGGAGCCACCCTTGTCTGGATGATATTTCAACGCCAACTTACGGTAAGCTTTTTTCAACTCATCGTTAGTGGCGTTTTTGGATACACCTAATGCCTCATAATAATCTCGTTTGTCAGCCATATATATAGCGCAAGGGGCGGCGAGTTGCCACCCCCTAACATACCTTATTGGTTATTTTGTTTCTTCGTCTTTTTTCGAATCATCTACAACTTCACCCTCTACTGGCTCATCTTCTTTTTTGGACTCCTCCGAAGGCGTTTCCTCTCCAGCCTTGGCTCCTTCATCGGGTTGGCTATACATCGCCGCACCAACCTTTTGGATTGACTCGCTAAGAGCATCATAAGCCTTCTGAATTGCTTCTTTGTCTTCGCCGTCCTTGACTTTCTTTAGTTCCTCGACTTTGGCCTCGACGTCTTTTTTGTCTTCCTCCTTGGCCTTATCTCCTGCCTCTTTCAAGGTTTTTTCAGCAGTGTAGGCAAGCGCATCTGCCATATTTTTAAGATCTATCAATTCCTTACGTTTCTTGTCGTCCTCAGCATGAGATTCGGCTTCCTTTTTCATTCTCTCAATTTCTTCGTCTGATAGACCGCTAGATGCCGTAATGGTTATCTTCTGCTCTTTACCAGTCGCTTTATCCTTGGCTGTAACATGAACAATCCCGTTCGCATCAATATCAAAGGTTACCTCTACCTGAGGAATGCCCCTTGGTGCTGGCGGGATCCCATCGAGAATAAATTTGCCCAAGGTTTTGTTGTCAGCGGCAAATTCACGTTCGCCTTGGAGAACATGGATTTCAACTGAAGTTTGATTGTCTGCGGCCGTTGAAAATACTTGCGATGCACTCGTAGGAATAGTCGTATTTTTCTCGATCAAACGAGTCGATACCCCACCCAGTGTTTCTATGCCTAAGGATAAGGGAGTAACATCCAGTAGTAGTACGTCCTTTACTTCTCCACCAAGGACTCCGCCCTGAATGGCGGCACCGATGGCCACAACCTCGTCGGGGTTCACGCCCTTTAAAGGCTCTTTAGCAAAGAATTCTTTGACAATCTTTTGGACAATTGGCATTCTAGTCATGCCACCAACTAAGATAACTTCGTTGATATCTCCGACCTTCAAGCCAGCATCCTTGAGCGCTGTTTCACACGGCTTGATCGTGTTTTTGACTAACTCCTCGACAATCCCTTCGAGCTTCGAGCGAGTCATTTTGTATACTAGATGTTTTGGCCCAGAGCTATCAGCGGTCACAAATGGGATATTAATCTCAGTCTCGTTTGTGCTAGAAAGCTCAATCTTGGCTTTTTCGGCGGCTTCTTTGAGCCTTTGCAAGGCGGCTGTGTCAGATTTTAGGTCGACTCCCTGCTCTTTTGTAAACTCATCAGCCAGCCAGTCAATGATTTTTTGATCAAAGTCATCACCACCCAGGTGAGTATCACCGTTGGTTGATTTTACTTCAAAGACTCCGTCACCTAGCTCTAAGATGGAGATATCAAATGTACCACCACCTAGATCATAGACAGCAATCTTTTCTTCCTTCTTTTTATCTAGACCGTATGCCAGAGCGGCCGCAGTCGGCTCGTTTATAATCCTTTTGACTTCTAGACCAGCGATTTTGCCGGCATCTTTGGTTGCTTGTCTCTGGGAGTCGTTAAAATATGCTGGGACAGTAATCACTGCCTCCGTAACTTTTTCTCCCAGATAGCTTTCGGCGTCTGTCTTTAGTTTTGACAAGATCATCGCTGACACTTCAGCCGGGCTGTAATCCTTGCCATCCATGGTGACGCTGACGCCAGTTCCGTTTTTGACAATCTTGTAAGGCACTAATGCAATATCTTTTTGAACTTCTTTATCATCGAAGCTTCGACCAATCAACCTTTTAACTGAAAAGATTGTGTTTTCATAGTTAATGACGGCCTGTCGTTTTGCGACTTGGCCAACTAGCCTCTCACCATTTTTACCCATCGCCACAATTGATGGCGTGGTTCTGTTGCCTTCGGCATTTGGAATAACTTTGGGCTCACCACCCTCCATTACCGCCATGGCTGAATTTGTTGTACCTAGATCAATTCCTATAATTTTTCCCATTTTTCTCCTTTCGGAGCCCCTTGGGGCTTCCCTTTATTTTATAATATGGTTAACAATTACTTTTGCCGGACGTAGCAATTTGCCATTTAATAAATATCCGGCCATGCTCTCACTAATAATCTCATTATCTTTTATCTTTTTATCTGAAACTTCCGATATCGCCTCATGCAGATTGGGATCAAACTGTAATCCTGTCGAGTTGATCCGGTCTAGTCCGTTTGCAAACAATGTCTGTTCTAGCTGTTTTTCGATCGCTTGTATTCCTAGCACCCAGTTATCATTTTCGAGCCCCTGAGGCACATGTTCTGCGGCTAAGGCAAAATTATCTAAAACCGGTAGAATTTGGCTAACGACATCAGCAGAAGCCATTTTTACAAAATTTGACTTGTCGTCCTCGACTCGACGTCGATGATTAGTAAAATCAGCCTGGGTTCGCTGTAATAAGGCTTTTATTTCCTCAAACTCTTGTTCGATATATTCTGTCTTTTTCTTGTTTTTTTCCTTCATCTTTGCTCCTCTTATGCCACCGTTTCCAATAAGCTTTTTACTTCATCAATAATTGCTATCGTTCGTGGATAAAACATTCTCGTTGGCCCCAACACTACCAGATAACCTTCAGCTTCGTGAGGTCTCACAAACCCTGCAACAACGAGCGAACAGCCAGACGATTTGCCAATCGGTGACTCGCTCCCAATATAGACAGTCGTATTTGCGACTTGTGGAATCTCTCGAATTAACGAATCTAGATTATCCAAAACTTCAGCCACACCGAGAACATTCGTCGGATCGAGAATAAATTCAGGCTGTCTAAAAAGGTTAGAAAGGCCATGGGAGAAAACGCTATCACTAAGGCCAACGATACCGACATTACCTGTCATATCTGCCAGAGTTAAGGCCGCCAAATCAGCAACCCGTTCCATCCGAGCGTTTTGTTGCGCTAGGCGTCTCTGGATCATCTTCTCTTCGCGCCCTTGTAAGGCTTCCTTCTGACCTTCAACAAGGTCGACAAAGTATCGATAACCTTTCTCCGTCGGTATCCGCCCAGCTGAAGTATGGGGCTGAAAAATATAACCTTTTTCATCTAATATCACCATACAAGCTCGAATAGTTGCTGGAGAACACATAAAATCGTACTTTTCTGACAAAGTTAACGACCCAACCGGCTCGGCTGTTTCAATGTACTCACGAATAATCGCTTCTAATATTGTTTCCAATCGAGGGTTCATCTGTTCCTCATGATTAGCACTCGTATTAGCTGAGTGCTAACATATATTAGCACTCTCATACTTTGATTGTCAATACCCCAAAGGTTATGTTGTCACAATCAATGATTTTATGTATAATTGTTGATGAATAAATGGATAGAGAATGAGCCTAATCCTACACCAAAAAGATCTTACAAAGTTGATTGCAGAGCTATCTGAAAAATGGCCAGTTTTTGGACCGGTAAAAGACAAAAACAGTTCTGATGTAATATATAAACAGATCTCGTCCTCAAAAAATTTATCGCTCAATAACTCTAGTTCGATGATTCCCCCAAAAAAGTTTGTCTTCCCAGGGAAGGAAGTCGTGTTTTCTTTTGAGCGAAATAAGTTAAAAGAAAGGCGGGACAAAGAAATAATTGTTTTGGGCGTGAATCGTAAGGATGCTGAGGGTCTTTTTTATTTGGACAAGACAATGACTACGCCGCTACTTGATGAAACCTATTTTGAGAAGAGAAAAAACGTTAAGCTAGTTGTGATAGATAGTCTCGCACCCTCAAATAACATAAACTGCGATCTCTATCTACAGCGAGTAGATAAGAATAATTACTTCGTCTTCCTTAATGGCAGTTTTGGCGAAAAAATAATAAAGAGTAAGTTATTCTCACACAAAGGTGATGTTGGAACGATCTCAACCAGGCATATGCCCGACGAAATAACCCATCACCCTCGATTAGACGAGATTGTAGAAAATTCACGTGAACATCCTGTCTGGGATCGACTCGCTGAGACCTGTTTTAATTGCGGGATTTGTAGCTATGTTTGCCCCCTCTGTTATTGTTTTGAAACGGAAGATAATTTTGAGATTACCAAAGATATCGAAAAAGATTGCTCTGGCTGTCGCAACCGAAAGTGGGATTCTTGTATGCTTCCTGACTTTGATAAAGTAACTTTTCATAATTTCAGACCGAAGACAAAGGATCGAATCTACAATTGGTATTATCACAAATTTGTCCGTATGTCCCGTGAATATGGCTTCCCTGGCTGTATAGATTGTGGCAGATGTATCACTTATTGCCCTGCGAAAATAAATTATCGAGAAGTATTAAAGGAATTGATCAAAGATGAACGCAAATAATACTATGCCATTCCAGATGAAGGTTACTAGAACAACCGGACTTGCCCCAATGGTTAAGTCTTTGAAGCTAGGCTTTGCTGACCCAAAGCTAGCAAGAGACTTCACCTTTAAGCCAGGCCAGTTTGTCTTTCTCTCCGTTCTTGGCTATGGCGAATCGGTCTTGACCATCACCAGTGCTGTTTCAGATCTTCCTCAGATAGAAGTCGCCATAAGGAGTGTCGGTAATAATACTCAAGCACTACATCGTTTGAAGGTAGGTGAGACGGTTTTTGTGCGGGGTCCATTTGGTAACTCTTTCGATTTAGCCAAAATGGCTGGGAAGGAAGTAGTAATAATCGCTGGAGGAATCGGCCTCGCGCCTCTTCGGTCTTTAATAAAAACTTTTGAATATGAGCCTAAAAACGTGGGTGAATTAAAAATATTGGTTGGCGCCAAAACCCCGGAGGACTTTATTTATAAGGCAGATTTGGCTAATTGGCAGAAATTTGCCAAAGTCCTATTGACCGTCGATACTGCTGACAAGGGTTGGTCTGACCATCAGGGATTAGTCACGAGATTGCTAAAAGAAGCAAATCCTGGCAGCGAAGCGATCGCCGTCCTTTGTGGGCCGCCAGTCATGTTCGGCCCCTCCATCAAAGAGCTAAAATTGATTGGCCTCAAAGATGAGAATATTTACCTAATGTTAGAGCGTAGAATGAAATGTGGACTTGGTAAATGCCAGCACTGCACCTGTGGCGAGAAATATGTTTGCCTAGATGGACCCACCTTTTCTTGGGCTGAACTAAAAAATAATTGGGAAGCATTCCTATGAAAAAACTAAAAATTGCCATATTTGATCTGACTGACTGCGAGGGTTGTGAACTTGAATTTATAAACTTACGCGAAAAAATTGCGAGGATTGCAGAGCAAACTGATATTGCAAATTGGCGTTTTGCCTCACACACAAAAGACCTCGGTCCCTTCGATATTACCTTCATTGAAGGTAGCCCGATTACAGAGAATGATATCGAAGCCGCCAAGCAAGCTCGAGCCACATCCCGACTAGTTGTCTCCCTCGGTAGCTGTGCTGAGCTAGGTGGTATCCAATCATCACTAAATGACAAGGACTGGCATAAGGGAATTGAAGAGATATATGGCAAGGATTACAAGACACAGAGCAAGCCGCCAAGACCACTTTCCTATTATATAGATGTCGATATTCATCTGCCCGGTTGTCCAATAAACCAAAACGAATTAGAGAATTTTCTAAGCTCTCTGGTGATGCTAAAAAAGCCAGAAGAAACTAGAGCACCCGTCTGCTTAGAATGTAAAGTGAAAGAGAACGTCTGTTTGTTTTTGGAAGGTGAGCCCTGTTTGGGCCCAGTAACCAAAGGTGGCTGCCAAGCCGCTTGTCCAAGTCGAGGACTTCGGTGTTGGGGCTGTTTTGGTGCCCTCCGTGGTGGAAACCACCGTGCATTCAAACTCCATTTAGAAGAAAAGTTCGGTCGAGATAAAACAAAATCATTATTAAAAACTTTCTTTTCGAATCAAGATGAATTTAAGGCGTTATACCCAAATGAGGAGCAAAAATGAAAGAATCAGTGTTAGGCCATTATATATGCAAGATTGAAGGTCACGGAAAACTTAAGCTTGACTACAAGGCCGGTAAAGCAAATCTGAGCATTGATGAGGGTGAAAGACTTTTTGAGAAGCTAGTCGTTGGCCACAACTACCTGGATGCTCCATTTATCACAGCCCGTATCTGTGGAGTCTGCCCCACTGCTCATACTCTTGCTTCAATTAAGGCCATTGAGTCTGCTTTTGGCGTCGAGGTTTCTCCTACCATTATTTCACTCCGGAAAGCTTTGCTGGCTGGACAGATTATTCAATCTCACGCACTTCATTTGTTTTTTCTCGCTCTGCCTGACTATCTTCATGTAGTCAATGCCATTGAGCTCCATCAAAAAAATCCAGAAATTTTTGATCTGGCTCTTGGCATCAAAAAGGTTGGTGATTCTCTGGTAGAAGTAATCGGCGGACGCTCGGTCCATCCGACGACTCCAACCGTTGGTGGTTTTCTCACAGTACCCACAAACGAGGAACTAAGAAAACTTCAAACAGCGCTAAAAAATCATTTGCCAAAGGCGCTAGAGGCAGTTGACCTTTTTGCGAGTTTCAAATACCCAACACTTAATCGAGAGACAGAATATTTGGCAACAACAAAAGAAAACAAAGTTTCATACTACGAAGGAAACGAAATTATCTCTAGTAATAAATTTAAAACACCGATTGAAAATTATGCTTATGCCTTCAAAGAAGAGGTGCGGAACGGTTCTCCTGCAAAATACGGCCAGAGAGATGGCCATGGATTTATGGTTGGATCTTTGGCCAGATTGTCGATAGATGCAGAGAATCTCCACCCAAAAGCCGCCTATGCTTATAAAAGAATCTGGCAGAAGGATTTTCCCACCTACAATTCTTTCCATAATAATATCGCCCAAGCAATCGAGATCGTTAATCTTATCGAGGAATCGATAATAGAAATTGATAAGTTTCTATCAGACAAGAAATCGATAAATAAAGTCCCCTATCAAATTAAGGCTGGCCAAGGTGTGGGTGTAGTTGAGGCTCCAAGAGGAACATTGTATCATGGCATCAAACTTGATTCTGATGGAGTTATTCAGCTTTACGACATTGTAACTCCGACAGTCCAAAACTTGGTAAATCTAGAAGAAGATGCGGACGAGTTAATGAAAAAACACAAGGAATTGTCTTCAGAAAAGCTTTATCGAGAGATTGAGATGCTTATCCGTGCTTATGATCCCTGTATCACCTGTGCAGTCCATTAAATATTAGTTAAAGAAAGGTCGTTAATGAAAAAAAATAAAGTTATGATTTTCGGTATTTTAGTAGTTTGCTTAATAACTGTTGCTTTTCTCGCATACCTGTATCTTTCGAGGATAAACTGCCCCAAATACGTTGATTGTATGCCGTCGATTAATGGCAAGAATAAATGTGAAATCCCTTTAATGTGTAAAGGTGTAACAAAAACGGTTTACTAAGCATTGCTCTTTCGAAACAAGAAATTAATTGTTAATTGATTTGTAGTTTGTCCTCGATCATCTCCCAGCTCTCTTCACCTTTGAAAAGGCCATATTTCTGCCAAACTTTTTCTCGTTCTATATATTTATGATCATAAATGCCATAATCTTCACGATATTTTTCTGGTGTAATATTAAACATCAGGGCATTGGCTCCCGCCAAAAGACCTCGGTGTCTACCATTTTCATTATCAAGGGTTTCCAGCGCAGTGGTGACTGGTATTTTTATCTCCGGCATCATCAGTCTTGCTACTGCTATATAATTTAGGGCTAATCTAAGTTTTTCTTCTCGATCCGAATCTGCACAAGGTTCAACCTTGCGCAAGCTTTCTCGGGCTAGCGGTGTTCCTTTAGCCTCCAAATATGGTCCCGCCGAAAGCATTGGAATACTAAGTTTTTTTACTAAAAGTAAATCATCCGCTAAATCAGCTTCAGTTTGACCTGGTAATCCAATCATTCCTCCTGATGCCAAGTAATATTTGCAATCTAGCTGATCCTGTAAGCAGGCCAACCTCTCCTCTAGTGAATGGTCTGGATGCAATCTTTTATATAGGAA
>Ga0194040_1000614_pt1 | contig 10856 bp, 9 predicted proteins | sample JunL2210m_MetaG_FD_148973 | JGI IMG/M metagenome (GOLD analysis project Ga0194040, IMG submission 148973) | Anoxic zone freshwater microbial communities from boreal shield lake in IISD Experimental Lakes Area, Ontario, Canada - Jun2016-L227-10m | ecosystem: Environmental > Aquatic > Freshwater >... | reverse complement strand
CCGGACATCATCGGCAAGGATCTCAATTTTACCATTTCTTTCGACAGATCTACAAACACTCAGCACAGATTCGGGCGCTCCTTTAGAGATGAGCAGGTGATCCGTTCCTCGTGAAACAACCACGGAAAGTCGTCTCCGGATAAAATCAAAAGGGATTTCATCTATTTTTTGATATCCTTCAATACCCAGGTGACGGAAGTTAACAATTGCATCATCGAGCGGGCTTTTCAATCCGGTATCAAAAAAACTGTTGATATAGGAATAGAGGAGGACTTGATCACTGTCGTTTCCTTCGATATCGATGTGTTTTATGAGCGAAATCTTGTTCTCGGTCAGTGTCCCCGTCTTATCGGTGCAGAGTACATCCATGCTCCCGAAATTTTGTATAGATTCAGGGTGCTTGACAATCGCCCCTTTTTCAGACATCGCGATGGAACCCTTTGAAAGGTTCAGAGACAGTATCATGGGGAGGAGTTCGGGGGTCATACCGACCGCAAGGGCGACTGAGAAGAGAAGAGACTCCAGGATCCCGTGCCTGAACAGTGTATTGACAAAAAATACGAATATGACGAGGGAGAAAATGAATTTCGACATCAGGTAACTGAATTGCTTCAAGCCACGCTCGAATTCAGTTTCGGGGGGTCGGTCGATTAATGTCTTTGCGATTTTACCAAATTCCGTAGAAGGTCCGGTCTTTGTGATCATCGCCGTTGCGCTACCACTCACGACCGAAGTACCCAGTAAAATATAATTACCTGCTTCCGTGATTGGTTTTGTCGAATCCCCGAGATCCGCATTCTTTTCGATAGGAAACGGTTCGCCTGTTAATGCCGACTGGTTGACAAAAAAATCCCTGGCCATTAACACCCGGGCGTCAGCAGGGACAAGGTCACCTGCTGACAGGGAGACCACATCCCCCGGGACAAGGTTGGTGATAGGAAGTTCCCGCTGGTCCCCATCCCGTAATACTGACGCCTGTGAAATGATCTTCTGCCTGAGTAGTTCCGCGGCATTTCCCGCCTTGTATTCCTGGAAAAAGTCAAGAGTTACACTTGCAATAATGATTACAAAAATAATTGTGGCATCAACAGTCTGGCCGAGAAATACCGATATCGTCGCGGCGATGAGCAGGATTATGACCAGGAGATTTTTAAAGTGGGAGAGAAACTGAATGATTATCGGCTGCTTTCTTACCGGGGAGAGATCATTCTTCCCGTAGGTAATCTCCCTCTGCTCAGCCTCGGCTCCTGTAAGTCCCCCGGCAGAGGAATTGAGAGCCCGGAAGAGGTCCTCACGGGAAAGAGCATGGTAATCCTGGTCGTTTTTTTGAACAGGCCCCTTATTTTTCATAGGCTCATCACGGGCCATTCGAGTTTTCCTCCTTTAGCGAATTAGATGTTTATAGCATAATGGTTCCCTTCCGACACATTATATCTCTCCTTTGTTTTATTGAATCCCAAAGAATGATGGTGGGAGAATTACTCTTGGCAGCAGGGTTGCAGTACCGGGTGCCGGTACCTTATACGCTCCAGTTTTTTCACCCTCCCGTTTCGATGGGGACGGGACGGCCACCTGGCCGGAGGGGCATTGGTGGCAATCATCCTTTACGTCCAGTTTGCCGTATTATTCATCCAGGACGTCATTCACCGGGCATTTTGTGGGCGAAAAGGTGAACTTATCACGTATGGAGAAAACCCTTTTTATCAACGCTACCGTCCTGATGACCAATAAAGGGACGTGATTTTTTGATCATTTCCGGACTTACGTTAAGTGCACCCGCAACTTTTTCGGCGGGCAGATCAAGGGGATACTGCGCGCAATCACGAAATCATCTCCTCGTTGCCGGGATCGTCTGTACCCATTACAGTAGACGGGACATGGATCGGAAAAACTATTGTTATTGCCATGTTGGACGCTGCGTGAGGACCTGCCACTGGTTCGAAGCAAAATACTACCGGAATCTTAAATCTTAATGGATGACAGGTGGAATAAACGATTTTTTTACATACCGGATATCATTCCCCTAAATATTCCACCACGTCCTTCAGGTTCTCGCGGATAGGGAGGCCCTGCGGGCATTTCTCTTCGCATTCTCCGCACTCCTTACAGAGCGACCCGTAATTGAGTGTACCGTCGAAGAAGCCACCGAGGAACATCGAGTAGATCTGCCGGGTCTGATCCTCGTCTTCGTACATGTGGCCCCGGTTGTAGAATTCGAAGCAATCAGGGATGTTCACGCCATGTGGGCACGGCATGCAGTACTTGCATCCCGTGCAGGGGATGAGAACCCGTTTTTTGAACTCTTTTCTTACCTTCCCAAACAGGGCAAGTTCCTTTTTCGTCAGCGAGTCCGCAAGCCCGCTTTTTGCGAGGGCTACATTCTGCCGTACCTGCTCCGGGGTTGACATACCAGACAGCACGACCGTTACTTCCGGATGGTTCCAGGCCCAGAGGAGCGCCCATTCAGCGGGTTGATGTTGGACCTTCGCCTTTTGCCAGATTTCTAAAAACCCCTGCCAGGTCCCTGGCAAGCAGGCCACCCCGTATCGGCTCCATAACTACGATGTCGAGGCCCTTTTTTGCTGTGTATTTCAGCCCGGCGGTCCCCGCCTGGTAATCCTCGTCCATGAAATTATATTGGATCTGTGCAAATGTCCAGTCGTTACGCTTTTACGATCTTCTTAAAGATCTTCGTCATGTCATGGAACGAGAAGCTCTCATAGCGGATTCGCCCGTCTGCGATTGCATCATCGAGAAAGTCTGTGACACCGAGCGCTGATAGTTTCTCCCAGAACGGCCGGATGAGCCCGTGTACGAGATAAAAATCAATATGATCGGTCCTGATACGGGTGAATTGCTCATCGAAATACTTGTCCATATCCTCCCGGGACTCAATCAACCAGCTTGGCAGCTTGGTCGCAAGGTGGACTTTTTCGCGGTACCCGTCGGCGAGTGCACGTCCAACGAATGGTTCGCTTTCGCCATTGTGATAGGGATAGGCAGTATCGATATAATTCACGCCATTGTCTATCGCGTACCGGATCATCTCAGTTGCCTGGTCCTCGTTAATCTGCCCGCTATCAGTAAGGGGGAGTCTCATGCACCCGAACCCTAAGATGGAGAATTCAGGTATTTTCTTTTTCATTTTCCGGTAGCGCATCATACTTCACCAAATATTCCTGATCCAGAAAACAGTTATGGATGGTATAAATGCTCGTATTGGATGACGGGACTCGTGATTCTTTCCCTATTATCTCGTAGGAGTCCTATTCACCTGCGAGGTTGCCCTTAAGAAAAAAACGATGCCACGTAACCGATTCGGGCCAACGGCAGAATCCCGATGGACAAGGGAAAGAATCCTTAGCGGGAGACCGGAGGACCGGACTTCCCAATTTACATGCGGGATCGCACGGGATCCTTATACCCCGACTCACACAGATCCCAGGTTTTCATCAATTTCGTAAAGGACGCCGATCTTTCATCTTGCACGAAGTTATTCAAAATGATTCTGTCGGCAACCTGGCTTTGCAGCCACGTAACAGTACGGCGGATGAGTCAGGCAGAAACCACCCATTCATCGTATGGTCCGTGGTAAATGATTGAATTGCATAAATCTCCTGCGTAGAACTTTGTAAGTATGGTAATCGGCCTGATTCAACCCGCAGGTAGTGAAAGAATTGGCGGTTGTTGCCATAGTCATTAACCTTTATTTTTACCCTGTTCGGATTCGGGAATGATAACTCACAAGGCCTGCACGGAACATGACGGGGTACCGTTGCGCAGGAATGGATGGATTTTTTCGATACGGTAATAAAAGTCGGGCAAACAGTTTTTCCTCGGACTTTATAACTACAACATTCCAGTACTAAGTTGTTCATGTCGGTTAACCCAAAGGCAACGGGAGTTCATTCCCTGCCTGATCGCACCAGGATATATTATCTCTCTCTGATCGGGTTCTTCGCTATCTTCTCGACAACCATCTCTAAAAATCCCGTGCTTCCCCTGTTCGCGCAGGCAATAGGCGCCAGTAACACAGTTATCGGCATCATCGCTGCCGTGTCACCACTTGCCGGTATACTGTTCTCGTTTCCCATTGGCGTGATGTCTGATCACCTCGGGAGAAAACGCCTGCTTATCGTTTCAGGCGTTGTATTCCTGCTCGCTCCGCTACTTTACCTCTTCATCTCCGATCCACTCTGGCTGATACCAGTCCGGTTTTTCCATGGAACGGCGACCGCCATCCTTGGACCGGTCGTGTCGGCCATAATCGCCGAACGGTTCCCCACGACAAAGGGTGAGATGCTTGGCACCTATTCTTCTGCGACACTCATCGGACGCACCCTTGCACCTCTTGTTGGCGGGATCATCATCTCGTTATTTGCGTTTGCACCGGGTTTATTCCAGTACCGGGTAGTGTACCTCGTTGCTGCACTTGCAGCGGTCCCCGTGTTATACCTCACCATCCGGTACCGCGAAGAAAAACCAGGGTCGTTGAAGATACCCGGATTTCCGGTGTTTAAGGAGTGTTTTAACACCTTCATCGCCAACCGCCGCCTGGGAGCGACCGCGATAGCAGATATGGCGACATACTTTGCCTTCGGTGCGTTCGAGACCTTTCTACCAGTCTACCTATTCATGCTCCACTTCGAAGTCTACCAGATAGGGATCATCTTTGCGGTCCAGGTGCTGATCATTGCCGTAACGAAACCATTCTTTGGCTGGATCTCCGACCGTATAGACAAGCGCTTCCAGATTGTTACAGGGCTGCTCGTTTCGGGAGGTTCAGTCGCCGCAGTCCCATTTGCAACGACTTTTATCGGTTTTCTTGCGGTAAGTGCCGTATTCGGGCTGGGGATATCGCTTTCTACTGTTGCGACCAGCGCGTATGTTGCCGACGTTGCAAAAAAAGAGCAGATCGGCGCCTCAATGGGAGCCCTCTCATCCATCATGGACATAGGGCAGACGGCCGGACCGCTCGTTACCGGTATTATCATTTCATTAGCTGGCTACCGTTACGGTTTCTTTACAGGTTTTGTTCTTGCAGCAGCAGTTACCGTGGTCTTCATTCTGTCGGTGCGCAAAACCAGCATATCAGGAGGACATGGTGGGATGAGTCCATAATGCTTGGCTACTCTGAACGGTTACCTTACAAACGACGGTAAAGTACCGCTATAGAGGGACTAAGCATGGATCGAAGGCTGATTAGTATATTGTCCTGCAGATTGTCAGGCAGCATTACTCTCTCCTTGCCGCCGGTATATCCGGCGTCTTTTCAATGTGATCAAAAGAACGCCATCTGGCTGCAGAGGCAGAATAGCCCGTCATTTACAGCAGTTCTGGGTACGGCGAATTTCCCTGGGAACGGGTGGGTTCCTGCAACACGGGTATTTTCAGCCTTTACAATCTTTATGCCTTTTGGAAGAAACGGATCGAAGCAGTATTTGTGATCATGACCAATTGATTAGCAATATATTCACAGGGGCACTGACGGTACTTGTCGGCCACCAGGTGGGAAAAACGGTTTTACAACTTAAAAAGAGTCCGTCCTTTACTGAAAAAAATATTACCCTGTTAATCACTAAAAGAATATTTTTTAGCGACCCTAAAGATGTTAACCCCGGAACACGTATAGTAAAGGAATTCATGGCAGAGGTAAGACTTGTCGGAACAGCCCATGTTTCGGCACAGAGCATCGACGATGTCAGGACGGCAATTGAAGAGTTCCAGCCGGGCCTCGTGGCGGTGGAACTAGACCAGGGCCGTTATAAGGCCTTAACAAAACAGGCAAAGGACCCGACAGTCGAAGATGTTCTGGAGGTGAAGAATTTCAACCAGCTACTGGTCCAGTGGCTTCTCTCGTACCTTCAGCGAAAGATAGGGCTTGATATCGGCGTTGAGCCCGGGGCCGAGATGAAAGCCGCGATCGAAGCAGCTGAACAACGTGGTATCCCGGTGGAGATGGTAGACCGGGACATCCGGGTGACCCTTCTCCGGTTCTGGAAATCCTTAGGGTTCTTTGGAAAGATCAAGATGTTCTATGCACTGGTCATTTCCATAGCCGAGGTAGACAAGGTCGAACCTGCGGATATCGAGAGACTCAAGGAGGATGATGTGCTGGACGTGATTATGGACGAGTTTCGGAAATTCTCCCCGAATGGAGCCAGGGCACTCATCGATGAGCGTGATGCCTATATCGCCCATAACCTTGTCCGGCTGAAAAAAGAAAAAGAAGGCCGGATCCTCGCCGTAGTCGGTGCTGGCCATATACAGGGCATCAACCGCTATCTTGATAATCCGGATTCCCTGCCTTCCTATGAATCCCTGACACGTGAGCCCAAGTCCTTTCCGTGGGGCATGGCATTCGGGGTCGTTGTCACATTCTTGTTTGTCCTTCTCCTTGCCTGCATTGCTTTTTCCGGGGTCGGTCTGAATGTACTTCTCTATGCGTTCATTTTCTGGGTGGTAATCCATGGAGTACTGGCAGCAGCGGCCACACTTGCAGTAGGGGGCCACCCCTACACCGTCCTCGCATGTTTCGGGGTTGCATGGATGACGTCCTTAAACCCACTCCTTCACGTTGGATGGATTGCTGCATTTGTCGAGGCAAAAGTAAGAAAACCCCCGGTATCCGATTTTCGGAGGATTTACCAGGCAGAATCCATTACCGAAATGATTAGGATTCCGCTCTTCCGGGTGGTCCTGATAGCCGCGGTTGCCAACCTCGGAAGCCTGCTCGGGACGATCCTGTACTTCATCTTCCTCTTCCCGGTCATTGGTGTTGACCCGGTCATGGTAATCTCGACAGGGATGCATAACATGTGGATCTGGCTCACCGGCCTCATGTAAGGAAAAATGAAAGGGATTATTAGTCAATTTTTACGAATATCATCTGAATCGTGTGGGCACGTTGAATCGGACAGGAATCCTGTTGATCAGTTCCTGGTGTAACCCCCCTGGCATTCCCAGCGCCTCGGTACGTTGCTGCGGAGTTACACCGGGTTACTGTGCGGCGGCAGTAACATTGACCCGCCATCCGGAAATCCCGGCGAGTGCACTTTCAAGCTGCGGTTTCGATATACCGGGTTTTATCGCTGCACCTGCAAGTACCGTGGCATTTGGTAACAGTCGTTGGCCCTGGTACTGGTACTGCCGCTGGGATCCTGCCTGTGCAGTTCCGTCATTTTGGCCCGGCCCCTTGTGCTGACCCGTGGGTGTTGTTGCAGATGGTGACACCTGGATTCCGGCACCATTGCCCACTGAAGCGGGGGTATTCTGGACACACCCGGTGACCAGCAGGGTCATAAAAATTACTGCGGTGAAAATTAACGCTGTTGTTGTACATTTCATGGCATTTCTTCTGATCAAAATTCTGAAACGGTTATTTCATTCTATGGCGGTCCATTGTATCTGAATGTGAACAGCATCCAATAATCACCAAAGCATGGTGATTGGGGACCCAATTGCCTGGTTGAGCCCTCCAGATACCCAAAGTCCGTTTCACAGGGCTTTTAACTTCATTCACGTACCCCGTGGAAATGAGCTGGCAATCCCAGGAGGAGAGGTGCCGGCTCTTATCAGTGGACCTGGATTATCTTTTGCCTAACCACTACACCCGTATGCTACGGTCCTTTTCATCTACACTCGTGTCGCTGAACCAGTACTGTTACCATGGTTCTTTGTGGAAGTGAACGGATGGGTCCGGGACCCCAATGCAGGGGCCGGTCTTTGCCCTGGCTGTGGGAGGACCAACTTATCGATACTTCCATTCTTGATGCCCGCCTGGATATCCTGGTTGAATGTTTTCATTGCGTTTTTAAATGCGGTTACATCCGCATTCTCAATGGCAATCTTCGCATTTGCAAGCGCTGCATTCAGATCAGTGACATCAACAGCATTTTGCTGAGGGGTAGTCTTCAGGTTCTGTGCCCGATCAAGCATCTTTGTTTCCATGTTGGCATCCAGAACCGGGGGGATTGCTCGGTTCTTCTGGAAATCCTGGTGCCCATTCCCCTGGAGGGCCGTTCCCGTGATACTTCCATTCCTGATGCCTGCCGGGATATCCTGCCTGAATGTTTTCATGGCATCCCTAAATGCCGTTACATCGGCGTTCTGAATGGCACTCTTCGCGCTTGCAAGTGCTGCAGTCAAATCAGTGACGTCAACACCCTTTTGCTGGAGCGATGCAATCCGGTCCTCTGCAAATCCGAGTAGTTTTGTTTCCATGGTGGCGTTCATAACCGGGGGGTTTGCTCCGTTCTTCTGGAAACCCTGGTGGGTGGACCCCGCTGCAAATGCCGGTACTGCAACGATTGCAGCCAGGCAGACGAGGATCGAAACTCCGATGAGTTTCATCTTTTTGTCAAACATCTAATACTCACCTCTTGTTTGTAGGATGGGTGCCGGAAAATTCCGGCCCCAGTTGTATAATAATCAATACAATTTGATTAGTATATATTACCATTTGTTATACAATATTGACTCTTCGGTGAGATTTTAGGGGTCGTCAAAAACAGGGTTCTGCCGGGTGAAAGAAGGTCGGGGATACCTATCATTCCATCAATAGTTCCAGGAGAAGAACTACCATTTCTTTACCACACCTTGATTTGGTGACCAGATATCCGGCGAATTTTTTACCCCAGCCCGGACCCGAAAAAAAATATTCAGATCATTGGGATAAGAATAACAATTCCCATCAGAACCATGATTATCCCGATCATCAGTCGCAACAGGCTTTTCCTTTCATCTCTCCATGCGTTCACTGTTTCGGGGGAAAGACCGAAGATCACGAGGAGGAGAATTGCAACCAGGGGGATAATTACAATGAAATTGTAGAGGACGAGATACAAGAGCCCATAGGTTAGGTCCTGATAGAGCATCCCGAGGATGGATATGTAAATACCTGCAGTACAGGCCATCCCATAAATCCCTACGAGAATTCCGACAATAAATCCCCCGAGGATACTCACCTCTTTCATATACGCGGAGATAAGGCCTTTCTTTGAATCGGGAATTGAAAGGATGGGTTTTTGTTCTTTCGAGAGTCCGTCCTTTATCTGGATCACACCGGCAATAATCGCGATCGCTGCCGCAACAAGGGTAAATGCTTTGGCAATGCCGGGAAGCTGGATAATTGAGAAGATAGCGAATCCGGATAACAGCCTGACAATGAAAAACGCACTGATATAGGCAAGGCCTACGAGAAAAACCATCTTCCTGGAACCGGTCGCCATCAGGGATACCAGTAACAAAGCCAGGACTAACAGCCCACAGGGATTCAGTCCTTCCCCGATAGCTGCAACGAGAAACACTACGGGATTTATTGAATAAGTACTTTCAGTTGGACCGCGGTCAATACGGGGCTCTCTATATGAAGAATTTGTCAGGGATGATTCAACGGTTGTGTTAAAGTTGTTCGTAATATTTTCTTCGCCTTCAAGGAACGTATCATCAAGGAATACTACGGGTATATGGAATAATTCACCGGGATACCTATCCCTGAACAATGAAAACAGCTGAATATTTGCCGGGTTTGAGAGATCATCAAATTCGATCCTGGTTTCCGGATGGACCCTTGCATATTGTTCAATAAGGGGAAGCACTTTCTGGCAGGACTCGCAGGTAGGATTATAGAAAAAATGAATGACACCAGGGCCCGGGTTATCAATTGAAGAAACTGATTCCGGTGGGGTCAGGGGATTACCTGGTACAGTCACATTATTGTTAGTTTCTATCGTTTCCCTGACGAGACGGTCCAGGTTACCGGTGATATTTTTTTCACCATTCAGGTACTGGTTTCCGACCACTACGACTGGCACATGAAGGTTTACATTTCCCAGGTCTTTCTGGACCTGGATAAATTGTTCGACCGTCGATTGATTCTCAACGATATTATGGTAATTTATACGAATATCTGGATTATTTACTTCATATTGCTGAATGAGGGGGAAGACTTTCTGACAGGACTCACAGGTAGGGTTGTAGAAAAAATCCACAATTACTTGTCGTTCGGTCCCTTTGTCAAATACCGTGAGCGAATTTCCCGTCCCAGATCCCGTTACGATAGCAACGGGTCCGGCACACATGAAAAGTATCGTGAAAAGGACGATAAAAAACAGATAATGCAGATTTTTCCTCATGAGACTCCTGGGATCCAGACTGTAGAAGTGTTTGTAAGTACTTTTGTTATATTCTTTCTCGAAAACATTAGCTAAACATCCGGTATCAGGAAAATAATCATTGCATATTCGTTTAACGATCCTTGGTTAGAGGTATTTCTTGTAATTTTGATTGAATTGCACGGCAGTTGAAAATAAAATTATCCATCGATTGAATCAAGGAGGAAAACATCATCGATCCGTACTTTGAATAATTTTGCAATCCTTGCAGCGAGGATCAGCGAAGGATCATATTTCCCATGCTCAATGGCAAGGATCGTCTGCCTGGTTACCCCGACTTCCTGTGCCAGTGCCTCCTGGGACAGGTCATACATCGCACGGTACACTTTGATCTTGTTCTTCATCCGTTTTACGCCCCATATTTTTTGTTATAATAAAGGGAGAGTATCACGTAGAGGACGATTATTCCACAGAGAATAGCGAGAAGCCGGAAACCGAATATGCCCATCTGACGGTTGAAATGGCGGAACTCTTCACCCAAAGCCTCAATAATGATCCAGAGTGCAAAGAGAAAAAGGCCTACCCATGTGATTTGCAATGTTCTCAATGCAGTTATCTCGGTGATTTTCTGTGTCCGTTCATCTTCAATGACCTCATCAATGTGCATCCTGGCGAGATATATCCCGATTATTCCCAGGATAATGGCAATAACAGAGGGTAAAGGGTCAGAGATCTCCACCG
>Ga0194040_1000613_pt1 | contig 10872 bp, 4 predicted proteins | sample JunL2210m_MetaG_FD_148973 | JGI IMG/M metagenome (GOLD analysis project Ga0194040, IMG submission 148973) | Anoxic zone freshwater microbial communities from boreal shield lake in IISD Experimental Lakes Area, Ontario, Canada - Jun2016-L227-10m | ecosystem: Environmental > Aquatic > Freshwater >... | reverse complement strand
GTTCAATCCTGAGCGTTATAATCAATACCAGTCAGCCAGGTTTTACAATCTTATCCTGGTTAGCCGGGATAACGATTTTGATAGAGTTCCAAATGGGAGAATTACTCCTGATGATCTGAATAGAGTATAATTTTTTCATATTTGACGCAGTCAAAATTTTAAGCGGGAGTCCCCTGTCGATGCCCACAAATGCCCGGATCTACCGTCCGGTACTGTTCCATCAGCGGAGGGGGCGGGGACACCAGGTCCCAACCCCGGCTGGTGAGGAATAGTACCATCTCCGGGTTCCGGCAGTTACACACTAATATAACAGGACCAGGGACGCCGAACGGTTGTGTTCAGCAGCAATCGTAAGGCAGACATTGTTCTGGCTTACTTTTGGTAAAGGTGTGGACAATTTCCTGGCCGGGGTGGTTTCTGGTACCGGGATGCCATTGCTGGAAAATGACCCTGCCCGTCATATGATTATTTTGCCATTGTCAATCATCATAGCGATTTCATCTACCGTTTCGAAATCGTTCCTGCAAATGATAAGAATCGTCCTATGGATAAGATTCGGAGATGCTCATTTTTTTTCTTTGAGCCCTGGGAAAACGCATTTAGACTGATTGGTTCAAAAAGAGTTTTAAATCTCTTATTTAGGGGGTCTCTCCGATATTTAAGGTCGTCTCGTCTTTTGTTCATGAAATTGCATCGAGTTGGGATTGACCTGTACATTCGGAATCGACCAGCGCTCCTCCATGATTTCCAGGCATTGCAGAGGCTAAAAAAGAGATGATTGTTCATAGAATGAAAAGACTGCAGTTCTATTCACGTACTAAAATGAATGGTGCAACTTAAAGGCAGTTAACTCGACCCGTATTGCACAGTACCGGAAAGTGCCATAAGTTGTATCTCAATTGATGTTGTAGAATGGCAACAGGAGGTCGTCACGAAATCAACGAACCGTTTCAACACAGGAGATATCCGTGAGGCGACATCAGGGGGCAACTATTATCGATGCCATGCCGGTTTTTTACGTGAATTCCATGATGTGACGCTTGAGAGAAACGCGATATGCAGGCTTAAGCCAGATACACCCCTTATGCTCCTTTGATGCCCCTTTACTACCCCTTATGCTCCTTTGGTGCCCCTTTTAAAATATAGTGAGTCCCTTTTCCGGTCTTCCCAATCCGGGAAATAACCTGGCGTTCTTCGAGATCGGTGAGATCGTTAGTTGCCTGCCTTTTTTTAATGGATGCAAGAATCTGGAATTGTGAATTGGTAATCTTTCCGTGCTCCCTGATATACGCAACAGCTTGTATCTGGCGGGCATTCAGACCCTGTTGTCCCAGGGTTTCCGCATTAAAAATATCTTTCCTGAATACTACAGAAAAACCCTGATTCTCCTGGAATACCGGTTCGGGAAGCCCTGCTTCTGCACATGCAGTGCGGATCTTCTGGATGCCACTCCCCCACCGCTCGATCCATGCAATATCATAAAAAATCTGGGCAACTCCCTTGTTTCGCAAAACTGATGAATGTGGTATAAATAATTCAGGCAACGTGATGCCGAAAGCCAGCCTTCCCGGGCTCCAAACTTTCAGAGAATCTTCCATGATACGGATCTCAACTGATGAACTGATTGTATAATCCCGGTGACAGACCGCATTGATAACAGCTTCACGAAGTGCTTCAACCGGGTAGTCCCAGACTTGTTTACGCTCAGGCTCACCGGTCATCACAAATGCAACCCGGATGTTCTTCCGGATAAACTCCATCGCATCATCTACCTGCTCTATAACTGTGCCTTGCACCATCCGGTCATCAAGTACACTTATTTCATCGGAACCAAAGAGCCCGCAATGAATGGTCGCCTGCGGTAAAAAATTTTGAAGGTTTTTTCCGAAGAGCATCACCGCAGCCCATGTAGGGACATTATCACGGATCAGACCTATTTTTTTTAAAACATTTAATGAACTTTCATCTGAAGCAATATCCCTTCTGCCTGTTTCATTTGCTTTTTTGATATAGAAAGAGAGTCTGTCTAAGTCCAGATCAGAGTGAGTTGCATGTGGCACAGGGGAAAAATCCCAACTGGATCCGATGGCTCGCTGGTGCATTTCAGAAATTTCATAGGGCTGCATAACTCTGTTTCCGGAGCCGACTCTTCGGTAGCATCTGCCCTTTGCTGATACCGGTTTGAGAGGATTTTCTTTGATGTGGATTACTACAACGAGCTTATCTTCCCGGGTGATCTCTTCAATATCAGGGATCAGGTGGGGTTCGGTACTCTGGGAAATGGTATTTGACCAGTCTTTGAGGGATTCGGAACCGATCAATGTCCCAACAACACCTCCGTTATCCGCAATGCCTATAAAAATCGAACCCCCACGGGTATTTGCAAATGCACTGGCAGTAATGATGGTATCCCTGTCAAAAGTTTCTTTAAATTCAACTATTTCTGATTCGTGGAGTGTCATGAGATATCAGTACCAAGAAATGGATTTACTGTAATGATATAGCAGTCTCTTCCTTTTTCTGGTTAATTGTTTATCCTTTTTTTATGTCCGTCGACAATAACGTATTATGTAACATCGGTGGTGCACAAAAGGTTGTTGTGTACCATTTTATTGAATTTGTGTTACACCAGGCTGGGTCACATCAAGGAATTTCGGTGATTGTTTATAAACCTCATAAGAAAATATCCTCAATATGAGGTTATTTTATTGCATTTGCGGGGTTATGACCCAGCCTGACACAAGAAAACTTACTTGAAATAGCAGCACAAGAGATATGTCGGTCTGAAGGATATCCACATTTTCATAAGAATCGCAGCTAAAAATCGTTTTGTCTCTATTTGTCTATCTTCATGATAGCATACGTTTTTACGGTCATGAATAAATAGCCGTACTTCAAGCGAAAAACAGTAATTTTTACGGACGAATGTATTTCACATCCTCATAGGAAAATATTGAGCGTGAGACTCCTTGTCAACGGAAGTTGCGTGGAAACTTATGGGTCCCAACCCCGTTTGGAGAGGAATAATACATCTCCGGGTGCCGACATTTTCACACTAATACATTAGGACTTTTCCAGGGACACCGACTCGTTGTTACCTGCGGTAATCGTAAGGCATACGTTGTACCGACCTGGCTTTTGGTAAAGGTGTGGAGAATTTTCTGGCCGTTTGTGGTTTCTGATAGAGGGTAGATGCCATTGTTGGAAAAGGTCCATGCCCGGAATGGCGTTGGCCGCTTGCATTCCAGCCTGCGGAAAATCCCTCCATTTTACGGCCTCGTTATCGCAAAAATTAGCCCGTTTCTCCTTTCACCCCGCCTGTCGGCAACCCCTATTTTGCAGCACCCTGATTTTTGGGCAGTATCGCTCGTATTTCAGCCTGTTAATCAAAATACGCCATTATTGGTCGAATATTAACGCTACGTCAATATCGCCTTGTTTCACCCGGATTCGGGCCCGGAATGGCGTTGGTTGGCCTTACCCTGGCATAAACTGACCGTATGTATGGCTGGGAAAACGGGGGTGTTGGGCGGCGGGGAATGTGGGATTCGTCAAGTCACTGGATTTTCAGGTACTGCATACTGCCTGTATGAATGGAAAATACAGGATTTCAGGTACGGAATATTTGGTATTTCCTGGTGTCCAATCGTGATTCGAAAATCATGACACTAAAAAATGCATACCACTAGTCGTAAATACATCACACACGTAAAGGATATCAGTGGAAACGTTTCGTATCTTGATCAAAAAGCCTGCAGAAGACTGGCTCAGAAGTTATGATAAGGAAATACAGAGACGTTTCGCTATTAAAATTCGAAAATTAAAAGAATATCCAGAATCATTCGGAAAACCTTTGCGCGGAGTACTCCACGGTTTTTGGGAACTCTATTTTGAGAACCGGTTCAGAATTATCTACACTATCAACCATGAACAAAAAATTGTCGAAATAGTTGCGATCCGGCACAAGGATGAGTTTTAGATCCCGAGTTCATCTGCCAGAGTTTCAAAATCGCGGGACGTTGTATCCGCGTATCCCGCTTCCCGGACCTGCACCATGAGCTCTTTATCTGAAAGCACGTCAATAGTCCGCTTCATGGACTCATATTCGTCAGTGGAGATCGTGATCCATTTGGCTTCGTGCGTCCCATGCACTATAGGTTCACTCATAATTGATCAGTAGTCTATTCGGTGAATCATAAAATGTTTGTGGAACTGACTGACCCCCCGCCTTCCTTCAATCGTATTCACAGTCCAATAATAAGGTGAAATAATGCTACTCAATGCCCGATTTTCCCAAGTCTTCTCACACACATAACCGTCCATCTCATTTTAGCGGTCACAGATGCGAATTATGCACCACCACCCGACATCTGATCCACGTGCAGCTTCTTCGTGAGTCTCACGCGACTTCCTGATCTGGCAGAAGTCACAGATATGCATCAGTGAGCAAGGGACAATCCACTTCGCCTCGTGGAGGTAAACGATTGTTATGGACCTTTTCCAAATATGGTTATAGATGTTCCGCACATTAGTGGTATTCTCGTTTAACTGCTGACAAATCCATCATTCTTGGTTGTTTGTATCTCTTCTCAAACATTTTATTTGGGTTGCGATAATGGGTGAGATGCTTGTCTGTTGTCAGGAATACTTGGCACGTTATATGCCTTCGTGTAACCGAGATAGACAAGATTCGATTACTGGTTTTTCATCAGGTCGTCTTCGTTGAATTTGTATAAAAGACAACAAGCGTAACTTATCCGGCTATTCGTGACCATTACTTCAAATCAAAGGTATCAACAATATTTAAGAATCCCCGCATAAACTGTATCCGTTTCTGAAGAAAATTGATCTCACTCGTAAACTTTTCAAGGATGGATAACGTTAGAGATACCGGATAATTCAGGTTGTTGAGATGCTGGAGCACCTACTTGTCTTGTGGTCGTTCAATTGCAGAGAACAGAATGCAGGTATCCTAAAATATATGTACTGCCCATTCAAGTACCCGTTGCTCTGCTATGATCTTTTCATGTTCTTTTCGGACTGGTGGCAAACACAACCTTCCTGATTTTTAGATTGAACCCGCCACCATAGGGAAGTGTTACTGCCCGATATGGTTTGCCGATAACTTCCCCGGATTAAACTCTTCAGACATTGCCATTGGCATATATCAAGTACAATCGTTTTAAAGGTATCAAGATTTTTGTGTAGTTGCCACTGCGGGGACATGTCCATGCCCGGAATGTCGCTGGTTCCCTGCATTCCCACCTCTTGAAAACTCATCCATTTTCCGGCCTCGTTATCGTAAAAATTAGCCTGTTTTTCCTCTCACCTCACCCGTCGACAAACCCTATTTTTCAGTACCCGGATTTTTGGGCAGTATTGCCCGTATTTTATCTTGTTAATTAAAATACGCCATTATTGGTCGTATTTTACCTCAGTGCAAATATTGCCTTTCTATAGTAATGGGTTTTCCTTAAGAAGGAGGTACGGATGGTAGTTTTGATCTATGTTTTTGAATTTCTCCCTCCTGGTGCAGGGAATTCGCCAGGTAATTATCTGAAGAGAACTGGGTAACCAAATATGGAACCATTTAGAGGATCAATTTTAAATAACTGTACTCCCATCGGACCATCATCAGGTAACGATAATCTGGATAAGGTCGATATTTTACGGTGATTTCAACCCGGAACCATTTTGAAATCGACCCAATGATAAAAAACTGAAGAGTGAGCAGCTGGAGCTGATCCTGCAACTTGTTAAATTTTGATTCGGATTTTATGTGAGTATGAGGGGGTAATTCCAGCTGAACCAGAACAATTAAGCAAAAGTGGTATTCTGGAAGGGATACTAGGATTCGTGAGGAGTCCGGATCTTGAGGATAACGTCTAATGATAATGAGAGGTCATGGTGAAAAGGAAAGTGGATAATCGTTGTAGGACTCAAAACGAGGACTTCTTCGAAAATTGGTCTGGTTTACCCACCACAATATGTATGGTTCCAACGCCTGGGTTCCCGGTTGTTCAACAAGTTCAAAATTTTTAAAAAGTTTGGGGGGAGTTATGCGTTGATGATCATACGGGCCTTATCGTTTAAGGCAAATTGGATATTTCCGTTCTCACTTCCAGAGAACACATTAACGGGTTGCTTGATTCCTGATAAGATAGAGCCCTTTATCTCACCTTCAGAGACCCCGTTGACTAGTTGCTTGATTTCTGACGAGACAACACCCTTCATCACGTCTCCCTGATAAGAACGATACAATAGGGAGGCATATCTCGTATCGTAGATGATATTCCGAGCCGGATCATAGATAATCGTGAATGGGACCCCACCTGACATCAGTAATGTATATGAATTACCGGTATTTGCGGTCCACGTCCCAGAATATGCAGATAATGTCCCTCTGGTGTAGCTGTAAAAGCTCTCTGCATACGTGCCATCAGCATAGAAATGGTATCTATCATCAAAGGTTTGGGAGTCATACCTCCAAACACCAATTATAGGAGATGAGACTGATGATGATGCGGGTGCTACATCACCCGTATAAGGATATTTCACGAGGGATGGAAATCTTGGATCATAGATGCCATTTTGTGCAGGGTCATATATCATTGTCCAGGTAGTCCCGGTTGACGTCACACGCAGCGTGTAAGAATTACCGCCATTTGCAGTCCAGGTCCCGGAAAATACAGCAGTTCTCCCGGTGTCTGTGAAATAGTAGCTCTCTTTCCAGGTCCCATCAGCATTGAACCGGTATCTATCATCATAACCACCCGATGCTGTCTGCCTCCAACCACCAATTATTGGATCTACTGAACTGCTCTTCTGGAGTAGTATTGTCACACTCGTGGTCTTGCCTGCATTTACCGTCGTGGTCTGGTACTGGTCGATATACCCGCTCTTGGAACAACGGACTGTATGGGCCCCGGAAATTACCCCGGTGATTGTTGTGGGTGTTGTTTTACCGGTATAAGTCCCGTCAAGGTAGACCGAGGCCCCGGTAGGACTCGAACTCACGGAGATCGATCCCGTTGAAGACGGGATCACCAGGTTAGCTGATACACTCGCGGTCTGCCCTCCTGTTACACTTACACTCGTCGTGTAGTCAGCATACCCGCTCTTTTTCAGGACAAGTGAATGACTCCCTGCGGATATTCCGGAAAGTGTTGTGGGTGTCGTTTTACTGGTGTAAGTCCCGTCAAGGTAGACCGAGGCTCCGGCAGGACTCGAACTCACGGAGATCGATCCCGTTGAAGACGGGATCACCAGGTTAGCTGATACACTCGCCGTCTGCCCTCCAATTACGGTAACACTTGTAGAGTAGTCAGCATATCCATTCTTTTTAAGGACAAGCGAATGACTCCCTGCGGATATTCCGCTCAGTGTCGCAGGGGTTGTGCCCTTGGATATCCCGTCCAATACAATCGTTGCTCCGGTGGGTGTTGACATAACATTGATCGACCCGGTTGTCGACTGGACCACCAGGGTAGCCGAAACACTCGCCGTCTGACCTGCTGTTACGCTTACACTCGTCGTGTAGTCAGCATACCCATTCTTTTTAAGGACAAGCGAATGACTGCCAGTTGATACGCCGGTAAGCGTCGCCGGGGTTGTGCCCTTGTTTATCCCGTCCAACACGATCGTTGCTCCGGGGGGTGTTGACTTGACATTGATCGACCCGGTTGTCGGCTGGGCCACCAGGGTAGCCGAAACACTCGCCGTCTGACCTGCTGTTACGCTTACACTCGTCGTGTAGTCAGCATACCCATTCTTTTTAAGGACAAGCGAATGACTGCCAGTTGATACTCCGGTAAGCGTCGCCGGGGTTGTGCCCTTGTTTATCCCGTCCAACGCGATCGATGCTCCTGTGGGTGTTGACTTGACATTGATCGACCCGGTTGTTGCCTGGACCACCAGGGTAGCCGAAACACTCGCCGTCTGACCTGCTGTTACGCTTACACTCGTCGTGTAGTCAGCATACCCGCTCTTTTTCAGGACAACGGCATGACTCCCAACTGATATTTCAGTTAACGTTGCAGGAGTATAGTATCCCATATCAGTCCCATCAAGATAGATCCTCGCACCGGAAGGAGTTGAACTTACAGAGATTTCCCCCACGGTCGACGACCCGAAATAGTGCATCTTCAGGTCATTGAGCTGGTTACCATCGTAGATCAACGGGTGCTGGTCACTATGTTTCAACGTAGTAAGCGGGGAAGCGTAATTGAAGGCTTCTTCTGCAGAGACCCAGTTATCAAAATTCGTATCTGCTGACGAACTACCAATTCCCTGCGTAAAATACGTGGTAAACCAACTACCGGAATAATAATTTGTCCATGATATTTCATCTGACCTGCTGGCAACGAGGACGACATACTGGTTACCACTAATGGCTTTCTGCTGCTCTGTCGGACTTTGTGCAACAATATTCGGGGTTTCAAATGGACCGAGGAAATTCTGTGAAAACTGGTCCGCGTTTAAACTTTTATCGGTCCCCGTTTTCGCCTGTGAGGCAGCGACCAGGTCCTTATTACCACCCTTTATCATACCCCCGGATTCGCAGGCATCAATAATTACGAGGACATTCTTGCAATGGAGTCCATCCAGCCAAGATTTCAGTTCTGATGTTGAAATATCATAATCTACGTAGGACGGATTAGAATCATAGGGTTCAATATACGAAGTTCCGTACCCGGCAGGATATACGTAGCCATGCCCACTGAAGTAAAATACAACCGTATCATCCTGGCTTACCCGGTAACTCATCTGGAGGAGTGCAGACCGGATAGCACTTTTGGTCGCCTGGCTGTCTTGTAAGGTCGTTATCCTTGATGCGGAATATCCGCAGTCACCAACGAGCATATCTCTCATATGCGGTGTGTCATACTTCACGCCCTCCAGTTTGTCGATGGAAGGGTCCATGTATGTGGATATCCCCGCGAGGATGGCATAACTATTCCCTGATGACTTTACCGTATCCAGGCCTGCCGCTGCCGCACTGTCAATATATGAATCTGATGCCGATACAGCGCCTATCACTAGCAGGTTCAGCATCAGGATAGTTAAAATCAGTATTTTATAATTGTTCATCGACGACTACCCCTGTTCAACCTTGTTTTTTTTCCATTAAAAAGTTATTCTCTTTGCCATTCCTCGTATGTCCCCGAATAATTCTTTTTATGAGGTAATAATGCCTTAAAATGGGATTTGATTCCTAAAGCTGGGTTTTTTTGATAGGATGCGTAGGATGGATCTTCCACCGAAAAAGTCACCATATACATGAATTTTTTTTGCTCCCCTGGATTCTCCCCATGGTGATGACGAATGATACCATGGTGTTCCAGGAGATTATACCGCTTGCTAAAATTGAGGACTTATGTTAAAAATTTACAATTCTGGGACCGTATTCACATTCGGTAATTTTTAAAAACCTTGCAGCATTGTAACGAACGGATATGCACTTTCGGTCTAATATCCAGATGGTTAGGCTATAGATTCAGAAAAAGAAGGTTTTCACGTTCGGGTAAACCTGTTTGGTTTCATTGTTGATAGGAGGATCAGGAAATCTGGAACGATTGAATGACCTGCTGGTTGCGGCGACGAGCCTTCCTTGAGAGGGTAGGACGTATTGCAACTTCCGTTTGCGTTTTGAATTTCCCCGTGACTGACGTTTGGGATTATCGGTCAATTACCCGGACCGGACCTGGGGCTTCTGTGGTCCGGACCACAGATGGACCAACTCATATAACCGCACCTCATCAGGCAACGCCCGGGTACTACGATCTGGGTTACGTTCTACGTGCGTGGTGATTTCAAACCTGGAGCGGGTTTGAATTCATCCCAATAATAAAAGACGGAATAGGATAACGGTCGCTTCTCCTGCGACGGGAAAAGTCTAATCCTGATTTTTTGGAAATACAATTTTGGCGAAGACCCGCTGTTCGTCGTGACCCGATTACTTATACGATGAAAAAAGGGAGCCCGAATACCTCTTCGAAACGGTCAGCTTTAATCACTGCCCTTTCCTTTTCGGGAGTGACATTGTCAAGCGGAGTGATGACACATTCCACTCTCCCCGGCGGGATAGAACATTTGACAGATTCCACAACACCCAGGTGCCGGAAGTCAAGACCATCCGCGATCCGGAGGAGTGCTGAAAGTTCACGGGTCCGCTGCTGGTCTTCCGGGGAGAGGACAGAAAACAGGACATGGTCAGAAGGCCCTTTCTTCCCCCGGTGAGTCCGTGCAACAAGGCTGATGATGGACCGTTCAGCAACACCGAACGGGATGGACTCGTCAGCAAGGATCAGTTCACCGCTCAGCTCACCATGCCCTTTCTTTCCTGATTTCCAGCCAATGTCATGGAGGAACCCCGCACATTCCAGGAGAAAACGTGAACGCTCACTCATCTGGTGGAGCGGCATGAGACTGTCAAATAGGGCAAGGGCCATCCCCGTTACATGGCGGGCATGGAGCAGCCCTTCCGGGTAAACCATGGCAAGTTGATGAACTGCCCGGCGTGAAGCGTCAATATCTGCAATTCTTGGGAGATACTGGTTTTTTACACGGGTCACCAGTACCTGCCGGAGTTCATCCCAGGTACCGGAACGACAAAGGACATCCCAGTACCGTACAAACTTGCGGTAGAGGGTAGTCCGTTCCGCATCCCGGTTCGCCAGGAATAATTTCAGGCCGGACAGTTCTATTGATGAAGGGCGGTTCGATTCCGTAACCGGACGGAGCCGGGAGCGTTCTTTTAACAGGACCCGTGTCACCTGGTCTATCCATACGTCACAGTCGTGGAGACTGCCAAGTATCTCCTGGAGTTTTGTGACCCGGCCTATTGGTTTTCGTAACCCAAGCCGGTACAGT
>Ga0194040_1000609_pt1 | contig 10896 bp, 13 predicted proteins | sample JunL2210m_MetaG_FD_148973 | JGI IMG/M metagenome (GOLD analysis project Ga0194040, IMG submission 148973) | Anoxic zone freshwater microbial communities from boreal shield lake in IISD Experimental Lakes Area, Ontario, Canada - Jun2016-L227-10m | ecosystem: Environmental > Aquatic > Freshwater >... | reverse complement strand
TACGAGGCCCGAATCGATTTCATCGGAAACTTCCTGCGCATTGAAATAAATTAGTCGGCGAGGGTCATGTTCACCGATTGCTTTGAGAAAACCATCCATCCGGTTGTTCTCGCAACCGAGTCCCAGAACCAACACCGCAGCCGCATTGGGATGACGCGCAAGTGCAGCAAGAATATTGCGGGTGTTTCCCAGATCATCGCCGAGTTGCGAGCATCCGTAAGGATGGGTAAATGCCTGAATCCCCTCAATGGGGCTTCCCGGCAGGCACCATCTCTCCCTCGCACGGGCAGCAATGCGTTCGCTGGTCCCCCCGTTGCGAATGGCAGCCCTGCCGTCGGGACGGCGATACCCCATGAAGGAAACTGGTAGAGTCCTGATCACCGAGGAGGCAGCTTTGTCGAGAGTCGGCTCCGGAACAATGCCTTCGCCAAGCCCGCTTTTCAGGTTCTGCACATGGACGTGTTCCCCAATGGCAATATCTTCGGTCGCCTTGCCTATCGGGAAGCCATATTTCCAAACCCAGTTTCCAGTCACAATTGGCTTCAGCGCGATCTTGTGCCCGGCGGGAATATCATCATGAAGAGTGATCCCTTCGATCACAGTTCCTTTCCTGAGGGCCTCACGGCAGACGGCGACATTGTCGAGGGGGTGGATTTTTAGGAGTGCATCCATAAGTTTTCGGATCGTTTACGATAAAACGGCTGCAGGACGGCAGAAGGCACCTGAGTGACCCGGGAAATTGATAGGAAGAGCCATGAACTGAAAGCTCGGCCCGCAATCGAAGATCTCCTTGGGAAAGTGAAGATCTTCCACAACCCAGAGTCCATTGCCGAGAAGGATCTCGTGGGTGCGGGTATTGTCGGGGTCGCGACTTCCACCGATGGAGTAATGATCGATACCAACGGCTCTAGCCCTCTGATCAACCAGCCACTGGGCACCATCAGGGGCAAGATACGGAGAGTGGTATTGCCATTCCTCGGATTTTGCACGGCGATCCCCCCAACCGGTCGCCAGTAGAACAATCCCGTCCGCGACATTTCCCGCAATACGGGAGGCGAGAAGCTGTGCACCGATTGACCTGTCAGCCTCCGAATCTCGCAGATCACAGAGGATTGCTGTACCGACAAATGAATCCAATGGAATCTGGTCGATGGATTTTCCGCCCGCAATCTTGTGAAGGGGTGCATCCAGATGGCTGGCGGTATGCAGCGAGAGATGAAGTTCCTCCATGTGCCATCCGTCCCTTTCATTGGTAGCCACAACCGTGGAGGAAACTGGCCGGTGAACGGGGCAATTTGGGCACCCGTCGAAAAGGGGCTGGGAAAGATCGATCAGGCGCATGGAGTCACACGAGTTAGTTTCTAGGCGGAGACGAGAATAATGTTGGAGTAGTGGGTGGTGTCACCCGTTCTGATCAAACCGATGGCCCCCGGCACTCTTTTCTTGAAGACAGTCTCATGATCCTCGAAGGAAAGCGGTATCGAACCGAGGATATTGCGCCGGGCGTTCACCACGGCGGCATCGTTCGCCGAGATGTACTGCTCGGCCATGTAGGCCTGCCCCATATCGACGGATTGAAGAAGAGCCTCCAGCACTTCGTTCACCGTCGGTTTTCCATCAACCAACGAAATATCGACCGTTTCAATCTGCGGCCAGAAAGGAAACCCCCGGTCGGCGATGACGATGGTATTGGTATGCCGAACGCGTGCGACAAGCGAGAGGATGGCGGGGTTGAGGATGCCTGATTTGAGCATGGAGGTGTCGGTGCTGAGATTAGTTGTTTTCGGGACGGCCGCTGGGCCAGGTGACATTATGGATCGGCTTGAGGATCTCCTGCACCTTGGCCAGCAGTGCGGTATCAAGGGGTTCCTCGATTTGGCGGATATTTTCCAGAATGCGATCGGGATTGGCTGTGCCAACAATGGTCGTATGAATATCAGGGTGAGCGACCGAATATTGGAGTGCCAATTTGGCAAGATCTGCTCTCTGCGAGGAACAAAAAGCTGCTGCCTCGGCACACTTGGCCACCACCTCTGCAGGTGCAGGATGCCACTCTGGAGGCCCCTCCTGGGTGAGCAGGCGCATCGCGAGGGGAGCAGAATTGAAAATGCCGACCTGTTTCTCTTTGAGATAGGGAAGTTGGTCAGCCAGGGCTGTGTCATTGAGGCCGTAGTGGCAGTAAGACTGTATCTGATCAACATCGATCTGGTCCATCACCTCCTTGTAAAGGCGCACCGGCAGGCAGGTAATTCCGACGAATCGAACCTTGCCGGACTTCTGTGCCTCTCGAAGAGCGGGAATGGTCTCCTCGACGATCTGATTGATATCTCCGAACTCCATATCATGCACCTGAATGAAATCGATGTGATCGACACCTATACGCTTTAGGCTCTCCTCGATACTCGTGGCAACGCGCTGTGCCGAAAAATCGAAATCTTCAATATTTGGTCCGAACCTAGAAACTTTGGTTGCGAGCAAATAACGATCTCGCCCCACTCCCTTGAGTGCCTTGCCGAGCACCGTCTCCGCCTTAGTGGCTCCGTAATATGGCGCGGTATCGATCAGATTGATGCCATGATCCAGAGCGGTGTGAACCGTGCGGATACCATCCTCCTCAGCGATGGAGCGGAAGACTGAACCAAGAGAGGAGCCGCCGAAGGCGAGTTTGGAGACTTTGAGGCCTGTGCGGCCGAGTGTTCTGTATTCCATGGGATTATTCCTTGAAGGTGATTTTGAATCCGACCGGCATGCCGGGGAGGGGCAAGGTGGCTGGCTTGGTAATGACGAGGGCATCGGGGGTCTGTTTCCATGCCAGATCTCCCTTGCCGCCAAACATGGTGACCGAAGCGATTGGCTTCTCCAGCTTACCCGAGGAGGGGAGTGCCTTGATCGTGATATCGCCTTGAGGCTCGCCAAGGGCAAACACATACAGGATTTTCCCGTCCTTGCTTGCCGTGAAGCGGATATTCTTGTCGGAAAATTTGATGAGCCTTTCATTGAAACCGATTTTTTCAAGGGATGTTGCTGGAACGGCGGCAGGCGGGTTTTCCCCCGAAATCTTCCAGGGCCGGGTGGCATAAATCCCTTCACCATTGAGGGCGGTCCATTTGCCGATCCCATCCACGATGGCTAAGACATCTGGTTCGAGATCACCCTCGGGGGTCTGCACCACATTGATCAGAAGGTTGCCGTTCTTGCTGACGATGTCGCAGAGCATCGATGTCACCTCGGCGGCCGTCTTGTATTTCTGTCCGGTACTGTAGAACCAGTCACCGATCGAGGTATCAGTCTGCCACGGGTAGGGGCTGATATCGTCCTTCACACCGCGTTCAATATCCTGCACAAAACGCCCTTCTGATGGTTCCTTGCAGTTGTAAACGGCCGTCACTTTGCCGCCGTTAAAGGACTCGTTGCTGTTATAGAAATGGGCAATCATATTGCGACCTACATCCCCGAAAGGGAGCTTGCTATCTGAGTAGAGTAAATCGGGGTGATAGGTGTCGAGCAACTCGCGGATCATGCCATTCCACTCCTTCTGGTTCTCTGGATCGTTGGTCAGCCAACCCGTGTCGCCCGGAGCAGCCTTCTTATGATAGAGATCCTGATACTTCGGGTCGTTTCCATCATAGGGTATTCCTTTTTTCGGACCGTCCGGATCGGATCCATGAGCCGTTTGGAACCAGGTATAACTGGCCCCGAGATGCTCGGAGACGCCAAAGGGTAGGCCGTTCTTCTTGGCCGCCTTCTGCCAGAGGCCGACTACGTCTTTCATCGGCCCAATCTTGGCGGCATTCCACTTGTGCAGCTTCGAGTCCCAGAGGAAGAAATTGTCGTGATGGGTCCCCATGCTGACAAAGTATTTTGCCCCCGCTTTTTTGTAGAGGGCCATCAGCGCCTCGGGATCCCACTTCTCGGCTTTCCAAAGGGGGATGATATCCTTGTATCCCTGCCCGGAGGGATGACCATATCGTGCTAAGTGATCCTTGTAGAACGCGCCGGGCCCCTTGTGCCGGCCTGTCGTTTTGTCGATGTCATCGCTGATGTACATCTTCCGCGCATACCAGTCACCGCGCGCCGCGGCACTGCCTGAGGACCCCAATGCGACCAAAAGCCAAGTTTCGCGTCGCGGAACCAGTCAGGGTATTCGTATTGTTTCAAAGAGGCATCGGTTGCCTCAAAGCGTCCCGGTCCCGCAGGAGGTAGTTCCTTGACTGGAACGGTGCCGTTTTCTTCGGCCTTTATGCAGGTGACCGAGCTGAGGAGGGAAGTCAGGATGATTGCAGCAAGGGGGAATCTCATGCAGCCACCATGACATCTCGTCACAACTTCCGCATCACAAGAAACATACCGATTCTTGATAAAAACATATCAATTCTTGATCTGGCTGCTTTTTTGATTGTGACGCGCATACCCTCAACGCGTTCCCCACCTCATCTGTTTCTGCAATGCACGGGGGGAATAGCCGAACTGGCGTTTGAAAACGGAGGAAAAATGAAAGGGGGTCGCATAGCCGAGGTGATAAGCCACTTGCTTCACCTTCCATTCGCCTGAGAGCAGAAGGCCCGCCGCATGGGTCATCTTCTTCCGCGACAGCCGTTGCGAAGGTGGCGGCTCCCCGATGGCTCTGAAGGAACGACTCAAGTGAGCTGGACTCACTCCAAAAACGACCAGCCAATTCCTCCAGAGTCCTGAGCGACGCATACTCCTGATCAATGAGTCTCACGGCGCGGTTATAGCAATTATCCTTCTGAATTTTTTGAGAACTCAGAGGCAACGACTCGCTACTCATTCTCAAGATGGCTCTCAGATAGTCCGTGCAGAGATCCGTATTGTTTTTGGAGACACGCCCGCCACGATTGATCAGCAGATCAAAAACCGCGACAAGAGGCTCGGCATCACGAATCATTGCCACCTTCCCCGCCTTCATTTTAGAGCTTTCCATAAGCCGCTCTGCCTCAATACCCACAAAATCGACGAAGTACTTCACCAACCGCTCACCTGGCTGAGACCTTATTGAATGAGGGACTCCCGGGCCATAGCTGAAAATCATGCCTGGAAGCAGGGCTAATTTCTTCCCCCCCAGTTCCAGCGTTCCCGATCCGGCCACAACGAGTTCGAGAGCAAGCGAAGGATACCCCTGACGCACCACCTGATACTCCTCGCGGCAAAACTCCCGTCCCGCCATCAGGAGGCGCAGGCCTTTAGTCGGTGCCGTGGATGTCGAGAGAAAGCAATAGCGCGAGTCACTGACCTGAGCCGAAAGTGGAGGAAGGGGCGAGCGACGAGCCATGCATAAAGAGTGCCTTTTTTACACCCGATTGCAAAAAACGATGATTGTGCTTATCTCCTTGCGGAGAAGGGCGGACGGATTTTTAATCCCCATCCCTACAAGTCCATGCGCGATTAGCTCAGCGGTAGAGCGCTTGCTTCACACGCAAGAAGTCACAGGTTCGAACCCTGTATCGCGCACCATCTCGCCGAACTGCCTAGCGGCTCATTTCATCACCCTGACCGGATGCCTGGTGCTGTCTGATGACCGATAAGATCTCCGCTCTGCTGCTAAGCACCATGTCACCATGCAGGGTGCACTTGATGGCAGCAAGTGCGTTGCCGTAGCTCACCGCATCAGCAGCCCCGTTTCCGGCCAGAAGGCCGTAAAGAGCCCCCGCCACAAAGGCATCGCCACTACCGATCCGATCAACCACCTCGATGGATCGATAAGGCTCCTCAGAATGAAACCGATCGGACTTCGCGTCGTAGACCAAAGAATCCCAGGAATGTCGGGTTGGACTTTCCACCGTGCGTCGTGTCGTCGCAACAAACTTGCATCCGAATTCCTCGGCAAAAGACCGCTGGATAGACTGTAGGTCACCCGTCCGCTCCAGAAGTCGACGGGCCGTTTCCTCGGAAACAAAGAGAATATGGCTCAACGGAAGAATCTCCTTGAGGCATTCCCTGGCCTCACTCTCGCTCCATAGGGCAGCGCGGTAATTCACATCGAAGGAGACAATGCCTCCCGCTTCATGAAAAGCGCGCACCAGATGGAGAGCCTGCGCTCGCATCTCGGACCCGAGTCCCAGCGTGATTCCTGTCAGATGCAGGAGCCTCGCCCTGCCAATCGGCGAAGGATCAAGATCCTCGATAAGGAACTTGCTGAAAGACGACCCCTTGCGGTCGTAGATTACCATCGGTTTGCGGGGACTCTCGCCATGCTCGTAGAAATATAATCCAAGCCTCGCATCCGCCGTCGAATCGAACTGTACCCAGTCATCACTGACCCCCGTGAAGCGGATTCTATTCCGGGCGAATTGACCGATTGGAGAATCGGGAAGCCTCGTCATCAGCGCCGTCCTGAGTCCGAGCATTGCAAGACCAGCCGCCACATTCAGTTCGGCACCGCCGATCTCCCTCTCAAAATGCTCTGCCCCAAGAATCCGACCTCTGCCCGAGGGGGTGAGACGGAGCAGGACTTCACCAAAACCCATCATGTCAAATTCCGGAGTGTTCATTCTTCCATTTTGCATAGTCCTACCTCGATTTCGACCTGATTCCGTTGATGGATCACTTTTCCTCATCCTTGTGGATTGAATCACATGGTGTTGTACCCCATCCATTAAACAGTTCCCGATCCTTCCGCTTACTGAGTGAAGTCTGCACGACCGGGTGAAAGGGGCTGCTAATGGTGAGCCGTAACGAGGAGAAGTTGGAACTGAGAATCAAGGGAGAAAAGTTATCCTTTAAAGCAATAGGGACAGCTCTCTTCATAGACATATCTTGGGTCGAGCAGTTCTACGGGCTTGAGCGGTTCCTGGCAGGCAAAGCAGAGCTGGCTTCCGGTTTCCTGCAAAGCCGGATCTACTCCGACCCGTTTGTCAAAAACGAAACATTCCCCCTCGTAGTGCGCTCCGCCGCATTCCTCGAAGTATTTGAGGATGCCTCCATCAAGCTGATAGACAGTCTTAAAACCTTCCCTCTCCAGCAATGGCGCGGCCTTTTCGCAACGAATGCCTCCTGTGCAGAAGGAAACTACTGGAATGTCCTTCATCTCCTCTGGAAGCTGTCGGACAGCCTCGGGAAAATCCCTAAAATGATCGATACCGAGTCTCCGTGCTCCGGCAAAAGTGCCGAGCCTGATCTCGTAGTCATTGCGAGTATCGAGAAGGAGCACGGGACGCCCCTCATCAAGCCACTCCTTCAGCTGCTTGGGAGCGAGGCGAGGCGAGGTGTAGCGGGCAGGATTGATCCCTGCAACGCCGAAGGCGATGATCTCGTTTTTAAGTTTCACGAGCATCCGGTTAAAGGGTTGCTCCTCACTCTCGCTATATTTTGGCATCAGATCGTAAAGCCCCGCAACTCCACGCAACCGAGCCAGCAGCCATTCCACAGCGGGGCTTTCTCCGGCTATGAAGAGATTGATTCCCTCAGGGCTCAGCAGGATACTCCCTTTGAGATCCCTCTCGCGACATTCGGAACGAAGCTCTTCGCGCAGCTCTTCCAGGTTTTGAAGCTCCGCAAACTTGTAGGCGGCGATATTGACGATCTTCGGCATTCCTCCATCAATAACTGAAGAGATCGCCAAGAGTGTAGGATTTTCCCGCAGCGGCATTGAGTGCCCTCAGCAGTTTTCCCTGCACATTTTTTGTGAGCCTCCGGCCTTTGCATCCGCGAACCACCATCTTGTGCGTGATCTGCTCCGTGGAGGCAGCGACAAGATCGTGGGATTTGAGCTTCAGCTCAATGAGAATCCGGGCGAGTGGTTGCTCACCCAGATCGCGTTCAACATTCGTCGTCAAAGAAATTTCCTAAATCGTCTTGATCAACTCTTCGGCTGGAAGTCGAACTTTGGGAAGAGTCGCATATTTATCCTCCGCACTCCGGTAGCCGAGAGCAGCCACGACGACCGCGGCGCAACCCTGCTCCTTGAGTCCCAGCAGCGAGTCATACTCAGATGGTACGAAGCCCTCGATCGGGCAGGTGTCGACGCCGAGCAAGGCTGCCGAGGTCATCAGATTGCCGATGGCGATGTAGGCCTGAAGAGCCGCCCAGTGCGGAATACGATATTCACAACCAGGACTTGTAAGACTGGCTCCCATCATCCCACGAAGACCTTCGAGGGATTCGATGGGGGTGCCACGTACTTCAACGATCCTGCTGATATAGTGGTTGATCTCGACATCCGTTACGGAAGTGCGCGCGGCAAAGACCACAAGATGCGAGGCATCTACGATCTGGCGTTGTCCCCATGAGTGAGGAAGTAGCTTTTGCCTGAGTTCGGGATTTTCCACCACCAGAAACCGGTAGGGCTGCAGCCCGAAGGAAGAGGGTGAGAGAATCAAGGTCTCTTCCAATGTCTTCCAAGTCGCCGCCGGAATCTTCTTTACGGGATCAAAGGTCTTGGTGGCATAGCGCCAGTTGAGGGCGCTCAGAAGTTGGTCGTTAGAAATGGTGTGGTTCATGGTAGTGATGGGTCTCTTTGGTTTTTAGTAGTCTATCTATTGAACTCTGCTGATCGATTTGGCTGGTTTTTTTCAGAAAACTCCAGCAGAAAGTTAATGCCATTAACAAAACAACTCCTTAATCTTAATTTTCTCATCCCATGTCCGAACCCGTCATCGCTCAAAAATCCCCCATCCCTGTCACCGTCGAAGCCGGCAAGACCTACTACTGGTGCTCCTGCGGTAAGAGTGCTTCGCAGCCCTTCTGTGATGGTTCCCACAAGGGAACCGGTTTCGCCCCGACTCCCTACACTGCCGAGAAGGATGCCCCGGTCTATTTCTGCGGCTGCAAGCACAGTGGTAACGGTTCTCTCTGCGACGGTTCGCACTCCAAGCTATAAGCTAGGAAGGGTACAGACTTTAGTTGATTAGGCTGTATGCCTGAATTCTCAACAGCCGTCCCTTTACACGAGGGGCGGCTGTTTCTGTAAATTGACACGCTTCTTTCCAACCTCTGAGCGATAGGCCGTCACGATACGCTCCGCCGCAGCCTGAGCCGTCATGCCGTATTTCTCGCGAAGGATCGCTGCCGATCCATGCTCGATAAATTGATCGGGCCAACCGACACGCACCAGCGGAGTTGTGATTCCCTGATCGCTTAGATACTCTGCCACTCCCGCACCGAATCCTCCGGCAATGGCATGATCTTCGAGTGTGGCAATCACCTTCACCCCGCGGGCAAAGAATTCCAGCGTGCCAACATCCAACGGCTTTATCCAACGGGGATTGATGACGGCTGCCTTGATGCCGTGAGCCTCCAGCAAGTCTGCCGTCGCCAGAGCCACTTCGCAGTAGTTCCCAAGTCCGAAGAGCGCGACATCGGTTCCATGACGGAGGACTTCGGCCTTGCCGATTTCAAGCAGCCGCGGCGTGGTCTTGGGCACGGCTCCGGTACCGGCACCACGGGGATAGCGGATCGCGACGGGACCATTATGATAGTTGGCCATCGTCCAGAGCATATCAGCAAACTCCTCCTCATCCCTTGGCTGCAAAAAAGAGGATCATGTTGGGAATACTCCGCAGATAGGCAATGTCAAAGAGCCCATGATGCGTTGGCCCGTCATCAGCCGAGAGGCCTGCGCGATCCATACAGAGGGCGACATTGAGATTTTGCAAAGCGATGTCATGAACAATCATGTCAAAGGCCCGCTGCATGAAGGTGGAGTAGATGGCTAGGAAGGGCTTCATGCCTCGCGTCGCCATGCCCGCGGCAAAGAGGGCCGCATGTTCCTCGGCAATGCCCGCATCGTAGAAGCGGTCGGGGTGCCGGGTGGAGAATCGCGTCAAGCCGGTGCCGTTCGGCATGGCGGCGGTGATGGCGACGATCTTGCGGTTGTGATCGGCAAAGTCAGCCAGCGTTGCGCCAAGAATTTCCGAATAGGTCGGCATGGCGGCGGCGATGGTCTCCCCCGTCTCGGCACTGTATTTGCCGAGTCCGTGAAATTTATCGGGCTTGGCAAGAGCGGGGGCATACCCCTTCCCTTTCTTGGTGAGGATGTGCAGGATAACAGGCTCGTTCTGCATTTTCAGAAATTCAAAGGTGCGGATGAGTAGCGAAATATCATGTCCGTCGATCGGTCCGTAGTAGCGCAACCCAAGATCCTCAAAGATCACACCCGGCAGTAGGATTTGCTTCACGCCGGCCTCGATTTTGTGAGCGAGATGACGGGCTCCCTTACCACCGATCCATTCGACGAATTTTGCCGCCTGATCGTGCAGGTGAGCATAGGCCGGACTGGTGGCAATATGGTTGAGATGCTCGGCGATGGCCCCAGTGTTCTTGGCGATCGACCATTCGTTATCATTGAGTACAACGATGAACTTCTTTGTCGTGTCGGCGACATTGTTAAGAGCCTCAAAGCTTACCCCGCAGGTGAAGGCGGCATCACCGGCAACGGCAACGACATGCTCACCAGCACCGTTCATATCGCGCGCCGCGGCCATCCCAAGGCCGGCTGAAAGAGCGGTGCCCGCATGACCGGCTCCATAGCAGTCATGCTCGCTCTCGGTACGGAGAGAAGAAATCCGTTCAGCCCGCCGTGTTGACGCATGGTGCCTAGGCGCTCCCGTCGTCCGGTAAGAATTTTATGGATATATCCCTGATGACTGACATCAAAGAGGATCTTGTCCCCGGGTGTGTTAAAAACCCGGTGGAGGGCGATCGTCAGTTCCACCACACCCAGATTGGGACCAAGGTGGCCTCCTGTTTCTGCAAGTGTATCGATAAGTTCAGTACGGATCTCCTCGGCCAATCGAGGGAGATCCTTCTCGGGAATTTTCTTTAAGTCGGTTGGTGTCTTGATCCGATCCAGCAGAGGGGATGCACTCATGCCTCGGGAAACTGTTCAAGCGTTGCCTCACCTCGGCTTGTGCGGGTGATGATTTCGATCCGCTTCTCCCC
>Ga0194040_1000608_pt1 | contig 10898 bp, 11 predicted proteins | sample JunL2210m_MetaG_FD_148973 | JGI IMG/M metagenome (GOLD analysis project Ga0194040, IMG submission 148973) | Anoxic zone freshwater microbial communities from boreal shield lake in IISD Experimental Lakes Area, Ontario, Canada - Jun2016-L227-10m | ecosystem: Environmental > Aquatic > Freshwater >... | reverse complement strand
TGAGAATCGCCGATTTGTAGTTGGCGATCTGGACGCTATAGGTGACGCTCTTGTCGTTCGGCAGACCCGTGATGTCCGCGACGGAAGTGCTGCCGGGTTGCCCGGCAAAGTTTGCCCCGTAGAGAATGCCGCCTTCAATCCGCCCGACCGCGACGATCAATGCGGCGAGCTCCCATTGGGTGCCGTTTTTATTGAACACAGCACCTCCGGAGTCGCCGAGCGAGCCCTGCGCTTCTCCGTCTGCGGCGTCGAAAGCGGTTGCCAGCACGGTGCTTGTCCCGAGAGTGAGATTGCGGGCCAGCACGGTGTTTGTTCCCCATTGCTTCACGTTCGGATCCGTCCACACGTAGCCTTCGGCTCCGGAGCCCGGAGAGGTCCACGGATTGTTCGCTGTGTCCCATGTCACCTTCGTGCCGGTTTTTCCGTTGCCAAGCATGGTCAGCTGGGCGTTGATATCGGGAACGGACGAAGAAAGCGTCACCGGGCTGATCCCCGCGAGGGTGGAATCCACGCAAAAGACCATGAGATCCGCCGTGCTGATTTGTGAGGCCGAGGAAAACACGGTATAGCTGTTGCCGCCGATGGACAGTGTCGCGCCGGCGAGGCTGACATGGCTGGCGGTGAGGAACCATGCGGCGGCGGCGTTGTTGCCAAGGAAGACGGCGGTCGCCGGGCCGGCCGGGGCGGAGATCGTCCCGACGGCAGACCAGCCGGGATCATCAGCGGGTGCCGAGCGATTGGCCTCCGTGCCGTTGTAGACCAAGACGCCATACGACGCGCCGCATCCGAAAAAATACGCTGCCAGCAGCATCCATGCTCGCATGAAGTCAATTTGGCCGCGCGGGAGGGTGGAGTCAAATCGAATTGGCCCCACCACAGCCTCCGGATGCCGTGCCCGGCAAAAGTTCAACCGCCCGGTTTTCATTCTGGGCGGACGCGATTCCCGGGTGGTAATCCGCGCGTGAATTTTCCGGGCGACCTGTCATTGTCACGGCGTGAAACATCGCGTCCGGATTTTTAGTTTCTGCTTTCTTGTTGCCGCCGTGGCCGTCCATGCGGACACGGAAGCGGAGGCGATCCTGCGGGCCGCACGGGTGAACCCGCTCGGAAAGCCGTTGGTTCTCGACGCGCAACTTCGGGCGGGTGATGCCAAAGTTCCCTTTCAGATTGCGGTGCGCGACGGGAAAATCTCCTATCTTTTTGCGGATCCGCCGCAGGAGATTCTGCTGGGATTCGGGGAGGACGCCGCGACGCTGGAGGAGAGGAAAGGCGGCAGGATCCGGACGGTTGCGCCCGCGCGTTTCGATGATTCGGTTCGCGGCGGGCTGCTCACCTACGAGGATCTCGCGATGCGGTTTCTCTACTGGAAAAACCCGAGGCTTCTCGGCGAGGAGAATGTCGGCCCGCGAACGGCCTACAAAATCGAGATCCCCGCGCCGGCGTCGGCCACCGAATACGGTTCCGTGCGCGTGTGGGTCGACAAGTCGCAGGGCGCGCTCATGAAAATCGAGGGGTGCGACCGTGAGGGCCGGCTCTCGAAAAAGTTCACCGTTGTGACGGTGCAGCAGATCGACGGCCAGTGGATGCTCAAACAAATGCGCGTCGAGCGGATGGATCCGGCCACGCGCAAGGTCGCCCTGCGCACGTATCTGGAGATCCTCGGCAAGGCGGCGCCATAGGCGCGATCGATCCAGAGGAAACGCATTGACTCCAACCGGCGGGATCGTCCAATGCTACACGACATTCACCACCGCCGACCCCGACGATTTCCATCCATGATCAGACTCCCGGCCATTTTTTCCGCGGCATTTCTGGCCGCCGCATTTTCTGCCGCGGCCGCGGGGCCGATCTTGATCGGCGAGTATGCTTCGCTCACCGGAGCCAGCGCGAGTTTCGGCCAGTCCTCTCACAAGGGGACCGCGCTGGCCGTCGAGGAGATCAATGCGGGCGGCGGCGTGCTCGGACGGCCGCTGCAGCTGATCACCGAAGACGACCAGTCGCAGGCCGGACAGCCGGCGACGATCGTGCGGAAGCTGATCTCGCAGGACAAGGTGGTGGCGATCCTCGGCGAGGTCGCCTCGTCGAAATCGCTCGAAGCCGCCCCGATCTGCCAGCAGGAAAAGATCCCGATGATCACGCCCGCCTCGACGAACCCGAAGGTGACCGAGGTCGGCGACCATATTTTCCGGATCTGCTTCATCGATCCGTTCCAGGGGACGGTGATGTCGAAGTTCGCGCGGGAGAACGGCTGGAAAAAAGTCGCGGTCCTCACGGATGTGAAGCAGGACTACAGCGTCGGGCTCGCCGAGTGCTTCATCCGGGACTTCCAGGCCGGCGGCGGAGAGATCGTCCGTGAGCAGAAATTTTCGACCGGCGACAAAGATTTCAAGCCGCAGCTCACCTCGATCAAGGCCGCTCGGCCGGACGCGGTTTTCGTGCCGGGCTATTACGCCGAGGTCTCGCTGATCGCGAAGCAGGCGAGGCTGCTCGGGATCAAGGTGCCGCTCCTCGGCGGGGACGGCTGGGTCGGGGACTCGCTTCTCAAGGTCGCCGGCAAGGCGCTCGACGGCTCATTTTTTTCCAGCCACTTTTCCGAGGATGACTCGGCGCCGAAGGTGCGGAACTTCGTCGGGAAGTTCCAGGAGAAATACGGCGGGGTCCCCGACGACATGGCGGCGCTCGGATACGACAGCGCGATGATCCTGGCCGACGCGATGCGGCGTGCGGGGACGACTGACGCCGCCGCGCTGCGCGACGCCATCGCCGCGACGAGCGGCCACGACGGGGTGACCGGGAAGATCACCCTCGACGCGCGGAGGAACGCCTCGAAGCCGGCGGTGATTCTGACGATCGGCGACGGCGGTTTCCGGTTTGTAAAAAAGGTCGAGCCGTAAAAAACCACTGCGGCTTTGATCGAATTTCTTCAACAGCTCATCAACGGCCTTTCGCAGGGTGCGATCTACGCCCTGATCGCCCTGGGATACACGATGGTCTTCGGGGTGCTGCGGTTCATCAATTTCGCGCACGGGGACATTTACATGCTCGGGGCGTTCGCCGGTTTCTACGCCGCCCCGAGGCTGATGGCGCTCGCCGGAGGCGGGCCGTCCTACGCGGGTGCCGCGCTGGTGCTTGTGGTCGCGATGGGGCTTTGCGCGGCGGCCGGTGCGGTGATCGAGCGCGTCTGCTACCGCCCGCTCCGCGCGCAGCCGCGGCTCACCGTCCTCATCGCCGCGATCGGGGTCTCCCTGTTTTTAGAGAATGGCGGGCAGTATCTTTTGGGCGCGAACCCGCAGGCGTTCCCCGAGATCATCACCGACGCGGCGATCGAGCTCCCCGCGTCGTGGGGGGAATTTTCCGCGCTGACGATCACCGTCGGCCAGGTGATCGTGCTCGGCTCGGCGCTTGTCCTGCTGGCCGCGCTGCGGGCGGTGGTGATGAAAACCCGGACCGGGATGGCGATGCGCGCGCTCTCGCTGAATCCGCTGGCCGCCTCGCTGATGGGGGTGAACACCGACGCGGTCATCTCGTTCACGTTCGCGATCGGCTCCGCGATGGCGGGTGCTGCGGGGATCCTCACATCGATCCAGCAGCCGAGCATTGACCCGCTCATGGGGATCAACGCCGGGCTCAAGGCGTTCGTCGCCGCCGTGCTCGGCGGGATCGGGAACATCCCCGGCGCCGCGCTCGGCGGCGTCATCATCGGGATCCTCGAGGCGCTTGTGGTCGGCTATATCAGCCCGACCTATCGCGACCCGCTGGTGTTTGCGGTGCTGATCCTCGTCCTCCTTCTCAAGCCGTCGGGACTGATGGGAAAACCGGAGCGCGAAAAGGTATGAGACGCCCCAAGACGCTTCTGGTGGTGGCGCTCGCGCTGTGCGGCGCGGCCTCGTTTTTCACCGGCGGGATCAACCCGTATTACTACGACATCCTGATCACGATCGGAATCAACATCCTTCTCGCCGTGAGCCTGAACCTCGTCATCGGCTACACCGGGCAATTTTCTCTCGGGCACGCCGGGTTCATGGCGGTCGGGGCGTATTCGTCGGCGTGGATGACGCTGACCTTCGGGCTGATCCTCGGCACGTCGCCGGCCGCGTCCGGAAGTGTCTATCTGCTCGCGCTGATAGGCGGCGGTCTGGCCGCGGCCGCGGCCGGGCTCGTGGTCGGCGTGCCCTCTCTGAGGCTGCGCGGGGATTACCTCGCGATCGTCACGCTCGGGTTCAGCGAGATCATCAAGGGGGTGATTCAAAACGCGGAGCCGCTCGGCGCGCAGCGCGGGCTCGGCGGCATGGCCCAGCACACGAATTTCTTCTGGACGTTCGCGATCGTGGCGATTGCGATTTACGGGATCCTGACCCTCGTGCATTCGACCTACGGGAGCGGGTTTCTTGCGGTGCGGGACGACGAGATCGCGGCCGAGGCGATGGGGATCAACACGACGAAATACAAGGTTCTCGCGTTCGTGCTCGGCGCATTTTTCGCGGGGATCGCCGGCGGGCTCTACGCGCATTTCAAGCAGTTCATCCACCCGGAGGGGTTCAATTTTCTACGGTCCGTGGACATCGTGGTTATGGTGATCCTTGGGGGCATGGGCAGCACGGCCGGCGTCTGCCTCGCGGCGGTCGTCCTCACGATCCTCCCGGAGTTTTTGAGGACGGTTTCCGGGTATGACTGGCTGCCCGGGCCGGTGCGGGATCTGGCCGGGAACCGGATGATCCTCTATTCGCTCCTGCTGATCCTTCTCATGCTCACGCGTCCGCAGGGGCTTTTCGGGAAACTCGCTTTCGGGAGGAGGAAGTGATGAGCCTGCTCGTGGTCAGCAACGCGACGATGCGCTTCGGCGGGTTGAAGTGCGTGAACGACCTGACGTTCCGCATGGAGGAAAACGAGCTCGTCGGGCTGATCGGGCCGAACGGCGCGGGGAAGACGACCGTCTTCAACCTCGTGACCGGAGTCTATCGGCCGACCGCGGGGGCGATCTTTTTCCAGGGGCAAAGCGTGGTCGGTCACCGCCCGTATCGGATCACCGGCCGCGGGATCGCGCGCACGTTCCAGAACATCCGCCTCTTCGGGTCGCTGAGCGTCTTCGACAACGTCCGCACCGCATGCAACATGCACCTGCGCCACGGGATCTCCCACGCGCTTTTCCGGGGGAGAGGATTCCACGAGGAGGAGGAGGAAATCGAGGCGACGGTGATGGAGTTGCTTGAGATTTTCGGCCTTGCCGACCTGCGGGATCGTCCCGGAAACTCGCTTCCGTACGGCGACCAGCGCCGCTTGGAAATCGTGCGGGCGCTCGCGACCCGCCCGAAGCTCCTCCTGCTCGACGAGCCGGCGGCCGGCATGAACCCCCGGGAAAAAGAGCACCTCATGGAACTCATCCGGTTCACCAAGGAAAAATTCCCTTTGGCGATCCTTCTGGTCGAGCACGACATGCAGGTGGTGATGGGGATCTGCGAGCGGATCGTCGTGCTCGATTACGGCGTCAAAATCGCCGAGGGCCTGCCGGAAGAGATTCGGCGCGACCCGCAGGTCATCGCCGCGTATCTCGGCAAGGAGGCGGCATGAGCGTCCTTTCGGTTTCCGATCTCGTTGTCTCCTACGGATCGATCCGGGCGCTCCAAGGGATTTCTTTCGAGATTCCCCAGGGAAAAATCGTCACGCTGGTCGGTGCGAACGGCGCGGGGAAATCCACCGCCCTCCGCACGATCTCCGGCATCCTGAAGCCGGTCTCCGGAGGCATCGCCTTCCAGGGCGAAAACATCGCGGGCCTCCCCGCACACAAACTCGTGGCGCGAGGGATCGCCCACGCACCCGAGGGTCGGATGATTTTCTCGAACCTCACCGTCCTCGAGAACCTCCGCATGGGGGCCTACCTCCGCCGGGACAGGGCCGGGATCGCGGACGACATCCGTCGGGTCTGTGCGATCTTCCCGCGCCTCGCCGAGCGCGAGATGCAGGCCGCCGGAACGCTGAGCGGCGGCGAGCAGCAGATGCTCGCGATCGCCCGCGCCCTCATGAGCCGGCCGCAGTGCCTCCTGCTCGACGAACCGTCGCTCGGCATCGCCCCGATCCTCGTCCGCGCGATCTTCGAAAAAATCGTGGAGATCAACCGCGAATGGGGGCTCTCGATCCTCCTCGTCGAACAGAACGCGAACTTTGCCCTGCAAGTTTCCCACTACGGCTACGTTTTGGAATCCGGCCGGATCCTTCTCTCCGGCCCCCCGTCGGCCCTCCGCGCAAACCCGTCCGTCCGCGCCGCCTACCTCGGCGGCTGAAGCCCCTCAGAACGCAGGGAGGCCGCTCACTTGGCGGGCCTGTCATCTTCCATCCTCGAAGCCGTCGGCAAAGCGGGGATTCTTCCCCATCCAACGCCGGTTCACATTGTCGGGGCAGCCAGTGGAATATGCTCGAATTTCCGGGGCGCATCTCAATCAGGTGAAGACCGAGCACGCGCGGATCAGGGCGAAAACTATCGACATGCGAAAACTGTCAGCTTGACAAAAAAACCCACGGAGTGACAAAAATGACCTCGAAAAAGATTTCCATTGTGGAACCTTCTTTCTTTTTTTGAAAATGAAAACACACCTGAAATCTCTTCTTCTCGTTATCGTGCCCGTTGTCCTGATGGGTTGCGGCTCCACCGAAACCGGCCCGTCTGCCGCGCCGCAGAAAACCGCTGCCGTCACCCGTTCCAGCGAAGAAAAGCCTCAGGTTCGCATCGGCATGACCAAAGCCCAGGTCATCCGCGCCTGGGGTGATCCCTCCGCAAAAGACATCACTGGACGCGGAGAAATCTGGGTCTGGGGCAACGAGAACTGGAAGCGCAGCATCCCCTACGCCGGTCCGTTCCTTCACGTCCAGACCTCGAAAGTCCTCTTCGGCACCGACGGCCTCGTCAAAGACTTCCGCCTCACCGACAAAGGCGACGTCATGAGCGACATGGAAGGCCACTCGGCCGGGTTCAACCCTTGGTAGGGATGCCTCGCCAACCAGGCGGCCCGGGAGGCCGCTCGGTAGACTGCCGAAGGCAGCCCGCAGGGCAAGACGCCGGGGCCGGCGCGAGTCAACTGATCGGCGTCCGACTTTGTCGGATTGGGTGCGGCAGACGCCACAGAAAATCATGGGTCACCTCGGCGATGCGCCCCTACCATTTTTCCGGTTACCTTTTCCCATCTTCGTGATTTTATTCGCGTTCATTGGCGGTATTCGCGGGCAAATCCCTTGACACGTCAAAGCATAGGGATACATGTTTAGTATCACACTATGAGCTCGGCCATCCTGCAGGAACCCAGAACGGCAACCGTGCGAGACCTTCGCAACCGCTTTGCCGATGTGGCGAAGTGGATTGAGGACGGCGAGCAGGTGACGATTACCCGGCACGGCGCGGACTTCGCGACCCTCGCTCCGGCACGACCCGGGAAGCCCCGCAAGCCGGATTGGAAGGCGTGGTTGAAGACGCATCCGCCGCTTGGACGGAAACTGAGCAAGGAGGAAACTCAAGCGTTTTACGATGAGATGAGAGGCGAGCTATGACCCGCGACTATGCGGACTCGTCATTTCTCGTCTCTCTTTATTGCGACGATGCGAACGGGGAGGAAGCGCGGCGGTTCATGGCGCGTCACCCGGTGACGTTGGCATTCAACCCGTTTCACCGGCTGGAAGTTTTCAACGGCCTGCGGCTTCGTGTTCATCGGGGGAGCATGAGCCAGCAGGAACGGGCGGAGGCATTGATTCGGATTGATGAGAATCTTGCAAACGGACTGCTCGTCCATACCTCCTTGCCGTGGACGGATGCGCTGCGCCAAGCCGAGCATCTGAGCGCTGTCCATGCCGAGCAGATCGGAAGCAGATCGGCGGACACGCTTCACGTTGCGGCGGCGCTGCTGGCAGGAACGAGACGTTTTCTCTCGTTCGACAAGCGGCAGCGTCAGCTTGCCAAAGCGGCGGGCTTGGACGTGAAGCCGTGAGGCCGGAGGGCGCGAGTCCCCATCATTTTTTACCCGCAATTTTTTGTGACGAGCCTCTTTTTCTTGTCGGGGCGTGAGCGGAACATGATGCTGTGGAGATGCTGCATGTGAACTCTCATCTCAAAGACCATCCCGAGCTTGCCGGATTCGCCGCCCATTGTGCGGCCGGGCTCGTTTCGGACGCGCACGCGGATCTCGCGGCCATGCTGCTCGGCGAAGGCCAGCACCACCTGTATGCCGGATGGGATGCTCCCGGGGGCAGAGATCCGGATAAACAAAATTTTCTGGATTCGCTGCTCACCGCGCACCGGGCGTATCCGGGCGGGCTCCCGGCATATATCCGGAACGCGCGGCGCCTGCTCGCGGCGGCTTCGGCGGGAGGAAATCCGTTCGAGGGATGCACGCCCGAGCAGCCGGATCTCGTGGATCTTTCCGGCTTCGGGCCGGATTACGACGAGGCGGAAGCGGCCGGGTTGAAATGTTTTGCCGAAACCGCCGTCGTGCTGGTGGCGGGAGGACTCGGCGAACGCCTCGGCTATCACGGCATCAAGCTCGACATCCCCGTGGAGGTCACCGAAGGGACGAGCTACCTCGCGCACTTTGCCGCGGTGATCTTGGCGGCCTCGAGGCGGCTCGGACGCCCCATCCCGCTCGTCATCATGACCAGCCGCGAGACGAACGAAGGCACGCGGGCGACGCTGGCCGCCAACAGCAATTTCGGCCTCGAAGAGATCACGATCCTCTGCCAGGAGCTCGTTCCCGCGCTGTCCGATATCGAGGGGCATCTCGCGCTCGACGGCAAATACCATCTCGCCCTGAAGCCGCACGGCCACGGGGACATCCACATGCTCCTGCACACGAGCGGCACCGCGAAGCGGCTGGCCGCATCGGGCGCGCGCCACCTGCTTTTCATCCAGGACACGAACGGGCAGGCGTTCCCTGCGGCGCTCGCCGCGATCGGGGTCTCCGCGCTTCACGGCTACGACTTCAATTCGATCGCTGTGAACCGCATCCCGGGCGAGGCCGTCGGCGGGCTTGCCAGGCTGGTGAAGCCCGGCTCGCCGGATCGCACGTTGAACGTGGAATACAACCAGCTCGATCCGCTGCTCCGCGCGACGGTGTGCCCGGAGGGCGACGTGGCCGACGCGCGCGGGTTCTCGCTCTTTCCAGGTAATATCAATCTCCTCGTCATCCGCATGGAGCCGTACCTGCGGGTGCTCGAGTCTTCGGGCGGGATCATCGCCGAATTCGTCAACCCGAAATTCTCCGACGCCGCACGCACGCGGTTCAAAAAACCCGCGCGCCTCGAGACGATGATGCAGGATCTTCCGAAGCTTTTCACCGCCGGGGAAAAGGTCGGCGTCACGGTCTTCGAGCGGGAGTGGTGCTTCAGCGCCTGCAAAAACAATTTGGGCGATGCCGCCGACAAGGTGCGGCAGGGAGGCCCGCCGGAGAGCGCCTCCAGCGCCGAAAACGATTTCTATCTCGCCGGGCGCGTGAAGCTGCGTGCGGCCGGCATGGACGTTGACGAGGTGCCTCCCCGCCCGATCCGCGGCATCCCGTTCACCCTCGGGCCGCGGATCCTCCTGCGCCCCTCGTTCGCTTTGACTCTCGCCGATGTCCGGGAACGGATCCGGGGCGGTCGCATCTCCGGGGACTCGACGTTGATCGTCGATGGCGATGTCCGCCTGGAAAATGTCACGGTTTCCGGCGGTGCCGCGCTGGTTGTTTCCGCCGCGCCGGGGGCCTCGATCACGGTCAACAACCTCGATGTTTCCTCCGGTTCCTCCTTCGAATTGATCGAGCTCACCGATGCGGAAATGGCGTCGGACGACGTCCCTGAGTATTTGAGGATCCGCGGATACCGGATCGTGGATCGCGGCGCCAGACGATACGCCGCGGACGCGCCAGGAAAATGGATCGTCCATGCACGCGGCGACATCGAGGCCGCCTGAAGCCCGCTCAGGCCGGGAGATCCCGGCGTGCCTTCACGGAAAACTCCTGGCGCAGCTTGGCGATGTGGCCCGGCGGGAGAAATCCCCGCCACTGGCTGCCCGGATAAACGACGGCGCCGCGGCCGATGAGCGAACCCGGACTCAGCACGCTGTTGCATCCGATCTCCGCATGGTCGCCCACGACAGCACCGAATTTCCGAAGGCCGGTTCGCACCGGCCCCTCCGATGTCGCCACCGTAACCTCCGATTTGTCCAGCTTCACATTCGACAAGATCACGCCGGCTCCCAAATGCGCCTTGTAGCCCAGAAGCGAGTCGCCCACGTAATTGAAATGCGGAACCTGCGCGTTGTCGAAGATCAGGCAGTTCTTGAATTCGCAGGAGTTGCCGAGCACCACGTTGTTCCCGACGATGACATTTTCGCGAATATAGCAACCATTGCGAACTTCGCAGTTTTCGCCGATCCATGCCGGCCCCTTGATCATCGCCCCCTGCTCGATAACCGTTCCTTTTCCTACATATACCGCATTGCTTATAAATGGTTTCCCAATAGTTTTTCCTAAAATCGCAGGTTTGAGTCTGAACTGCAAATAGGCGGAAATTTTCTCGAGGGCCTGCCAGACATTCTCGGCATTTTCGAAGATGACGCGATGTTCGGTATGGTCGAGGTCGAAGAAGTCTGTTGGTGAAAACATGGGATGGAATAGAGCGGTTGTGGAGGAGGGAACGTCGGTTCCGTCGTATGCAGGCAGCGCGGTTTGTGGTGCGCCGGTTTAACCATCAGAAGCCAGGCAATGGAATTCGGGCAATTGAGAGATGCTATGGGTTGCCGGGGGGGGCTGCAATCTCCAATTTTTATCCGGGTTGGGGGTTTTCGCCGAGGAGGCCCCGCTCGCGGAGGAGGGCGGACTGGTATTTGACGGCATCGACTTTGGGGAGCATGAAGTAGGCCACGTCGTGAGCCAGCAGGTTTT
>Ga0194040_1000605_pt1 | contig 10917 bp, 8 predicted proteins | sample JunL2210m_MetaG_FD_148973 | JGI IMG/M metagenome (GOLD analysis project Ga0194040, IMG submission 148973) | Anoxic zone freshwater microbial communities from boreal shield lake in IISD Experimental Lakes Area, Ontario, Canada - Jun2016-L227-10m | ecosystem: Environmental > Aquatic > Freshwater >... | reverse complement strand
ATTTGTCTAAAGATTCTATTATCTATGTTATGTTGAGGAATAGACCCTTACCCGATTTGGGCCCATTAATTTGGTACCAATGATAGTTAATTAAACAAAAAAAACCCGCCTAGTATGCATTAAGCAGAACGGCGGGGTTTATTTGTACATAATATTTAAATCATATTTTAGATTTGTACAAGTTCAAAAAATTTGGAAGTTGAGAATGAAGTGGTTCAGGAAAGGCGTCTAAAGAAAACCATTCTACAGCATCAAATTTATGAGGCTCCCCGTTACCTGTTTTCAATGGATCAATCTTAACCTTAAAATCTAGAGCTACCCAATGAGTATTTTTTCCTTGGTGCTCTCTATGAACATCTCGGTACCCTAAAAATTCAAAATTTAATATATCTGTGCGATATTCTTCAGCAATCTCTTTTCTTAGAGTGTTTTCTACAGTGTCATTAAATTCAAGACCTCCTCCACCACAGTCCCAGGTTCCATGCTCATCCCTGCAACTATTACTTCTTTTTGAAAGCAAATATTTACCATTTCCATCGTGACATAGATATACAATTGTAACACCTGTATAATCTTCTCCTTTTTTCATAATATTGTATATTCTAGCGGGCCCACGAGGACTCGAACCTCGAACTGCGGTTTTGGAAACCGTCGTTTTACCATTGAAACTATAGGCCCGTATTTTGTGATTCTAACCAAATCGTCCCCTGCCAGCCTCTGAACGTTTGTTCTACTATCTTAATCTATTTTGACTAAAAAGCCAAACCTGCTTATGACTAGGCCCATACAACCCATTTACACCAACCAAAATCACAACTAAAATTATGACACATTTATATGATTGTTAATAAGGACCACTTTGATATAATTAACCCATTACCAATAACCACAAGAAATATGGGCGAAAAACATCAGACACCCGAAACATTTTTTGATGTGGCAGAGATATATAATAGATTAGATCAAGTTATATATGATCATAGAGAGGAAGAGGAAAAGTATGGAAGAGTTATATCAGATGAAATGACAAGTAAATATGAGTCAGCATTAAATATATTAATTCACATTAGAAGAATGCACCCTCAACCAGATTCTGAAAAAGCGTTCATCAAAGTTTTAGATGACGTAAAAGAAAAACACGGCATGGATGAGTCAGTTTATAGTATAATAATCCAGCAAGTTTATTAATTAAAAAATAATTGGAATATAATTAGATAAAATTATGAGTGAATTTCCCCCTCCACAGGAGACCCCCTTTAACGCAAAAGAAATCTATAAGCAATTAGGCGAGACAATCGACGAAGACAATGAAAGACTCGGGGATGTACCACGGGACGTCAACATTGAGGCCTTACAAAAGCAAGCCCTCGACGCCACTGATGCGCTCACAAGAGAAAGGGGTATTGACTCAATAGAAAAATTTATTGCAGCAGCTAAGTTTAAGGTTACAAGTAGATCAATGAGTAAGGGAGCGTACAACATGATTATGAAACAACTAAGGCAGATGTACCCAAGTGTAGAGTAAAATATTCTTATACTGAAGTAAGCCAAAAGTTTTAGTAACGCAAATAAAAAACACCTAGGAGGGTGTTTTTTATTTTTCTATTCATAATCCCGTCGGATTATTTAAAGAAATTATTTCTTGATCTCTGAAAACTCTACGTGCTTACGTAGCTTTGGACTGTACTTCATAAGTTTTAGCTTACGCTCTACAGTTTTCTTGTTTTTACTTGTGTGATAGATCTCACCTGTCTTTTTGTGAGCTACTTTAACTAATCTTGTTTGTGACATGTTTGTATATATATTTGGGCCCCGAATTAATAATGTTTTGGTGCCAATCACCGTTTGAGCCTTGTGCGCAGAGTAGGATTTGAACCTACGTAGCCCGAAGGCGTCTGATTTACAGTCAGATGCATTTGACCGCTCTGCCATCTGCGCGTAGGAATATCATAGCAGATATTCCTGTTTTTTCCAAATATCTTATTATTAGCTAAAAGACAGGTATATTCCCTTATAATACCTTTGAAACAACAACCACTTCTATAGCCACCACCCCAAACAAGCTTTCATCCTTTACGGTGTAGAATCCATAATAGACAGATTCAGCCTCATCAATAGACTTAGCCCCAGGTATTACATTATTCAAGCCCTCTTTGGCAATCATCTCTCTAAAGGTCTTATATATCTTCTTACCGACAATACTTAAAGTTAGACAATCGTTCACAAACAATTCATCTCCTACATTCATCTCTGAAAACTTATCCTTGTTCAATCTTCCTTCGACTTTCTTGGACTCATTTGCGAGGTGTGTAAAATAAGGTTCATTTACATGAATTATATGTCTAGTCATACTATTTAGCCAAAACCTTCTTCTTTGCCACCTTAGCCTTGATTGGAGCAACTAAACTCTCCTTAGACAAAGATCCATCTGTTACCTCCTTAACATCAATAACCTTGCCTTTTTTCACCTTCTTAACATCAAATGTAAACTCAGATGTTTTGGCGTCAATTCCAACGTTAATTGTTCCACCCTTAATTACACCTTGATCGATAATCAAACCAGCAACGGCAGTCAGAATCTTAGATTGAATTAATCTCTTTAATGGACGAGCTCCATATTGTGGATTATATCCTTCCTTTGCAAGATACTCATAAACACCTTCAGAAACAACAAGTGTGATTTCCTTTTCAAGAAGTCTTTTAATAACTTTCTCTACTTCAATTTTAACAATATCTTTAATTGCCTCAGGAGATAATATATCGAAAATAACAATTTCATCGATTCTATTCAAGAACTCTGGTCTGAAACTATTCTTAAGTGCTCCCATTACTCTTGTCTTTGCATCTTCATAATCTGACTTATCAGTTTTCTCGATTGCAAATCCAATTTTTTGCATATTATCAATATATTGAGCACCAATATTTGATGTCATTATAATAATAGTATTTTTAAAGTTAACAGTTTTACCTTTTGAATCAGTTAATCGTCCATTATCAAGAACCTGAAGTAGAATATTGAATATCTCAGGGTGAGCCTTCTCAATTTCATCGAACAAAATTACAGAATATGGACGATGTCTTACAATGTCAGTAAGTGTTGCGCTTTCATCATGTCCAACATATCCGGGAGGTGCACCAATGATTTTTGAAACTGAATGCTTTTCCATGTACTCGGACATATCAACTCTAATAAGAGCCTTGTCATCATCGAACATAAACTTTGCAAGAGCTTTTGTTAATTCTGTTTTTCCAACGCCAGTTGGTCCAAGGAAAATGAATGAACCGATTGGTTTTTGTGGATCATTAATACCAGCACGTGATCGCTTAATAGTGTCTGCTACAATCTTAACAGCAGCATCTTGTCCAACAACTTGTTTTGTAAGCTCCTCACCAATTCTAGATATTTTTCTTGCCTCTTCTTCTAACATTCTCGAAACTGGAATTCCAGTCCATCTTGAAACAACTGCGGCAATATCATTTTCTGTAATTTCTTCCTTGAGAATTCTTCTGAAAACTTGTAACTTTTTTAAGCGCTTTGCTTTTGCTTCCAAATCTTTTTCAAGTGCCGGAATTTTTACATATCTCATCTCAGCTGCTTTTGATAAATCAGCTGTTGCCTCTGCCCTTTCTGCGTCCTGTCTTAATGACTCCAATTGCTTCTTAATAGATTTAATATCAGCAAGAGTTTCTTTTTCATTAATCCATTTAGCTTCAGTCTCCCTAGTTGATTCTTTTTGATTTGCAATATCAGCCTCAATATCCTTTATCCTAGCCTTAACAGACTTGTTGGTTACTAACTCTTTAATTAAAGCCTGTCTCTCAATTTCCAATCTCATTATTTTTCTATGAGCAACTTCAAGTTCTGGCGGCTTATTTTCTAGCGCGATTTTAAGTGCAGATGCCGCCTCATCAATTAAGTCAATTGCCTTATCTGGCAAAAATCTATCTGAAATATATCTTGAAGAGAATTTAACAGCGGAAACAATTGAATCATCTGTTATACGAACACCGTGATACAACTCGTACTTTTCTTTTAGACCTCTAAGAATTGAAATTGCATCCTCTTCTGATGGTTCATTAATAAAAACAGGTTGAAAACGTCTTTGAAGAGCAGGATCTTTCTCAATATGCTTTTGATATTCCTTAAGTGTTGTTGCTCCAATTGCATGCAGCTCTCCACGAGAAAGTGCAGGCTTCAACATATTAGATGCATCAAGTGCGCCATCTGCAGATCCAGCTCCAACAATAGTGTGGATTTCATCGATAAAAAGAATTATCTTTCCATCTGATTTTTCTATTTCTTTTAAAATATTTTTTAAACGCTCCTCAAATTCTCCTCTGTATTTTGTTCCAGCAACAAGCATACCCATATCAAGCGATACAAGGTCTTTATCTTTTAGAGATTCTGGTACATCGCCTAGTGCGATTCTGTTTGCCAACCCTTCTGCGATTGCAGTCTTTCCAACTCCAGCCTCTCCAATTAACATTGGATTATTTTTTGTTCTTCTTGAAAGAATTTGAATAACTCTTGCAATCTCCGCATCTCTTCCGATAACTGGATCTAATTTATTCTCTCTAGCAAGGTTTGTTAAGTTACGAGTGAACTTAAGAATTGCCTTCATTTTCTTTGGAGCAGCATCAGCAGATGCTCCTTTTCCAGCTTTGAATGCAGTTAACGCATCAAGCACCATAGATTTTTCTAATTTGAATTTAAACAAAAGTTCACGCGCAGATGATGCAACATCAAAAAGCGCAAGCAATAAGTGCTCAACAGATACAAACTCATCCTTAAGCGTTGCGGAAACTCTGCCTGACGCTTCAATAACTTGAGCAAGCTCTGGAGTTAAATATAGTTGATATGATGTAGACATTGTATTCCCTGCCTCACCTGTATCAATTTCTTCAATAAGGTTGTCAGCAAGCAAAATTGTATCAACTTCTAGTCTATCTAAAATAGCCAAAACAATACCGTCTTCCTGGACAACAAGGGCTGTTAGCAAGTGAAGCGGATTCACATGATTTTGACCACGTTCTATGGCTAATTCATGGGCTTTTTTGATGACATCTTTGGCTTTGGTTGTAAAATGATGTAATGGTGGCATATATAGCTATTATAGCACATATTCGACAAGTTGAAAAACCATCTCACACCAAATTACAGTGAGTTGGACTATTTCAAATTACTAATAATTCCCCTCGTCAGTGGCCCAAAATACCCCGTAGAAGGAATCTTGTTTGCCTTCTGGAACTTGATAAGAGCAGCCTTGGTAGCAGGGCCGAATCTATTTGATTCATGACCGGGTGAGCCAACACCTGATGATGCAATTGGGAATCCATTGTTGTTCAAGTATATCTGTAGATTCCTAACATCTTCATTAACCATGTTAAGTGATAGGTCTTTTGTGAATTCAAATGTTGTAGTTGTAGTATTAACAACATTTGATGTGGTAGCAACTATGCTATATACAACAGAGGATGAAGCATTTAATATTGATATATCTTTCGATATCTTGCTGTTATAGAGATCAAGTGCAGATTTTGTAATTTGTCCAAAGTATCCTGTGACCTTGCTTGAATCCATAAGCTTTGCTTTGACAAGTAGTAGTTGTAGGTTTGTTACATTCTTGTTTCTGTCACCGATTTTGTATAAGGAGGTTGGGATTGGTTGTATAGCTGAGATGGTTGAGACGGGAGTTGTAGCAACAACTATTGGAGCTATATATGAATATCCTCCCCCACCACCACCTCCGCCACCACCACTATATACAACAGGTGCAACAACTACCGGGGTAGGGATTGTTCTAAATGTTGAATCTGTTGTTGTTGCAATTACTCCATTTATATTTAACGTTGTAATTTTGAAATGATATAGCGTGTCAGGAACAAGATTTGTAAGCGAATATGAATGAGTTGTAGTTGTAGCGATTAAAGATGTACTTGAGCCATAGCTATCTGTCAATCCATAATCCAGTGTTGAAGTCGCATTAAAGTTAGTATTAAACGAGACATTTGCCGTAAGATCAGTAGTTGTTGTCACAAGGTTTGAGATATTTGAAATTGAGGACAGGACATTTATTGGAATAGTCAAATAAACCGATTCATTTGGCCTATACCCATTTGAAATAACCCAATCAGGTGAAACCTGAACATTTAAGTAACCACTTGATATATATCTATTGTCATTGATAGATATAGTACCTGTTGCTGATACAGCTAAACCTAAATTACCATTTACTATTATAAACTTCGGTTTAATTGGAAGAAATTGATTAAAGCTTGTTTGATCCAAAACAGTTTGACCTACCACATCCCCATTCTTTACATTATCTAATATACTAATAGCATTTTGATTTGTTGCTAATGAGCTAATATTTGGTACTACTTTAAATTTATCGAAATTGTAAGTAGAAACTTCATAAGTACCACCAAGTGTGGCCATCGTTTGATTTATATCAGAAATATATGCTGACGTAAAATCACTAGTTGTGTTTCCAAAGAAAGTTGTTAGCAACACTGGTTTCCCGTCAATAATAACAAATAAAGGATCTCCAGAGTCTCCTCCTACCAAATCTGTCTTAGAAAAACTATTTCTAAGGGGATCGGCTGAGGCCACTCCATTGTAATTTACGCTTTTGTTACCGATGGTTATACTATCCGCATTAAAAATCAAAGCTTTTTCATTCTGATCAGTTGCAAACAGAGGAAGATCCTTAAATATCGGTAAGTATTGAGCAAATACAGTTGGATCAGCAATTAATGGGTAGTATGTAATACTTGCTGGAACATCAGAATCTAAAATACCAATTCTAATATCTGTAGTACCAACTCTTAAACTATTAACCATAGTTCTGGTTATGACATTATTATTATTATCAACAAATTTAATAGTTGAACCATTTGCGATAGTATAATGGTTTGCAAAAATTATATGTCTAGGAGATATCAATGTACCGGCTTTAGTCTGTGCACCATCTGAATTCCAAGGTGATATACCGGTTAAGTCAATAGATGTAGTTCCCTTGGATGTCCAAATATTTGTATTTCTAACAAATGTACTACTTGCAAAATTTTGTGTTGTAAAAATACTTGATGCAGTTGTTGAACTTAATCCGATCAATCTATTATCAACCTCACTAGATATGTGCTTATACATATCTGTACTAGAAGCAACTCCATTAGCGTAAAATACCGTGGATGTTGCTTTGGTATTTAATGGAAAAATAATTGCTACCAAAAGAATAAGAACAAGTATAGGGTATCTGATTTTATATGACATCATAAAATTATATTGATAAACTCTATTTCAAATTACTAATAATCCCCCTTGTCAGTGGTCCAAAATACCCCGTAGCAGGAATCTTGTTTGCCTTCTGGAACTTTATAAGCGCAGCCTTGGTAGCAGGTCCAAAGTATGTAGTCTCCTTTCCCTTGGATCCAACACCAGTCTTTGCAATAGTGAATCCCTTTGCATTAAGATATGCCTGTAATTTTTTAACATCAGAACCTGTTGAATATACAGATAGGTTTTTGGTGAAAGATACAGGACCTGTTGATGAAATGGATGGTGTTGTTGCAGTAGAAGGTATATTAACAGTGATAGGTGTTAATTGTAGAGATTGTGGCGCATACCCACCGCTAGCACCACCTGAATACACAGAAGCAAGAGCAGATGGAACATTTGTTGTAAAAGTTAAATCAGTTGAGGTTGAAATATTCGCTGATTCATCTCTTGCTGTAATACGGAAGTGGTATACTGTTCCACTTTGTAATCCAATTAATGACAATGCACTAGTTACGCCAAGTGAAGACACAACTGTTTGTCCATATGAGCTTGATGTTCCGTAATCAACTGTATTTGTTACATTTTTGTCGGTTGTTATGTTAACAACAGCATTATCTGTACCAGTTAATACACTTGTATTTAATATTGATGGTTTTGTGTTGTCGGCAGAGATAATGGAGATGGAGGCGGAAGAATAATTGGATACATACACCTGACCATTTACAATACTTGAGTAAATTGGCTTTGTCCCAACGGATAAGGTCTGTGTTACTGAGTCAGTCACGGTATCAATTATTGATACATTATTTGATGCTTGATTATTTATATATAGCTTTGTACCAAGAAGAGCTGCGGAGTTAGGGGTTGAACCAACAGCAATAGTTTTTATCACAGCATCTGTCGTTGAGTCAATAACAGAAACTGTACTTGATGCGGAATTTAGTACATATAGTTTTGTACCGACAGAGATAGAGTATAGTGGACTTTTGTTAACATTTATAGTTGATGAAACAGTATTTGTACTTGTATTTATAACGGATACAGTACTTGATGAATAGTTTACAACGTAAAGGTTTGTACCGTTAAAAGTAGAGTGTCTGGGGTTACTATTGACAGCGATTGTTGCCACCACCGTGTTTGTTGTCGTGTCTACAACAGAGACATTATTTGAGACTGAGTTTGTTATATATAATTTTGTACCGACAAGATTGAGAAAACCGGGGGACGTTCCTACTGCTACAGTTGTTGATGAAGCTGTGTCTGTTATTGTGTTGATTATCCTAATATTATTACCACTTCCAAGATAAATATTTGAACCTATTAAGACAGGCGAAACACATGTTGATGAAAATGAAATAGTTTTAATATTAGTATCAGTCAATGTGTCTACAACAGATACATCAGAAGACCCTGCATTAAAAGTATATATTTTAGTACCTACATTAATAATCTCTTGGGGACCATAACCTACTACAACGTAGTTTAATACTGCTTTTGTTACAGCATCAACTACAGAGACATTACTTGATCCTTGGTTTGCTATATACAGTTTTGTGCCGACAAGAACTGTTTTGTAAGGTGTTGACAAATAATTGATATTCTGTGGAGTGGTTAACAAAACCGTATCCGTTAGCGTATTTATAACTGATATATTTTTTCCAGAGTTGTGCACATACAGCTTTGTCCCAACAAGTACTGAGTACTTTGGTGTCGACGCAACAGCAATAGTAGACAAAACACTATTTGTATTTGCATCTATTACTGACACAGTACTAGAACCAAAGTTGTTAACATATAATTTTGTACCAACAGCTGTTGAATTTACTGGACCAGCATTAACAATAATAATACCTGTAACTGTGTTTGTTGTAGTATCAACAACAGAAACATTGTTTGTCGTATTATTACTTACATACAGTTTTGTACCAATCACAGTTATTGATCTTGGAGAAGTTCCTACAGTTATAGTCGTTGATGAAGCTGTATCTGTTATTGTATCTATTATTTTAATATTATTTGTTGTTTTATTTACCACATAGAGATTGGTTCCAACAACAACTGACATTTGAGGTGCCGTGCCAACTGTTATTGTTTTTGTAACAGTATCCGTTGTTGTATCAATAACAGAAATATTACTTGAGCCTGAGTTTGTCACATAAAGCTTTGTACCCACAAGTGTTGCGGATATCGGGGTGGTGCCAACGTTAATAGCAGAACTTACGGTATTCGTTATAGTATTTATAACAGACACATCATTTGAGTTTTTATTTACAGAATAGAGCTTTGTACCAACAAGGATCGAAAAGAAAGCGCCATCACCAACTATTATTGTCGCTGTAGGTGTAGTAGAGCCAGTTACGGTATCCATCACATAAACATTATCAGTACCAAGTCCTCCATATGTGGAAACATACAATTTAGTTCCAACTAGCGTCATATACATCGGAGTATCATCCCCATAATTAAAGGATAATCTTGTGGAAGAAATTAGGTCAGTAGTTGTGTCCATTATTGAGACTGCGACAGATGGACTACCTGAGTTTGCAATGTACAGATTAGAACCAACCAGAACTGAGTAACCGGGGGCTGACACTAGACCATTGTTATAAATACTAGGAATATTTATGGTTTGACTCACACTATCTGCTTTTACAACATTACAAAAGCTGATAGACAAAAACAAAGCGAGTAATAATATTGTTGCATTTTTTTTCATATATAAAAATTATATCATAATTTATATATTATTTACAAAATATAAACAGAATTGCATCTCTTTTTTAAGATTTATTTAGAGCATCAGTTTAAACTCTAGTGACCGCCTCCACCACCATCTTCCCCGCCTTAATTACATCGGACTTTGTTGTGTATTTTCCTAGACTTATTCTTAGAGATGATTTAGAACAACCGTCCCCTGATACTTCTTGAACAACATATGAATATGAATCTTCAGAAAGTGTTCTACAACTTGTTACAGAAGAAACGCACAAGCCCATTGCATCCAATGTTACGACAAGAAACTCTGCGTCAATTTCTTTGATACAAATATTTAAATTATTAGGTAATCTTTGTCCTTCTTCTATTGTGCCATTTATTGTAAAAAACTCCCCCATTTTAGAATCGCCAATTTTTGATGACTTCAAATATTCCAAAAGCATATTACGAAGAACCTCAACCCTCGTAAATTCTTTTGTCTTTTCTTTTTCTGCTGTTTCAAGAGCTAATGCAAAGCCTGCAATTCCCGGCACATTTTCTGTTCCGGCTCGTCTTCCATTTTCTTGACTACCACCATCTGTAATTGACTTAAAAGGAACAATTCTTTTTACAAACAAAGCCCCTACTCCACGTGGTCCATAAATTTTTCCACCGTCCATTGTCATTAAATCAACATGAAGAGATGGAACTCTCATTGATAAATATTGAACTGCTTGCGATGCATCACTGTGCAAAAACGGCATATCAAATTCTGTTCTACCAAGGCCTCGCTTATATTCTCTCAACTTTTTTCCAATCTGGGCTAGTGGCATAATTGTTCCAATTTCATTATTAGCATACATAACACTCACCAGTATAGTCTTTGGTTTTAATGCTTCAGAAATTTCTGATGCTTCAATAATTCCTTCTTCGTTTGGGCG
>Ga0194040_1000590_pt1 | contig 11031 bp, 9 predicted proteins | sample JunL2210m_MetaG_FD_148973 | JGI IMG/M metagenome (GOLD analysis project Ga0194040, IMG submission 148973) | Anoxic zone freshwater microbial communities from boreal shield lake in IISD Experimental Lakes Area, Ontario, Canada - Jun2016-L227-10m | ecosystem: Environmental > Aquatic > Freshwater >... | reverse complement strand
GGGGTTATCTCAGGTGATCGTCTCAGCAGCCCGTGCCGTCGCGCGGTGGATCTCCCCCGCCATGGCGGTGGCGGCCGTCGTGAGCACCGTGTGTTCACTCGCAGCAGTGCAGCCCGGGTCCGCCCCGGCGCTGCGCCTGGTCTCCGAATCCAACCCGCTGGCCGGAAAGCCCTTCTACGTCGATCCCATCTCGGCGTCCATGGTCGCCGCAAGGAACGCCAACCCGCCGAATCCCACCCTGACCGCGATCGCCAACACCCCCCAGGCCTACTGGCTTGACCACGCATTTCCCACCGCCACGGTCACCAGCACGGTGTCGAGGTACGTCGGTGCCGCCCAGGCCGCCGGGAGTATGCCGCTTCTGGTTCTCTACGCGATCCCCCACCGGGACTGCGGGAGCTTCGCAGCAGGCGGATTCGCCTCGGGTGCGGACTACAGCCGATGGATCAGCGCCGTCGCCGCCGGACTGGGCTCAATGCCCGCAGCGATCATCCTGGAACCCGACGCGTTGGACATGGCCGACTGCCTGTCCGCTGACCAGCGCCAGGAACGCTACGGCCTGATCCGCTCGGCCGTCGAGACGCTGACCGCGGATCCGGCCGCGGCCGTGTACATCGACGGTGGGCACTCGAGGTGGTTGAGCGCCGAAGAAATCGCCACCCGCCTCAACCTCGTCGGGGTGGAACGCGCGCGGGGCTTCAGTCTCAATACAACGAACTACTTCACCACCGAGGAGGAGATCGGATACGGCGAGGCCGTGTCCGCACTTACCAATGGTGCGCACTATGTGATCGACACCTCGCGCAACGGTGTCGGTCCTGCGCCGGATTCCCCGTTGATGTGGTGCAACCCCAGTGGCCGCGCACTGGGTGTACGCCCCACCACGGCCACCGCGGGAGCGCACGCTGACGCCTATCTGTGGGTCAAACGGGTCGGTGAATCTGACGGATCATGCAACCGCGGGGAGCCGCCGGCGGGGCGCTTCATCAGCCAGTGGGCCTTAGAACTGGCCCATAACGCGGGTCAGTAGACCCGGCCCACCGCACCGGTCAGTCAAACGACTGCCAACCCGCCGCACCCGACCACCGCACCCCGTCGAGCAGAACCTCGCCGGTGCCATCCCCCGGGCCATTCCTGACGGTTCCGATGACCCGCCAGCCTGGCGGCGGCGCATCCGGAAAGCAGGCCACCAGTGCGTGGTCCTCGCCGCCGCCCAGGACCAGCGACCACGGTTCTACACCCGCCGCCTGTGCGGCCGCCATCACCGCATCGACATCGGAGCGCAGCGCGGCGGGATCAAGGTCCATCGTGACGCCGGAGGCACTCGCGATATGACCAAGGTCTGCCAGTAGACCGTCGGAGACGTCGGTCATGGCCTGCGCCCCGGCCTCGGCGGCGACCAAGCCCTGTCCATATGGCGGCCGCGGCACCAGATGGCGGCGCCGCAGATCCTCAAAGTCGTTGATTCCCCTGTCCCACAGCGCAAGTCCCGCTGCGGATCGACCTAAGTCACCGGCCACCGCAATCACCGAACCGACCTGCGCGCCGCTACGTAACACCGGAGCACGGCCGCCCAGGTCACCCAGCACCGTCACCGAGACCACCCACTGCGGACTTGCGACGAGGTCTCCACCGATGATGCCCGCCCCGAGTGCTGCGGCCTCGGCCCACATGCCGTCGCCGAGTTCAGCCACTCGTGCCGCCGACGTGCTCGCGGGCGCACCGAATCCAACGACAAAGGCTGTGACGCGCCCACCCATCGCCTCGATATCGGCGGCGTTCTGCGCGATCGCCTTACGGCCCACGTCATGCGCGGTCGACCAGTCCAACCGGAAATGGCGGCCCTCGACGAGCATGTCCGTGCTGACGGCCACCCGACCATCCGGCGCGTTGATCACGGCGGCGTCATCACCGGGTCCGACACTGACTCCGAACGCGTCCGGTCGCCCGGTGATGAGACGGTCCAGAACGGCGAACTCCCCCAGTTGTTTCAGCGTGGGATCGGACCCGTCTGCCACCGCGTCTCCTCGTCGAAGTCCCGTCACGAGCCCTGCGCTACCTTGAGCACGTCAGTCTAGGACCAGCAGTCGCGACATCAAGGAGACGAGGTGCCCGGCGATACCGCGGATGAGCCTGAAGAGCCCGTGCGAGGCGCCCCCGTTGATTCCGACAGCGCCGGTCCCTCCCGCGCTCTGCTGATCGCCGCGCTCACGATCGCCGTCGCGGCGGTCGGCACGATCCTGGCGATCGCCGCGACCCGGAACCCAGCGCAGCCAGCGGTCGCCATCGCCGACGTTCCGGCACCAGCGGCTCAAGCCCCCGAATGCCGCGCGCTGCTCGCCACACTTCCCGATTCCTTCGGCGACCTCCAGCGCGCCGAAACCGCGCAGCCCACCCCGGCCGGCACCGCCGCATGGCGCGGCGACGGCGAACCGGTCATCCTGCGCTGCGGACTGGACCGGCCCGCGGAGTTCGTCGTCGGCAGACCCATCCAGATGGTGGATGACGTCGGGTGGTTCCGAATCGATGACAGCGATACCCGGCGCAGTACCTGGGTCAGCGTGGATCGGCCGGTGTATATCGCGTTGACCCTGCCGGCCGATTCGGGATCGACGCCGATCCAGACCATGTCCGAGGTGATCGCGCGCACGATGCCGGCCATACCGATACGGCCCGGACCGCCGGCCTGACAGATCTCAGCGCAGACCGGTGCCGCGCGCGAGTGCGGTTTCCACCATGGTTCCCAGCAGGGTTGGGTAGTCCACCCCACTGGCACCCCACATACGCGGGTACATCGAGATCGTGGTGAACCCCGGCATGGTGTTGATCTCGTTGACAATCGGACCCTGCTCGGTCAGGAAGAAATCGACCCGGGCCAGGCCCTGGCAGTCCAGTGCGGTAAAAGTGCGAATCGCCAAGTGTCGCAACTCGTCTGCGATCGTGCCATCCAGGGCGGCCGGTACGTCGAGTTCGGCGGCGTCATCGAGATATTTCGTGTCGAAGTCGTAGACGCCAACTCCGGGCACCTTGATCTCACCGATGGTGCTGGCTTTCACCGAGCCATCCGGGAACTCCAGCACTCCGCATTCCAATTCGCGGCCGTCAATCGCAGCCTCGATGATGACTTTCGGGTCGTGCCGACGGGCCTCAGCGATCGCCGACTGAAGCTCACCCGCCGAAGTTACCCGGCTGACTCCAATTGAAGAGCCGCCACGGGCCGGTTTGACGAATAGCGGAAAGCCTAGGCGCTCAACATCTTCCGCAATCGGGCTGTCCTGCCGGGAACGCAGAACGACGTAGTCACCGATCGGAAGGCCGGCGGCCGAGCACAGCTTCTTGGAGAACTCCTTATCCATCCCAGCGGCACTGGCGAACACCCCGGCGCCGACGTAGGGCACATTGGCAAGCTCCAACAATCCCTGGATGGTGCCATCTTCCCCGTAGGGTCCGTGCAGGATCGGAAACACAACATCCACCGAAGCCAGAATCTCGGCGGCCAGAGCCAGCGGAATTTCCGCTTGGCCGGTGACCGCGGGCAGTCGCCGGTCGGTGATGGCCAGATCCTCGGGGCGCGCGTCGGTGCGCAGCCACATTCCGTCGGAGGTGATGCCGACCGGAATCACCTCAAAACGCTGCGGGTCGAGGTGGCGCAGGATGCTGCCGGCCGACACACACGATATGGCGTGCTCGGAACTGCGACCGCCGTAGACGACGGCGACGCGGATCCGGGAGCCGGTAGGACGGGCAGTCACAAGCTAGAGAGGCTACAGGGCTGGAGGCGGCGAACCCTCAGTCCGCGTCCAGTGCCTGCCGGACGTCGGCCAGCAGGTCGTCGGTGTCCTCGATTCCCGCCGAGATCCGGGCGAATCCGCCGGGCACCTCATCGCCCCACCGTTCCCTGCGATCCACGCAGGTGTGGATACCGCCGAAACTGGTCGCCGCCACCAGCAGGTCACTATGTCGGACCAGTGCCTGCACGGCCCCGGCATCAGCGAGTTCGATCGACACCAAGCCGCCGAATCGACGCATCTGGGTCGTGGCGATCGGATAGGACGGGTCAGCAGGCAAACCCGGATAGCGCACCGCACGTACCCGCGGATGGTCTGCGAGTTCTACGGCCAATGCCAGTGCGTTCTGGCACTGCCGTTCAAAGCGCAACCCGAAGCTGCCGATACTGCGCATCAGCAGCCAGGCCTCAAATGCGCCGAGGATCGGCCCTGCCAGCAGCCGCTCCCGTTCGATCGCCGCCATCAGGTCGGGCTCACCACCGGCGACGTACCCGGCGAGCAGATCACTGTGTCCGGCAAGTGCTTTGGTAGCGCTGCCGACCACGAGATCGGCGCCGAGCGATAGCGGCTGCTGACCAAGCGGGGTCGCGGTGGTGTTATCCACCACCAGGCGACTCCCGCGACTACGGCAGATCCCGGCGAGCCGGCGCAGGTCCACCACATCCAGCGCCGGATTCGTCGGCGTCTCGGCCAGCACCACGTCAGCGGTCGCGGCAGCCTCGCACAACTGTGCGGCCGTCGCCTCGCGCACCGTAACGCCTAGGGGGGCAAGACTTTCCAGCGCAAAACGACGCACCTGGTAGTAGCCGTCGGCGGGAACGACAAGGACTGAGCCCGGTCTGGTCAGGACGCGCAGGGTCGCGGTGACCGCAGCCATGCCGGACCCAAAGACCAGCGCCGAGCGTGCCGCTTCCAGGCTCGCCAGTGCCGACTCCAGTTGGCTCCAGGTGGGATTCGAGTAACGGCCGTACACGTGCGGTTCGGAGCCTTCATCATCGGAAAGGTGATAGGCCGATGCCGGCACCGGGATCGGACTCAGCGGCTTACCCGGAATCGCTGGGCTGTCAACCGCTGTGACGGTGCGAGTGGAATCGCCGTAGTCCTGGGTTCGGTCACCGTGTGTCATCGTTTCACTCCGCTTTGGTACTGCGGCCCAATAGCAATGCCACTGCCTCGTCGACGGACAACCCTTTGTGGCACACCTGGTTCACCGCATCGGTCAGCGGCATCTCGACATCGTGCCTGGATGCGAGTTCCAGAATTGATGTACACGACGTGACTCCCTCCGCAACCTGACTGTGCGTGGCGCGCTTCGCCGCAGTCAGGGTGTCTCCGCGGCCGAGCCGGTAACCGAAGGCGCGATTGCGTGACTGGCCCGAGGTGCAGGTGGCCACCAGATCACCCACCCCGGCTAGTCCGGCGAGTGTTGTGACGTTGGCGCCCAACGCGATTCCCACCCGCATGATCTCTGCCAACCCACGGGTGATGATGGCCGCGGCGGTGTTCTCGCCAAGGCCCACCCCGGCAGCCATCCCACACGCCAGCGCGATGACGTTCTTACATGCCCCACCAATCTCGGTACCCACCACGTCGGAGTTGGTATAGGGGCGCAGATACCCGGTATCCAGCGCACGCTGCAACGCAACTGCCCGACCGGAGTCCGAGCACGCCACCACCGTCGCAGTGGGTTGTTCCTCGGCGACTTCGCCGGCCAGATTCGGTCCGGAGACCACCGCGACCTGACCCGTTTCCACACCTGTCACCGCGACGATCACCTCGCTCATCCGAAGACATGTGCCGAGTTCGATCCCCTTGGCCAGGCTGACCACTGTCGCTCCGGTCGCAATATCGGCCCGCCACGCCTCAAGGTTTCCCCGCATCGTCTGCGACGGCACACCCAGCAGCACAGTGCTCATGCCGTCGAGTGCCTGGGCCGGATCAGCGGTGGCCCGGATCGAGGATGGCAGCAGGACACCAGGCAGGTAACCGCCGTTGATATGGGAGGTGTTGATCTCATCGGCCACCTCCGGCCGGCGGGTCCACAGCCTGACCTCGCTTCCGGCGTCGGCCAGCACCTTGGCCACGGCGGTGCCCCATGCGCCGGCGCCCATTACCGCCGCCGTCCCCAGCGAGCCACTCATCTCACACTCCACCTCTGCGCACCATCGGTGGCCTTGTGTCGACAACGGCGTTCCTCGACAGGGGCGCCCGTCAACCTAATCACGGTGACGCTGGCAGGATGGCGACCATGAGCGGTGAGCCTGATGTCGGCCTGATCATCGCCGTCAAACGCCTCTCTGCGGCCAAGACCCGACTGGCACCTCTCTTCTCGGCGGGCGCACGCGAACGCGTCGTGCTCGCGATGCTCATCGACACCATCACCGCCGCCAAGGACGTTGCGGGAGTCGGGTCGGTCACCGTCGTGACACCGGACCTCACGGCGGCCGCCGCAGCCCGTGAGCTGGGCGCGATTGTGCTTGCGGACCCCACCCCAGCGCGCCACCCCGACCCGCTGAACAATGCCGTGCTGGCGGCAGCCGAATCATTATCGAAGACCATGACCAATATCGTGGTGCTGCAGGGGGATTTACCAGCCCTGAAAGCCTGGGAACTCAGTGAGGCGCTCGCTTCGGCCCGCGTGAACGCGCGAAGTTTTGTCGCCGACCGACAGGGCACCGGGACCGCTGCGCTGTTCACCTTCGGCGGGGTGCCCCAGCCTCATTTCGGTCCAGATTCGGCGTCGCGACATCGGGATTCCGGAGCCGTTGAGCTCATCGGCGCCTGGCCGGGTCTGCGATGCGATATCGACACACCCGAGGATCTTGCCGAGGCGCGGGTACTGGGCATCGGAGCGGCAACGGCGGAGGCCATCGCCTGACCTGGCCGAGAGCTTGGTGAATATGAGGTTGGTGAACATTTAGTGGCAGTTGTCCTCAGGTGTCGGAGATAAGGGATGATGATCCGATGACCGAGGCCGAGACCCAGTCCCGAGCTCCCGAGGACGACCGAAAAGCCGAGCATGCGGCTCCCGAAGCTCCGCCGGCTACCACCGCGGAGGCCATCGACAACCCACTGCCCGAGGATCGCTATCTCAATCGCGAGCTGAGCTGGGTGGACTTCAATGCCCGGGTGCTGGCCCTGGCCGCCGACACCTCGCTTCCGCTGCTGGAGCGAGCCAAATTCCTGGCGATCTTCGCCTCCAACCTGGATGAGTTCTACATGGTTCGGGTCGCCGGCCTCAAGCGACGCGATGAGATGGGCCTGACGGTCCGCTCCGCTGACGGACTCACCCCGCGCGAACAATTGCGCCGTCTCGAAGACCGCACCCGGCAACTGGCCACCCGGCACGCACTGGTGTTCCTGGACTCGGTTCGGCCCGCCCTTGCCGAGCAGGGCATTGAGTTCATCGGTTGGGCTGATCTGTCCGATGCCGAACGCGCTGATCTGTCGAAATACTTCCAGGAGCAGGTGTTCCCGGTCCTGACCCCGCTCGCCGTCGACCCAGCCCACCCGTTCCCGTTTGTGAGCGGGCTGAGCCTGAACCTGGCCGTCACCGTTAAATCCCCGGAGGACGGCGGCCAGCACTTCGCCAGGGTGAAGGTGCCGGACAACGTCGACCGATTCGTCCGGCTCAACAGCACCGACGGCCAGACCGAGACCATCCGCTTCCTGCCGATGGAAGAACTCATCGCCGCGTTCCTGCCGGCACTATTTCCGGGCATGGAAATCGTCGATCGCCACGCGTTCCGGATCACCCGTAACGCCGACATGGACGTCGAGGACCGCGACGAAGATCTGCTGCAGGCGCTGGAACGCGAACTGGCCCGGCGACGGTTTGGTCCGCCGGTGCGCCTGGAGATCTCCGGTGAGATGTCCGAGCACATGATGGGTCTGCTGCTACGCGAACTCGACGTTGACCCCGGGGACGTGGTGCAGTTACCCGGGCTACTGGATCTCTCGGCGCTGTGGCAGGTCTACGCAGTCGATCGCCCAGCGCTCAAGGATCCGCCTTTCGTGCCGGCCACCAACCCCGCCTTCGCCGAACGCGAGACACCGAAGAGCATCTTCGCCACCCTGCGCGACGGGGACGTGCTGGTGCATCATCCCTACGAGTCGTTCTCCACCAGTGTGCAGCGATTCATCGAACAGGCAGCCGCCGATCCGCAGGTGCTGGCGATCAAGCAGACCCTGTACCGAACCTCAGGCGATTCGCCGATCGTCAACGCTCTGATCGAGGCCGCCGCAGCCGGCAAGCAGGTGGTTGCACTGGTCGAACTGAAGGCGCGTTTCGACGAGCAGGCCAATATCAAGTGGGCGCGCGCACTGGAAGACGCCGGCGTGCACGTGGTTTACGGGCTCGTCGGACTCAAGACCCACTGCAAGACCTGCCTGGTCGTGCGGCGCGAGGGGTCGACCATCCGGCGCTACTGCCATATCGGGACCGGCAACTACAACCCGAAAACCGCTCGGCTCTACGAAGATGTCGGTCTGCTGACGGCGTCGCCCGATATCGGTGCGGATCTCACCGACCTGTTCAACTCGCTCACCGGCTATTCGCGCAAGGTGGGCTACCGCAACCTGCTGGTAGCCCCGGAGGGCATCCGGAAGGGAATCCTGGAGTGCATTGAGCGGGAGACCGCCGCGCACCGTGAGGGTAAAACTGGACGAATCCGGATCAAGGCCAACGCAATCGTCGACGAGGGGATCATCGACGGCCTCTACCGCGCATCCCAGGCCGGGGTCCGTGTCGAGATTGTCGTGCGCGGAATCTGCGCATTACGTCCGGGCGTCGAGGGCTTCTCGGAGAACATCACGGTTCGCTCGATTCTCGGCCAGTTCCTGGAACATTCCCGCGTCATGCACTTTGAGGCGATCGATGAGTTCTGGATCGGTAGCGCCGACATGATGCATCGCAATCTCGACCGCCGAGTCGAGGTGATGGCACAGGTCAAGGACCGCAGGCTGACCGGGTACCTCGACGAGGTGTTCGAGTCCGCCATGCATCCGTCGACCCGCTGCTGGGAACTCGGCGCCGACGGCAAATGGACCGCGGCACCGAAGGACGGTCGCCAGGTTCGGGACCATCAGGTATGGCTGATGGAAAAGCATCGGCAGTCGTGAAAGCGATCGGCCCTGAATTCAACTGCGGTTCGAGATAACCGATAACGCCCGTGACGACACCTAAGAATCAGAAAACCGACGAACCGGTATTGGCGGCGGGGGCGGTGCTGTGGCAGCCGGATCCGGACTCCGGTGACCCGCGGGTCGCCGTCGTCCACCGCCCCCGGTATGACGACTGGTCACTGCCAAAGGGCAAACTCGATCCCGGCGAGACCGAACCGGTTGCCGCGGTGCGCGAGATCTTCGAGGAAACCGGTCAGCGCGCACATCTGGGTCGGCGCCTGGGCACGGTGGGCTATCCAATCCCCGACGGCATCAAGATCGTCCACTACTGGGTGGCCCGCAGCGGCGGCGGCGACTTCGTTTCGGGCGACGAAGTCGATCAACTGGTGTGGTTACCGATCCGAGAGGCGTCCAAGCGGCTTACCTACCGGGCCGACCGCAAGATGGTCACACGCTTCGCCAAGATGCCCGCTGACACCCAGAGTGTTCTGATCGTCCGCCACGGATCCGCAGGCCGGAAGGCCCGATACACCGGCGACGACCGCAATCGGCCACTGGATGCCAAGGGCCGCGCCCAGGCGGAATCGCTGGTACCGCAACTTCTGGCATTCGGGGCTTCCAGCGTGTACGCCGCCGACCGGGTCCGCTGCGCCCAGACCGTGGAACCGTTGGCACGGGAAATGGATGTGACGATCTCGTTGGAACCCGCCCTGACCGAGGAGGCCTACGCCGCCGATCCCAAGGCTGCGCGCCGCCGAGTTCTGGAGATCGCCGCACTTGGGGGAACGCCGGTGATCTGCACGCAGGGCAGGGTGATCCCCTATCTGATCGACTGGTGGTGTGCGCGCGAAGACGTCCGACCGGACCGGTCGCGCAACCGCAAAGGCAGCACCTGGATCCTGTCGTTGGCAGCCGGCCGGCTTATTGCGGCCGACCATCTCGCCAGCCCACTGGCCACCCGATCCCGTCCCTGAACAGCAAAACGCCGCGGACCCAACCGGGCCCGCGGCGTTTTGTTGTTAGAGCTTAGCGACGACCCCTGGCCGGAGCCTTCTTTGCGGCCTTGCGGGCCGGAGCCCTCTTGACGGCCTTCTTTGCGGCCTTGCGGGCCGGAGCCTTCTTGACAGCCTTCTTGACGACGCGCTTGGCAGCGGCCTTCTTGACGACCCGCTTCGCGGCAGCCTTCCTGACGACGCGCTTGACAGCGGCCTTCCTGACGACCCGCTTGACAGCCTTCCTGGCGGGGGCCTTGCGAACGGCCTTCTTGACGACGCGCTTGGCAGCGGCCTTCTTGACGACCCGCTTCGCGGCAGCCTTCTTGACGACGCGCTTGGCAGCGGCCTTCTTGACGACTCGCTTCGCAGCGGCCTTCTTGGCGGGGGACTTCTTCACAGCTTTCTTTACAGCCACAGCAGACTTCCTAACTGCGCCATCAGCGGCGCCTCGTTTTACAGCGGGACCTTCAGCGGAGAGTTTTTGAGCACCAGAGACAATTGCTTTGAACTGCGCACCCGGACGGAACGCGGGTACAGACGTCGGCTTAACCTTCACCGTTTCACCGGTGCGTGGGTTACGAGCGACACGTGCGGCGCGGTGACGCCGTTCGAACACACCGAAGCCGGTGATTGTCACGCTGTCACCCTTATGCACAGCGCGCACGATGGCGTCGACCAATTCCTCAACGGCTCTGGTCGCCGTCTGGCGATCAGACTGAAGCTCTGCCGTGAGAACCTCGATCAACTCTGCTTTGTTCATTCACATCCTCCGAAACAGTGGTCCGCTCTGGACCGACTGGAGAACACGGTAAACCCTCAAAACGCAGATATCCATGAGCCACGCGCATTTACAGCAAAAAGATCAAAGAAATTTTTTGGCATTTTTCGCGCCTGTGAGCGGATGTTCCGGTTGTGCGACAGCCGTTGCGAAGCACAGCTTCGCCGAATAGCTGGACTGAAATCAGACCGATGCGATACTCGGTTTCCAGCTCGGCCGCGCGGCTTCGAACGCTTCAATTTCAGGAAGTTTCCGCAGCGTAAGCCCGATATCGTCGAGTCCTGCAAGCAATCGCCAGGCGGTGTAGTCGTCAATCGCGAATCCCACCACAACCGTTCCGGCAGGG
>Ga0194040_1000586_pt1 | contig 11073 bp, 5 predicted proteins | sample JunL2210m_MetaG_FD_148973 | JGI IMG/M metagenome (GOLD analysis project Ga0194040, IMG submission 148973) | Anoxic zone freshwater microbial communities from boreal shield lake in IISD Experimental Lakes Area, Ontario, Canada - Jun2016-L227-10m | ecosystem: Environmental > Aquatic > Freshwater >... | reverse complement strand
TCCGTGCTCCTCAATGACCTCATCAATCTCGCCCATGAGGCGTATAGTCTCGCATAGTGCCACGACAATCTTCTGGTAATGGGAGATGTCGTCATTGGACAGAGTTCGCCCCTTGCGGTCCTTGAGCCACTTCTCGCACACCTGATAGCCGCCGACGTGGAAGTTCCACACCTCCTCGGAGACGCCTTCAAAGCGTTGGCTAGAATTTATCCAGACGGCGTTCTCTTTCCATGTTGGCTTCTTGGGGATAGAGCTGTCACCTTTGCCGATAAAACGGGTGATGAAGTCGTTGACCTTGGATGATTCCAGCAGGTGCATAGCAATCAGTTCTCCGCCAAGTTTAACAAGGGAACGGAATAGTTCAAGGCTGGAGGTCAGCGGGACACGGGGAAAGTCAATCTTTAGGAACTCCGCATAACGTGTACGGTAGGTTGCACTGTGGAAGATGGTGTAAATATACTTAAAGATGTCTTCCGGGTTCGTACTAAACTCCAGATTCTTATTTATCTCAGTGATAAATAACTCATTAATATTGTATTTGCGAACAGCCGCTCCCGTCGTATTGAAAAGTTCATCCTTCTCCTTCACTGAGTATAAATAGAGTGGAAAACTATATGACCCGTTGATATCTAATGCTATAGCCGTAGGTGGACAATCTGTTACTAATGCGTGTTGCCAATCAATCTTTACAATTCGTGGCAGACTGAGAACCAAATTATCTTTGCCAGCCACATGCATCTTCAACTCACGGCGAGGACGGTCCATAGCAACCTCGCTGAAATATGCCCAACGGAAATCAAATGGACGATATGCACATAGAATATGCTTTTCTTGCCAAAATTTATCTTCTCGTAGCTGCCTTCGTGCTATATTGAGTTTCCAGCCGCCGCCATCTTTCAGGCCATACTGCTTTGCAAACGCAATATCATTGAGCCTTGTATGGCGCATTTCTGTAATCCGTTGACGCAACAATCCTTCATCATAATCAATCGCAAATTCATCACGATGTGTTTGAAATCCCAAGACATATACAGGCATAACGTCTGTAATCTTCCATCCCTTTTCATATTCTTTACCTATAGCCTCATCCTGCGATATGAATAAATAGAATGATGGCTTAGGAACAATTTCATGCCATGGGGTTGAATTGCATGACGAATTTTGAAGTTTGAAATATTTTTCATCACGCAAACCATATATACTGGAATGTTTAACATTACAATCCGATGGACATAAGGCGGTATGTCCATGCGTGGCTGTTTGAATATTATCATAATTGTTTCTAATTGTAGTTCGCTTGAGTAATAAGCCAATAGATACACCTTGCTGAATATCAAAGACATTCTCGTCTTTGATACCCTCGGGGATGATTTCTTTTTTCTTGGAGTTGCCATGCAAATCAAGTAAAAATAGCGAATTAAAAGTCTTCATCAGACTTTGTCTCATGCCACGAAAAGTCGGATTATCCAAATAACCATGATTAGTAATAAAAGCTAATACACCGTGCCCAGTACGAGCGATACTCGATTGCCCTAAGCGCATGAATTTGACGTAATCATCATTAAGCCATTTAGGATTTCTCTCTCCTAAAGGAAGTCCATCCACCATAAAATAATTACCTGCAATCCCCCCATCACCATGCAATAAATTGGTAATCCATTCTCCGTTATTGCTTGAATGGCCTGAGTACGGCGGATTTCCTATTATTACTGTAAACTTTACATTTCGCTTTATCTCATTAACGTCTTCCGCCTCATGGGCCAGTGCGGGAACAATCCCCACAAGACTATGTTGATCACCGCTTGGCGGTTCAAGAGTATTTGTCAGGTATACTCTTACCCGTTCTTCACTCATAAACTGATAACCGGTCTCGAACAGCTTCAGACCAATCTTCATGTGGGCAATGGCGTAGGGTGCCATCATCAGCTCGTAGCCGTACAAACGAGGTAAAAGATGATTGGGAACATACTCATTCCACAGATTGATTATGTCATTTTCACGCTTCCCCTGCTTCTGCCACTTGGCCTTCATGGTTTTATAGATAACATCAATAGCTTCCACAAGGAACGTGCCTGTACCGGTGGCAATATCAAGAATCATAACGAAGGGAGAGTCCGGCGAGACTCCGACAGGAACCTTAATATCAGGGTGCTTTTTTGCCATTTCACCCCATGTCACCGTCGAGGCAAGACCATCTTCCAGACCGAACTCGGTTTGTAACAACTCATGCACACTTCGGATAATGTAGGAAACCACTGGCTGAGGGGTATAGAAGACGCCTCGCTGGATTTTGAGCTTCTTGTTGTACGCTGCTAAGAAGTGCTCGTAGAAATGGATTACCGGGTCTTCTCCTCGGCTACGGTTGCCAAAGTCACGTAGTATTGCTGGTAGGTCGGTCTCGTTTCCTCGCAGTAGTTCCACGACGTCCTGAACACCGAGCTCGTCAAAGTCTATTCCCCCCTTGCGTCCGCCTACCTTGAGAAAGGTTTGAAGCATATCCCGCAGGAATGGGTTGGTAATGGGCACCATATCGGCGACATTATCAGCTACTATGAATGTTCCGTGTCGTCCCTCACCCTCCTTTGTACGTGAGATAGCAGCGGTAAGAAGACCATAAGTAATGGTCTGGGCGTACGTATCGGCAAAGCTATCTATGGTCAGGTCATGGATAAGGGCGGTCTGGAACGCTTTGAAGAGTGTACGGAGCTGTCCACGTTCTGACTCTGCGGCCAACATTCGCAGTGCTTTATCTCGGATGCCACGTGCAAGGGCAGCCAAGACATCGGCCAACATATCAGCAGTCCGGATGACATGACCGATGCGATGACGGAACGGTGCTCTCCATTTTTGCCGCCAAGCATCGTGATCGGATAGATCATCGGGCCAGCAAAGGTACTCACGTAGCTTCTTATCTACATCGGCAAGTTTAAGAGGGGTATCTTGGCCGTCCCAGCCCAACACGTGCAGAGTGGGAAGGTCGCCTTGTGATTGATAAAAATGAGCAAAGGCAATTTCACGCTGGGAGCTTTCTTCTTCACCAAAGGTAGTAATAAAGAGGAGGTCTTCAGCTTGCCAAGCAGCTTGATTTGCCCTGTTTGCAGATGCCCGCTTTTTTATTACTAGGTGGCTGAGGATACGCCGGAGAACAACGACTGGGATTTTCTTCTTCTCAAACTCTACAAAGAATATTCCCCACGGTTGGCCATGTTGAAGGGGGCGGAGCTGATGGATTGTGCGAACATGTGCGGCTTCCTCTTCCTTCAGCCCCAATTCTTCAGGCTCATATGCGAAAGTTAGCTCATCGAAACCATACTCCCTGAGCGGCCAATTAAGTTCTTCCTCCAAATATAAAACAAGGTCGTCAAAATTCTTGATGGAACGTAGATATTCAGCAGCATGGGCCATTTTAGCAGCTCCTTAGAGTGTCAATTTAACTCCATCCAACATTTCAGTACGGGTGATATCCCGATAGGTGCTTGAAGTGGTTTCAAGTAATCTATCACAATCTGTTTTTCTACCTTTTTCCTGATGTCCGTCAGTGTTGTCCTTTCAGTACTGCAATGACGAGTAGTATCGGGGCTTGACCTTATTATGGTTGAAATATGACCGGCATCTGTCAAGGCTCGGTTTCCTGCCAAGTCATAGTATGTCCAGACGGTCAATCCTGCACTTTCAGACCAGCGGGGCTCCCCTGTTTCCGTTTCGATCAAGCTCATATCTGGGCGAGGAATACGGTAGCAGAAGAATACACCTCTGCTGTCTTTCTGAGGGGATGCCTTACCGGTAAAAACTTTGAGTGGGAGCTTCGGTAACTTTGCCGCTATATCCGGATAATCTTGAACGAGTTTATTATATTCAAGGCGGAGGTATTCAGTGTCTGACATTGTACCGTCACATTGCTCATTCAGTTCCTTGATGGGGTCGAACTCATCGTCAGGAGTAAGGAGCTTGCAACCCTCAATGCCCAAGGTGCGGGAGATGACAAGAGTCTTATTTGCGACACGCTGGAATAATCTGAGGAGTTCTTCTAGTTCATCAGGTGGGAGAAAATTCCAGAAAGAAACCTTGCCACGCAATTTTTTCTGTTCAGGGTGGTCAGCTAAAATATTATCTTCAACCAATGGATTCATTCGCCGGTCTACACGGCCAATTCGCTGCATAAGCCGCACAGGATTCCAATGGAGGTCGTAGTTGATAAGTCTGGTGGCGTCCTGAAGGTTCAAGCCTTCGGAAAGGATATCGGTAGCAATGAGGACACGGATTTCCTCTTTGCCCTGTGCCAATATTTCAGAGGAACTCAATCCATTATAGTAAGGAGCAAACCGATGAATTACATCACTGCGCTGCTTCTGATTACTCCCACCGTCTATCCTGCAAATCCCACTGATTCCGGCTCTCAGCAGCTGCTGCTCAATATAACGGGCAGTGTCTGCAAATTCGGTAAAAACGATGACTTTTTCTTTTTTAAGAACCGAGTCATTTTTCAGTAACCTGATGAGCGCCTTGATCTTATCATCACGCTCCGGTTTGGCATCGGCCAGAAGCTCCAAAAATTCAGCTAACTGGTCCAAATCGTCAAATGTATCGTCTATAATGGCGTCAATATTAAATAGCTCTGGGTCGAGTTTATCAACAGAATTCAGGATATCTTCAGTAAGATATTCTTCAACTTCATCTTCATCTGCCTCGTCAGGCCACAGTTCATGCTGGTGAGCATGGACATATCCAATAAGTTCTGCATTCTTGATTTTCCATCTCTCCAACCGGCGCTTGTCATGGTCAGTCTCAGTATGTACAGTAACCCACGCCAACAGTTTTAACATGAGACGCCAACATGAGCTTTCAAACGCCTTTGCTGAGCTCTCAAACCGTTTGAGGAAAAGAGTCCTGATTAAAATTACAACCTGTTTCTGCCGTCCCTCATCCCACTTCTTGAATTCTAGACTTTCTTTGTCTCCTTTCCAATAGCCAAGGGGGAAATATATGCCAAGCACGAACAGTGGTTTTACTTTGCTAAAGGCTTTCTCAACACTTCCCAGTAGTTTACCGTATGTTGCTTTAAGATTGTAGGGGATGACTTTAGGGGCTTCTCGCTCTGGGAAAATCACCTGATTTGCGTTTTGTTGACGCTGACTTTCCTTTACATAGGTTCGGCTACGCTGGACAACAAGGGAATCGAAAACAATATCAGTTTTGAGAGCTTTCTCTGCTTCAAAAATTTCACATCCAAATTCCAGCTCAAGCTGGGCATTCTTACCCAATAGCTTTTTTTCTAACTTGACAAAATGAGAACGTAAATTGTGTATCCCCAATGTCCGAGCAAAGTACTGTTCATTTATATTGGTGAAAAGCTCTATCATGTGCCTGAAGTCGTGAACCGTATTGTTGATTGGTGTAGCCGTCAGGAAGTAAAGTTGTTTTGGCCGGTCTCCTGCGTGTAGGTATTCTTGGAAGCGTCTGTACCGTGACGGCTCCTTTATCCCCTCGCCTTTGATACCGGGGTTACGGAAGTGATGACCTTCATCAATGATGACAATATCAGCATCTCGCAGGGTCAGTTCCAGCTTTTTCAGGAACTCGCCTTTCCGCTGCAAATCAGTATGACTATATTCTATGAAACTTACAAAGCCACTATTGAGGTGAGAGAGGTAACGCCGAATTTCAACTTTCCAAACATCTTCAAGGGCTGCTTTCGGGGCAAAAAGCACAACCCGTAGCCCTTCCCTTACAACCATCCTTTCAAGCAGCATTAAGCCGACATACGTCTTCCCTAAGCCAACGCCATCGCAAAGGAATGCACCCTGATAATTTTTGGCAATCTCAATAAGTTTCTTGTAGGCATCCGATTGATACTTGTCTAAGCGAGGGAACATGCTTGACTGTTTTTTATCCCACTCGTCCGGCGTTAGTTCATGGCCACGCAGAAACTCGTCCAGTGCCTTGAACCATATTTCAAAGGGAGTATATGGGTTGGTATGCCGTTCCAACGTCCTGAGCACATCAGGCGTAATGTCCTCGGCATCATTCCAGTGCTTTTCATACCATTCTTGAAGCAGTGTTACTTCAGGGCCACGTATCTGGACGTTAAGTTCAACATTATCGCTGAGCCCAGGGAATGTAAAATTCGATGACCCCACAAGTCCAAAAGAACCGACAACCGCCGCCCTGCCATGAGTAAGGTATGCCTTCGCATGAAACTTATCCTTACGATAAACACGGCATTGGATTTTACCAGATTTAATACCCTCTACAATGGCAGGGACACCTTCGAGAAAGTCATTTTGAACCTTTTCAGATTCAATGCTTTGGTCAAGCCGCTCCGAGACCTTACGAAGACCGTCAGCAAAGGCCCGTTTAGTCTTCATGGAAACCTCATCACCCATAAGGATTCGGATGTGGTCAACCGCATTCCATTTCTCCTTCAGACAGAGTAAAGCTCCAATTTCAAAATAACCAGTGGCAATGTCGATGGCTTTGGAAAGGTCGCACCATTCGGAAAGATAATTCCGGACTTTCCAATCCAAGTCACTGTTATCGACTATAAAGAGTCCACTCCCTGTCTTAGCGATCGTTCGGTCCATTACATTTGTCCTTACTGACTATCTGTTAGTCCAAAACACAAAACCCCGCTCTCTTCTGGAGATACGGGGTTATCTTTCTTCAATCCATCGCAACATCCCTGATTTTAGGGTTATGAATCACTTCATCTTTTGCCGCATTGGTTCCCTGATACCCTTTATATTATCATATTTCAAGGCAATTATGACCTGCACTGACAATTTATGATTATATGGGATGCTCAAGATTCCTTTTCTATTTCTGCAATGTCCTACACGCCTGATCAACAACCAAGTTGACGTTCCCTTGTATTTTGGCGATCCGACGTGACCTCTCGCATTCCCAAGCATCCACTGGATCGGCCTTGTCCCATGCCTGGAAAAGTTTCTCGTTCTTATTAGAGATGATTCCATGCCCCGGATAGGCTCGATCCATATACATATACGTTCTGGCGAACTCCCCTCTGACTTCTGTCCGAGGCTCAATCTTGCGGTCTTCGATCTTGGTCTTGCAGTCTCCAAACCGATACTGGTTGCCGGTGATCATGGCCATTGAATAGTTGGAGCGCAGTCCGTTGACTTCCCCGATGGCTGGGTAGAGGTTATACATATCCGCTTGCATGAGGCGGTATTCAGGATTGACCTTCTCGGCACATTTTCTTCCCTTGAAAGACCTTCCTCTGCTATCCACACAACCCTGGTGGCCGTTTCGCCATTCTGGAAAAGACTGGCCGAATGCCTCTGCTGGGACGGCGTGTTCCCATTCAATCCTATGCGCCCGCTTGTTATCCTTCTCTGGCCTGTATCCACAGGAAGTGAGGTCAACTTCTTTTCTCTCATCATATTTACAGCCACAGTAGATGTCTATCCGATGCTCTGGCTCCTTGTAGATGACTCTTTCGAGGATCTTCTTTGATCTATTGAATGAATCGTTGTTTGTGTTGCCGGGTTGAATATTTTCAGCGCCTATGAAGACACTGGAGGTTAAGATTAAGATAGCCAGGATGAAGGATGTGAGAAGTGGTCTTTGTTTATGGTTATGTTTCATAAGAACCTTGAGTTGGTTGACCTATTTCTGGTTTATTTATACATCATATGCTGAGCCACGGGGCAGGAATGCAAGGATGTAGATATGCCTTGAGGACTCATCAGGCTTATAGATCAGCCTATAATCACCAATACGGTAACGCCATAGACCACGCAAGTCACGAGAGAGAGGCTTAACTGTGTCTCCATTGGAAGTTGAAGGAGACTCAACCAAATAAGATAGCGCACCGAGTATTCGCCCTCGCATGTTTTGATCCACCTTTCTCAGCGAGTTCTTAAAGTCAGACGTAAAAGCAATGTACCACTCTGGTTCATGCTTTCTAATGCTGTACATCACTGGCACATCATTTAACTCATCCACCAATATCTCATTATATTTCCCCTCAGCAGCAAGGCGCTCACGCTTAGCGGCACGGCGTTTACTCTCAAGATCTGCTAATCGTTGGCGTTCAGCAGCATCTACACGCTCACGTTCAGCGACTTTCTCCGGATACCAGATTCGTTCAAGGATGTTCTCTATGGATGATTCAAATCCAGCAACCTTCTCTATGGAGGCGTCATTGATTTCTGACAAGGCAACTCTAATGTGATCCTGCTCATCTTCGCTTAGCAAACCTTGCGGCAGTTGCTTGATCTCTTCCATTATGATTTTTGATATTGGCATGTTTGAACGAGGTCTGAACAGTTTTGTGAAGAAATCGAGCATAATGACCACCTCAGCTATTTGGCGTTACGCACTGGGAGGGCACGGTGGATGAAGTCGTAGGACTGGGGATTCCAATTACGCCCGCCACCGTAGAAACTGTAGTTGGCAGCATCAGAACCGCTGGTATCCGAGGCCCATACCCGTCCGGATATATTTATTTTATCTTTATGGGCGCCGCTTTCATACAGCCCCGCCAGTTCATCCTGCGTCGGCATCCGCCATCCAGTTACACCGCCCACATTATAGTTCTCACAGTAGGTCTTGGCATCCATCCAATTTATAATGCTGCCGTTGTCTTTCGCCGCCCACATCAGATTAGTTTTTGTATCCAGTACCGTGCCGTTGTCATAGGCGATAAAAGTATCCAGCATTCTCTGCCGATCAGTTTTTCCCACGCTCAAGGCAACCAGAAACATTTCAACATCCCCCACTTCCACCTGCTTGGCCTCCGGATAGTTGTCTAACATTGCCTTCCAAGCTGCATCCTTAAGTTCCCCAGCATATTGGGAGGAGGCAACCCGCTGATACTTAGCCAGGTCTGTCTTTATTTGTCTGTTCCTCTTCTCCAGCGCTTCATGTTTGAGGCGTGCAATCTCCTGCTGACGCTTCTGCTCTTCAGCCTCCCGCTGCTGATGCAAGGCCTCCAGACGTTTCCCCTGTTCCTCTTTCTGCTCGGCCAAAGCAACGATCTGGTCTAAGCTGTCGTCTTTGTTAGCTGCTGATGTTCCAATCCTACCTTTCATATCTGCGATCTGTTTATCGAGGACAGCCAACTCCTTCTCCTTCTTCGCAATCTCTTCCTGTTCACGCTTCTTAGCGGCATTGGCCTCCTGTTCAGCCAGACGGAGTTGCACCAGTTCCTTTTGTCTGGACGCCGAAGTGCCTGTCAGATTGCCGAGACGGTCCTGTTGCCTGGTGATAAAGACGAAATCCCCCAAGCCGTAGAGCGCTCCATATCCGGGCGTCTGAGTGTGGTTGCGGGCGCTGGCGTCGGAATGCACCTTCTCCCTGATACTCGCTTGAAGTTCATTGGCAGTAATGAAATCAGGTGCGGATTCCAGGATCTCAATCAGCCTGCCCGTGAATACAGAATACCCTTTGGGTCCACCGTCAAGGGCTTCTTCACCCTTGCCACCTGCTGTCAGCACTTGGCGTGCCGATTCCTTGGTAATCTCCTTCAGGTAACTCAGATCTCGGCGGGTCTTGCCATCTACAGATCGGGTCGTCAACAGACCGCTATAACAGGCATCCATGACATAGAAGACATGCTTGGCGGGGATCTTCTTGGAGACGGTATCACGGATTTCAGCCATCGTGAGGTTCTTGCGGATCTTGTCGGTTGCGCCGTCATAGGGGATTAGGTAGCCGATCTCACCGTAGTCGCTCTTTTCCTGGTTGCCATGTCCGGCCCAGAAGAGAAGCAGAGCGTCGTTTCTACCCATCTGGGCGGGGAGTTCCTCGGTCAGCACCTCCATAATACGGTCTTTGGTGGCTTGCTCGTTGTGTAGAGTGATGATTCGGTCGAACTGGTAGCTCTTGCGCAGGATCTCCTCAACACCTTTGGCATCCTTGACGGCATTCTTCAACTGACGGTCGGCGGGGAGATTCTGGTAGCGGTCGATGCCAATGATAACTGCATAGGTCTTGTTGTAGAGCTTGACTTCCGCCTGCTTGCCACTGACCGAATCTTTGGCGATGACGCTCAGCCCACGGGTCTCGGCGGCAATAGCTATAGCAGACATAAGAATGCAAGCAAGGAGTGTAAGCAGTATGCGGATCTTTTTCATCGTATTATATCCTCTTAATGTTCAGATGACCTACCTGGCGTTACGCACCGGGAGGGCACGAGTATAGGGGCAATCGAAGAACATTCGTACCCATTGCCGATAACCATCGACGAAATAGAATATGGCGGCCTTTGAATCACTTGTATCAGAGGCCCATGCCCAAGCACAGGTAAGATGAATCAAACCCGGTAAATGTATTTCATAACCGCAGTCAGTTTTCTGAGTTTTAGCCTTGTCATACAAACCGGCCAACTCGTCTGTCGATGGCATTCTCCAATCCGTATAGCCTCCTCCACGGTAATCCACACAATATCTTTCAGCTTTAGCCCAAGTTATATCGCTCCCATTATCCTTTGCTGCCCACATTAGATTCGTACTTGTGTCCAGGACTGTACCGTTATCATATACAATGAAACGACCATCCCTGGCTATCTCTCCGGCCAGCCCAACACCAGGTAGCAGTAAAACAAGCAGTATGAGATAGAAGATAGTTCTTGCTGAATTTAACTTCATGGTTGACTCCCTGGGTTAGATGATATTCAAAGTGATTACCTTGGTTTCAGTTCGCAGGTACATATAAGTGATGTCCTGTGCGTCAATAAAAATGCACACACCGGGCGGGTAGCCCTAGATCCGAAAGGACCAGATGGACTATTTGGCGGAACGCACCGGGAGGGCACGCAAGTAAGTAAAATTGCTGTCAGACTGTTTATCCCAGCTCCGTACGCCATTGAGGAAATCGAAGCTGGCAGCTTTCAAACCATTGGTTTCAGACGCCCAAGGGCAACAGCTAGATAGTTTAATCAATTTCGTCAAATGGACATAATAAGATACCTGTGTCGATTCGTAACTTTTTGTTTTGTCGTACAAATCCGCAAGCTCATCCTGCGTAGGCATCCGCCAGTCAATATTCCCGCCTACGCCATAGTTCTCACAATAACTCTTTGCGACTTGCCAGTCTATGCTTGATCCGGTT
>Ga0194040_1000585_pt1 | contig 11079 bp, 10 predicted proteins | sample JunL2210m_MetaG_FD_148973 | JGI IMG/M metagenome (GOLD analysis project Ga0194040, IMG submission 148973) | Anoxic zone freshwater microbial communities from boreal shield lake in IISD Experimental Lakes Area, Ontario, Canada - Jun2016-L227-10m | ecosystem: Environmental > Aquatic > Freshwater >... | reverse complement strand
TACACTGCCAAAAGCAAATCCCTGATTGTACAGTTTTCAATTTACAAATATTCACAGGTGTTTCTTATAAACCCCGATTTTTCTTTATTTATAATTTATCCTGCGATTAATCAGGATTACGTGTTCTCTTTGGTTCATCACCATGGGGGGTGGAGAAGCAGGATGATAACCGGCTGGTGCAGGATATAAATTGCAAGAGAGTGCCTGCCGAGAAATGCGAGTGCCTTTCCTGGAAATTGTGGCAGTTTAAATAAATTTGGGAATTCCGGGAGTGAAAAACCTCTCATGCCGCCCGGATAAAGTAATTCCCCCAGATATATTCCAATAAGAACGAGGCCGAACCAGGGAAATATGGGTGTATAATCGACACTGTAAAAGGACACCGGATGAACTCCAAGTGGGAGAAGGAAAAATGGCCCCCTGACTGACTGGAGAAGGGCACCGACAACGATGAACAGTATACCCCCATATAACGATAGCACCTTCCGGTGTAAAAAAAAGGGGGCGATAATAATGGAAATTCCGATCAGGTGCAGGATTCCAAAAATAATATAGCCTTCCCCGAGGTACCACCAGGTTACGATGGTAATAAGGGCTGCAATAAGCAGGATCCCTATCCCTCGTTTCAGGTATTTCATAAAAAAATCCGGTCTGTTCAAGGTCACTTCTGCTCTTGCAGCACTGACCGTAAACGAAATCCCTACTAATAGCAGGAAAAGAGAAGCCGTTATCATGGCAAAAAGCTTCCAGAATCCGGTTGAAACGTCAACCGGGTAGATATTAAAAAAATAGATATCGAAGAGGACATGATAAAGGACCATCATGATGACCGCAAGGCCTCTCATGATGTCTATTTCCACGAACCGCCGTGCAAGATCTTTTTCTGCCATAGTAACCTGGGTAAGGGTCTTCATTAAATGGATTATCTGATCGTTATAAATTGAACAGATTTGATCGATTTCTTTTCTTCACTGTTGATGATGATTTTCGCAGACACAAAACTCTATTGATATTTCATTCGCTGCACAAAACAAATAATATAAATACGATTTTTTTGATAGTGAAAACAATTATTAAATTAGGGGATTAAAATGACGATTGAAGATCTATTATCCGGGAATGAACAATTTAGGACTGTACAGTTTGAGAAATTTATCGATGTGTATCACGAGCTTGCAAAAGGGCAGAAACCCCAGGTACTATGGATTGGGTGTTCGGATTCACGATTACAGACAGGGCATATTACTGATTCAATGCCGGGAACCCTGTTTATCCACAGAAATATCGGGAATATTGCGGCCTTCAATGACTGGAATCTTTCGACCGTGCTTGAGTACGGGATCAAGCATCTTAAAGTCAAGCATATCGTGATCTGCGGGCATTCCGACTGCGGGGCAATAAAAGCCCTCGATAAGGACCTTGATGATGCCTATATTCCTCACTGGCTCAACAATGCAATGGATGCAAAAAAGCGTGTGGATGCGAAGATCCCAAAGCCCGTTACGCCAGCAGAATTAAAGGAACGTTCACGGATGATCGAACAGGAGAATGTAAGGCTGCAGATCGAGCATTTAAAATCTTATCCCCTTGTCATCAATGCAATAGAAAAAGAGGGTGTCCTGATACACGGTCTTTATTATGATCTGGAGACCGGGTTGCTTACAAAAATTGTATAATCAGGCCTGACACTTTTCAATCTCTTTTTTTATTAAAGGTAGTGAAATCCGCCCGATGGGTGTAATCTTCCCATTCACAAGTATAATTGGGATAGGGGGGAAGCGTTCTGAAATAATTTTTTCGACATACGGGGGGACTTCATCGTCAATAAGGGTCAGTTTCAAGGATATGGTGTCCCCGTATTCTTTCCGGAGTGTTGTTTCGAGTACCTCAAATGCCCTGACCAGAGTTCCCATTGGATAACAGTCCGTCAGACCACAACTCCTTTCATCATCACATGGAAAAGGTGAACAGTAGGAGTCGCGGAGTCCAATCACCTCGATGGTGATACTATTTGCCATAATAAATCATTGAAGAGGGAGTATTTGATGGTTCATATATCCGCAGTCATATCGAAAAAAGTTCCAATGATATCGTATCAAGCGCGCATTTACAACAATCACCTGAACGATCACCTTAAAATGAAAATTATCGGACTATTTATAATTTTAACTTATATCTTCCTGTATTTCAAAAAATTCCTGGTAAGTGACACATATACTAGTTGTTGCCTATAGATACTCACCCGGTCATGAAAATACCTATATATACCCTTTAATGAGGAATATGCAGGTAAAACGAGGTAATAAAAAATATTTTCCGGGATACACCTTATTGTTGTTATATAAGATATGTATAAATATCAGTCGTGGTTAAATGTATAGTCGAAGTTTGCAATACAGGTCCTGGGAGGAACAGGACAATTTTTCATTTCGGCAGCGGAGTTTCATTTAATTATTATTGCACTAGTCAGGTACCGGTAATCCACACAAAGGAATCTATCAGATCCTTCATCCGTACCATTCAATTACACCCCTCAAAAAAATCCAAAACCCGGAAAAACCGGCTTTATACATTTTTTTACGTGATTTGTGTACAATTATCCCCTGGGAAAATTTAGAAACCGGGAAAAAAGAGGCGTCAAATTTTTCCCTTCAATGCAATACTATGCCCCGGCCATCTCTACATAAATCTTTCAAACCTGTCTTTTTTAGCTTTACAAACCGGGCAGACCAAAAGAGATAGCCGCAAACCCTGCAGCGCCAGACCGGGAATGACAGGGATCCTGTCTGGGTTGTATGAATCGTTTTCCTGCTGTTTCTTTCACACCTCGGGGGCCTTCGTTCAGGCACGGACGAAAGGGACTGTTTATTCGACAGGATAGCATCAGAAACATACAATGCGCAGTAGCAGGCACCATACTGGTCAAGATCCGGGTCCCGGTAATCGCAGGGACATATGATATCGAGATCTTCAGCTTTTATTCCCCTTGAGAGGCGGCAGGGACACGCTGGATAGCCATACCGGGCTTCGTTTCTAAGCAATCCACGGACAAGTTTTATTGTGAACTCCTTGTCCGGGCCAAGGTGGTAACCGCCATCTCTTGCTTCGCGGTCAAGGAGCTGGTACTTTTTCTCAACGTCCTCTTCACTGATATCCGCCAGGTTCATATCCTGAATGCACCCCTGATCTCTTCCTCCCTGAACCCTACTACCACTTTTTTGTCATCGATGATAAGGGTAGGAAACGATCCGGCCGGGTTATTTTTCTCAATAAGTGCAATCGCCGCATCAATTTCTTCAGGTGGGAGGAGATCGACATAAACAAAATCAAAGGCTATTCCGAGTTCTTTCAATAATTCCCTGGTCTTCCCACACCACCCGCACGTTGAGAGTGCAAACAGTACGACCTTTCCTGCATTTTTTCCATCAACATGTTCCATTTTCATAACATTCACCACGCCATAAGGTGTTCTTGCCAATTAGCATTGATAGAAGTAGTATATAAGGATTCATTGAGTGACTTGTAGTGCAGCTTTCGTGCTCATAGTTTTAAAATCGGATTTGTGACCATTTATACCCTCATTATCATGGGATGGGGGTCATTACGGTAACATGCAGTATTGTTCAGATTACTATTCCGGATAATCCCGTGTAAAATAAGTTCAGCCTGATTACAGGCACCCAAATAGATTGGGATTATCCGAAATAATTTACCATATGGCGATGGAATACTTGTAACAGAGGAAAATGCCGATGACCGATATAAAGACCGCTATAACGCTTGGCAATGCAAGCCTGAAGAAAAAGTTGAATACTATCCAGGGGCCGCTTGCGTATGAAGAGACTGCCTATCACCTGCCTGTTGCCTATGCCCTGACCGGTCGCCCGGTACATTCGTCACAGGAAGCACTCGAGGTATACCAGCTCACCAGTGAGAATCCTTTTGTTGCATGTGAGTCATTAATGGCCTTTTCTGAACAGGGTCCCGGTCGCGAACCTTCCCCCTATTCCGGGTTTATCGGGGATGCAGTGCTCAGGAAACTCGGGTATTCCCTTGTCGACGGGAGTATACTTGGTCTTGCCCTTGTCATCGGAACTCCAGGTAACGCCGATACGGCCTCGCGGATATGTCGTGAACTTCAGGAGAAATATATGCTCACCTTCCTTGCAGGAGACGTGGTGGCCTCTCTCTCGTCAGCATCTGTGAAACTTGGACTTGAATACAGGCTTATTCCTCTCGGTTCAACATCGGTCCATGGTGTGCATTTTGTAGATATCATTACCCGTGTTGCCCTGATGTTCGGCGGGGTAGTCCCCGGAGACCCGGGCAGGCTGCTTGCCTATGCAAACCAGCGTGCAAAGGCGGTTGCCATAGTATTTCCGGGTCTCGATAATGAAGGCATTGCATTGGTTGACGCTCTCCGCCTCCTTGGTATCCCTATCATTTCTCTTGGTGGATATGAGGGTGGCGAGTGGATCACTGCAGTCCCCCAGGACGCAGTCAGGGAAGGGATGGAAAGAAAAGGGATCAAGGTCACGGTCACGGCTATTCCGATCCCAATGTCCTGCTCCCCGGCATTTGAAGGCAAGAGCATAAGAAAAGAAGAGATGTATGTGGAATTCGGCGGGGGACGTTCTCCGGCCTTTGAGTTACTTCGTGTAAAACCAGCATCTGAAGTCACGGATGGCCTGATCCGTGTAGTCGGTCCGGAAATCGAATCTGTTAAGGAGGGTTCGGCTGTCCCGCTTGGTATTATCGTTGAGGTCGCCGGAAAATCAATGAAAAAGGACTTCGAACCTGTTTTAGAGCGGCGGATCCATAATTTTGTCAATTATGGTGAAGGTTCCTGGCATGTTGCACAACGTGATCTCATCTGGGTGCGGATATCAAAAGAAGCAGTTAAGAATGGAATAAAAATCGAGCATATCGGTAAGCTGATCGCGACCAAGTTCAGGATCGATTTCCCGGACCTCCTGGACGCCGTCCAGGTAACCATGGTGACAGATCTTAAGGCGGTTGAGGCAGGCAAAAAGGAAGCGGAGGCGATGTACGAGGAACGCGACAGGCGAATCCAGGGAATGAAAGATACCGATGTTGACTTATTCTATTCCTGCACGCTCTGCCAGACCTTTGCACCAAACCATGTCTGTATTATCACACCTGAAAGGCCCGCATTATGTGGTGCAATATCCTGGCTGGACGGAAAAATTGCCTATGAAATATCCCCTTCGGGAGCAAACCAGCCGGTAGAGAAAGGGGGTGTCATTGACCGGGATAAGGGCGAATTTGAAGGGGTGAACCGCTTTGTAAAGAAAGCCTCGCATGGCGAGGTTGAACGGTGTTCCCTTTACAGCATCATGGAATACCCTATGACCTGCTGCGGGTGCTTTGAGTGTATTGCGCTGATGCTCCCAGAAGTGAATGGTATCATGGTCGTGAACCGTGAATACAAGGGGGACACACCATCCGGGATGTCATTTTCCACGCTGGCCGGGACAATCGGGGGTGGAGCCCAGACACCGGGTTTTGCCGGAATCTCTAAAAATTACATCCTTTCTGACCGGTTTTTGCAGGATGAAGGGGGAATTGAACGACTTGTCTGGCTCCCCTCCCTGGTAAAAGAGGAACTGAAAGATCGGCTCGTTAAGAAACTGAATGAACTAGGTCATCCTGACCTGTTTGAAAAAATTGCCGATGATACGAAGGCGACGACCTTAGAGGAACTGATTGCATTTCTTGACGAAGTTCAGCACCCGTCGCTCACGATGAAACCGTTACTCTGAGGTGGTTGTTGATGGCAGAAAACAGCCCGGATCAGGGCGGAAAAATTGAATATATCGTCCTTGGTGCAACAAAGGCAGAAGGCGGAACAAGGTCGGTTTCATACCGTATAGGCGGTGAATCAGATCTTCCATTCATAGGGATGAAAACCGGGCAGGGCTCGATCCCTCTTGTGGCGTTTGAAATTTGTGATGACCCTGCATACTGGTCCACGATAGTGACTTCCTATGCTGGCGATCTCGTCACTGCTACCCAGGAATGGGCGGGGGCAGCTGAAAAACAATATGGGGCTGACCTTGTCCGGCTATACCTGACCAGTACAAAACGTCGCGGATTTGACGACTTCCCCTCAATTACCAAGGTAACTGAAGAAGTATTATCCAGTTCCGGACTTCCACTGATCATTGAAGGGAGCAATGAACCATCGATCGACTCAGAAGTATTCCAGAGGTGTGGTGAGGCCGGGCAGGGGGAACTCCTGCTCCTTGGTACAGCCGAGGCAGGGAGGTACCGTAGTGTTGCCGCTGCAGCGATGGCGTATAACCATTCCGTTGTAGCACAATCCCCAATTGACATCAATCTTGCAAAACAACTCAACATACTTCTCCGTGAAATCGGTGTTAAATCGGACCATATTATGATTGATCCGTATACAGGGTCGCTCGGATATGGGTTTGAGTATTCCTACTCCGTGATGGAACGGATCCGCTATGCCGCGTTAAAGGGGGATACAGATCTTGCCATGCCTATGATAACCTCTGCCAGCGACTCCCTCAGCGTTAAGGAAGTCAGGGAGGCAGATCCTGCTATCAGGGATGATGTTGCGGTAGCATGGGAATTTTATGCAGCGCTTTCCTCGGCTGTTGCGGGGTCTTCCATTGTGTGTGTGCGGCACCCGAAGACCGTTCCCCTGCTAAAAAAAGCGTTTCGTGAATTATGGGCAGGAAAAATGCCCGGGGAGGCCTGAAATCATGGCATTGAAAGCCCTTGATATCTATAAACTTCTGCCTAAAAAGAACTGCAAAGAGTGCGGGGACCCGACATGCCTGACATTTGCAATGAAACTTGCCAGCGGTAAGGGAGACGTGGAGAAATGCCCGTACCTCGATCTCAATGCAAAAAATATTCTCGGTGCATCAACACGTCCCCCCATCCAGCTGGTGAAAATCGGCGTTGGAGAACGGAGGTTTGCTGTAGGTGAGGAATTCGTGGTTTTCCGTCATGAAAAGACATTTTACCACCCGCCTGGCATCATGTTCCAGGTATCTGACCTCTGGCCGGCTGAAGCGATAGAATCCGTGACACGGAGAGTTGGATCAGAACATTTTGTGAGGGTAGGGACAGATCTAACCTTCTCCGGGGTTGCAATCACGAATGAAAGCGGAAACCCGGATATATTTGCGAAAGCGGTAGGTGTTGTTGAGGCAACAGGGACGCATATCCCCGAGGTATTAATGGCGTCCAACCCTGATGTGCAGGAAGAAGGCTTAAAAAAGTGCGGGAATTTCCGCCCTCTTATTTACTCCGCCACAAAAGAGACGTACAAACCGATGTGTGCCCTTGCAAAAAAATTCGGGTCTCCGCTTGTTGTGAGTGCAAAAGACCTTGAATCCCTGGGTGAGATGACGAAACTCTGTAACGCAGAGGGTATAACCGACCTCCTTCTTGACCTTTCGTTCCCGTCGCTCCGTGATTATATCCCTGCAGCAACCGAAATCCGGCAGAAATCGATCTCCCGTTCAGCACCTGAACTGGGTTATCCTGTCTTCCTTGATACTACACGGTACGAAATGCAGGATACGGCGCTCATTCTTGGAATTGACAAATATGCAGGCGTGATCGTTACCCCGGCACTCCCACCTGCGTCATCAGTGGCCGCCCTCACACTCCGCCAGAACATTTACACGGATCCGCAGAAACCGATCCAGATGAACCCCGGGATCTACCCGGTTGGTATCCCCGGAAAAGAATCCCCGGTACTGCTTACCGTAAATTTTTCCCTGACGTATTTCACCGTGCAGGGCTATCTGGAATCGAGCCGGGTTCCATGTTACATGCTCATCGTCGACACTGAGGGTTTGTCTGTTCTTACAGCGGTTGCAGCGGGGAAACTAAACGAAACCCTCGTCCGGGATTCGATTAAAAAATTCGATCTCGAAAATCTCGTATCGCACCGTAAGCTGATTATTCCTGGCTATGCATCGCCGCTTTCTGGTAAAATAGAAGAAGAGACCGGCTGGAAAGTCATGGTAGGGCCCCGGGATGCAGCGGAAATCGGTGATTACCTGGTAAAGGAGTGGAAAATCTAGATGCCATCAATCACATTCCTTCCAAGTTACCGGAAGATCACCGTGGATTCAGGGAGTACCATTCTCGATGCAATCCAGCGTGCCCAGATCCAGATGAATGTCGTCTGCGGCGGGCAGGGCAAGTGCGGGAAATGTATTGTCTATATAAAAAACGGCTCGGTGGAATTTGATCGTGAAAAATTTGGTAAATTTTTTACGGTAGCTGAACTTAACCTGGGTGCCTGTCTCGCCTGCCAGGCGGTTGTCAGGGATGACCTCCAGGTCATGATCCCGGAAAGTTCACTCATCCAGCAGCAGAAAATCCTGATGGAGTCCCTTGGGATCGAGACTCCCTTCCAGCCTTCTGTATGGAAATATTATGTGGAACTCTCCCCCCCGACACTGGAAGACCCGTCTCCTGACCTTACAAGGCTTGTGTGGGGGATCCAGAAGCAGGGTGGACCCGAGGCAGAAAAAATGTATGCACCACTGGACGTCCTCAGGGGGATGCCACGTGTCCTCCGTAACAGCGGGTGGCGGGTAACCGCAACACTTGCCCTTGTACCGGGCGGGTACCGGATCATTGACCTCGAGAAAGGAGACACAAGGTCGGAACTTTACGGTGTTGCCGTTGATCTGGGTACCACCACGGTAGTTGCGTATATCCGCAGCCTCGTAGATGGGCATGTTGTTGGTATCGCGTCAAATTATAACCGTCAGATCAGCTGTGGTGAGGACATCCTCTCGCGTGTGAATTTTGCAAGAAAGAACGGGCTTCCTAAACTGCAGGCGCTTGCTGCCGAGAGCATCAACCTCGCCATCACCTCTGCGGCAAATGGAGCCGGAATCGACAGGGAGGACATCTACGAGGTCGTCGTGGCAGGGAACACAATTATGACCCATATTCTGTTGGGTATTGACCCTGCGTACATGATCGAGGAGCCCTATGTTCCGGTGGTCCGGCGCTACCTGACTACCGCAGCACCAAGGCTGGGAATTGAAGTTGCGCAGGATGCGGCAGTTTTCTTATTCCCCGCCGTTTCTGATTTCATAGGTGGTGATATCATTGCTGATATCCTGGCATCCGGCATGGGTGAACGGGATGAAGTATCCCTTCTTGTGGATATCGGAACGAATTTTGAGGTGGTACTGGGGAACCGGGACTGGATGTTCTCGTGTGCCGGTGCTGCAGGGCCTGCCCTCGAGGGTGGGGAGGTCCTCTTTGGGATGAGAGCGAACCCTGGTGCGATTGAACGTATCACGATTGATCCGGTAACGCTGGAGCCCGAATTCCAGACCATAAACAGTGTTACACCGGTTGGGATATGCGGCTCCGGTTTGATCGATCTCCTTGCCGGCCTTCTTCAGGCCTGTGTAGTGGACAGGACCGGGCGTATCAATACCGGGATTATCCATCCCCGTATCAGGCAGGGCATCCATTACCCGGAATATGTTATTGCATGGAAAAAGGAAAGCGGTAATGACAAGGATATTGTCATTACCGAGAATGATATCAAGAACCTGATCATGAGTAAGGCATCGGTGCTTGCGGCATGCATTACCCTGATGAAAGAGGCCGGGATTACAAGAACCGAGATATCTACTATCTATTTTTCAGGGGCATTCGGGAATTATATCCACAAGGAAAATGCGATAATGATTGGGCTTATTCCTGAAGTCCCCATTGAGCAGATTAAAAATATCGGGAACGGGGCCGTTGAGGGCGCAAATATGGCATTGATCAACCGGAAAAAAAGAAAAACACTGGATGAAATTGCAAAGAATATCGCCTATATTGAATTGAACGCCGAGTCATCCTTTATGGACGAGTATACGGGCAGCGCGTTCCTGCCCCATACAGACCTCTCGTTATTCCCCCGTGTCCAGAAAATGCTCGAAGAGTGCCGCCTTAAAAAAATCCCCACGGGAGTGCCATAATGGCTGTTCACCTACCCTCACCGCGGAGTCTTGCGACCGGAGTCGGGAGCGTTCCCCATTCAGACCCTGTAAAAGCCTGTGATGAGGTAATCAGGATATTCCCGCAGTTACCGTATGCGCCTACCCTTCCGAACCGGGGACTCCTGGAAAATATCGTATTTTGTGATTCGGAACGCCTGCCCGGAAGCGTAATCCGGGAGGGGCGGCTCTTTGTTGACCGTGAGGCTGATCTTCCGGGTGAAATGGAACAGATTTACCTTGATTACATTGAGGAGAATTATTCCCCCTATGCTGTTGCACCGGAATATGCATCAGGCTTTCATGAATTTAAAAAGAGGTCGTTTCATTCACCCTTCGCACTGAAATGCCAGGTAACCGGACCCGTAACATTTGGTATGCAGGTGGTGGACGCAGAGAAACGTCCGGTGTATTACGACAGCCAGTATGCCGATGTCCTCTCGAAACTAATCGCTCTCCGTGCCCGTTGGCTTGAACAGTCACTTACCGGGATAGCTGGTGGAACTCATACCCTGGTGATGGTGAACGAACCGTACCTCGCAGCCCTTGGGTCATCGGTAGTACCGATAGACATGGATACAGTCAAATCAGGATGGCATGATATCGCTGTTCTGCTCAAGGGGAGCATCGGTATTCATTGCTGCAGTAATACAGACTGGAGTTTTATCTTTTCCCTTGACCCGGGTGTCGTATCATTCGATGCCTACGCGACGACGAAGGAATTTCTCCTGTATAAGGACGACCTTTTTACCTATCTCGAACATGGCGGGGTGGTCGCATGGGGTGTTGTGCCTGCAGACAACCGGGTTTTTTCCGGGGAAACCCCGGAATCACTGTATGAACGCTACATTCGCATCAGGAAAGAAGTGACCTCGTATATCCCTGAAAAATTATTCGATGCCCAGTCAATGATAACTCCCAGTTGTGGCATACGATTTGCCACTGAATCAGAATCGTGTAAAATTATGGAAACTGCCGCAATGATATCAGCCCGTGTAAGAGGGGAATCCAATTGATAAAAGGAGATAGAAGTGAATTTTTAGACCGTCCTTTT
>Ga0194040_1000580_pt1 | contig 11112 bp, 18 predicted proteins | sample JunL2210m_MetaG_FD_148973 | JGI IMG/M metagenome (GOLD analysis project Ga0194040, IMG submission 148973) | Anoxic zone freshwater microbial communities from boreal shield lake in IISD Experimental Lakes Area, Ontario, Canada - Jun2016-L227-10m | ecosystem: Environmental > Aquatic > Freshwater >... | reverse complement strand
AAGAAGAATATATTAAAAAATAAAATTGAATTTTTTTATAGACTATAAAGAGCACGGCAAACAGAGATTAATTTACATAAATAGGCAATTATACAATAGATTTAGGCATAATACCCTCTCCAGCAAGCAAAAAGAGTATGTTGCGTGTCCTTACCATAAGAACGGTTTGCGGCCGTACTGGGGAATTAAAGACACCGTCGTTTTATGGAACGCTGGAATCCGCACGCAAGTATGTGCTTGATACATACAATAGCACATTTACTAGTGTGTCCGTGTTTGAAGGCAACTTCATGCATTTCGGTTTGATGGGCAATGCCATATGGTCGCCTTCTGATCCGGACCCGTTGACTGGCTTTGCTTGTGCTTATATGTGCGGAGCGTGTCCCAGTCGGGTCGAGTCCAACGGCGACAGCTGTGCTAGGCATCAGTTTGCCGTTTCAACTAAACCGGTGCGCACTTGTATTGCCGGTATACCGTACAAACCTTGTGCTGAGCACGGATGCTTTACAGGACGTGATTACGGAGACTGCTACTGCAGGAGGCATAAAAAAGTAGAAGATCGTTTGAGTCTTCGGTGGCCCATTGTAGGCGGCTATGACTCAGACTAACTACAACCATCTTCAAGTTTTTGCTAATAAATTATTTATTTGCACAATTTTTTATTTACAATATATATTAAATTTTTATGAAAATATACACTTAATACATAAATTCTAACCTGTTCTTGTCCGTAGCATGTTTATACGCAATTAGCTGAAAGAACGCATCAGCAATATGTCCTATTTCTTTTTTATTGATATTGATATTAAATTTTTTAATAAATAAATTAAAATTGTATTTAGTATGTTCTTTGTTTGCTCTATATGAATTATTATATTTTTCTACAAAGTTATAATATTTACCACTCTCTGATAAATATATTTGATTTTTTAAACTCGGATTCATAATAACAATTTTTATATTACTATTTATATTATAAAACAATGCTACCATAGAATGTAATATCATTCTTGCTTTTTGATTTGATGCTAATTGGAATTCCAACAATATAGTTAAATCATTATATTGTAAAATTATAGGTTTAATTTTATTAATAATATATTTAGTTAATAACTTAATTCTTTGCGTAGTAGATAGATCTCCATCTTTTGATATATTTATATTAATAACAGAATTTATATTTATAGTGGAATTTATATTTATAGGATCTAATAAATCTATTATACCATATTTAAATACAATAACATTACTATAATAATTATCAGTTAAATCTATATTATCTATATTATTGTTATATAGGCAATATGCCAAAGTTCGGGTGGCAATATCAAAAGATAAATACATTATATATTATATATACTTTATCTAATAAAAATAAAATTGAATTTTTTATAGACTATAAATACTCAAGCAAATCTTTTTCAGTTTAATCTTTGGTGTATTATACCTTATCAATAAGAGTATCATCCGCATGAGTTTCGTACCACCTAAAACATTACAAGATGCTCGTAGCTTGATCGAGGGTACAAAGTGCCTTAAGAATGCTTGCCCTAACAAAGCAACTATATGGTATGGTCCTCAGCATGCGGTTTGCGAAAACTGCGCAGGTACGCTATATAGCTGGGAATCGAAAGGTATTCCGGAAAATCCAAAGTGTATGATCGAAGACTGTGGGAGAAATACCTACGCGTCAGATTCACCTTTATGCTATAGGCACATATTCCCGTCCAGTTCCAATAACTAGTGAAAATATAGTTATATTGGATTTAATATAAATCCTTTATCTATTAAAAATAAAATTGAATTTTTTATAGACTATAAATCCTCAGAGATTCAAAATGAGCCTGCTGGGTTTACGCACACGAACTTGCGTGCAATGTCAGTATCCAACTGACTGCTATTTTCCCAAAAAATATTGGGACGATTGTACGCCGTTATGCTTCCATTGCAAGCATCCGCCTAGGGATTGGATACACCCTTCTGTCCAAGACTGCTCGCAATGCCTAGAAAAAGGTGCCTGTAGACCCAGCCCTTTACATAAGGGACAAAATTACTTGTGCATCAAGTGTCTATATCCGACCAAGGAATGTGTAAAGTGCAAAGCAACCACAGTCGGGCCTAGCAGTCAATCATATTGGAAACAAAGCCCTACTTGCCGTGACTGCGAAAATTAACCAAGACGGTGTATCTAAAACACGGAGTTTATTGTTTTTTATATAATAAAAATAAAATTAAATTTTTTTTATAGACTATAAAACCTAGACTCAAATGAGTAGTTCTACTAAAAAGACATGCTCCAAGGAGTGTAGTAACAAAGTGTACTTCTTCGAGTCGTCATATTCAGGACCTGCTCCGATGCGCGGTCGGCACAAGAACAAAAGGCAATAACATAAAATTATTGTTTTTTTGAAAATATTTATTTATACTTAATTCAATAATTTGTTTTACCTTTTTATTTTTTATATATTAAAATAAAATTGAATTTTATATAGTAGTATAAAGTCGTTAGAATGAATGAAATTAATGAGGACGATCTTGAAAAGCTTGATGCCCTTGTACAGGAGACTGCCATTGGTGATAGTGTATTTAGTATACAATACAATACACTGTATACGGTTACCAAATGTAATAAAGAAAGGTGTGGTCGGAAAGTACCGAACTTGTACCCTATGAGGTACAGATTAGATAATTATCATAGAACTATTTGTAGCAAATGTTCCATAAGACACTAGGGGTAATAATTATAAATGAACTATTTTTTATATATTAAAATATAAAAATTTATTAATAAATTAAATATATTTATTTTTTTTATATATAAAATGCAACTAGATTATTATAAAATAATTTTAATAATTATTGTATTAATATTTATATTTAATGGTAGTGCTTCTAGTACCTCATTAAACATATCATTAGAAGAATTTAGTAGTACACCAAATAGTAATGTTATTTTAAATAAAGTAAGAGATTATTCAAGTAGACACAAAGTATTAGATATGTCTACTGGATTGCATGATGTAGTAACTGGTAATAGTTCAGTTAATGCAGTTTTACCATACGATTGTACTGTTATTGCCATAGAAATTGCTTCTATGGATTCAGAAGGCATTGGTGATTATAAATTTTATGGTACTAAAATGATTGAAGACGTATACGTTAATGGTGATAAATTTATATGGAAACCAGACAACAAGATGTTAGACTATGATAGAGATATTAATAATAATATAGGGTATAATATATGGTATATAAAAGGCGATATATATCAGGCAATAATGCATTCATTAGACTAATAAATAAAATTGAATTTTTTTATAGACTATAAACTCCGATGGAAAAGGCGCCTAAACCCCCAATTAAAAGAAACAGAGGAAAAATTAAGATACAAGGCAAACAGTGTAAAGAAGAAGGTTGTAATAAAACAACAGATCCAGGGCAACAAACCTGCAAAGATTGTTGGAATTTACAGGTAAGCATAGATAGACAGACTAATGTCAGACCCACTCCAAAACACAAGAAACCGGTAACTGCAGAACCGCCTAATCAGCCAAACGGACCATGTAAATTATCTGACTTACTTGACAGTATGTTCTAAAAAATATTACTTTTTTATTTTTTATATAATATAATGTTTAAATGTTTTAAAGGAAGCAGAAATTATTGTATAAAAATAGGATGTGATAATTTTGTAGATAAATATGGTGAATATTGTAAAGGTTGTACTAAAAATATTAAAAAATCTAAAATTAAAAAATATTCAATATTTGATAAAATAAAACAATTTGCTAAAAAGAAAAACAATAAATGTAAAACAGAAAATTGCAAATATGGGGTGTATACAAAGGAAGAAGATGTGTGTATATATTGTTATGAAAAACAAAATGTAATAGAAGTAGATGAAATTAATATATTTAATAGCCTTAGATACTGATAAAACTAAATATAATTAACCAATTTAATATAGCATATATACCTAGACAAAATTATATATCGTAATTTAATACAATGTTCATATATGAGCTTCTTATTAACCTTTAATTACAACATGAAGTAATATCGAGATTGATTTAACATAATACAATAATGTTTACATATTACAAGAAGCTGGCATAAGATTTATTATTACGATCATTGTATCTATTATGCGATTGTGTATTTTTATACGGATTTAATACATATTATATAATGAGTATTATATAAAATAAAATTGAATTTTTTATAGACTATAAAAACCACACAAATACCTTTTATCGTACCCTCAAATCAGTTTAACATGACTGATAGGTATGATATACATCAAAAAGACCGGGCGCCATGGCCAATATCGTTCCTAGGCCATGCACCATATGCAAAAAATTATCACACTTTTGGGGTAAAGGATACAAGTATTGGATGTGCGATGCGTGCGTTATTAAAGACTGCGTCGGATGCAAAAAAAAAGCATTACCATGCTCTAAAGGATACAAGGATTCGCTGTGTGATGCGTGCTTTACTCCAATTAAAAAATGCGTCGGATGCGGAAAAAAAGCACTCCCATGCTCTAAAGGTTACGATGATTCAAAGTGCGATCTGTGCTTTATGACACTTAAAGATGTATCCATGGAGCTAAGGCCCGAGGGGGCGGTAGTTGCCTACACGACGAGCATCAATGGAGTCTCTCATAGGAGAATCGACCATTGTACTTACGCGAGGGAAGCCGACGCTCCATCTTCCTGTGTGAGTGGAGATCTACCGTCAACTTCTAATATGCAGGATTAGTAAAGTCCCGCATATAGTGAATCTTTTGCCTACTTATTTGTTTTTTATATTAAAACAATTTTTATAAAAAATATAAATATAATACGTTATACATAAAATTGAATTTTTTATAGAATACAGTATAAAAAAGTAAGTATATTACTGTAGAATGCCAATAATACTTCAGGTTTGCCAATTATGTATATGGAGAAAAGATAATAACCTAAAGAGTTCACCAGCAAAATGCTCACTTAACAAACCGTTAACGAATGATTATCCAATATAGGTTAACAAAAATACAATTACCTCTATACATCATGATGTCTTGCTTGCGTGAATTTTGTTGGTTACTATGTAAAGAGTAATTAATAGTGACAATATATAAGTAGTATAAATTACTTTTTATTGTTATCTGTGCAATTAATAAATAAAATTGAATTTTTATACAAGCTATAAGTAGCAATGGAGAAACATAGCCTAAATATAAATTGTCTTGGACTTCCTTGCGTTACTATCGGTGGAAAAAATTTTGCCTTTGAGTGCAAATTTCCCTCTACATCTTGCCCAAAGTGTTATACAGACGGCAAGTATACGGAAAAATATATGATACCGTGTTCTGTTAGTGAATGTCGGAGGTCTATACATGCATACCATGGTGCGATACCAGAGTTCACTTCCGTTGACGGATTTGTAATATGCACCGGATGCCTGCCTAAAAGTAACAAACAAATTTAACCAATGAGTCAATTTTTTTATCGTCAGGATTATTTGTTAAAATTATTATTAAAACATTATCTCTAATAGAAGCAATATTATCATCAAAGAAGTTTTTATATTTATAATTTCCGATACATATAACTTTTCTAAAATATTTTGACGTTCTTAACATTTCATAATTTTCATATAAACTATCTTGCCTTACTTGTTCTATCTTATTAATTGAAATCTCATTATCCAATTTTTGTTGTGCATTAGACCGCCAATCAGGGATATTAACTATAGCCATAGTATTAGTATTTTTTAAATATTTTAAAATAAGTTTAGCACTTCTATTCATTACATTTGTAATATAAGGAGGATTACTAATAACTATTTTATATTTACTAATATCTTTATATAAAAACACGCTACCTTTAGACCCAAAATACTTTTCAATATCATAAAACAAACTACAATAATTAGGTAAATTAGAATTTAATGCACCAGCAAACATTTCTAAAGCACTGTTAGTATACTTATTAACTTTAATCCACTCATATATACTATTTGCTGATAAACATATTCCAACTTTAGCATATCCATAATATTCATACCGTAATAATAAACACCCTATATAATAATTTAAATCTTTCTTTTTTAATCCTGATAATTTTAAAAAATGTTTATAATTTTCATCACTAATATCTATAATTATCTCGACGTCATTTATTGTTTTCATATCAATAGTGGCTAATTTATTTAATCTTTTAGAAATATCAATCATATAATTTATAATATCATTAAAATCATCATCACTAATATCATAATTATGTTTAATATCTAAGTATAATTCATTAGAATATTTCTTAATTACTGATGTAGTTAATATATTATTGTACTTTGCCAATCCTAATAAATATGTATTAAAATTTAACACTTTACTTTTTATTTTGTATTTTGCTGGATTTATTAATTTCTTACATATATACTCAGTTACATCTTCTAAATATTGCTTCCAGTATTTTTGTCTAACTTGTTCAATATAATAATTCATTAGTATATATAATAATAAATAATAATGTCAGTATCTTTAATATGTATAAAAGAAGGAAATAGATTAAGAGTAAAAATAACATCTATAGGATATTTACAAAATGCTAATTGCCAATTTCCAAAAGATTTAAGATTAGAAGGTAGAAAATATTCAGTACCTATAGAAAACGTTAAATTAATTGCTACAGGTGGTAAATGGTTTTACTCTATTAAGAAAAATATAACAATTGTAGATGATATTATAAAAGAATTACCTAAAATATTTACAGATGAAAATGAATTATTATGTTGTATATGCTTAGTTAATGAAAAATCAGTTGTATTTAATCCTTGCGGTCATTATCATAGTTGTAATATTTGTTGTACAAAAATACAAAAATGCCCTATATGTAGAACTGCAATAAATAATTTTATAGATATTAAAGAATTTGCATAAATAAAATTGAATAAATATAATATATATAAAATGTCAAATATTAAAAAATATCCGTCGACAAGTCCTATATATTATAAAAGATGCAAAAAAGAAATTCCTATTATTTTAACTCCATTAAGTATAGATGACACTTTGCCTGTAAAAAATACTTTGCCTGTAAAAAATACCCCTATGATATTTACATTTTCAGAAAATCATCAAAAATTATCTAAAGAACATAGATTAGGCAAGTCTAGACCAAGTTCAAATAAATAATATTTTTTATTAAAACATACTTTTATATTTCATCATATTCATAGTAGACATATTAAGATTACATACAGAACATACAACTTCTAAATTGTCTACACTAATATTACCTCCATCATATCTAGAAACTATATGCCCGCAATGATAACCTTTTTGGTAATCCACTACTTCTTCGCAAGTAAAACACTTGCCTATTTGATTTCCATTAAATCGTTTATTCCAAACCTCATCTCTTCTTTTCTTAGGTATTTTATCATTTTTATGTATTAATTCTAATTTAAAATGATTTATAACATTATATTCTTTAAATAATCTGTCTATCCATTCATACCTTCTATAAAGTCCTAAATAAAAACCAGTTTTACACAATATTTCTCTTTTCTTATCATTAAAATCTATACCATAACTGCTTAACTCAGATTCTGGTTTATTTTTATAAAACATATTTAATTTAATTATTTCTTCTATTAAATTATCTACACTAAGTTCAAACATTCCACAAGCAATCATTCTCTTAATTAATTGTTTGCCATTTATATTTAACATAGTAGGATTATCGCTATCCTTCCAGTGTTCATTATAAATACTTCTAAACCACGTTTCAAATGTTCTTGTTTTAGTAGCAACATCCATGGTCCTATATAGTTCTACTTTCTTATTACTATTTATTATTTCGTACAATTTATATATATGTTCTTCATTTTCTATAGTATATACATCAACCCTAACTTTTATATTAGATATAGGATATTCTAATATCAATTTTTTAAATGCATGTAATCTATGCTGTCCATCAAATATAATTAATTCATTTCTGTGGTTATATCTACCAATCGATATAGCTCCTATTAAAAATATATCATTAGTTTCTAAATATCTATTCTTTATACCTTCATATATTGTTTTAAAATTCGCATCATCTATATTTCTTTGAAATGATGGTATATTATAAAATTCTAATAAGTGTGAAATTGTAATTTCTTCATATTTAAATATAGATCTATTAAACATTCTATATTCATATTATTTATATTAAATTAAAAAATTGAATAAGATATATAACTATAAAGATGATACGTATAACAGTATGTAAAGAAAAATATGATAACTTCAAAAAGATTGTATATGATGATGAAGTAACTAAAGCTAAATATTTAAGTATTAACAATACATTAAAAATAAGAAATATAAATACAAAATCTGATGTAATATGCTTTAAATGTAATAAAATTATCAAAAAAACCGATAGTATAAAATATTGTAAATGTAAAAAACTTATATATAGAAATTAACGCATGCAGTATTACACTGATTTATAATCCAGAAATCATTAGGTAATGAATGTTGAATTTTCATAATATAATTGAATTATTTTTTATACTATAAGCAAACGCGATTCTATAAAATGAACCTCTGTCCAGTACGCAACTATAATCCGAGTGATCCAGAATATAACTTAGAAAAATTGCTTAAAGCAGTTATTGATTGTTTACATCCCGGAACTTATATAAGATATGAGGATTCTTTGGGTACATTAAAATTTATAGAAAACCATTTAAAAAATAGATTGATAATAGACGAAGAAGATAAAAAATTAAGGACAAAAATATTAGAAATTATAGAGTTTACCATATCTATTGAGTGTTTAACTGAAATTAGTAACTTTAATAAATCTGATTACTTTGGCGAAAAAAGTGGACTAGTTAGTTATTTAACTAAACAAAACTCAAAGTTTTTACGAAATGATTAATTTTTTAAATTAATATTATAATTTACTATAAATGATGGCGAAGTCCTATGGTGATACTATCTTATATACATATAAATTTACTTACCCGCATTTGGGTAAAGATATACATAACAAACCTCGGATACTTAATATTGAGACTCAAAGTAAAGCAACAATATCGTATTATTGTTAGTATCTAATAGATAGCGTCGCAAATACTCTTAAGTTTAATCGTCTAAAGAACATGTTGCCCCAAAATGAAGAGTTATTGAGATTAATAGGGTAGTATTACTTTATCAAATGAATCTATGATACTACATATTATTATTTTAGAATTAAATTGAATTATTATATATAATATAAGTAGCCAAGATCTTATACAAAATTTGATTATAAAAATGAGTAACCTATTGGATTATTATACATTACTGTTAAACCGTTCTATAAATAAGAGGTCAAAATTACCTATATGGAAAGAATGGGGTACCTTGGTTAAAGCTAGGAGTAAACTAAGAGCACTCGTTTTGGTCGAGGATGCAGACGTGGCTAGCATTACCGACCTAATCCAGCAATACGATACCGTACTAACCAAAGAAAACCACGGAAAGTCCTCTATAATAAACAAGTGGAACGTATTGGGTAGCAAATATTAAATAATTAAAATTGAATTTTTTTACATACTATAAAGAGTAGAGGTAAATAAGATAATACAATGGTAAAGGCACTGGTTATATATAGAAAACATTTACAGGCGTGGGTTGATGGTGTTTCAGGGGTACCACTTTGGCGATACTGGAGAAACCTTTCTAAGGATAGGAGTGAACTGATCGATCGACTCGAAAACAAGGGCGAAGATGTTAATGAAATTAACAAACTTATCCAACGCTACAACGAGGCACTATCCCAACAAAACCAAGGAAGGTCTTACGATGTTTATCGTTGGCAAAATGGTGGTTAAATAAATCTATTAGATTCTTGTACTAGGTACATTTATAATAGGGGCGGTAAAAATATATATTTTTTTAATTGAATATAAATATTATAAATATACACAATGTCTAAATTATGTCAATCAGAGATAACCTCTATTAGGATATTTCCATTATCTAAGAATGAATTTAATAAACAATTTAAAAAAACAACATATGATAGTATGCTTGCTGAATTAAACAAGCATAAAAAATTTATGGATAAGATTAGTCAAAGTGATTATAGTAATTTTATAAAAGAAATGGACCAGTATTTTAAATTAAAAAGCATTATTAGAACTGAGTATTTAGGGCAGGCAGTATCTAATGCTTGGTTAAAGATGTATGAAATGTTAGTATATTATTCTGATAAATTAAATATTGGTGAAACTTTTACAATGTTTGGTAATGCTGAATTGCCTGGGGCATTTTTATCGTCTACTAATCATTTTATGCAAGATCATTTTCCAGATACAAAGTTTGATTGGAGAGCATGTTCATATATGTCAGAGAGTGCTAATTCTGATAATACTAAATTAGGAGATCATTATGGTATATATAAAAACAATAGAGAAAAATGGTTAATGTCGGCTAATAATTTACATATAGATGATGTAGTTAATATATATGAATCTCTAACAAAAAGTGGATTATTAGGTACAACATATCCAAAACAAATAATAAAAGATGGTAAACCAGTTACTAAAAAATATTTAATAGGTGATGTTACTGATACTGACGACATAAAAACTATAGCCAAATCTATATTATTATGGGGTAATGTTGATTTATATACAAGCGATGCTGGAATTGGAGTCGAAAACGATTATGATAATCAGGAAGAACTAACTTTAAAATTAAATTTCGGTCAAATATTAAGCGGATTAGCAACTATCAAGATAGGAGGAACTCTTATAACTAAACAATATACTTATTTTACATTATTCAATTTATCTTTAATAAATCTATTATCTACTATGTTTGAATATTTATATATATGTAAACCACTAACTAGTCGCCCAGCAAATTCAGAAGTTTATATAGTTGGTATTAATTTTAAAGGAACTATGTTAATTGAAAGATTTTATGATTTAATGGATTCAGATTTATTTGGAAAAGATTTTAATTTTAGCGATTGGCAAGAATCATCAGGTATTGAAATTATTGATGAATCTAAAACTTCATTAGCAGACTCTATAACTTCATTAGCAGACTCTATAAAAGAAATAACCGGAAAA
>Ga0194040_1000576_pt1 | contig 11159 bp, 8 predicted proteins | sample JunL2210m_MetaG_FD_148973 | JGI IMG/M metagenome (GOLD analysis project Ga0194040, IMG submission 148973) | Anoxic zone freshwater microbial communities from boreal shield lake in IISD Experimental Lakes Area, Ontario, Canada - Jun2016-L227-10m | ecosystem: Environmental > Aquatic > Freshwater >... | reverse complement strand
TACCTGTATCTAATTTCACTTCTATGGCTTCCCGGAAGTATATCCTCATTTTCGCAGGCATTCTTATTGTCGCAATCGTTGTTTACCTCATCTTTCCCAAGGGGAATAAGGAACAGCAAATCATCGCCAAAGTCAAAAAAGGGAATTTCCCGATCGAGGTTTCCGTTACCGGGGAACTGATCGCCAAAAGCTCCGAAAAGATATTCGGGCCTTCCTGCCTGAGGCAGATCGGTATCTGGCAGGTTAAAATGCAGGATATCATCCCCGACGGCACCGTGGTGGATTCCGGCCAGTATGTCGCAGCCCTTGACAGGACCGAGATCTCGGGGAAAATCAAGGACGAGGAAACAAATACCGAAAAGCTGGAATCCCAGATGACCAAAACCCGGCTCGATACCTCCCTGGAACTTCGAAATGCAAGGGATGAACTGATCAACCTGAAGTTCTCGCTGGAGGAAAAAAAGATCACCCTCGAACAATCCAAGTACGAACCCCCGGCAACGATCCGCCAGGTTGAGATTGAGCTCGATAAAGCCACACGGGCACTCGACCAGGCTGAGAAGAATTACAAACTGAGGTACCAGAAGGCCGTTGCCAATATGCAGGAAGTCAATGCTTCCTACAGCCAGGCTAAACGGAAACTGGACGATATGCTGGAGGGGCTTAAACAGTTTACGGTAAAGGCTCCTAAAGCCGGAATGGTCATTTACAAGAGGAACTGGGACGGCAGCAAACTTGGCGTGGGGGGCATGATCAATGCCTGGGACAACGTGGTTGCCGAATTGCCCAACCTCAAGGAAATGATCTCAAAAACTTATGTGAACGAGATCGACATCAGTAAAGTCAAGGTGGGGCAAAAAGTAAAGATCGGCATCGACGCTTTCCCCGAAAAGAAATTCACGGGGAAGGTACTGGAAGTGGCCAATATAGGCGAACAGCTCCAGAACAGCAATGCAAAGGTTTACGAGGTAAGGATCATCGTCAACGAGTTTGACTCCATACTGAGGCCCGCTATGACAACGAAGAACACCATCGAAACCAGTATCGTTGACCATGTGCTTTTCACACCTATCGAATCTATTTTCAATACCGACAGCGTGACTTTCGTATATAAAAAAGACGGAGGTTCAGTTCTGCGCCAGCAGGTCATCGTAGGCGAAAGTAATGAAAATGAGATCGTCATAAGGGAAGGGCTTACAGAGAATGAAGAGGTTATGCTTGTACCACCCGAAAAAGCCGAGAAACTAAAGATGGTCCTGCTCGATAAAAAAACCCTGGATAAGTATAAGCCGAAACAGAATAAACCTGCCCCGCCGAAAAGCGACTCCTCCAAAAAGACCCTTCCAGCCGGGGCCCCGGTAGTAATTATCAAGAACAAATAGGAAAGCCGTGTTCGAACGCTATCAGTATATCTTCAATATAGCACTTGAAGCGGTCTTTCTGAATAAGTTCCGCTCCATGCTTACAGCCCTCGGCATTATTTTTGGCGTTGCAGCTGTTATTGCCATGATGGCAATAGGCAACGGGGCCCAGAAAGAGATCCTCGACCAGATGAAACTGGTTGGCGTGAATAATATCATCATCACGCCAAAAATTGAAAAAAATAAGGGAAGTTCCAGCCAGAGCAGCGACCAGAGCAGTTCAAACTCTTCTTCCGATAAAAACAAGGGCAAGTTCTCCCCCGGGCTTTCATTGAAAGATGCCGAAAGTATTAGGGATATGATCCCTACAGTGCTCAGGGTAAGCCCTGTGGTCATATATGAAGCCGACGTGATCAGGGATGCTGTCAGGTATTCCACGAAAATCAGCGGGGTGACGCCCGATTTCTTCGACCTTTTCAATATCGACCTCCAGCAGGGGGATATGTTCAACGCAGAACAACTAAAAGAAGGCAAAGCCGTATGCATAATCGGTTCGACCATCCAGTCGAAATTCTTCCCCAACGGAAGCGCAATCGGTCAGGAGATCAAATGCGGAAGGTTGTGGCTGAAAGTCATAGGGGTCCTGAGAAAAAAAGAAGTGAACCAGTCCACAATGGAGAACCTGGGTATTTCCGATTATAACAACTCGGTGTTTGCCCCGATCCAGACCATGATGAGAAGAGTGAAGGACCGTACTATGGTCACTGCCTCCTCTCTGCATGGTTCAAGCTATGAAATGGATTTCGGCGACATGGTCATCTCCGGCTCCCGCGATGGAGACGACCTGGCAAAAAACCAGGTCGACAAGATCGTGGTCCAGGTGAAACAAAGCAGCCAGATCACTCCTACCACCGACCTGCTGAAAAGGATGATGCTGAGAAGGCACCAGAAACTGGAGGATTTCGAGATAAAGGTCCCCGAATTGCTCCTGAAACAGGAACAGCGCACAAAGGATATATTCAACATAGTCCTCGGATGCATCGCTGGCATCTCACTCCTGGTCGGGGGTATCGGGATCATGAACATCATGCTTGCTTCGGTCATGGAAAGGATAAAGGAGATCGGAATACGGCGGGCAATAGGTGCGACAAAACGCTTAATTGCCTTACAGTTCCTTATGGAAGCCACGCTCCTTAGCATTACAGGCGGGCTCATCGGGATCATCCTGGGGATCATCTTCTCCAAACTTATCATGCAGTTTACCAGCATACTCACCATCATTTCCCCCTTGTCAATCATTATTTCCTTCGGAGTCTCGGCCTCGGTCGGGATAATCTTTGGTTATATGCCTGCAAAGCAGGCCTCAGTTGCAGATCCTGTAGAATCACTCCGTCACGAATAAACAACAGTATGACTATGAAAGCCCTGCTTTCCTTATTGCTGATATCGATTTCACTTGGTTTCCTGCCCATAAATGAGGCAGGCTGCCAGACTACCAGCCGCCCGCTTACACTCAGGGAAGCTCTTGATATTGCCAGACAACAATCGGCCGACGCACTTAACGCCAAACAGATCTTCCGCTCCAGCTTCTGGGAATACAGGACTTTCAGGGCAACCTACCTCCCAAACTTATACGTGGACGGCACCATACCTGAAATACAAAGCGGATTTCAGAAATATGTTTATCCCGACGGGTCCGTGAGCTATGTTCATCAGCAGAATACCACCTATACCGCCAATGCCTACCTGAACCAGAAAATAGGTATCACCGGGGGTAACGTGTTTCTCAAAAGCGGGCTGCAGCGGCTGGACAACCATACCGATTCAACCATCACTTCTTATTTGTCAACCCCGGTTAACATAGGTTATACGCAACCCCTGTTCCAGTATAATCCCTACCGCTGGGACCGTAAAATACAACCACTTAAATTCGACCAGGCAAAAAAACGCTATCTCGAAGACATTGAACAGCTTTCGATGACCACTACGAATTATTTCTTCGGGTTATTGCAGGCGCAGATCGATAAAAAGATCGCAATGACCAACCTGAAGAACTCCGATACCCTTTACCGGATAGCAAAAGGCAGGTACCAGCTGGGGAAAATAGCAGAAAACGATCTCCTGCAGCTTGAATTGAATTTTCTGAAAGCACAGGCAGCAATTGACAATGCAAATCTTGCCGTTGACAATGCCATGTTCAGGTTGAAATCCTACCTGCGCATCAAGGATACCTCAAGTATCAACCTTATGCCCCCGGCCGATATCAGCTTCTTCCACATCGACCCGGTGAATGCCGTCCAGCAGGCTATTCACAATACGTCGAGCGCCCTTGACTTCCAGAGGCGATTGCTTGAAGCCGCAAGGGATGTTAACAGGGCCAAAACCGAAGGGAGGTTCGATGCAAACCTGACCGCTATTTTCGGTTTGACCCAAAGCGGAGACAATATTCCCGACGCCTATTACAAACCCCTGGACCAGCAACAGGTCGGCCTGCAATTCACGGTGCCTATCGTCGACTGGGGAGTGGCCAGGGGAAAGATCAAAATGGCGCAGTCACAGCAGGAAATTGTAAAAAATTCGGTGGAGCAGGAACTGGTTGATTTCCAGAGGAACATTTACCTTAAAGTCGTCCAGTTCAACATGCAGGAACGCCAGCTGATGATAGCCGCCAAATCCGATACGGTTGCCAGCAAAAGCTATGACGTCACCAAAGGCAGGTACCTCATCGGGAAGATCAACAGCATCCTCGACCTCAACAATGCCCAGATCGAAACCGACAACGCCCAGAAAAACTATTACAATGCCCTGCAAACATACTGGCAGAGTTATTACGAGATAAGAAAGCTCACCCTCTTTGATTTCCGCAAGAATGAGCTGCTTCAGTTCAACATTAAAGATATCAAGCTATAGGTTACTGGGCTACTGGGCTACTGGGTTACTGGGTTACTGGGTTACTAGGTTACTGGGTTACTAGGTTACTGGGTTACTAGGTTACCTGGAGACCAGCCATCCAGTTATCCAGTTATCCAGGCACCCTGCCATCCGCAGACATTAAAAATTTAACCATTTATTAATAACGTTTCTAAATAATTGCCGTATCTTTGCGGCATTAAACAGTAATTAACTTAAATTGATTTGTTATGGCAGTATTAGTTGGAAAAAAAGCTCCGTATTTTGAAGCTGATGCCGTTATCAACGGCGGTGAATTTGTAGAAAAATTTTCTCTTGAACAGTTTATCGGGAAGAAACATGTAGTGTTCTTCTTTTATCCCCTCGATTTTACTTTTGTTTGTCCGACCGAGATCCTGGCATTCCAGGAAAAACTCGCCGAATTTGAGAAACGCAATGTGGCTGTTGTTGGTTGTTCCATCGACTCCAAGTTTTCACATTGGGCATGGCTCAACACTGAAAAGAAGAACGGCGGAATAAAAGGCGTTAAATTCCCAATCGTTTCCGACCTTTCCAAGACTATTTCGGCAAACTATGACGTACTTGCCGGTGAATATCTCTATACCGAAGAAGGCAGCATGGAATTTGAAGGCGGGCCCGTTGCATACCGCGGTCTCTTCCTGATCGACAAACAAGGCATCGTGCGCCATCAGCTGGTCAACGACCTTCCCCTCGGGCGCAGTGTTGATGAAGCGATCCGCATGGTTGATGCATTACAGTTCTTCGAAGAGAATGGTGAAGTTTGCCCGGCCAACTGGCATAAGGGTGACGAAGGTATGAAGGCCTCATCTGAAGGTGTTGCCAGCTACCTTTCAAAACATTGATCACAAACGGTAAACAAGCGTTAACCCCGGCCCTTCAGGACCAGTGGGTATAAGCTTAAACCTGACCGAATTCCTGAAAACGGTCTGGCCTATTGCCAAACCTATCGCTGAGCCCATCACCACATCCGACATCCAGTGTTCATTATCATAGATCCTGGACAAGGCCGTGAGCGAAGCCAGTGAATAGCAGAGCACTGGGACCCAGACCGTTTTTTTATACGCTGACGCGATGACCGTGGCCACTGCGAAAGCGGCCGCGGAATGGCCTGAAGGAAAAGAAGTCAGATTGATTGGCCCTATTGGCCCTTGCCAGTAAAACGGGTCAGGTGTGTCACTCTGGACCGGCCGCTCCCGGTGGGTAAGCTGTTTTAATATTTGGGCCGCTATTGCAGCATAAACAAAGGCTTCAACTCCTTTCATTGCAGCCATCCTGGCTTTTTTATCATGCAGGGCGAAGCTTAATCCATACATCAGGCCCATCGCCGGAATGGTATACAATCCGCTTCCCCATGGCTCAAGAGCGTATTTGCTTACTGCATCCAGGAAGGACGTCCGGTTTCTCTGTACAAACTGCTGAATAACAAGATCCTGGGTTACAAGACCTATCGTAAGTCCTGTTACCCCGAATGCAATGGCCCACCGGGCCTCGTTCCACCTCACCGGTGCAATAACAATATCCCTGGCATCGGCAAGCCCCGACTTCACCAGCCGGAGATCGATCATCGAAGGGTTTTTATGCAGGGTATCGGGTACCTCCCGGGCATAAGATGCCGGCATGGAAATAATCGCAAAAAGCAAAAGGAATGCTCTTCTCACGAACATAAGTGCGGTTGGATTTCGATGGCCCTGTCTTTACTTACATCCATTGCTAACAGTATTATTTCACAAGAGGTTCCCGAGTTCCTTGGCCTCGTTTTTACTTACATCCATTAACATCAGGGTCATTTCACAAGGGGTTCTCCATTGCTTTGGCCTTGTTCCAGTAAACATCCATTTCTGAAAGGCTCATCTCGTGAAGTGATTTCCCCAGGCTTTTCGCGCTTTCTTCAAGAAACTGGAAACGGCGGATGAACTTCCGGTTTGTCCTTTCCAGGGCGTCTTCAGGATTGACTTCGATAAACCGGGCGTAATTGACCAGGGCGAAGAGGAGGTCGCCTAGCTCGTCTTCCTTTCTGGCATGATTTGAATTATTCTGAACGTTTTCGCGCAATTCCAGGATTTCCTCCTGAACTTTCTCCCAAACCTGTTCGGGCTTTTCCCAGTCGAACCCCACACCGCTGGCCTTCTCCTGTATCCTGTATGCTTTTACCATGGCCGGCAGGGACTGGGGAACCCCTGACAGTACCGATTTATTCCCTTTTTCTTTCAGTTTGATCTTTTCCCAGTTATCATGTACTTCCTTTGCATCCTTAACGATTACATCACCGAAAATATGCGGGTGGCGGTGAATCAGCTTCTCGATAATGTTGTTAAGGACGTCGGTGATATCGAAGGCCCCGGTCTCCGATGCAATTTTCGAATAAAAAACCAGGTGCAGCATGAGGTCTCCCAACTCCTTCTTGACAGATTCAAGGTCCATCTCAATAATGGAATCGGATAATTCATAGGTTTCTTCAATGGTGAGATATCTCAGGCTTGCGAGTGTCTGCTTTTTATCCCAGGGGCATTTGGCCCTGAGTTCGTCCATGATTTCCAGTAATCGCCCAAAAGCGGCAAGTTTTTCCTGCATTATCGGTCTTTTGGCAAAAATAAGCATTTCAGCAATAGCGGCTGAAGTCCAATGTTCCATAATTTTGCAAAGACGCAAATATTGAAAATGCTTAAGCCCTTGAAGCAAAAAAAATTCCGGATCCGCCTGCTTATGACCATCGTCCTGATGATCATCCTTAGCTGTCCGTTCAGCTCAAGAGCCCAGTATGAACACAAGCTGTTTACTTCCAACATTATCCTGGAAGCCAAGATCCATTATGGGTTCCTTTACGCCCAGCACCTCGAACTGCAGCTGTTCAATGCTCATTTCCCTGCTTTTGAATTCAGTATTGAAAAGCTTACTTACGGACGGCAGCGTTGGGAGAGGGCATTCAACTACCCGATCCTGGGCATGACATTCTTCTACAGCCCGCTGGGTGGTAATCCAATCCTCGGAAGCTCCTTTGCACTTATGCCTTTCGTCAATTTCCCCTTATTTAAATCGAAGGCTTTTACCTTCGGGTTCCGTTTCGCCCTTGGATTGGGCTATCTCACAAAGAAGTTCGACAGGATTAACAACTATAAGGACATCGCTATCGGTTCCCACCTCAATGCCGCAATCAACCTGATGCTGGAGGCCCGTTACGAGCTGAGCGAATACTTTACACTGACTGCAGGCATAAGCCTTCAGCACTTCTCGAACGGCTCACTTAAAACTCCCAATTACGGCCTGAATGCTCCTCTTGTCAACATCGGACTTGCATTCAAACCGGTGAGGGACAATAAAGATATCGGCGACCGTTATATCGCTCCGACCGAACCCTTTTCAACCACGATCAGGAAAGCTATTGAATTCAATTTCGGGGCTGCCATCGGGTATAAAAATATGCAATCGGAATTCGGGCAGAATTTTTTAGTCTACCATCTTTTTGAAAACACATTCTTCCAGGTCAGCAGGAAAAGTAAATTTGGTATGGGGCTCGACCTTTCGTACGATGCATCCCATAAAAAGATCCTGGAGTCGGCCGGAATAACCACAACCAGCCCCGTCGACATCGCAAGGCCGGGAATCAATGCTGCGTATGAATTGATGCTCGGGAAACTGGGTTTTATTATGAACCTCGGGGTATATCTTTCGGGCAAGGAAAAGAGTAACGGTCCCCTTTATGAGAAACTCTGCTTCCAGTATAATTTCACAAAGAACTTGTTTGCCCATGTGCTGCTGAAGGTCCATTTCGGCCGGGCCGATTATATCGGCTGGGGGCTGGGTTATAATTTTAATGTATTATATGGTAAAAAAACGATCAAATAAAAGCATCATATACTGCTTCATTTTCATCCTGGCAGGCATTTCGGGATCGGTCTCAATTATGTCCTGCTCAAAGGGGGGGAAGTGTTTTACCAATTCAGGAACTGTAATCATGCAGGAACGCCCTGTAACCCCATTCGACAGTATTGATCTTGGCGATAACGTGAATCTCATCCTCACGGAGGATTCCGTTAACAGGATTACGGTTGAAGCCGGGAGCAATGTCATTTCAGGGATCACAACCGAAATACATGACCGTCAGCTGACGATACGCAACCTCAACGCCTGCAATTGGCTCAGAAGCTATGAAAAACCACTTGATGTGCATGTTTCAGTGCACCATCTCTGGAAGATTTATTACAATGCTGCCGGCAATGTAAGTTCGGCAAACACGCTTTCGGGGGATTCAATTAAAATAGAAGTCTGGGGCGGATGCGGGAGTTTTGACCTGGCCCTGAACTATAATAAGGGCTGGTTTATAATGAATATGGGGACTGCCGACTATAACCTGCACGGGCGTTGCGACATTGCCGATTTTTACCTGAACGATATGGGTCTGATCCAAACGAAGGACCTTGCCACGAGGTATTGTTCTGTTAATAACAGGGGGACAAACAACTGTTATGTTAATGTGAGCGTCAACCTGTATGCAATCATATCAAACATTGGAAGTGTTTATTATACGGGCGACCCACCCACAGTCGGTGGGAAAATAACAGGAAGCGGGGTGCTGGAACCTTTCTATCCCTAGTACGCCCGGGCAAAGATCACCCTCTGTTCGGAAGGGTTCCCCGAATAAACGCAACGCCCGTTTTCCTTGACGTTGTTTAATGGTATAACACGGATGGTTGCCTTTGTTGCTTCCTTTATCTTTTCTTCTGTTTCAGCCGTTCCGTCCCAGTGAGCCGAAATGAAACCTCCCCTGTTCTCGATGGTATCCACGAACTCATCCCAAGTATTTACACTAAAGGTATTCTGTTCCCTGAACGATAAAGCCCTGTCGAACATGTTTTTCTGGATCTGGTCGAGGAGATGAACGACTTTTTCCTCTATATCGGTGATCTGCAGGGTTTCCTTTTCAAGTGTGTCGCGGCGGGCGATCTCAACGGTTTTGTTCTCTATATCGCGGGGGCCGACGGTAATCCTCAGGGGGACCCCTTTAAACTCATATTCCGAAAATTTCCAGCCGGGTTTATGAGTGTCCCTGTCATCATATTTTACCGAGACCCCCCTGCTTTCCAAGGCCTTCTTCACCGGAATCACGACGCTTGAAATTGCAACCAGCTGCTCTTCATTTTTAAATACCGGCACAATCACAACCTGGATCGGTGCAAGCTTAGGAGGCAGAACCAGTCCGTTGTCATCAGAATGAGCCATCACCAGGGCACCCATCAGTCGGGTTGAGACCCCCCATGAAGTGGCCCATACGTAATCCAGCTGGTTTTCACGGTTGAGGAACTTCACATCAAAGGCCTTTGCGAAATTCTGCCCGAGGAAATGGGAAGTACCGGCCTGGAGCGCTTTACCGTCCTGCATAAGTGCCTCAATTGCATATGTTTCAATGGCGCCGGCAAAACGTTCGCCAGGCGATTTAACACCTTTCAGGACCGGGATGGCCATCCAGTTCTCAGCGAAATCAGCATAAACATCCAGCATGGTTTCCGCTTCGCGGATGGCTTCTTCCTTAGTTGCATGGGCGGTATGGCCTTCCTGCCAGAGGAATTCAGCAGTACGGAGAAAAAGCCTTGTCCGCATTTCCCACCTCACGACATTAGCCCATTGGTTATAAAGCAACGGGAGGTCGCGGTATGATTTTATCCAGTTCTTATAGGTATCCCAAATGATCGTTTCTGAAGTCGGACGAATGATTAGCTCTTCTTCAAGTTTTGCATCCTCGTCAACAATAACACCTTTACCGTCGGGTGAGTTCTTAAGCCTGTAATGGGTGACCACGGCGCATTCTTTCGCAAATCCTTCAACATGGCTGGCTTCCTTGCTGAAGAAAGACTTCGGTATGAAGATCGGGAAGTACACATTCGAATGTCCGGTATCCTTAAACTTTTTATCCAGGGTTGATTGTATCTTCTCCCAGATAGCATAACCGTATGGTTTTATTACCATACAACCTCTGACGGCAGAATTTTCGGCCAAATCGGCCTTGATTACCAGATCATTATACCATTGGGAATAATTCTCTGCACGGGTTGGGAAATCTTTAGCCATTTAATACTTTGGTATGATATTTGCTGTTTTCTTTAGCTTATATAAGCCCAGCAAAAGTACGAAAAATTGAAACATAAAGGAACCCAAGCCATGAAAAGAGTAGCATTTATAGCAGTGATCATCAGCCTCCTGGTGAGCGCCTGTAAAACGCAGCAGCAGGCCCTTTCGGTAAATAACGACGACGTATATTCTACTCCTGCCCGTCAAAAGAGCCAGCCGGCCAAATCACCCAATTACAACCAGGATCTGACTTCTGCTCTGGCCGCCGACCAGGCCAAAGCCGCCCCAGACAGCCTTGCAAAGGCAGCAACCCTGGATTACAGTGATATTTCCTATGCCGACAGGTTGCAGAAGTTCCAGCATCCCCAAAGCACAAAAAGTTATTTTGACAACACCACGTCCGATACAACTGTGATCTACTCAAGCAATCCGAATGTCTCCATTAACTTCGGTTACGGGGGAGGCTTTTATGATCCTTCCTTTTCGATGGGTTTCGGCTGGGGCTATCCTTCTTATGGCTGGGGTTACCCGTATTATGGATGGGGTTACCCGTATTATGGATGGGGTTTTGGCTGGGATTCCTATTACTGGGGTTACCCTTACTGGGGTTATAATCCTTATTGTTATTGCTGCTATAATCCTTATTATGGGGAAGGGAACGGATATTATAATTCATATTACGGGCACAGGGAGAGTGTTGTTACCAACTCAGCCTATTCCCGTAACAGCCGGGGAGAAGTTTCCAATCCTGCTTCCACCACGAGGAACGGGCGAGGAGCAGTTGTTAATGCAAACGACCGTTTT
>Ga0194040_1000551_pt1 | contig 11393 bp, 7 predicted proteins | sample JunL2210m_MetaG_FD_148973 | JGI IMG/M metagenome (GOLD analysis project Ga0194040, IMG submission 148973) | Anoxic zone freshwater microbial communities from boreal shield lake in IISD Experimental Lakes Area, Ontario, Canada - Jun2016-L227-10m | ecosystem: Environmental > Aquatic > Freshwater >... | reverse complement strand
GGGGATGGGGAAGCGGACGTGGCATGATTCCCGCCGGGAGTGATGCCAAGGATTCGTTGTGGCAGACTCATGGAGGCTGCGGGTGCAAGATGCGCGTACTCGCCGAGTTGGATGCGTGCCGCCGGGACGCAGCACGCCTCTCCACAGCAATCGGCGCTGACCGCGGAGATGTTCGGTCATCTCAGAGCTCTCGTGCCTACGTCAGCATGGCCTCGGGGAGGGGGATTCGTGAAGATCCGTGAGGAACGTTGACGCGGAAGACCGGTCGCAGCGAGAGGCGAGGGCAATACTGGCGGCGGCTGAAGAGGCGGCCGGTCTCGTTGATCGGCATCATCGTGTTTCTGTGCTTCATCGTCCTAGCCGTGTTCGGTCCGTGGATCGCTCCGTACAGCTACACGGAGCAGGTGCCATCTCTTCGTCTGCTAGCGCCGTCGCTGGCGCACCCGTTCGGCACGGACCCGTTCGGCAGGGACGTGCTCAGCAGAGTCATCGTCGGCACGCGCACCGTGGTCTTACTCAGTGGGCTGGGGACGCTGTTTGCTGTTGTCATCGGTAGCCCACTGGGGATGCTCTCAGGCTACACCGGCGGTCTTGTTGACGAGGTGATCATGCGCACGCTGGACGTGTTTCTGTCGATTCCGTCGCTGCTTCTTGCCATCGTCCTGCTAAGCACGCTCGGTCCTTCATCGCGCAATCTGCTCATCGTTCTTACGGTGCTTTACGCGCCGATGATCGCGCGCGTCGTAAGAAGCATGACGTTGGACCTCAAGAACAAGGAGTTCGTCGAAGCAGCACGGGTTCGAGGAGACAAGACCAGCTACATCCTCTTTCGAGAGGTCTTTCCGGGGGCGATCGCACCGCTTCTCGTCGAAGCTTCGATGCGCTTCTCGTACGCCATCTTTCTTGTGGCCTCTCTGGGGTTCTTGGGACTGGGGGTCCAGCCGCCTTCTCCCGACTGGGGACTGCTGATCAGTGAAGCTCGGGACTTCTTCACCTTGGCGCCGTGGACCCTGCTCTTCCCCGCCGCTGCGATCGGCCTCCTGGTCGTGTCCGTGAACCTCATGACCGACGGCTTTCGCCAGATGCTTCAGCCGGAGCGCGGGGGGCTTTGATGGTCTTGGATCCCGGCGGAGGAGAACGAGCAGCTCAGCGTCCAGCCGGAGAGCCCGTTCTTGAGGTAGACCAGCTCGACATCGTCTATGAGACGGATGGCGGGCCTCTTGCCGCTGTACGCAACGCGACCCTGACCATACGACGCAATGAGAGTCTCGGCCTAGTCGGCGAGTCCGGGTCCGGCAAGTCCACCTTGGCGATGGGTGTCATACGGTACCTTGCCGACAACGGTCGCGTAGACGCGGGCAGTGTGCGGCTTCTTGGGAGGGATCTGACCGGTCTCAAACCCAGCGAGCTGCGTCGCCTGTGGGGTGCGCAGATAGGTGTCGTCTACCAGAGTCCGCTCACTGCCTTGACTCCAACGATCAAGGTCGGAAAGCAGCTTGCAGAGATTGCGACGCTCCATCTCGGCATGGACAAGCAGCACGCACGAGAGCGCACGCTGGAGATGCTCTCGAAGGTCGCCATGCCGGATCCCGAGAACATACTCGAACGCTACCCTCATCAGATTTCCGGAGGGATGCTGCAACGCTGCGTGATCGCCATGGCTCTGATGGCGAATCCTGCGCTTCTCATCATGGATGAGCCCACCACCGCGCTTGATGTCACGACCCAGGCGGTCGTGCTTGACCTCGTTCAGGACCTGAAGGACGAGTTCGACTCCGCGATCCTCTACATAACGCATGACCTCGGCGTGATCGCGAAGATGTGTGATCGCGTTGCCGTGATGTATGCCGGCGAGATCGTTGAGAAAGCTACGATCCGGCAGATATTCAAGGAGCCGCAGCATCCCTACACGCGAAGCCTGTTGGAATGCATTCCACGTTTCGACCCCTCGTGCGCGAAGAAGCCGCTTCTCACCATTCCGGGGGTCATCGCCAGGGTGGATGAGTTGCCCGACGGGTGTATCTTCGGGCCCAGGTGTGACTACGTGGAGGAGCAGTGCACTACGTCCCGGCCCGGTCTGCGCGAAGTCGCACCCGGCCAGTTCACTTCATGCACGCGGTGTGACGACAACCTCTTCGCAGCATGCAGAGCGGACGCCGATTCGGATGCGGCGCCCCGCGAGCGGGTGTCCTTGAGCGATGCCGATCGGCTGTTGGACGTCCTTGACGTTACGAAGCACTTCCCGGCAGTCCAGGGGGGACTACGCTTTGGCAGGCGTGATCGCCGACTCGTGCATGCTTTGGACGCCACGAGCCTCTGGGTCGGACACGGCCGGACACTCGGGATCGTCGGTGAGAGCGGCAGCGGAAAGACGACTCTGGCTCGTACCATCATAGGCCTTGAGCCGGCAACATCGGGCACTGTCAGCCTCAACGGCGGAGTGCTCGCCCCAGCCGTCGACAAACGGCCTCGGTCAATCCTCAAAGAGATCCAGATGGTCTTCCAGAATCCCGATTCCTCGCTCAACAACCATCGCACGGTCGGCGAGGCGGTCGCCCGCCCACTACGGCTGCTCGGCGGTGTGCGTGGCCAGGAGCTGCGGCGGCGGACGATCGCAGCGATGGAGGCGGTTCAGCTACCTGCCAGGTACTACGACCGGAGACCCAATGAGTTGAGCCAGGGGGAGAGACAGCGGGTGGCCATTGCTCGGGCGTTCGCAGCTGATCCGCAGCTTGTGATCTGTGACGAACCCATCTCGTCACTTGATGTCTCGGTGCAGGGAGCCCTGATGAATCTCCTGCTTACCCTGCAGACCGAACGAGACACCTCCTACCTGTTCATTTCCCACGACCTGGCGGCGGTGCAGCACCTCTCGGATCTGATAGCCGTGGTGTACTTGGGTCACGTGATGGAGTGGGGTGATGCAGCCCGTGTCCTGACCCCCCCATATCATCCCTACACCGAGGCACTGTTGTCGGCTGTTCCTGTGGCCGATCCTGACAGCAGGCAACCGAGAATCCGCCTATCAGGAAGCGTGCCCACTCCGATCGACCTGCCGTCAGGGTGCAGGTTCCATCCCAGGTGTCCGCGCTGCCTCGGGGATATCTGCAGCCAGAAGGAACCACCGTGGCAGGATGTTGGGGACGATCACCGCATCTACTGCCACATTCCCGTGGAGGATCTACGGAACCTGGAGGCCGGCAGTATTGAGCTCGTTCCGTCGAGAGGAGGGCGCAGTTGAGCCAGTTCATAGTCAGGCGCCTGGGTTTCGTTCTCCTGTCGATGCTGATGGCGTCGATCATCATTTTTGCCGCGACGCAAGTCATCCCCGGCGACATTGCGTCGGTCATCCTTGGCCAGTTCGCCACGCCAGAGGCCAAGGCGAACCTGCGCGCCGAGCTTGGGCTCAACCGCCCATTGGTCGTGCAGTACTTGGACTGGCTGTGGAGCTTCATTCAAGGCGACTGGGGACAGTCGACCAGCATGCACGTCCCCGTGAGGGAGATCGTGATGTCTCGGCTGTACAACACGCTGATCCTCGCAGCCGTGGGCTTCATGATGTTCGTCCCGCTCGGGATACTCCTTGGACTGATCTCGGCCATTCGTCGCAACTCATGGGTCGACCACAGCATCTCGATCAGCTCGCTGGTGTTCGTGGGTCTGCCCGAGTTCGTCACAGGAATAATCCTGATCTACATCTTCGCCCTGCAACTGGGATGGCTGCCCGCGCAGTCCTCGGTGGATTACTCGGGGGGCATCCTGCCGATGGTGCCAATGCTCGTATTGCCGGGTATCACGGTGTCGCTCGTGAGTCTCGCCTATATTGCCCGCATGACGAGGTCGAGCACGGTGGAGGTACTCCAGGCCGACTACGTTCGCACTGCCTATCTCAAGGGGCTTTCGCCTTCCAGAGTCATACGCGTGCACGTTCTCAGGAACTCTCTCCAGCCGACTGTGGCGGCGATCGCCTTGTGCATCGGGTGGCTCGTCAGCGGGCTGATCGTGACCGAGAGTGTCTTCGGCTACCCAGGCCTTGGACGCCTACTGCTCTTCGGGGCCTCACACCGGGACATACCTCTCCTCCAAGCCGTCAGTATGATCGTGGTCGTCGTCGTCGGAGTCGTGAATCTGCTCGCCGACGTCATCTACGCCTGGCTCAATCCGAGAATCACCTACAAGTGAAAGCGGATCGGCGAGGTGGCCTCATCCATCGTTTGGACGGCTGTCACGTTCTCGAACGCGGACGGCGCTACTCTGGCTGCTCGATACAGGCAACGCCTTGGCGCACGTCAATGGTTCATCGCCTTGGCTGTCACGTGCGCAAAGGTGACCGATTGCTGAGAGTAGTCAAGCTCTAAGGTAGTAGGACACGTGCAAGGCGGCCATCGGAAGGAGAGACCGTAGTCATGGAGGGCATCATGGACAACATCGAAACGCTGCGGATCACGGGTCTCAAGACCACTCTCCTCTCGGTGCCCTTCACCCAGCCCACCTCGTGGCCCTATGGTCGCTGGGAAGGACTGACGGTAGTTCTCGTGGAGGTCGAGACCAGTTGTGGCGTTACCGGCCTCGGAGAGAGTGTCTGTCTGCAGGATCCTGCGAGCAGCGTGGAGCAGTACATCCACGGATGTGCCCCTCTGCTCGTGGGTGAGGATCCCTTTGACTGCGAGCGTCTGGAGAAGAAGATGCTGGGCTATGGGGGCTGGCTCTTTGCCCAGCAGTCCTTCGGCTACGTGCTCGGCGGCATCGACATGGCCCTGTGGGACATCAGAGGCAAGGCCTGCGGGCTGCCGCTCTACAAGCTCCTTGGAGGCGCCGTGCGCAGGGAGATCAGCTTCATGAAGTTCCTCCACCACGACAGCCCGGAACGCATGGCCGACGAAGCCAAGCTGGCGGTCACTGAAGGGTACGAGGTCTTGTACTTCAAGTACACGACGATCCCCGAGCTCAAGGAAGCCATACGCGCCGTGCGCGAGAGAGTGGGATCGACGCCCGGAATCTGGGTGGACTTCAACCAGACGCTGTCGCCCGGCTTCGCCGTTCGGTTGATGCCGTTTCTTGAGGAGATGGGTGTCAGCATAGTCGAGCAACCCACGTTGGCGTCCGATCTGGAGGGCCTGAAATACGTCACCAACTCGACCAGCATCCAGGTGCTGGCGCACGAGAGCTCATGGTCGGTCGCGGATGCGTTCAGGGTGGCGGCAGGTCGTGCCGCCGACATCGTGAGCGTCGAACCCCGCATGCAAGGGAGCATGCTGGCAGCGAAGAAGGCTGCCGCCATCTGCGAGGCGGTAGGCATGCCGGTGCTGATGCACGCTATCGGTGAGCTGGGTGTCGCGCACGCGGCGAATCTGCATTTCCTCGCGTCGACCCCGAACGCCATCCTCGCCAACCAGACCCTGTATGACTGGCTGTCCGGCGATGTCGTTGCCGACGGCATGATGCCTCTGCGGGGGGGGCGACAACTGGTGCCCGAAGGGCCGGGACTCGGCATCGAGCTCGACCGTGCCAGGGTGGCCGAGTACGCCGAGAACTACCGTCGCGCAGGCAAATACTCGTACTTCGGTGGGTCTCACGCCGCGCAGGGCGCCGACCTGCCCGTGCCGTTGCGCCCGTCGTACTGACCGACTCCCGGGCAGGTGCGTTGATCTTGCGGTCCCGCACGAGTTGAACGTGATTGACTCGTTGGCGGAGGTCGTGGAACTCAAGCCCGACGAACACGCCGGCACGGCTGGTGGCGTACCGCGGCATACTGTGGGGCTGAGTGGGGTCGCTGCGATTCCTTGACAGCTGCCGGCTTCCGCCGTAAACTCAATCAACCTATTGATTGACATTTGCACCGGAGGTGTCCGGACGCGCGGACTGGGGAGCCTGGCGACCGGTGGTCACATGGGGAGGGGGTGCGGCATGACGGTTGACACCGAGTTCGATGGACGTGTCGCGGTCGTGACCGGCGGAGCACAAGGCATCGGGATGGCCTGTGTCAGGACCCTGGGCGCCATGGGAGCGGCGGTCGCGATCGTTGACGTCCGGCCGGAGGCGTGTGCCACGCTGAGGCAGGAGCTCGCTGGCTGCGCGAACAGGTGCGTCGTGTGCGCCGATGTGACGAGTCGCGCGGATGTGGAACGAGCTGGAGCGGAGATTGAGGCGTGGCGCGGTCCGCCAACCGTCCTCGTCAACGCAGCTGGCGTCCTTCACAGAACGCGTTTCACCGAGATCTCCGAACAGGAGTGGGACACAGTGCTGGCGGTGACGCTGAAAGGCACGTTCCTCTGCTGTCAACGGTTCGTCGGCGGAATGGTCGCCGAGGGCTGGGGCCGAATCGTCAATCTCTCCTCATCGGCGGGCAAGAGTGTGTCCACTCTGGGCGGAGCGCACTACACCACGGCAAAGGCCGGGCTTCTCGGGCTGACGCGAGCCACAGCAGCCGAGCTGGCCCGTCTGGGGATCACGGTGAACGCCGTATGCCCCGGGCTTATCGACACTGAGATGGTGCGCTCCACGACGGACCCTCGCGCACTCCAAGGGTACATAGACTCGTTTCCCATCCGGCGTCTCGGTCTTCCCGAAGAGGTCGCCGAACTTGTCGGCTTTCTGTGCAGCCATTCTGCCGGCTATATCACCGGCGCCGCGATCGACATCAATGGCGGAGATCTCATGGTGTGAAGGGAGGCACTACGCACGAACGAGGCCCGCCTTGGTTACGGTGCAAGCTTGGGCATCGCGTTCCAAGGCAGCCACGTTGCGATACCGGATGCGCGCGGTAGGGGCAGCAACGGTCACATAGAAGAACGGCGATCGGAGGTGCGACACGATGACGAGCCAGATGCGCGATGTTGGCATCAACCACATCACGCCCAGGCGCAACCATACCTGCTACGGGATGGGGATCGGGATCATGGTCCTTGACGACGTCTACCCCGGGTTTCCGGGTGACGTACGCAACGCCAGCGCGTTTCCGTATCCCATCCAATACGAGGTTTGTGAGGGCGTCGACATACGCATGCTCGTCTGGGATGAGGACAAGTCGCCTTGCCTGGAGCCGATTCTCCGGGCCGCCCGGAAGCTAGAGCGCATGGGTTGTCGAGCCGTCACGGCAGAATGTGGCTATTTCTCCTACTTTCAGAAGGACGTCGCGGGGTACGTTGACGTGCCGGTGTTCATGTCCAGTCTTCTGCAAGTGCCGCTCATCCAGCAGGTCATCGGCCCCGACAAGCAGGTGGGGATCCTGTGCGCGAAACGGCGCTTCCTGAAAGACGCACATCTCACCAACGTCGGCATCGACCCGCGCAGCAACATCGTGATCGGAGGTGCGGACGAGTTCGACTGCAAGGAGTTCGACAATCTGTGGGATGTGAGCACGAGGCCGGACCGCCCTGAAGCTTTCTATGACAAGGCGCAGCAGGAAGTCACCCGAGCTGCCGAAGCTTTCGTCGCGGCCAACCCGGGAATCGGTGCGCTCATGCTCGAGTGCACCGGCTTCCAGCCCTTTGCCAGGGCGATCCAGCGCATCCTCGATATGCCGGTGTTCAGCTGGGGGACTCTTCTGGACTATGCTTACTCAGTCACCGTACATCGTGACTACTATGGTCACGTTTGATGGACGACAACTTACGGGGGAGGGAACCAATGCATACGATCGTGTTCCACGGTAGGTCTTACAGGCCCCGAGTGGCGCTGTTACTTGGGGTCGCACTGCTCATCGCCGCCATCGGTGTGGTGAGCGCGACTGGCTGCGGATCGTCAGGTACGTCTGGCGGCTCAGCCAGTTCGGCTTCGGCTTCCGCGGCGTCGGCGCCTGCCTTCGGCGGTGTGGTCCGTTACGGAATATCTGCGCCGACGACTCTCGACCCTCATTTCACCAGCAACACGCCGGAGCTGAAGGTCACCCAGCAGATGTACAGTTGGCTTACCGTTCTGGACAGCAACAACGAACCTACGCCATCGGTGGCGACTGCGTGGGAGATGTCTCCGGACGGCAAGACCTGGACATTCACCATCCGCAGTGATGTCAAGTTCAATGACGGCTCGCCGCTGACGGTTGACGATGTTGTGTACAGCTACGACAGAATGCGTGACCCGAAGATCGGTGCGGCAACCGTGACTCTGCTCAAGGCCGTCAAGTCGGTCGAAGCAACGGATGCAACTCACGTGGTCTTCCACATGAACCCTGGAGACGCGGAGTTCTCGAAGGAAGTCGCCGACTACCATGCCGCGATTCTCTCGCGGAACGTGAAGGACCCGGCGAAGGACTTCGTCGGCAGCGGGCCGTTCATGATCCAGAAGTACGTCCCAGAAGACCGCATCATCATGGTGAAGAACCCATACTACTGGGGCAAGGACGACAGCGGGCAGCAGCTTCCTTATCTTGATGGAGTCACATTCATCATCTCTCCGGAGACAGGGAGTCTGGTCGACGGATTGCTTGGTGGGCAGGTGGACTACGTGCCAGACCTCAGCTACGAACTTGCTCAGAAGGTCAAAGCGGACCCCAATATGCAGCTGATCACGGGTAAGACCAACTGGAGCCTGGAAGTGCATCTGCGCTGTGACAAGGGTCATCCTGCCGCAGACCCCAGAATCAGGAAAGCGCTTCGCATGGGCACGGACTATCAAGGGCTCATCGACCTGGTAAGGCCTGGCCTTGCCGACGTGGGCAACGGCACGGTCGTGGGACCGACCTACGGCGCCTACTACTGGGACCAGGCGCCCGCGTATGATCCTGAAGGCGCAAAGAAACTGCTTGCCGAGGCGGGCGCGAGTGACTTCACCATGAAGCTGTACTGCATCACCGACTTCGATGCGGTCGGACTTGCCACGGCGTGGAAAGAGCAGATGAGCAAGATCGGGGTGACCGTCAACATACAGGCGGTGCCCGGCACTGTGTACTATGCGGATTCCGGTGACGCGGCGTGGTTGAGCTGCGATTTCGGCGTGACGGACTGGGCGCATCGCCCGGTCCCCGTCATCTACTTCGACATGTCGTATGTGTCGGATGCGCCCTGGCCGGAGAGTCATTGGTCGGATGCCGAGTTCGACAAGACGGTGGCCGCGATCCACGGCGAGCTTGATGCGACGAAACGCGCGGAGCTGTACTACAAGGCTCAGCAGATACTGTGGGAGCGCGGGCCGGTCGTCATGTTCTGCCACGAGGACAGCGTCGCTGGTGCCGCTGGGACGCTGAAGGGTATCATGGTGCCACCGGACGCGAACCAGGTGCAGTTCGCGAAGGTGTACTTCGCGAAGTAAGCGGCGCATGGGGCGTCTGCGTCGCGCTTGGGGCGACCAGCGACCCTGTTCGCTGAAGCGTTCTGGGTAGAAGGTGTGGCTGCCGCTTCCCCGGTCCGGCTGTGCGTGCCGGACCGGGGAAGCGGCTTTCTTCAGGCGCGGCAGCGATGGCATTGTGCCGCGGGCGTGGATGTCTTGGCCATGAGTCTGCGTAGCAGCAGCGTCCGAGAGTAAGGTCCATCATGCCAGAGAAGAAGGCGCCGACCGGAAGTCACATCGTGCCCCTCATCGAAGAAAGCCTCGGGAAGCTGAAGGCGTGGGCGGAGGCGTGAGCGAGCAGTCGCAGCCGGGCCTCTCGGCTGAAGTCGCAGATGGGAGTCCGTTTGGCGCGATGCCTGCCGGCACGCGCGGCTGCACGGTCCGCATGCGCATCCGCCTCCCGGCCGCTCCACCTCCATGGGGCGTGGATCGACCTTGACGAGCGTCTCACTTTCGTGACACGATTCAAGCCATTGATTGATTTACGCATCGGGCGAGTGAGCACAGCTCCGCCGGCCGACGACACCGCGACTATGATGGAGGATGGAGCATGACCGACGATCAGTACCGCAGGGAGTACGCACACCATCTCATCGAGCAGGTCAACAAGGGCCAGATGACGCGCCGCCAGCTACTGGTGCGCGCCTCCGTCTTCGGCTTCTCGGTCACGGCTGCCGGTTCACTCCTGGCCGCTTGCGGCGGCGGGACGACCTCGAACTCGCCGACAGCCAGCGCGAGCGCTGGGGGCAACCCCGCGCCGAAGAGCGGCGGCACACTGCGCATCAGCGCTCCAGTGTCCATCACCGCCCTCGACCCCATCACGACCTACGATGTCGGCGGGGGTTGTCAGATCATGCAGGTCGGAGAGTACCTCACCTGGGTCGAGAACGACATGACGCTGCGGCCGGTCCTGGCGACGAGCTGGTCACCTGACCCGGCGGGCAAGGTCTGGACCTTCAAGATCCGCGAGGGTGTCACCTTCAACGACGGCAGCCCCCTGGAGGCCGAGGACGTGGTCGCAACGTTCGAGCGCCTCGTCGATCCCAAGAGCGGCTCCTCGGCGCTCAGCGTCTACGCCGGTCTTCTCTCGCCGGGCGGCATCGAGGCCATCGACACATACACTGTCGCCTTCCACCTCGACCGCGCCTTCGCCGACTTTCCCTACCTCGTGTCCTCGTCCGTGTACAACACCATCATCCTTCCGCGCAACTACGGCGGGAACTTCCTCAAGACCCCGGTCGGGACCGGCCCCTTCATGCTCGCGGAGTACGTCCACAACCAGAGGGCGAGCTACGTGCGCAACCCCAACTACTGGCAGAAGGGCTTCCCGTACCTGGACGACCTCGAGTTCAGCCTCTACGCCGACCCCGCCGGCTCCTCTCTCCGAATGCAGGGTGGAGCCGTCGACATGCAGCTCGTCACTCCCTTCCAGGGTGTGAAGGTGCTCGAAGCCGACCCCAGGTTCAAAGTCCTTGAGATCAAGACAGCGGCACCCGTGATCCTCAAGATGCGCGGCGACGCGGCTCCGTTCTCCGATGTGAAGGTGCGTCAGGCGGTCGCCTACTGCATCGACCGCCCCGCCGTGATCAAGGCGCTCTTCGACGGGAAGTCCACGCTGGGCAACGACACCGTCTTCTGCTCGCTCTTCCCGAATTCCCCGCAGCTCTCGCAGCGCGCCCAGGACTACGCGAAGGCCAAGCAGCTGCTTGCCGACGCCGGGCACGCCAATGGGGTCGACGTCACCCTGACCATCCATCCGGAGACCGTCATTCCTCAGTACGGGCAGCTTATCAAGGCCATGTGCGAGCCGGCCGGCATCAAGGTCAAGCTCGATCAGGTGGCGTATAACGAATACTACTCGGGCAAGGGCATGGACCAGGTCTGGATCGCGGTCCCCTTCTCCATCACCGAGTGGTCCCCGCGACCGACGGCCGCCCAGTTCCTCTCTGCTATGCTCATGTCCGACGGTGTGTGGAACGAGACGGCGTACAACAGCCCCGAGCACGACAAGCTGGCGGTCGAGTACGATGCCACGGTCGACGAGGCGAAGCGCGCGCAGATCGCCATGCAGCTGGCGACCCTCGAGAACACCGACGTGCCGCAGGCCATCGCCTTCTGGACCTTTT
>Ga0194040_1000550_pt1 | contig 11397 bp, 7 predicted proteins | sample JunL2210m_MetaG_FD_148973 | JGI IMG/M metagenome (GOLD analysis project Ga0194040, IMG submission 148973) | Anoxic zone freshwater microbial communities from boreal shield lake in IISD Experimental Lakes Area, Ontario, Canada - Jun2016-L227-10m | ecosystem: Environmental > Aquatic > Freshwater >... | reverse complement strand
GCCCGATTTGGCTTAAAACATACGAGTCGCTTAATGAAGTTATCTGGATGAACGAGTATGTGAAAGCCAACCGCTGGACAATTCCCGCCGGGGTTATCTTTTTCTCCATGCTCGTCGGCCTCTGCCAGAAATACCTACACGCACCGGATGTGATCCAAGGTGGGTTTACCGATTCGATGAAGGGCGAGGGAGATCTTTCAGATAATAAAACCTTCCCGGGTACCTTACTGTCGTCATTTTTTTCACTTTTTTCAGGGGCCAGTGTCGGGCCGGAAGGTCCCCTGGCAATTCTGATCATGGAAATTTCTGCCTGGTTCAGAGGAAAACTTAAGATTATTAATGAGGCATCCCTCGGGTTTGATGTTGCGGCATTGGCATCAGCGTAAAACGGTATTATTGGGAACCCCCTTTTTACCGCAGTCTTTGCAAAAGAGTTCAATGTTGGTAATAAAGATGCACTGAAATTTCTGGCATGGAACCTTCTTGCAGGGGTCATCGGTTACCTTTTCTTCTCCCTGCTTGGGTTGCAATCGTTTGCCAGTTTACTGGCATTCCCCCCCGTCGATAGTCTACCTCCTTCATACGTAATCTATGCGGTTATCCTTGGTGTACTTGGTTCGTTAATCGCAGTTTCTATGGGACTCGTGATGCGAGGTATGGGGGATGTCATAACAAGGCCATTTAAAGACCGGATCATGACCCGGATCCTTTTTGCAGGCGTGATCATCGCAATCGTATGTTATTTCATTCCTGAACTGATGTTTTCAGGGGAATCATCGATTCACTCGATTATTATGAACCCTGCTCATTTTGGGGTCACCATGTTGCTCATTATGGCAGTCCTTAAAATTGTTCTCCTTGCTTTGTCGTTCAAGTGTGGCTATCTTGAGGGCCCTATTTTCCCCACTTTGTTTATCTGTACCATGGTAGGACTTCCGCTAAGCCTGATGTCCCCCGGAATCCCGGTAGGTATCCTTGTAATGTGTCTTGAAGTGGCGGTTATCACGATAGCATTAGGTGTACCCCTGACTGCCATCTTTTTGATAGTGGTTACTGGTAATACAAATCAGTACATGATGGCATTACTGGTCCTTTCTTCGGTAGTGGCCCTAATGATGGGTATTGGACTAAGGGAACTAAGGGAAAAACAAGCAAAAAATAAGAGGATTTCAAGTTAAGGGATGTAATTAAAATAATATCCACCCATTGGTGTGTATTTTTTTTTATTTGCTTCATTATTGAGTATTTATGAATTTTATCAATATACCCGGGGATCCACACCATTATGTTGTGATCTGCGCCACAGGTTAATCCGGCGGCCGGTTACTTCACAATTGAAGAGACGTATTCGATTGAAACCATCAGGATTTCCAGGTCTTTCCGGAGGTCTTCCGACCGCTCCCGGTTAACCTGGATCCATTCTTTCATCGGTTTCCTGCCCATCGGCTGGAAGCGGACAATTCCTTCCCGGCCAACCAGCGAATCCGCAATTTTCCCTGGGATTTTAATTCCAATTCCCTCACCGTAGACACAGGCAAATAATTTCCTGTCTATGTAGTATGCCGGGTAGCCAAACATCGTACCTGCAATCACCCCGGGAATTTGCAGCAGAAGAGAGTCGAGGACCTCTTTATGCTCCTGGTTAAAACCCACCCTGTTCATGATCACATTCCCTTGATTTGAGTTGTTGAAAAAAAAATTAACCCTCCGAAGGCATTCCGTCTGGCTGGACATCAGCCTTTTCTACCCTGATGGTGCTATTGATAATTCTTTTTGTGCAAATTGCGATGGTCTTCTTTTGAAATAAGTACTGGTGGAGGAATATATCAATCGGGTCCCACAAGGCAACCCAGCAGAAAATTACGATGGCACCAATTACAATATCTGCGAGGACCTGGTCTGTTATATTGGAATAGAGGAAAACCAGAATAATAATGAGTACTGTAGAGATACTGAGCCCATAAATAAGACCGTATTTCATTCGTTTCCTCAGGACCCGCAACCTTCTCCTCGCACCTTCGCACCGGTAGATAAAATATGTTTTCACCGCTTCCGGCAGATCCGATTCAACCTCTTCTGTCACCTGCGAAGCGGGAAACCTGATAACATAGTTAACCGGTTTTTTCGGTTCCCGATCGATAATTGCCGCGACCATCGCCAAAAGTGAATCTTCAGTAAGATCCCTGTTTTTTACAGGCGACGGGTCATCGGGGTCGAAAAACTGGTCAACACGTTTGAAACTTAGTTCGACGACCAGCTGGTCATCACCTTCTTTGAGTTGTTCAATATAATTGGCCATTCAATTCTCCCGTCGTAATCATGATAAATTTCCAGCTCCCGTAAATTCACGAGGTTGACTAATGCATTTTTCTTTGGCTTACTACTATTAATTATTCTGTTACTCTACCCTCTGCAGATTTAAGTATTTTAAATCTCACGTTTTAATCCAGGCCACTTTATGTATGGATACTCCTATAATTTTTATACGAACGGTTGACAGAGGGGACGAATGGCTGAAGGATTTTTCAAAAAACTTAAAGCGGGTCGGTTTGATCTGGACTATATTCCAGTATTTGAATCCAAGTTATTTTTCGAAGGGGAAAAACGGGAACGACAGATTGTAAATTTCGCGGTCCTGCTGGCACTTGCTACGGTTATTGCTACTTACGGGGTCATCACAGACTCTACGGCATCCGTCATCGGTGCGATGATTGTTGCCCCGCTGATGACTCCCATCATCGCATCCGCGGCAGCCATCTCAATGGGTGCTTCAAAGCGGGCGATAAGATCCATGACCCTTGTCGTTCTCGGCGTGCTCGGTGTAATCGGGCTTGCGATGCTCCTGACTGCGGTCGTACCGGGTGGGCTCGTATCCCTGACACAAAATCCACAGGTCTCATCCCGGGTATCTCCGGGCCTGCTTGATTTATGCATCGCCCTTGCCGCTGGTGCTGCCGGAGCTTTCGCGATAGGGCGGCAGGAAATAGCAGATTCCCTTGCAGGTGTCGCGATTGCGATCTCGCTCGTCCCGCCGCTGTGCGTCGTGGGAATTACATTGTTCCACGGGGGATTTGTTCAAGCAGGAGGGGCTTTTCTTCTGTTCCTCACCAATTTTATCGCTATCCTGGTGGCAGGAACGATCATGTTCGGCCTGATGGGACTACCGAAAGCGGTACGGATGGAGATGAAAGAGGAGACGCGAAAAAAAACGATGGTGGCGTTGATCATTGCAAGCATCCTGCTTATTGGTGTACTCACTGCCACCAGTTACCAGGCAATCCAGGCAACAAATGACCAGGTAGTAGCGAAGGAGGTGGTTAGGGAATGGCTTGGGTTTGCACCATACCAGGTACAGAAGGTGGTGCTGTCAGGCGAAGGTGTTGATGTAGTACTCAGCGGCGAAGGCACGCTACCACCGCTAGAGACTCTTTCTACGATGATGCAGCAGAAATTTGACCGTAAGATCCCCCTCCGCCTGCATACAATTCCCGAAAAAAGTGTAACCTATCCCTCGGTGCTGGTGGGGCTCGCAGGCAGTACATAGGCTAAAAGTCCATTTTTTTAATCCTGGATCATATGCTGGTCAACCGGGATCAGGTAATAAACCCCGTGATTGTACATTACTGCGAAGATCGGGCCTTTTTAAAATTTACTCGTTCTCTCCAATGGCAATCCATTTGTCAGGGTGGGGCCATTCCATGGTTGATGTCACATGGGTTTTGAGATGATCGTAACGAAAAAGGTCTTGGGTCCCTGGTCGCCACATTCATGAGAATATGATAAAACCGAAATGAGAATAGCCGGCGGGGGTATTTTGTTGAACGTCCCGAATGACTTTATCCGAATAACTCTAAAACCATTAGAACAATTGGTCCTTTGAAAAAAATGAAAAAACCTGACATTTTATCCCCCGAAGAACGGACACGTCTTGAAGTCAAAGGCGGTCTGTTATCATCAGAAGTCCCTGTCTACCGGGAACGGTTTGGCGCAAATGTCATGACCCCTCCGGTACGGGAGTCACTATGGTTGCAGTACCTGAAGAAATACGATGACCCGATCATCAAAATCTTAATTATTGCAGTTGTTATCTCCCTGGTCGTCTCGATAATCCAGGGGATCAGTATTTATGATACCCTCGGGATCATCATCGCAATTTTGCTGGCCACCGGGATATCCTTTTTCAATGAATACCGGAGCAGCAAAGAGTTCGATGTATTAAATGCTCACCGGGACGATGTCGGTGTCAAGGTAATCCGGGATGGTCACCCTGCCCTGGTCACCTCCCGCGATATTGTGGTCGGCGATCTTGTCCTCATCGAAGCAGGCGATGCGATTCCCGCGGACGGCTGGCTCATCACCTCAGACGCCCTTACCAGTGACGAGTCCGCATTTACCGGGGAGAGTGAACCGGTTGGAAAAGGGACGGCAGATAATGTCCTGAAAGGAACGTTCGTTACTGCTGGTAAAGGACGGATGATCGCCGGGGCCGTAGGGGACATGGCCCAGATGGGTGTAATTGCCGCATCGCTTGGGATCGACCATTCAACGGCGACCCCCCTTGAACAGAAACTGGAAGCCCTTGCGGGGATCATCAGTAAATTCGGGTATACCATGGGTATCCTGATCCTGGTCAGCCTGTCAGTTCGTGGGATAGTACTCGGGGAACTGACCGGGTTGAACCTTGACACCCTGAACCATGTCCTGCACTACCTCATGATTGCCGTCGCTATTATCGTCGTTGCAGTCCCTGAAGGGCTCCCGATGAGCGTGGCACTCTCCCTTTCCCTTGCGATGCGAAAGATGACCCGTGCTAACTGCCTTGTACGGAAGCTGATTGCCTGTGAGACGATTGGGTCAGCGACAACAATCTGCACGGATAAGACGGGGACACTGACAAAGAACCAGATGGAAGTAGTGCACGCATCGGCCGGAGGGCCCGTCCGGCAGGAGGGTGCACCTCACACCCCGCCTGAATGGGTAACCCTCAATGCCGCGGTGAACGGTACCGCCTACCTGGAAGAGCGGGACGGGCGGATAATCGTCATAGGAAATTCGACGGAAGGGGCGCTCCTCCGGTGGCTCCACGAACACACCCTTGATTACATGAATATCCGTGCAGAGACCACTACAAGGAAACAGTACCTCTTTGATGGCAACAGAAAACGGATGTCAACGGTCGTGAATATCGGGGATACACCCTACCTTCTGGTGAAAGGGGCACCGGAGATCCTCGCTTCGCTCTGTGAAGTGCAACCTGACCTGTCTGGCGTGAGTGAGCTTGCTTCAAGGGCGATGCGGACACTTGCATTTGCGCACAAGGAGATCGTGGATGGGGATGAAAGCGAATCCAATCTTACATGGGACGGTTATGTAGGTATCCGGGACCCGCTGCGGGATGACATTGCTGAATCGGTAGCTACCTGCCGGGAAGCCGGGATCAGGGTCCGGATGGTGACCGGTGATAACCGGGAGACTGCAAAGGCCATTGCAGAGGACTCCGGGCTCCTCACGGGCGGGGTTGTCGTTGACGGGAAGGAATTCCGGTCCTTGTCAGCTGATCAACAGGTCGAAGTTGCGCAGAACCTTGATGTCATGGCACGAGCTGAACCGATGGACAAGCTGCTGCTCGTCCAGGCCCTTCAGAAGAGCGGGGATGTTGTAGCCGTCACCGGCGACGGGACAAACGATGCACCAGCCCTTAAAAATGCCGATGTCGGGCTTGCGATGGGGATTGCAGGGACTGAAGTGGCGAGGGAAGCGAGTGATATTATTCTCCTTGATGACTCGTTCGCCTCGATTACGAGTGCCGTCTGGTGGGGCCGGTCGTTGTATGAAAATATCCAGCGTTTTGTGCTGTTTCAGCTCACGCTCAATTTTTGTGCCTGTATTCTTGTATTCATTGCCCCGCTCCTCGGGTACCCGGAGCCGTTTACCATTATCCAGATCCTCTGGATTAACCTGATTATGGACACGCTCGCCGCGTTCGCACTCTGTTCGGAGGCCCCGCACCGGGACCTGATGAACCGCCTTCCCATAAAAAGAAATACTCCGGTCATCACGCCGTTTATGTGGTTTTCCATTATCGTTACGGGTGCGTTTTTTATTATTGGCGGACTGGTCCAGATGGAGACCGCGTTTCTGGGCGGCACCACTCCCGCAGGGATTAACACGGTTTTTTTCGCAGCCTTTGTCCTCGCTGCGGTTTGGAATGGTATCAACTGCCGGGCACTTGACGGGAAGATGCCGCCCTTTTTTAAAGGGAACCCAACATTTTTCGCGGTAATGGGGTTCATTGTCCTGGCACAAATCGTGATTGTGCAGTATGGCGGCCTGGTTTTTGGCACGGTCCCCCTTTCGTTTGATGAGTGGGTAAAAATTATTGTCGTGTCAGCTTCCGTGCTGGTTGTTGGCTTCGTAATACGGGGTGTCTATCACCAGTTCAGGGGCCGCATCAATTCGCTGATGCCAGGTGCATAAGTAAGAGAAAGACCGGGGGGATGGTCTTTCGATAATTCGTTACCAACGGAAATCTCAAACAGGTCTGGCAGAAAAGGTGTGACCCCCTCCTTGGTTCTTCTTTATTTGCCTGCCATTTCCTCCCGTTAAAGGACACCGTTTCTTTCTTGCATTGTTTAGGGTAATCCAGGGGAATACCTGTTAATTTACGCTTCAGTTCGGAAGATGTAATACCTCCCGCTGTAAGAGAATCCCATTTGGTATTATACCCCGGTAATCCCGATAAGGGTAAAAATTACTCTTCGGCCGGCCTGTTTTTTAAGAACTTCCCGACCAGCCAGGAGACCAGGACTGCGATGTAGAGTGTCCCGCTAATCATTTCAAACATTATCACCGTTCGAGCGGTTGATGTCATTGCCGTAACATTGTAGTTTCCTGTTGTTGTCAGAATCGAGAAACTGTAGCCGATATAATCGGATATGTAAATAAGCTGGTCTGCTCCCTGGGCCGCGATGTTGAATGAACCGGGTAAAAATATCCCCAGCACCATAATCCCGAGTGCCCACGTAAGACCGAGGAGGAAGTAGACCGATATTGCCCCGATAATCGTGTCCATTTTGATGTCACGTTCACGAATTACGACTGAAAAAATCGCCACGCTCACCATGATGAAAAATACCAGGGTCACGACGATTGCGGCGTTGAAATAGTGTACGTGACTGGTCAGGTAATATAATCCGTAGAGGATAATCGTAATTCCCACAAGCACAATGCCGACAGCCATAAGATACACCTCATGACTGATTGCCTGGACTGCGAAGAATAATAAAATTACCAGCAGGATATCCGTGAAAATCCTGGCGACTTCACTATCTTCGAGCAGGGGAAGGACCGAAAGAAAAACGATGAGTGCAATGAAATGGAATGTGCATTTATTATTTTCTCTCCATTGGAAAAAAGCGGCAGTTTTATTTTTAAATGAGCCCTGTAGATTGTTTGGGACGGGCAGAGATGGCATGTACCAGTTTTATTTGCTGGCCGAAGATATGGCTTTTTTTGTTATTTTTGAGAGACTATTCCGGCATAGGGTTGGAAACTGCGCCCCATTTTTCAGGAAAATCATTATTGAGTCTTTGGGGTAATAAGGACACAAATTCTTCCGGTTGTCTCTCCCCCATTACTTTCACCCCGCGCACGGCAAGATCGTTTATACTTCATTCATGAGATGTTAATTCGTGTCAGGACCATTGGAATACGGACAAAGCAAATGGTCCGGAAATTACATCAGGGTTGCCAGATCAGCCTGTGGTGGCGGTAGCAGCCAGATGCTCCTGACACACCCGGAAGAAAAATAAAAAGTTCCCCGTCAGAACAATCCTTCGTTATAATTGCGGACACCTGGTACCATGCAGAATGTCCCGCCGCCACCAGGGATGGATATGATACAGAGGGAAAGCAGGATGGGTTAATTACAATGTTGCGTAATTGGCAATCTTCATCCGCTGCCAGGTCGCCGGAAAGGACCGGAAAAATGGGGACAGAAAAAAAAGGAGTGATGTAAAAAAAAGGAGCAAATGAACCAACCACAACCCCACCTTGACAATTGTAGCATACGAGTGAAGTCCGGGGTCACCGGAACCACCTGATCATGAGAAATAACCCGGCCCGGCGAATGGGTAGATCTGCCAGGGGTATGCGCAGGAAATGCGATATGGCAGTCTCTCAATATAGATCCGCCACATTTCACTCAATTGATCAATCTCCTAAACACATCTTTTTATTGGTTATCCATAAAAGAAAAGCCCAATCTGATACGGTCTTTTCAGGATAGAATTTTCCTGGCGGTATTTTAGAGGCCGGGCTGCTGCTGGCTCGCACAGTGGAACGTCCCGTAACCTTCAACCATCGCCTGGGCATTAATCCCTATCACATTTCGGCCCGGGAAGAGGGACGAAAGACGACGTAATGCCTCGCTATCATGGGGGTCATTAAAAACCGGGACAATAACCACCGAGTTACCGACAAAAAAATTCGTATAACTGGCCGGGTACCGGAGATCTCCGCCCGAGACCCTGCCCGGCATCGGCAGTTTCACAACCGTAAGGGGGCCCCCGTCCTGGTCTGTGGATTTTCGTAAGGTGTCGTAATTCTCCTGCAGGGGGTGGTAATTTTCATCGGTCCTGTCCTCTTCAAAGGCACAGACAACGGTGGAAGGGCCGGCAAACCTCGCAAAATCGTCAACATGGCCATCGGTATCATCCCCTGCAATCCCCTCATCCAGCCAGATTACATGATTGGTTCCCAGGTTTTCCCAAAGATGTGCCTCCAGGTCAGATTCTGACAATCCTTTGTTCCTGTTCGGGTTAAGCAGGCAGGAACGACTGGTCATGACGGTACCTCTCCCGTTTACATCGATTGATCCCCCCTCGAGGATAATACCCGGGCGGAACACGGGGAGTCCCAGCCAGTCGTTCATTGCGTCCGGAACTTTTCCATCCCTGATATGGTCCTCGTATTTCCCGCCCCATGCATTAAACTCCCATTGCACCATGGCCACCTGGGAAATGGCAGGATTTACCACGAATGTGGGACCATAATCGCGGATCCAGACGTCTTCATAGTCAGTAACCCGGTACCTGACATGAGAATCGCCGGTTCCCTCTTTAGAGAGCCGTTCTCCAACCCTCTCTCTCGTATTTGTATCCCTGACAAGGAGATCGACCGTTTCTGATCCGTGCATTGCAGAAATGAACTGTATATAGGCATCCTCAACTGCTGCAAGGTCCGGGAATGTCACCGTGTTGTGAGGCCAGGAGAGCCATACGGCCTCATGTCTCTCCCATTCTGCTGGCATACAAAATCCCATGTTTCGTGGGGTATCACCGTTACGGACGATAAAGCGATGACCGGTACCAGGTGGTGCCGTGACGAGATTACCATACGTACCGGGGCGCCGGTTGCGGAAAAACCCCCATGACTCCTGTACTGTCGTGTTCATCGAGAGGTCCAGGTCTGCAATGATGATCTCTTCTGTATCTCCCGCATGGGCTAGCACCCTGCCAAACGCATCGCTCACAAAGGAGCCCCCGAAAAACCTGGTGGACCCTTCAGTGCCCACACGGTTCACCGCGGCTACATGGACACTATTGGCAATCGCATGGCTCCGCTGGACCAGTTCCCATGATTCCTGCCAGTCGCCCTCCAGGGGATCATAGCGAAGTGGCTGGCCGATTGCCGTCGGGTAAAAAATGATTGATGCACCCATGAGTGCGGCGGAACGGGCCGCTTCAGGGAACCACTGGTCAAAACAGATCAAGACCGCAATGCACCCGTACCGGGTGTGAAAGACCCGGTACTCATTTCCCGGGTGAAAATAACCCTTTTCATAAAAGCCGGGGTCCTGTGGAATATGAACCTTATGGTACGGTGGATGCAGGTGGCCATCTGCATCGATAACAACCGCGGTATTGTAGGCACGTCCGTCAGATGCTTTCTCGTACACCGGTACGATAATGACAACCTGGTGCTGCTTTGCGATAGTTGAGAAGATATCCGTGGATTTCCCGGGGACGTTCTCTGCAAGACCTGTCGCATCTCTCCGGATATACTGTGGGAAATAGCGGGTACGGAACAACTCGGGGAGGCAGATAATCTTTGCCCCCTTATGGATTGCGGCCTTTACGCTTATCACAGCACGATGGAGGTTATCTTCAGGGTCCGGCCCCATCTCCATCTGGATCAGCCCGACTGTAACATTCTGTCCGTCCGCGATGTGTTGTTGCTCCATTTTTTTGATCTTGTAAATATATGGACTATGGTGACATAATTGACTTACCTATGGAGAGTTTAAGCCAAAAAAAATCCCCAAAAAAAGAACAAAAAAAGGGCCCTGGTGGCAACCCGTTATCACTAGGGGGTATTTTTACGTTTCAGGTAACCTGAAAGGTAATTAAGCAACCCGTGGACCCCGTCTGTCTCGGGATGGACTTCCAGGAATGAGGCGAAATCGTCCGCAGTATACCCTTTCTGCATGAGGAACGCGATATAACTCGCGATCATTCCTGCGCCCGGCCCGGATGTTGAAATCCCCTGCAACGATCCCGTTTCAGGGTGTACGCTGACCTTCGAGAGACCCGTGGCGTTGAAGGGGACTTTCCAGAATGTACCAGGTCCTGCAGGCCCGGGAAGACTAACCGAGACCATCCCCCCATCTGGTGACGGGTTACAAAACGCATGTTCAGTTGCAAGGTTGACGGACTGGGGAAAAAACCGGTAGTCCATCGTGGTCACCCGTCCAAGAATGTTCTCTGCTGCAGTGATCCCTTCATGACGGGCGACTGGTGTAAGGTATGGCGGGCCCGTGACATCCCCTGCGGCATACACTCCTTTGATGCTGGTCTCCATGTGGCTGTCAACGAGCACTTCCCCACTTGGCCCTTTTGCAATGCCATGGAGGTTTTCTGACCGCGGGGAGAGCCCGGTGGCAATAAAGAGTGCGTCACATTCAATTTCCGTTTGAGAAGCGTCCGGTGTTCGTACAGAAACCGAACCCAGGTGCCGTTCGCCGTTGACGGCAAGTAATGTGGTCCCGGAATGGATAGTAATCCCCTCAAGTTCTTTTAATGCGACCGCGCGCTGCTTCTCGTCAAGTACCTTCAGCACATCACTGCGGGCCAGCAGGGTTACATCGCAGCCGAACGAAGAAAAAATATATGCAAATTCGGCTGCCATTACACCGCCGCCGAGGATAACCATGTTCTTCGGTAACCGGTCCATCTGTGCGAGAGTACGGGGATTATACACCCCTTCCTTCGAGAGCCCCGGGATGTTGGGAATTGCAGGGGAAGAACCGGTGGCGGCAATTATTGCATCGGGGTGTAGTACCTCGCCACCTAGCCGTACTTCGTTTCCATGGAGGACGGCATCTTTGCCGTACTGGGG
>Ga0194040_1000541_pt1 | contig 11514 bp, 4 predicted proteins | sample JunL2210m_MetaG_FD_148973 | JGI IMG/M metagenome (GOLD analysis project Ga0194040, IMG submission 148973) | Anoxic zone freshwater microbial communities from boreal shield lake in IISD Experimental Lakes Area, Ontario, Canada - Jun2016-L227-10m | ecosystem: Environmental > Aquatic > Freshwater >... | reverse complement strand
GACTTTTTTCCTTGGCATCCTGTTTATCTTCCTTACTTCGACCAGGATACTCCGTGTAAAATTCCTGTAGCCAGAGCTTGTAGTTCTCCATGGTGAACTTCATGCGGATCATCATATCTTCCTGGTCTATTTTAACCGTCCCAATATTCCGCACCACTTCCCCCAACACGGTTACGGTACTATTTTCTCGATCCACATTCACCGCCTTGGGGAAAAACGCTTGGGTAATATTGTGCTTCTTGATATACTGCGCCTGGGACGCCAAGTCGCGTTTCACTTCAGCATGAGATGAGGTATCTACATAGCTCACCAGACGCGACACATTGTACTCGGCGTTTGTCGGTGACAGATTGCCACCCAAAATCGCAAAAAAAGCCCCCATCTGTTCCAGATACTCAGGCGAAGCCTTGCCCGCCTCAAGCCAGAATTCCTTCGTTACCTGCGGAGGCGAAACGACGATGCGTTCCTTCGATTTGAACACGGATGCGTTAAGGATCAGGCCGATGCCAAGCAACAGGCATAGAAAACGGAGGAAAAAATTCTCCGCCAGCGCCGTCTTCCAGTCCCTTATCCATTTATTATATTGCACGATACTTCCCCATTACTCGACATACGAGCGAATATAACTGGGCGGGCATCCCTTCAGGGGCATACCCACATGCCAGTATAAGACGTGCAGAAAAAAGCCGTCCGATCGGCCCGCCTTGACCCTTTGGAGCAGATACGCCAAAACACATCCGAGTATTATCATTACAGTGGGCGCATTTGACATGATGCCGAGGGAGAAGCAGGCTCCAAACACGACAAACTCGTCTATCTCCCAAAAGAATATTTGGGGCGGGTCGTCTATGTAACGTGCGATTTGCGTCAATTTCTTGCTCCGTATCTTCGTGGTTGCTTTTATATTACTTCCTGCGGGGCATAAAAAAGGCCGGAATGATAAATTAATATCAATCCGGCCTTTTAACCAAAAGGTGGTGAGAGCCTTTAAAGAATATTATCGGCTAACTATGATCTCCTTGGAAACGGTTACCTGCTCGTCGGAATCGTCCGTGGCAGTCAGGGTCACTGTGTAAGTGCCGCTATCTGCATATTTCTTGCTTACTGTTTTTGATCTGCTCTTTGTTCCATCGCCCAGATCCCAATTCATTTCTTTAATCCTGCCGTCGGGATCGGCGCAGTTCCCTATGAGCTTCGTGTATTTCTTCGAGGGGTAATCCTCATACGAAATTGTACATTCCGGCGGTTCATTGGGAGTGATCACAACAGTTGTAGCCCCGCCACCCGTCAGTCCGTTCTTCGATGTTACCATAAGGCCAACCGCGTATGTTCCCGGTTCCTCGAATTTATAGGACAACCTGTTCGAGTTCCTCCCAACGGTCTGACCGTTGACCGTCCAGGTGTAGGTCGTAAACTTGTCCACTCTCGGATTGCCGCCCGAAACAGTCGGCTTGAACATGCCGGTCACGGGCGCCTTCATTAACTTGTTCGAGCCTGTAACCGTAAAGGAGTCAACAGCAATCGGAGGCACTGTCGTTACCGTTACTGTGTCTTCAACGACGCTGCTGTTTCCTCTTGTGTCGCTTACAGTCATCCTTACCGTATATTCTCCCGGTTCGGTGTATGTAGCGTTTACCTTGGAACTGTTCGGCATAGTCGCTCCATTACCCATATCCCACGAATAGGAAAATTTCTCGGTTACGTCACGAAGATTCGCTTCCGCAGCGTAAGTGACTTTATGGGGCGCCATGCCGGTTTTCTGGACGAAGTTCCTCAGGGTGAAAGCGGGGAAGGCATATTGAAATATCTTTACCTTCACCACATTCGTTGAAGCCCGATCAATATACCCTTCAGGATATGATTGCACCTGGATTGATCGATCACCTATATCTTCCACTTTTGGGGTATATGTCGCTTCCGCTCCCGATACAACTGTTCCATCCGGCATACTCCACTCGATAACCATTTTCCCGTAACCGATCGGCGCCTTCGCGGTGAGGGTCATCGGGTTGCCTACCTCGCCGGTCCTCGGAGCAATGATTGACATCCTTGGCGCAGTTACCTCCTTGGACAAAGCAGACAGGGTGGCTTTTCTCTCAAGGTCGGCGTGCCCTTCAGGATATGCGGTAACTATTATGTCATATTTGCCGGCATCCGGGAAGAAAATGTCGACGTTTGCGCCTGAATACGTAACCCCTTTGACATCCCATACGATAGCCAGCGTTTGTCCGCTCAGATTTGCGTCGGTCTTGGCGGTAAAACGCTGTGTTGTTCTTTCTGGAAACGTTTTAGGGCCTTCCAGCGTCAGAGTGGGTATGGAGGGCGCAACGACCGTTACATTCTGGCTTTTGGATGCTCCGGCTTCCCGAGCAAGAGCCGTAACGCCTTCGGCTCCAAAGGAAGGCATGCGGTTAGACAGATCGGCCTCTAAAGGAAGCAAAGCGCCTACCCCGAAGTCTGAACCTACTCGGGCAAGCTTGCTACCGGCAGACTGATTATAAGTGAAAGGATATACATTGTCTTCGGTTATTATGCCGAGACGCCATCCCTCCTTGACAGGAACAGGATCGTCAGGGGTATACGTGCTCATGCCCAATTCAGAAGGAGCTGAGATTATTCCGCTGACCCACATCAGTCGCGTGGTTCCGTCCCACCCCGGAGCTTCCGTCAATACAAAGCGGAACCGGGAAGTGTTTGCCGCGTGATAATTAAAGCGTGTTATCCAGCCATTGCCGGTTGACGGCCCACCTGCCGGCATGTGGATGCCGGGAGCAAGCAACCAGGGTTCTGTGTCCTGAAGTGCTCCAGCGGCTGCGGTTTGTCCTATGGTTATGGCCTCCGGCGACGCACCATTGGCAAAAACTTCAACCTTTACCATATCAGGACCGGAAGTGGCTGCTGTAACAGATATCGAAGGAGTGCCCTGTCCTGATGTTATCTCGCCACGAGTGGTACTCCACGTATATCTTAGCTCCTTGCCCTGGGGGCCTTCCGCCTGGATTGAACACCCGTAGGTCAGTCCCATGTTGATTTTATAAGGGCAGGATAAGTTGGACAGTGTAACGCCTGTAAGAGGAATATCTCCCGTCGATGCGTCCCAAAATTTATCGGGGTACTTGTCAGACGACACTCGCAGAGCAAGTCGCGTGGTCCCTGATGCCCCTGTAGGTATAACGGTGACGTGCCTTTCCGTTGCGTTTTCCAACCTCGCCCCGCCACCGATAACGCTCCACTGGTACTTCACCTTTTCAGAGCTGCCCGTCATGAGGAAAACACCTTCACAAACGGCTGATTCCCCTTGTACCAAGCTGTCTTGAGGACAGGATATGCTCAGGCTGGCATCGGTGAGTCCATTAGAGTATCGCACTATCTGGTTTTCGTAAGTGTCTTTTAATGCGACAATCCTGCCGTCGTTCTCCACAACTCCGTCACGTATTGCACCCGGAAGATACCCGGCGCCATTGCCGAAGTTTGTGTCGGGTGTGCCATTCATGGTCAGTCTCAAAATGCCATGAACCCCCCGGAAAAGAGTGATCTTATTGGCGGCCAGCTCGATTTTCGCGGGCAAATGATCCATAACGACATATCCATTTACTCCAAACGAGGTATCGAGGGAGCCGTCAGTCGCAGAGAGGCGGAACAGAACGGGCTTCGACAAAGCGGTGTTATTAGCCGCGACGTAAAAATGGGTTCCCCCCGACGGCATTGCGACGGCTGTAGGCGCCGTCATCGGGATTTTGTGGTTTGTAAATGTCGAATTTGCCGGTATAGGGGTGATTTCCCACTCTGCCTCGGGTGGCGCCATCTCCGTGCCTATATACGTATCCATACTGCCAGGTGCGTGATATGCTTTAAGACTCCAGAATGTACTATCCGGAGATTCTCTCTCCATGCCGTACACAGTGTACCCATGATTGATGGAAGACGTAAGTACCGTCTTCTGGCTGAATAAATTACCGACATTCGCTGTAGCCAGTAAACGATAACTGAACCAGTCAAATTCTACGGGAGTAGTTGTTTTATTTTGCCATCTAACATACTGTTCTGCATATACTCCTATCTTCAGTTTACCTCCGCCAACGGCGGCTATCGCCCCCTGGGGGAAATTATCGCAACCAGGATTAGTATACCCATGGCCTGACTTGGCGCACTTATAGAAGTTCATCGTCTCCTGTCCCGTCGGGCCTCCGGACGGTAACTGAGACAAAGTGCCGCCCGCTCCCACATTTGGAGGACCGATGTTTGGGGCTAACGCCGGGTCATAAACACGCATATTCCAATGTTGAATGCCATTTAGCTCTCTTACCTGTGTTATTCCGAGATTACCTGATGCGTCCAGAAACCAGATGTACCTCACGCCCTCGTACCCGCCCGTAGAACGGACTTGCGTTGCACCATTACCAGGCCAGTTTATTATGGCAGGATTTTCATCCCCCGTAGATCTGGACCAGGAAAAATTAGGGTTTTTCCACCCAATGAATCTGCTTCCCCCTGTGTCGTTGCTCCGTGAGTAAATCACAATGTACTGCGGATTCGCATCCTCCGCATCATTGGCAGCCTTTGTTATCTTAGCCACTCCATTAGGCAACAGGTTTCCAAAAAACCCGTTTGATTTTCCTAAATAGGCATCGGCATTGAGACTCCCCCTTGTTTCCACTGTTTCCATGATTGCCCACGAACTGCTCGTCCACGCTACGACCAGCAGGCCGGACAGTATGAGTAAAAATAAGCTACGTGATTTCTTACCCAGTACCATTATATGAAATCCTCCTTTGTGTTTGATTTCCTCCCCAAGCGGATTTCCGTGCCGCCTGGAGAGGAGGGTAAGGGTTTATGTTATCGAGTAACCACGATTTCCCTGGAAACGGTCGTCTGACCTTTGGAGTCATCAGTAGCAGTCAAAGTCACTGTGTAAGTCCCCGCTTCCGCATATTTGTAATTCACGGTTTTGTTCTTCGCTGTCTTTCCGTTGCCAAGATCCCAGTTTATTTCCCTGATCTTGCCGTCCACGTCGGTGCAGTTCGCTACGAGCTTCGTAGTCTTCTTTGCCGGGATATCCTCATAATCGATAGTGCATTCCGGCGGGTCGTTGGGGTTGACTTCAATCGACTGAAGCCCTGTGCCCGTGAGTCCGCTTTTCGATGTAACCGTAAGACCAATTATAAAAGTCCCTGGCGTCTCGAATTTATAGACCATGCTGTTTGCGTTTCTCCCAACCGCCTCGCCATTGATCGTCCAGGCGTAAGTCGCAAACCTGTCCTTTGTCGGGTTGCCGCCGGAAATCGTCGGCCTGAACATGCCGGTTACGGGGGCCTTCATATATTTGTTCGTGGCTTTGACAGAAATGGAGTCGACAATGATCGGCATGACCGGCGTCACAGTCACTGTGTCTTCAATGACCTGCGAATTGCCTTTCGTATCGCTCACTGTCAACTTTACCGTGTATTCACCCGGTGCGCTGTACGTATGGTTTGCCTTGTTCTTGGCCGGCATCGCCGTCCCATCGCCCATATCCCATGCGTAGGTAAACTTCTCGGTGCTGCCCTTGAGCGCTACGTTTATGGCGTAGAAAACTGAATAAGGAGCTATGCCCGTCGGCTTGTGGTAGGGCTTGAGGGTGAAAGCTGGCATCTCGTATTTTGTAATCGGAACAGACACTACCACCTCTTTCTTGCTGTTCGGATACCCTTCTGGGTAGGCGGTGAACAGGAAAGTGGCCGTGCCTACGTCCTCCAGGCGCGGAGTGTATTTCGCGGTCGCGGAATTGACGATCGTTCCGTCAGGCATTGTCCATTTCATTACCATTGTTTCAATGTTGCTCTGATTCTTGACCGTTGCTGAGAGGGTCATCTCCGTATTGACCTCGCCCTTCTTCGGGGGGTTGATTCCCACCAGAGGCGCTTTAACTGCTAAAACAACCACCGGCATGGTCCCTGTTCTTGAAGAATTGGGGAAGCCGGTCGGGTAGACCTTAACGCTCAGGTCATAACTACCAGCCGCCGGGAAGGTGATATTCACAGGGCTGCCTGTGTATTCTACGCCGTTGATGGTCCAGACCGTAGAAATGGTTGCAGGATTAGCAGCATTGGTGGTTATGGAGTATTGTTCTGTGTTTCCCTCAGTGGTTGACCTGGGGCCGTCCAATGAAGTAATCAGGGGCGCCGGATTTTTCGCCGCTACTACCGTCAGTGTCCCCGTTCTTGAAGAACTGGGATACCCGGTCGGATAAACGGTGACATTCACTCCATAGCTGCCTTCTGTCGGGAAGGCGATATTCACCTCGCTACCAGAGTAGTAAACGCCGTTGACGTCCCAGGTGATTGTCATGGGCTCAGTTTGATTGGTGGTGACGGTATAGCGTTCCGTCCTGCCTTCCACGGTTGTTCTGGGACCGTCCAGAATGATGACAGGAATTGGGTGCTGCGTGACTAATACCGTCAGTGTCCTTGTTCTTGTCGAATTGGGATATGCGTTCGGGTACACGGTAACAACCAGGTCATAGTTGCCTGGCGCCATGAAGGGCACATCAATTTCGCTGCCAGTGTGGGATACGCCGTTGACATCCCAGGTAATAGTGACGCTTGAAGGATCAGCAGCATCGGTGGTCGCGGTATAGTGTTCCGTTTTCCCTTCCGTGGTCGATGTGGCTCCGTTCAGGGTAAGGGTGGGAGCGGGATACTGCGCGGCGTTCACCGTCAGCGTCCTCGTTATAGAGGAATTGGGATAACCGGTCGGGTATGCGGTAACTTTTACGGCATAGCTGCCCGGTGTCGTGAAGGGCACATCAATTTCGCTGCCTGAATAGGAAACGCCGTTGATGTCCCAGGCGATAGTCATGGGCTCTTCCGAATCGATGGTCACGGTATAGCGTTCCGTTTTCCCTTCACTGGTCGACACGGGACCGTTCAAAGTGAGAGCGGGGGCAGGATGTTGCGCGACAGTTACTCCCTTGGTCTCAATCGTGGCTGCATTGGGATGTCCGGTCGGATACACGGTGACTTTTACATCGTAGCTGCCCGGAGTCGCGAAGTCTATGTCAAGCCTTTGTGCTTGGTCAAGACCGGGGAGCGGAGGCATCTCGCTGCCAGTGTATGAGATGCCGTTTACTTTCCATTCGAAGGTCAAGGTTGAAGAAGATCTGGCAGTAAAGATATATCGCTCCGTATTTCCTTCCATGGCCGTTGTGGGGCCGTCAAAAGAAGTAATTGTGGGAGCGGGGAGTTCCATGACCGCTACGTTTACGGTTTTTGTGTAGTCAGCGGGGGGCACCGGAAGTTCTGATATGGTTTCTGCCGACATGGATGGAACCCAATTTACCTTACTGTAAGTCTCAATTACTCCTAACGCCATGGTAGCATTAGATCGCTCCCTGCCACCATCTAATACCGCCTTATAATTGACTGTTTGTGCATCGCCGGTATAAGTATAGTACCCGAGATACATATTACTGCCCTCGACCTTTATAGGTGATTCAGGAGCCCATGTGTTCTCGCCTATTGCAGATGGTGTTATTTCCGGGCTGATCCATTTCAATTCCATCGACGAACTATTGAGCGAATTCGCCAAGACAAACCGGAATGGTTTTATCCTTCCCGCGATGTACTTGAAGGATGTTATCCACGAACCATTAGGCAATCTATTTCCACTTATATTGGCAAACACGGTAACAGTATTTTGAGGTAGAGGTGTTGTGTGTGCAGAACTGTTACTATATACAAACCCGACCGTGACTGGTGTCGGCGCAGGCACGCTTGCAGTAACCTTGAGGGAAACCGTCGTCTGTCCTACAATGGGCGACGAGATAGTTACCTGGTTGGTGCCTTGCCCTACTGTTACCTCGCCTTGGCTGACGGTCCACAGATAGGTTAATGTTTCGCTGCCGTTAGGAACAACCTGCGCTGTACAGGAGATCGGCTGGCCGGTTTCAACGCTTTCCGTACACGTAAAGTTCACTTTTGCTGCGACGGTAACTATCTTGGTGCTTGTAGAGGCTGAATTGGGATACCCGGTCGGGTACACTGTGACGCTTACGTTATAGCTGCCCGCTGTTGGGAAAGGTACGTCAACAGCACTGCCGGAGTAAGAAACTCCGTTGACGCTCCAAGCGAATGTCAAGGTCGCAGGATCAGATGCATTGGTAGTTACGGTGTAATGTTCCGTTTTCCTCTCTGTGGTCGTGGTAGGACCGTCAAAAGAAGTAATTGTGGGAGCAGGAGGTTCCGTGACCGCTACGCTGGCGGTTTTTGTAACCACGATCGGGGGAGGCGGGTCAGACGAAAGGAAATCTGCGCCATAGTTCATGCTCCTGGTTACATCCGTAAATCCCGTCGGGCTTTGTCCAACCTGCTGACATGATCCATAGCAAGCTGCTGAATAATAGGCTTTGCCGAAGGCAGCTGCTACTGCCGTCATTGGCGCTCCTCCATCAGGGACTATAATCGCAAGGGTATAACCCGGACCGACCGGAACAGGTGCAGGGGGCGTCCAAGTCTGACCTCCCGCATTTTGATTCATATCAGGGCTTATCCACTTAAATTGGCCACCGTACAGAAGAGCAAACTTGAAGCTGCTATGAGTAGTCCCAATCCATCGAAATTTGGTCAAATTACCATTTCCAGTGATCCCTGGCCATTCAGTGCTTGGGAGCTGATAGTGGACCCTTGGATTAGACCAGCCGCCCGGCTTTGCTCCACCAAATGCAATATTTCCAATCGCAGCCGTGGTATTTGCCGGTCCGGGTATCGAGGCATTTATGGATATTGTTGAATTTCCCACGCTCGGTGACGAGATGCTGGCAGTATTGCTGCCCTGTCCAACCGTTACCTCGCCTTTGTCGGTATTCCATAGATAGGTTACTGTTTCGCCAGCGGTGGGGCTCGCCTGCGAGGTGCAGTTGATAGCCTGGCCAGCTATAACGCTTTCCGGGCAGGTAATGCTCACATTCTCTGCTGGCAGGTCCGCCCACGAACTGCTCGTCCACGCTACGACCAGCAGGGTAGACAGGACGAATAAAAATAAGTTCCGTAATTTCTTACCAGTTGCCATAAGTCGCAATCCTCCTTTGCTTTTGTTCTGGTTCTATCCTTACAATATTGACTTTAGTCGGGGGAAAAACAGGATGCGATCCAAGCGCCTGACAAGGGGTATTGTCTATATACTACTTCCGTACGGGCACGAAAAAATGCCGGGCAGGAAAAACACCATCTTGCCTTAAAGGAGATCCGCTCAAAATAATGTGTATCCGCATTTCATGATTCATGAAGGTGCAGGCCTTTCCTTCTTCGATACAATGAATCAGCGTTAATATGCCTACTCAGTAGCCGATTTAGTGAAGCCGGATTTGATGATATCCCGCTTTCGTTGCAGCAAGAGTTGCAACTTAATTTAGTTGCTTTTTAGCTCCGTCAGTTATAATATAAAAACCATGAGCAAACACGAAAAGCTCCTGAAAATATTCCTATCCATGCCAGTTGATTTCACATGGCAGGAATTACAAACATTACTTGCCGGATTTGGATATATCCAAGTGAAGGCGGGGAAAACCGGAGGATCACGGGTAAGATTCGATTATTAAGCAGGGGCTCCAATAAGTCTTCACCGTCCTCATCCGGCCCCGTTCCGAAAGAGATATCAGATAGAACAGGTGGTGCAGGTATTGAGAAACGAGGGATTAATATGAAAGACATGATGTCGTTTAAGGGTTATTTCGGTTCTGTCCATTACAGCGACGATGATCGCGTTTTCTTCGGAAAGATTGAATTTATCCGTGCTTTGGTCAGTTATGAAGGAACAGCTGTTGATTCTCTCAAGCATGCCTTTGAAGAGGCTGTTGATGATTATCTGGAAATGTGTGCTCAGGCTGGAAGAGAACCTGAAAAACCCTTCAAGGGGTCGTTCAATATCCGACTTGATCCATCGCTGCACCAAAGACTTGTGTCCCATGCCATGAATGAAGGGAAAACTCTGAACGCATTTATCAAGTCCATCTTAGAGCGGGCTGTATCACCTGAATTTCACCCTTGATGAATCATACACACCATGTTTTTCCGTTTTATTGGTCATTCCGTCGTTCCGGCATCAATGTTAAAATGTGGTTTAAGAATGTAGCACAGGCGGGCAAGTTAGTTCCCAAATCAATCACGTATTGCGGATACAAGAAGTAATTAAGATTATAAATAATAGCAATTTACTGTCTCCATGCCAAAGCAGCGACTTCGTCTCCCAGTTGATGTAAGACGACTGCCTGCTGAAAAGTCTTTACGAACAAGGCGCTGCTTCATCCTAATAATCATCACTATCCCCATCGGGTTCAGCGAGGTTCTTATCCTGATCACTTTCCGGATCCCCATCGGTTGCAATCTCATTCTCCCCACCAGCATTGCCCTCATCGCCATCGTTATCCATGTGGATCTCTTCGATCTGCCGAGTTTCGGCATTGGCAGGTTCTTGCGGTTTTACAGCAGGGATAGCGAGGTTAACGTTCAGGTCCGGCGCCGGCGCGTTGACATCGGCGTTTGGCGCCTTTAACTGGTGATCCCTCTCGATGCTGCTCTTTTTGAGCTGTGGGGTTTCGACATTGACAGGCGACTGCGGTTTCAGGCCTTCGATTACCAGCTCAACTCTCCGGTTTTTTGCGTTTTTGGGATCGACCAGGTAACAGCATTTGCCCTTTCCGACCACTACGGCTTCTTTACCAAGGCCGAGATAGCGTCTGGCCGATTCCGCACGCCGCAGAGCAAGCCTGTCATTGTAACGTTTCGATCCCTTATTATCAGTGTAGCCAGAGATTGTTACCTTTGCCCCAGGCGTTGTAGCGGCTTTCTTGACTGCATCGAGTTTTTGGCTGTCGCATTCACTCAAACGATACGAGTTGTGACCGAAATTCAAGGTCTCACGGATTATCACCGGCTTAGGTATGACCGCTGCAGGGGAGGGCATTACTTTCTGTGGGTCGATTCTCATCGGTTGTGCAGCCGTTGGTTGCCTTCTGGCCGATTGCCGCGTGACCGGGATTTTCGGTGTTGGCGCAGAACAGTCAGACCCGGAACATACCACATAGGCCGCTCCTGGTTTGTAAGTTCCGATATAAGATGGATAGACGTATTCCGTCTGATCGGTTTCTATAACACCGATGCCAGCAGCTAATGGCACCGATGCCATCGCAGCCACAAGAAGGGTTGCCATCGCAAAAATCTTAAACATAAGTCGTAGTCCTTTCTACTCATTTAAGTCGGGAAATAAGTTGATTGATAACAAGCGCCCAATGTCTACAGGACCTCTCTGCTCACGCACAAAAAAGGCCGGGCAGGGGAAAATTCCCATCCGGCCAGCAAGGAGGCTTGTATGATTTCGTTTCCAGCATTACTTCTGGGCTTGCTCTCTTTTTATTTTTTCCAGAATGGCGTCGCGGATACTCATGCCGCTGTCGGTCAATTGTTTGAGTTTCATGTATTCGTCAGCTTTGGTGGTGTACAATAGCTGCGTAAAGCGGTCTACCACAAGACGGCCAATTTG
>Ga0194040_1000540_pt1 | contig 11528 bp, 13 predicted proteins | sample JunL2210m_MetaG_FD_148973 | JGI IMG/M metagenome (GOLD analysis project Ga0194040, IMG submission 148973) | Anoxic zone freshwater microbial communities from boreal shield lake in IISD Experimental Lakes Area, Ontario, Canada - Jun2016-L227-10m | ecosystem: Environmental > Aquatic > Freshwater >... | reverse complement strand
CCTTCCTTTCTTTTAAGTCTAAGAACAGGTCAGTCCAGATCAAGGTTGTCCCGTTCTTTAGATCGTTGGTCGGGCTCCACCTTGACCTGAACTGCATGCTGTTCTTGCTTCCTTTTTGAGGCAGAAGGTCGACTGCCTTGGATTTATTACTATTGTTATAAAAAGGAGGTTAGAGATGTTAAATATGCTAACTGCTCAAGCCGCTAAGATTGCTTTAGTTAATGATAGCTTTCGCCAGTCTGAAGAAGATGTTGTCTTAACCAATGGGGTTCAGTCTATCCCCAACTTAAGAGGACTAATGGCCAGGATCAGAATATATAATCACTTTACTAAAGATAATGATCCTTATGGAGAACATGACTTCGGAAAGATAAAATGGCTTGGCTTTGAGATCTTCTGGAAGATTGATTATTACGACCAGAAGCTTGAGGGGTGGGCTGATCCACTCTCGGTTGAGTGCAGACGAGTCATGACTGTGATGCTTGCATATGAGTATTAAGAGACTAGGCCTAGGAGTTTTCTCCTGGGCCTTTTTTTTATGCAGATTGCCAAATATCACCAGTTAGACCAAACTCTTTAACCTTTTGGCTGGTTGATAGATGAATAATTAGGGCTGGTTCATCTAACACGTTAATCTTTCGTTTTAGGTATCGTTTCACATAAATAAGGATTGTTTCATCAGGACAGATAAGGAGGAGAGTCGGGAAGGACTTTTTAGTCTCTACTTCCCATTCATTGCTCTCGTAGAACGAGAGGTACTTTTTTAATCTTTGTCTTAATCTTTCAGGAGGTAGTGAGGAGAGGAGTTCAAGAAAGTAATATTTGCTTTTCTTTAATCTAACTTGCTTGATATAGGCACTTGGTTTTAGATCACTCAGGAGATCTGCTAGCCGGTGAGTGGGATAGCCACTTTTAACCGTCACAATAAAGCCGATTTCACCCTTGCTTCTCTCTTCCAGGTCGAGGTAGATATTAGCAAGAAGAAGACAAGAGCCAACAAATGACAGGGAACGTTCATTCTCTCGGTAGAACTTACAAACGGTCTTTGCCTCGTTTTGATCTTTAAGATAACGAATGCCATTCCTTGCGAGGTGATAAACGGCGGGTTTGGTGTTTTCAGGAAAGATCGAACTATATGAGCGAGTGAGGTACTCTTTTTCAGTTAAGTCTTTTAACCACTCATTGATTCTTGCTCCGTCTTTATGATTTAGGAACTTTTGAATTTGTATTCTATCTAAAAATCTAAAGCGGGCTATTAAGTTGATAATTTCTCTTTGTTTACTTGTGATCTTGGGTAAGTTAGTCATGGTTTGTTTGGTTCTTTCTGGGGTGTTACTAGTTTATACATTAATCCAATCCATACCTACGCCATACTTGTATAGGTAAGGGTAAAAGAATATCTTTAATTCGTTCTTAAAATAGCCTAATCCTTGACGTAGCGCTTTACGGCAAAATATAATTGTTTTTTGGTTCATCTTTTTGACTACTTTTAGGTGGTTTTGTTAAATTTTTAGCGACTGCTTTTGTTTTATTACTTTGATCTTCTTTGTGTATTGATAACTTGATTTGGGTGGCGTAAACTTTCCGCGAGTGATCAATAACTGCTTTTGCCGTTTCCTCGTTTTCTTCTGGGTTAAAGCAATCAGCCTGAGCCAAAAAAGTATCTTTGGCTTCTGTGACTGATAGCTTCATGTAGAAGTTATAAAGTGGTAGATTACTGATTTCATGTTTGGCGACTTCGGGCGAGAAGATTGGTAAGATAAATTGTTCATCTTCAGAGTTGGCGGTTTTAAAACAAATCACAGTTCCAACATTAGCCAGGATTATTTTAATAATATCTCGGTTCTCAATCTGGGAGATAGATTGATGGGCGATAATAACAGACAAATGATACTTTCTAGCTTCCGAGACAAGGTCAGAAAAGGTATCTGTGGCAAAGTTTTGAAATTCATCAACATAAAGGTAAAAATCTTTCCGTTCTTTTTCTGGGATATGAGCTCTTCCAAGGATTGCCAATTGGATTTTAGCTAAGGTTAATGACCCAAAGAAACTTGATTCGTCTTCTCCGATCTTTCCTTTTGAAAGATCACAGAGTAATATCTTCCCACTCTCAATTACTTCCCCAAAATCAATCTTGCTCTTGGTTTGGCTTAAAATGTTGTAGTTAATTGGGGATGACAACACTCCACCAATCTTGTTGGTAATCGGCGAAATAACGGTATTCCTCTGCAGAACTCCAAGTTTATTGAACTCATAGATCCAATAATCTGATAGGACTTTATTCTTTAGACCAACGACAACTTCTTTTCGATAGCGTGTTTTTGTTAATAGATCAAGAATGGTTTGTAGGGTTGGTTCGGGGGTTTCTAGGGCGGTGAGGATGGTGTTCCTTAGAACATACTCCATTCTCGGACCAAAGAATTTGGCGTCATAAAACTTTTGAATGATGGAAATGATACTGCTGGTGATTAGGGACTTTTGCTTTTGAAGTTCGCTTTTAGTCAACTTCGGATTAGTCGGTAACTCAAGTAAATTTAAGGCAATGGGGAAGCCATCGTCATCAGGCGCAAACCAGACCACATCTTTGATTCTTTCCTTGGGGATAACTCGAAGGATCTTTTCGGTTAAATCTCCATGAGGATCAACGACCGCTACTCCTTTGCCATTTACAATATCATTGTAAATCATGTTGGAAAGCAAATTTGTTTTTCCTGAGCCGGTAGCGCCTAAAATATAGGTATGTCGACGTCGCTCTTCCAGGGTTTGGCCAATTGGTGTTTCTGTCCCACCATAATTGTTTTTGGCAAAGACATTATCTAGCGGCACAGACACTTGCTTAAAAGAAAGGGGAGCGGGGAGGGGGCGGCTTTTGCTCTTGACCAGATCCTCGGTTTTGGTGGTGTCGGTATAGGGGAAATGATAGATCTCGGCCAGCTCCGAGCATGATAAGAAGGGGTTCCCCGTAAAAGAGTTCTTTCTTGTTCCAAAAGAAGAAAAAGACGACCGAAAGGATGATAGCAACGAGCGTCTTTTTAAGATGAGCGATTGGTGGGCACTAGCCAGGGACTCAAAGGAGGCCAGAAAACCAGCGGCTCGCTGCCGATAGCTAGCCGAATTATGCGCTAAAATAAAAAAACGGAGGGAAGTTTCAAAGAGAGGTTGATCAATTTTATTCTTAATTGCGGCTGCAAGCTCTAGCTCATAAGGGTTTTGAATCTCTTTTTGACCCTCTTTATCTAAGCCTTCGACAAGAAAAGGAACACGATCACCCGACGTGTTCCAAAAAGCAATAACCATGCTTATAACGAATTTGAGTAATGACTCAATTACCTTTAGGGCTAGCTGTATAATCATCAGAGGAAAAGAGGTTAAGGCCTTTTGCCAGGTAGTTTTAAAGAGTTCTTCTCCTAGCGGCTGGCGATAATAGATTTGTTTTTGAGTTTTTAAAATATGGTTATGTTCTTTGGCGTGGAGACGAGGCCTAAGTGGTGTCACTATCGTCTGAAAAACCATCATTTCACCCAGTTGTAACTTTGTCATCTGCCCGGTTAAATATGAGACAGGATCATGTTCGTCAAGGACACTTTTGTTTTTCAAAGGTAGAACAAAACTAGTCTTAAGCTTAAGTTCTAAAATCTCAAATTTAGACTCTTGCTGGTTATTCTCTAGGTTAAACGGAGTTGGCAGGTAATCGTCTATCTTCATTATTTTAAGACCGGGCAAATAGGAAAGGAGGGTTTTTTGAATAATCGGAGCAACAACCGCCGCTATCACTAAAATGTAACGGATACCTTCTTCTTTTGTGCTGCTAATTTCTAAAGAATAGCCCCCTTTTTGTCCAATTATCTTGCTGGCCAAAGAAGGTTGCTTCGCTAAAGAATGTAGTAAAATAAATAATTGCTCAGTTGAATATGAAGTTTTCGTGGTTGTAGAAGGAATAATTAGTTCAAGATAAACCAGATGCTTGGTTTTCACTAATCTCCAGACTAATCTTCGAACTAGATAAATAGAGGTCGGGATAAGAGCAAGTAAACAAGCAATGATAACAACATATGCAAGAAGAAAGCTTGTTTGAATAGAGGCTAAGGTCGATTGAAAAAAGTTAGAAATAACCAATTCATTCTTCCCCCCTCCTTATTTTAAGGGCATCCTAGCAAAAATATTTCGAAATTGCAATATAATTATTCTCTTCCCTGATTAGATTATTACTTCAATTAAACTAAACAGAAAGGTGACATTATTATAGAGGGCTAATAAGTTTGACTGACAAATTTGCAAAATTGGAAGAAAGTGCTAAGATTGTAACCACAAAATGATTACACCAAAGTTATTTATTTTGCCGCTCTTTGCGGCAGTTTTAACCCTCATCATCACCCCGATGATCCGAAAAATGTCACTCCGTTACGGCGCGATCGATACTCCCGACTCCAGAAAAGTACACAAAATACCAGTTCCTACTAGCGGTGGAGTCGCGATCTACATCGCTTTTCTCTTTGCCGTTCTATTTTTTAATCGACCGACACCAGAGATCCTGGGGCTACTAGTTGGGTTGACTATTATAACCTGCTTCGGCCTTCTCGATGATATCTTTGACCTCCCGCCAGTGACTAAGTTTATGGGCCAATTTTTGGCGGCACTGGTCGTGATCTATTCGGGAGTACGGGTTGAGTTTATCTCTGATCTGTTACAAAATCATGGTCGGATAGTCGACTTGGGCTTTCTCTCTCTGCCTTTCACCTTTCTGTGGATAATAGGTATTACAAATGCGATTAATTTTATAGACGGCCTAGACGGTCTGGCGGCTGGCGTCTCTGGGATAGCGGCTTGGACCCTGGGTATTGTTGCCTTAATGAGCGGTCGTTATGATGCTGGAGTTTTAGCTTTCACACTTGGTGCAGCCGCTTTTGCCTTTCTACCTTACAATTTTTCAAAGACCAAAAAAATCTTTATGGGAGACTCAGGGTCAAACTTTCTGGGATTTGGACTGGCGGTCGTCTCGATTATGGGGATGGTCAAGATTGCGGCGGCCTTTACGATGCTTTTACCGATGGTGATCCTGGCTGTGCCGATCCTCGATACTTTATTTGCCATATTCCGACGAATGATAGCCGGCAAAAGCCCTTTTGAGCCGGATTCTTCACATCTCCACCATCGGATCGCGAAGCTCGGCTTTTCTCACAAACAAACCGCCTTTATTATCTATCTCATCAGTATTATCTTAGCGATAGTCTCTGTGATCTCACTAAACATTGCCAAAAAGTATTCGGTTATATTATTGATCTCAGCCGCAGCCTGTTTGATTTTAGGTGCCTGGGTCTTAGGCCTTTTCAAGTCAGAGATAAAGCCGCTTAGAAATAATCACCAATAAAAACGATTGTTCCTCTCATTCACCTCCCAAATTACTAATAACTAATGGCTACTATTTTTGTTACTCACGAGAAGCTCTTAATTAGTTATTGCATAAATCTAATGATTATTATGCGTAGATAGTTTAGAATTAGATTAGTGATATAGATCTATATAATGGACCGATAGATGAAAAAAAGAACAAAAGTACAAAATAAGCTTGTAGCCCGTCGGGTGCTTATCATTTTTAGCGCTCTTTTTGGGTTGTATTTACTATTAATAATTACTGAAACGCTGTTTTTTGAAAATAGATTTGGGGTAAACGTCAAAATAGCTGACGTCGACGTTTCTGGAAAAAGCAAAACAGAGGCAACACAGACTCTCATGGGTGCTTGGCAAAAATATAAGTCAGAGCAGGTCGGAATCGGGAGCGATACGTACAAGGCGAGCGAGCTGATAAAGGAGATTGATGTTGCAAAAACGGTCGATAACTCATTGTCAAAACAGCAGGCCAAATATCTAGAGCTAGCCGTGATAAGAAAGCAAAATTACTTAGCTGAGATAGTGGTTCAAGATGATAAGATCTCGAGTATTCTATCAGGCAAGTATGATAAATATGCCACTGCTCCAGTGAATGCGAAACTGGTTTTTGGTGATTCTGTCCAAATCGAACCAGAGAAAGACGGCATTCGTCTCGCCCTACCCGAGAGTAAAGAGAAGCTAGTCAAAGGTTTGGCAAATTTCGATAGATCACTTGATCTAAAACTGGCCTTGATTAAACCTGAGCTTGAGACGGCCTCTGCCCAGGCCGTAGCGGACCAGGTCTTTGCCCTGATAAAGGAACCAATCAATCTGACTTCTACAGCCGGTGATTACACGATTTCGTCAGCGAAACTTAAATCTTGGGTGAAGGTCGTGCCAGACAGCAACAAGTCAGTCGTAATCGCCGAATCCTTTCTACCAACCGAGAGTCGTTATCAGTATTTTGATGAGGGTTTGATCAAACAGTATGTCAGAGACCTGGCAGGGAGGATCAACCAAATCCCCGCCAATGCCACCTTGGGCTTACAAAACGGACAAGTGGTGATTGTTACTTCAGAGAAAATTGGCTACCAACTAAATGAAGACAAGGCTCTTGACCAGCTCATAAACATAACCAAAGATAATCGAGATATAGCACTCGTAGTTGAAACCAAAAAAGCCGAAATTAGAACTGATAATTTTGTCGAACTTGGCTTGAAAGAGCTTGTCTCTACCGGCTGGTCTAATTTTGCCGGATCACCAACCAACCGTATTCATAATGTCAAAACAGGAGCGTCTAAATTCAACGGTGTTTTGATCAAACCAGATGAAGATTTTTCCTTCAACAAGGCGCTCGGTCCAGTTGAAGCTTATACTGGTTATCTTCCAGAGCTTGTTATTCTGCAAAACAAAACGGTTCCCCAGTATGGTGGTGGACTTTGCCAGGTCTCCTCGACCGCTTTTCGAGCGGCCCTGAATGCAGGACTGCCGATATTAGAGCGAACTATGCACGCCTATCCTGTGACTTACTACAAGCCCTATGGGGTTGATGCGACGATCTATCTGCCTAAGCCCGATCTGGTTTTTAATAACAACACCGGCAAATATATCTTTATACAGACCAGAATTGTGGGAACGAAGCTCTACTTTGATTTCTACGGGACCAAGCCTACAAACGCCTCAAAGTTTGGTGGGGTGATCAATGGAGCCAATGCGGTCGGTTTTGTTGAAGATGTCAGTCCGAGTCTCTACGACCAAGGGGCTAGAGGCGTCGGTTCATTTACGGCGACATTTTATCGGTTTATTACTGATCCTGGCGGTAAGACGATTAGGACAGATACATTTACTTCTAAATATGACTCACCAACGAAATATCCGCACTAAACAGATTAATCACAAACTGGTTACTAGTTAACATCTAGGACTTTAGTGATACAATTTATTTAGTACCTCACAACAAAAGGAGGAGTCATGAGAAAGCATTGGGTGTCTCCTCAACTCGGGGAGCAACCAATAACGCCGACCTGTGTTTATGGTAAGTGGCTAGTATTCTGTCCAATCTGTGACCAGCCCCAACCATCTCCTCATGGCAAGGACCGACCAAACGATCTGGAGTGTCTGCACTGCCACCAGCCGATCCATCTTGTCCCTATCATCCATTAGGAGTAAAAATGGCAGAGGAACTGGTAGCACTCGAACGGGGTGAAATCATCCGTCGACCGATGGAAAAGGCAATCTGCCCCGAATGTGGGCAGACAATCAGTCTAACACCTAACCTGATCGGGGGATCGATCAATTGTACAAATCCTGAATGCTGTTGGGCCTTCAGGGTCTGAATCGTCTATATCTATTGTTGTGGGGTTGGGCTCGTTTACACGAGCCCTTCTTCAACTAAAATAGTCTTTACAAATAGCATATTATGTGTTATTATTTATCACTGTTGCTAACTAAGTTGGCAAAGAACGCTTGTTGGTTTATCGTCTCTAGTCTTAGGCCTAGAAAAAAACTGAAAAAAGGGGGCCAAAATGGAAGAGGAAAAAACAAAAGAAGAGCAAGACCGTTGCGATTTTTGTTTTCGCAACGACCACTATAGGTACTTTCATTGTTTGGCCGACTGCGGCTTAAACGTGACAGATCTCAAAAAAGAAATCGCAGAGATCAAGGCTCAGAAAAAGTAAACCAACAACACCAAGGGAGACGAAATATTCGTCTCCCGTTTCATTTCCAAAGATAAATAATGGATATTTACACGTTCTGTTTGCTAAGTTATTATTAGATTAATATTGAACCTTGTAGCAACATTTGGAGGTGATCCAAAAGACTGCTGATGAAAATACCTTATGTTATTTTTGTTACCAACCTCTTGATCCAGATGAAGAGGGAGCAAGAAGAACAAGCGAACACCACGTCAACTTCCCAAAGGGCTTTTACAGCCAACCCAAATACGAACAGCGGAAGGTTTGGTGCCACCAATCCTGCCAGCAAAGCTTTCATCGCGCCTATGAGGACTACTGCAAAGACGTGCCTGACGTCAAGCTCAAGTGCGAGAGCTGTAATCCAGTCTGGGCAATCGTCTGTCTGTACAACAAGACCCGATACAGGGAGATTGACGAAGATGAGTTGACCCAGATTCTCTTTGAGAGAAAATGGCTTGCAGAGGCCGAAGAAAAAGCAAGAACTGCCCGGAGAAGGCAGAAAGTCTATACACCACAGCAAGTGTTTGCAACTGAGTGACCCCACGAAACAGGGGCTGACGCCAAGGCAATTTGATTGCCCTGACGACAGCCCCGTTAACTTCTTAACTAGCTACAAGCTATCTTTGCCTTACCACTTATCGTAATGAACTCGCTCTTTTTGATAATAGCTTTTTGCATTATAAGAATGAGCAGGATATCCAATTGGAATCACACAATGCGGCATAATGTTTGGTGGAAGTTTGAATAAATCTCTCATTCCTTCTTCGACTTCTTTGAGGGGATAATTTGCAGTCCAGACAGCACCCAAGCCCAGATCGTGAGCGGCGAGGAGCAAATTCTCAGCAGCGGCAGAGCAGTCCAGGACCCAACAGCCGGGATATTTCTCTAACTCAAGGTCAGCACAGATAGCGATTGCCACCGGTGCATTAGCGATCATCGGTGCAGTTTTGTGAAAGGCCGGAATCTTAGATAATATTTGTTTATCTTTGATGACGATAAAATGCCAAGGTTGAGCATTGCCAGCCGATGGGGCTTGGCTAGCCGCCTTTATTAAAATCTCGATATCATGATCAGAGACAGGTTTATCCGCATAGGTTCTGACACTTCTTCTCGATAGAATAGTTTCTTGGGTATTCATATTAGTTATCCGGTAAGTTACTTAGTCTTTCTCTGGCTTCCTCGAGTTCCATTCTGTCCCCATCCCTATCATCTGTCCTGATCTGGACGTCAGCTTTTGGTAGGTTACGAATATCATCTTCACTAGTTATCCTAATGGGGTCGCCATCTGCTAAGTCTGCCAATGCCTCTTCTGCTTCGGCTTCAGTCGGGGGTGTCCATGTTTCTTCATCATTTGGCATTGATCCAGTTTTGTCTTCAGCCATATATTTCTCCTTTAGTGTATTTAGTTTAGCTTGGCAGCTAAGGCTAGTCAATCAAGGCCTAATTAAAAAACTTATCTTTTTGGAAACCAGGGAAAGAAGACGCTAGTTCTTTTTTTATAACTTTCAAACTCTGCGTTCCCATTATATTTTTTCTCTAACATCGGGATGCCAGAGACTTTGATGATAAGAAAGCTGATTAAAAGGGGGCTGGTTATTAGCAAGAGCTGATTCGTTGATGAAAAGGCGATCAAAAATACGCCCCACCACAGAGTCACTTCACCAAAATAGTTGGGATGTCGAGTGTATCTCCAGAGGCCAGAGTTTATGATGTGGCCTCTATTCTTACCTACTTTAATAAACTGAGCAAGCTGCCAGTCGCCAATCGCTTCAAATAGAAACCCAATCAGCCAAACCACCAACCCAACATAAAGAAGGAATGACCAGTCGCTATTTGATGATGAGTTGATAACCATTATTGGCAGAGCGATCATAAACATAAAAATTCCTTGGAGGATAAATATTTGAAAATAACTCCGCAGATAATAATGATTCCAGGTTTTGCGCCAGTTGAGATATCGAAAATCCTCAGGCTTGTTTTTGTTGCGCTGATAGACATGGTATCCAAGGCGTAGACCCCAGAGAGAAACTAAAATCAAAATTAGAGTTTGAGGTAAATCTCGAAGGACCTCATAATGTCCTAGAAAATATGTCATCCAGGCAATGACGACAAAGCCTAGCCCCCAGCCAATATCGACCAGGCCGGCATTCTTTCTGATGGTCGCGAGGACAAAAAAAGCACTCATATAGAGTAGGATTACTACGGCACACATAACTAGGACATTAAACATCTTACCTCTTTTTCTAATTATACTATTATTGGCCAGATTAAGGTAAAATAAATCTATTAAAAGGAGACAACATGAAGGTATTTAAGTGGATTCTGCTGATTGTGACTATCATCATTATTGCTTTAATTGGCTATGGCATCTTTGCCTTTACTCAGATTAAAAGCAACAAACAAAAAGATTTGGGCGTAAAATATACGATCGCTGACTACAACCAGGCCGTCAAAGAAAAGGCCAAGGTCGACGTCCCGATTCCTGGGGCCTTGTATCTGGGCTCAACCTTTAAAACCGAGGGCAGTCAACAGGTCGACCTTACCCTGAGCGATGCTGAGGTAAGTGCGATCCAAAACTATTCGAATAATCTAAAAGGGCCGATTAACAATGTGCAGATCAAATTTCTAGGCGGCAAAAAGGCAGAGGCCTCATTTGTAACTAATTTTACTTACCAAGGACGGAAAATAAACTACCCAATTTACGTCAAAGGGGATGTCTACAATACTGGTGCAAAAAGTTTTGGCGTCAAAGTTGATAAACTCCAAGCAGGAGCGCTCTCTGTGCCAGGAGTAATTACCAAAAGAGCTGAAAGTGAATTTACAAGCTATGTGAACAATATATTAAGTGGGATCAATGGGCTTGACGTTCAAAAAGTCGAAATAAACAATGGATCAGTTCATTTTGTGGGAACGATTCCGACAAAAGCTTCTGGATTATAAAATATTATTTAGATAAGCAACGAGCAAACCACTGCTTGCTCCAATGATTGGACCCCAGACTACTTCGAGAATGGTTATATCTAGACTCCAATTTTTGATCAGAGCATAATTCACCAGTCCATAAACGCTGATTGCTAGGGTTCCAGCGAGGGCACCGACGATGGCCGCTTGCTGGTATGAGCCACCCAAGCCAATCACCATCAAGACCAATATCATAATGCTGGTCACGACCAAGATCTGAGAGATCAGGGCACTGATTCCTTTGAAAGCAACTTTTCCATTTTTGACGTTAGCCACTCTTTCGATGCCAGCTCGGTAGCGGTTTTTGAATATCAGCAAATGCCACACTCCATCGATGGCGCTGACAAGGGCAAATGCTATAACCCAACTCAATAAATATTTCATCATCACTCCTTTACTTTCACTAATTATAACAGAAAAATAGCTTTGTTATGGCTATAACTGCTATAATAATCTAGTTATGTTAAATGTATTTAGACATTTGTTTGTTCAGTAGAAACGAAA
>Ga0194040_1000538_pt1 | contig 11532 bp, 10 predicted proteins | sample JunL2210m_MetaG_FD_148973 | JGI IMG/M metagenome (GOLD analysis project Ga0194040, IMG submission 148973) | Anoxic zone freshwater microbial communities from boreal shield lake in IISD Experimental Lakes Area, Ontario, Canada - Jun2016-L227-10m | ecosystem: Environmental > Aquatic > Freshwater >... | reverse complement strand
AACGTACATGAACAGCAATCGGAGCCAGTCCTTCCGGATATTTTTATCGATCATCAGCAAACTGGGTAAAAGAAAAATACCGATCTGTCCATAATCTGAAACCTTCTTCCAAAGGTCCCGGTTCGCAATGGGTTGTTCAAGCGCCCACTTGTCAACAGTGTGAATCAGATTTTTCTGCTGATCCGTATTTGCAAATGCCAGCTCATCATCAGTAAGAACAGCTTTGTTTTTCAAGCGCGGGATGGCAAACAGATCCCCGGTCATCCCAACGGCGATTATAGCCCCTTCAACAAAGTAGTTAATGCGATAGACCTTTGTTCTGATAGGTTTTGCGACAGAATCGCGTTTTTTCATAACTGTGTCGGCAGGTAAACTGTATGCATTAATGCATAATACCAGTGTAATTAAAAAACAGAAAATAATTTTCATAACGCAGTTTTTTGACATGATAAAACAGGAAGCCCTAATTTGCATTAATCAAGTGTTTATTAATCTTTGCAAGTAAAACCTCCCGTGTAATTGGTTTAGGCAAATAATCATCACACCCGGCTCCCAGTATATATTCCCTTTCACCAAGCATTGCAAATGCAGTTGTCGCAATGATGGGAAGGTCTTTTCTGAAGGATTTAATAATTTTTGTAGCGTCGATGCCATCCATGCGTGGCATTTTGATATCCATTAGGACTACGACTATTTCCGGATGTGTTTTGCAATGTTCGACTGCTTCCAGCCCGTTCACAGCCACAAGGAGTTTGATACCGGTGGATCGCAATACTGCTTTTAGAAATTGAATGTTAGATCTTCATCTTCAGCAATAAGCAAAGTTTTATTTTGCCAGTCTGGCCTGGATGCTGCCGGAGGTTGGATATGCTTTGAGGGGTTGTCGAAAATCCTTTCTGCAGGCAGATAGGGAATCTCTACAAAGAATGCACTGCCTTTTCCAGGTTCTGATTCTACCCTGATCACTCCCGACATCATATGGATATAGGCATTTGAAATGGATAAACCGAGCCCCATTCCCCCGTATTTACGAGCTATGGTGATTTCTATCTGGCGGAAATGATCAAAAATCAGTTCTTTCTCCTTCTCTTCAATACCGATCCCGGTATCTTTCACTGCTATTACCAGTCTGTCACCTGCTTTGGAGTATTCAATATCTATGCTGCCCTTATCTGTAAATTTTATGGCATTTTCGATCAGATTACCGACGATCTGCTTCAATTTTGCAAGATCTCCCCTGATCATGACCCCCGTATCTGATATTTTCTTACTCAAGCTAAACTGAAGATCCCTTTGCCTGGCTTTGGGTTTAAAATCCTCAAATAATTCATCCATCATTTCAGTTAAACTGAATGATTCAAGTTTCAAATCCACTTGTCCGGTTGTTATTCTTGAAATCTCAACGATATCGGAGATGATATGCAAAAGCTGGTGGGACTGGTTGTTAATGATATTGATATAATCCTCCCTGTCGCTGTCGGGGAGCTCAGGATCCTTGAGAAAACTGGCAAAACCAAGGATCTGGTTCATAGGGGTGCGGATTTCATGAGAAAGATTATTTAAGAAAGCTGATTTCAGGTTATCGCTTTCTTCCGCTTTTTCACGGGCTTTAATAAGTTCAGCCGTCCGTTTTTCTTTTTCTTCGTTCTGAAAGTGAAGCTCTTTATTGGCTTCTATTAATTCTGATGCCCGTTTTTCCTTTTCCTCGTTTTGAAAGGCGAGTTCTTTATTGGCCATGATCAACTCATCGGCCCGCTTTTCCTTCTCCCTGTTTTGAAAGGCGAGTTCTTTATTGGCAATGATCAGCTCATCGGCACGCTTTCCCTTCTCCTCGTTCTGAAAGGCCAGTTCCTTATTGGCAATGATCAACTCATCGGCACGCTTTCCTTTCTCCGTGTTTTGATAGGCAAGTTCTTTGTTTGCAATGAATAACTCGTCGGCCCGCTTTTCTTTCTCCCTGTTTTGAAAGGCAAGCTCTTTGTTCGCAACGATCAGTTCAACGGCCCTCTTTCCTTTCTCTTCATTCTGGAAAGCAAGCTGTTTATTAGCAATGATCAATTCTGCAGCCCGTTTCTCCTTCTCTTTATTTTGATAAGCAAGTTCCTTGTTGGCAATGATCAGTTCATCGGCCCGCTTTTCTTTCTCCCTGTTTTGAAAGAAAAGCTCTTTGTTTGCGATGACTAATTCGGCAGCCCGTTTCTCCTTCTCTTCACTCTGGAAGCTTAGCTCTTTGTCGGCAATGATCAACTCTGCTGCCCTCTTTCCTTTCTCTTCATTCTGAAAGACAAGCTCCTTATTTGCTACGACTAATTCTGCTGCCCGTTTTTCTTTCTTTTCATTCTGCTCATCAATAAGGTCAATCTTTTCTTTGAGGTTGATCTCGGCCTGTTTCCCCTTACTCTCAGTTTCACGCTCATGCAATGCCCTTTTAATTGCCGGGACCAATCTCTCAAGCTTGGTTTTAAACACATAATCCGTTGCCCCGTTTTGCATCGCGATGATTGCATCATCTTCTCCGATCGTACCCGAAACGAAAATGAAAGGGATCAGGGAGAATTTTTCCCTCGCAACTATTAATGCTTCATTGCCATTGTAATCAGGCAGGTTGTTGTCGGCAATAATAAGATCAACATTCTCTGTTTTCAGGATATTTAGAAAATCCTTTTTGGTATCGGCTAAAAAATAGTCATGTCCGATTCCGCCGGCGCTAATCAAGGAATGTATTAACTCAGAATCTTTTAAAGAATCTTCAAGGTGAAGTATTTTTATTTTTTTATTCATAAATCAAAGCACTAATGAATTTCTTCAGATTGAAGCCATTACCTGGGAAGTGGCGGCGGTTGATTAATCACTGCCCAATACTGTCCCAACGTTTTAAGTGCATCAATGAACTGGACAATACTAACAGGCTTAACTACATAAGAATTAGCTCCCAGTTTGTAGCTTTCAACCAGGTCTTTTTCTTCACGGGATGATGTTACCATGATCACCGGGATTAATTTAAATTTAGGATCTGAGCGGATGTGTTTAAGTACCTCTATCCCATTCATCCTGGGCATCTTTATATCCAGCAGTATAACAGCCGGGAAGCCGTCTTCATTAGAAAATTTTCCCCGTTTATACAGGTAATCCAAGGCCTCCACCCCATCCTCTGCTACAATGACTTCATTTGCCAGGTTTTTTTCGGAAAGGGCTGAGATGGTGAGTTCAACATCTTTAGGACTGTCGTCCACAATAAGAATTCTTTTAATTTCAGTATTCATAATTTTGGTTTAATAAGAATTATTAATTGGGCAAACTAAAAAAGAAAGTGGCGCCTTTGTCTATCTGACTTTCAGCCCAACATTTCCCCCCATGCCTTACTACTATCCTGTTTACATTGGCAAGCCCGATCCCGATCCCTTCAAAATCCCTTGTTTTATGAAGCCGTTGAAAAACTCCAAACAGTTTATCAGCATACTTCATATCAAATCCGGCACCGTTATCCCTGATAAAAAATATTACTGTACCATTCTCCATTTTTCCTCCAATATCAATCACTGCTTTCTCTTTTTTCCGGGAATATTTCAACGCATTGGAGATAAGATTTACCCAAACCATGCCGATTAAATTTTCGTCACCTCTTGTATCCGGAAGTTCTGAAACATTAAATTCAACATTTCGGCCGCTTAGTTCATCACTGAATGTGCCAATTATACGGTTTACTAAAGCATTTGAATTAATCTCTGTACGCTCAAGTTCTGCCCTGCTTAACCTTGAAAATGTAAGTAAGGCATCTATAAGATTTCCCATTTCAACAGACGATTCTGAAATGATATCTAGATATCTCAACCCTTTCTCATCAAGCTGGGAGGAATTATTTTTTATCAACAAATCAACATAACCACCAATATGTCTCAGTGGTGCCCTCAAGTCATGGGAAACAGAATAGCTGAATGCTTCAAGTTCTTTGTTCGCACCTTCCTGCTTTTCATTCTCTTCACTTTTAAGAAGCAGGTCCTGGTTGGCCGTGTTTAATTCTGCTGTCCGTTTTGCTTTCTCTTTAGTCTGAACCAGATGGTTGCCCGTGGCAATTATTAAAAGAATTATAAATGCGGTCATTAAAATAAGCATGGCTATTGAAAGCAGGCTGAATGTTGTCAAACTATTTGCGTTTGTTTGATTTCGCTTGATTAACAAAATGCTTTCTTCATTCTGGATGTCATTCGCGATCTGCCTCATGTGATTGGAATAATACTCACCACGTTTAGAAGCAACCATTGCAATGGCTGATGATAATCCATGCTTCGCTCTTGATTCAATCGTTTGCATCGAGAAATTCAAACGCATGGTTATATAATAACTGAGTGAATCTACATGCCTTTGCTGTACAGAATTATCCGCAATAAGGCGCTTGAGCTGACCTATTAATGGAAATATTGACTTCCTGGCAATTATCAAGGGTTCAAGAAATGTAGAATCATTAGTTACGACAAAACCACGTGATGACGTTTCGACGTCCTTTGCAAGTGAGAGTATATTCCCCGACAGGAACAGCACTTCCTCGGTATGCTGAATCCATTTTGCAGATTCATTCAGTTTATGGTAGGTTGAATAAACGGCATAACCCAAAAACCCGTTACCTAAAACGACAACTAAGGATAAGAGCATGATTTTCTGACGAATACTAAGCTTCATACACCGAACTTTTTAATTTTTTGCGGAAATCATTTTTCATAACCTTGCCATTCAAGACTGCGACTGTATTACAACTTCAATACAAAGGTCTATATCACAAGCAAATTACATGTTATACTATTTTCTAAATAAGTTACATGATTCACACCTTTATGGTAATTCTGCGCCTGGAATTCGAAAATGCGTGAATCATGTAACTTATTTAGAAAGTTCTGTAACACTTATGGCGCGAAACGCAAATAAATTTGCAGGCAACGATTAAGGAACGATATGAAGAAATTTAATCCTGTAATAAAAGTTAAAGGATTTGCCACAAAACATTCAATTACGCTCAGCGAAAAAACACTGGCAAAAAAAGAAGCGGCAAGTAACTTCCTTACCGATCTTGCCGATGTAATGCTGTTTATTTTAAGGATTATCCGTGAGACCTTTTCACGGGATTTTGAATTCAGAGAATTTTTCCGACAGTGTTTTCAAATAGGTTACAAGTCACTGCCGCTTGTTTCAATCACCGGTGCCATTATGGGCCTTGTCCTTACCATTCAATCTCGCCCTGTTCTTATCAATTTCGGAGCAGTGACTATGCTTCCCGGCATGGTTGCAGTGTCGCTTATCAGGGAAATGGGGCCGGTCATCACAGCGCTGATATGCGCAGGAAAGATCGGATCGGGTATGGGGGCAGAATTAGGCTCAATGAAGGTGACCGAACAAATTGATGCAATGGAAGTTTCATCCACCAATCCTATGCGGTTTTTAGTGGTTACAAGAGTTTTGGCAGCAACGCTCATGGTCCCGCTATTAATCCTGTATGCCGATGCTCTTGGCATATTTGGAAGCTGGGCAGGAGCTAATATTAAAGGCGATGTTTCCTTTGTATTATTTTTCAACCAGGCATTCAGCCATGTTCATTTCATGGATTTGCTTCCCGCTGTTATTAAATCATTCTTTTTCGGTGCAGTGATCGGGGTGGTAGGATGCTATAAAGGGTACAACGCCGGCCGGGGAACCGAAAGTGTTGGTGTTGCAGCAAATTCCGCTGTTGTGCTGGCTTCACTCCTGGTGATAATTGTAGATATGATTGCAGTGCAAATTACCGATATGATGGTGAAATGAAAACAAATCAAACAGATACTTCAATAATTGATAAGCCGGTCATCGAGATAAAAAACCTGAAGAAATCTTTTGGACAGCAAGAAGTCCTGAAAGATGTTTCCCTGACGGTAAATAATGGCGAAAACATAGCCGTGCTGGGTAAATCGGGGATCGGTAAATCTGTCCTTATTCAATGTATTGTCGGTTTATTAATTCCCGATAGCGGGTCAATCATGGTACTCGATGAAAATGTGGCAAGCCTGAGCAGAAAAGAATTGAATGTTTTGAGACAGAAGATTGGTTTTCTTTTTCAAAGCGGGGCATTGTATGATTCCATGACCGTAAAACAGAACCTTGTCTTTCCGTTGAGAAGGATTAAAAAGGATCTGACTGAAAAAGAAATTGATGAAAAAGTAAATGATGTCCTTGAAAATGTTGGTTTGGCCGACGCATTGAATAAAATGCCTTCACAACTTTCGGGCGGTATGCGAAAGCGCATCAGCTTAGCCCGCACTATTGTTGTTGACCCTATGATCATGTTGTATGACGAACCTACAACAGGACTTGATCCTGTTACTTCCGATGAGATCAGTTCACTTATCAAGGAAATTCAGAAAAAATATAAAACCTCTTCAATCATCATCACACATGATATCAAATGCGCCCGTAATACGGCAAACCGGCTTATCATGTTAAGCGATGGGGAAGTATTTAAAGAAGGAACATTGGAGGATTTCGACAACTCAACCGACCCCCTGATCAAATCGTTTTTTCAGGCATAATTAATAATCGGGTCAAATATGCAGACCTGGTTATCAGCAATCAGCGCATTAATAAAAAGAAAATGGAAACGCACACACAAAAATTCAAAATCCGCCTGGGCCTGTTTATTGCCGGGGGATTGGCACTGTTTATACTTGCCATATTTATCATCGGGAAACAGAAAAACTTATTTAACCCTGTGTTCAAACTTTATTCGACTTTTTATAACGTAAGCGGATTGCAGGTCGGGAATAACATAAGGTTCTCGGGAATTACAGTCGGTACGGTCGACAGGATCAGGATAATCAACGATTCAACGGTGAAGGTTGATATGCTGATTAAGAAAGAGGTTCAGAAGTTTATCAAATCAGACTGCGAAGTGGCGATAGGCTCGTCAGGCCTTATAGGCGATAAGCTCCTGATCATTACCCAGGGAAGCACCGAGGCTCCCGTGGTAAAGGAAGGACAGCAACTTGAATCAGCCGAGCCTGTTGAACTGGACGCCATCATGGCAAACCTGCAGGTCACATCAATACAACTTGCTGAGATCATGTATAAAATCAACAGCGGAAACGGGACCCTTGGCCGCCTGATCAATGATTCAACCATTGCAAACGATTTTGGCCAGACCATGGTGAATATAAAAACCAGCAGCAAGGGGTTCAGCGAAAATATGGATGCAGCCAAACATAATTTCCTTTTAAGAGGTTATTTCAACAAGAAGGCGGAAGCGGCAGCCCAAAAGAAGAAAGATGCTGAAGATGCAAAAGCCTCAGAACAAAAGAAGAAGGAAAAAGAAGAAAAGAAAGCAGCAAAACAACAAGCAAAGGATGCAAAGAAGTAACTGATGAGAAAACTATTCGGGCCTTTTATTGCAATCTTACTTCTTATTTCTCTGGGAAACGGATCCTGCCATTTAAAGGAGAAAAGACGGCTCGAGAAACTTCACCTGGAATATCTGCGGGGCACATTTAACCAGGAAAGCAAACTGCCCTTCGACAGTAATTTGATAATCTCCTTCTACCGGTCCTTCCCCGCATTAAAACAATACAGGAAAGAAGTAACGGAAGTTTACCGTCAGCACAAATACACCCATATCTGGTATGACAAACAGGGAGTTGTTGAATTTGGGTTCACCCTCATCAGCAAGACCAGGGAACTTAACATTGAAGGGGTATCTTCGAGGTTCCCTTACCAGGATAAGGTTAACGGCCTTGCTGAAAGTGGAGTGAAAAGCAAACTTTCCCAAATTGAGACCGAATTCATGCTGACCAATCTCTACTTGTTTTACACTGAGAAAGTATACAAAGGCCTCGGGGACTCGACCACAACGGCCCTGGGCTGGCTTTTACCCAGGAAACAGGTCTCATATGCCCGGCTGCTTGATTCTGTAATGACGGATCCTCAGATGCTATATGCCGGCGACAGTGTATTATGCAGTCAATATTACAAGCTTAGGGATGTTTTGAAACGATTCAGGGAAATTGAGAAGCATGGCGGATGGAAAATGATTGATACGGATCCCAAAGTAGCATCCTATAAGCCGGGCGACACATCCAAAACGATACTTCAGATCAGGGAACGGCTTTTCATTACAGGGGAGCTGAAACAAAACAATGAAAGCAACATGTTTGATCCTGAACTGGTTGAGGCAGTTAAAAAGTACAAACTGCATAATGGGAACAATCCCAAAGCAATAATTTATCCCCAAAACATCCTGGAGATGAATGTCACGGTTGGCGAACTTATCAAAAAGATAATTCTGAATATGGAGCGCTGCCGGTGGATCTCCCCAGAATTTGACAGGGGAAAAGTATACATCGTTGTGAATATTCCTGCCTTTAAGCTGAACATGTTCCGCAATGGAAAAAGTGAACTCGAATCCCCCGTAATCGTGGGAGACAAGGTCACGAAAACTGTTATTTTCAGCGGTTTGATGAACCAGATTATTTTCAGTCCTTACTGGAATGTACCGAAAAGCATCATGGATGAGGAAGTAAGACCCGGGATTTTAAAGAATAAAAATTACCTTAAAACTCATAACATGGAGTGGGATAAGGGCCAGGTTCGCCAGAAACCGGGGAAAAATAATTCCCTCGGGCTGGTCAAGTTCATTGTCCCAAACTCAGATGATATTTATATGCATGATACCCCGGCAAAGAGCCTGTTTGCGAGAGAGAGCCGGGCCTTCAGCCATGGATGCATCCGTGTGGGGAAACCCAGGGACCTTGCAATCGCTGTTCTGGAAGATGATCCGGACTGGACGCCTGGTAAAATCGATGCTGCCATGCATGGAGGAATAGAAAAATCATATAGTCTGAAAAATAAAATCCCGGTTTATATCGGCTATTTTACTGCCTGGGTGGACCTGGAAGGCGAGATCAATTTTTATGAGGATATATATAACAGGGATGACAGGCTCTGGCAATTGCTGGCCGCTAAAAAATAATCCTGCCTCCTTTTGTGACCTCAATTAATCCGGTATATTGATAAAAACGTTGCTTCCGGGAAATAGACTACCTTTGCAATATGGTCAAACCATTATGGTACCTCCTGTTTCTTTTCATCCCACTTATGAATTCTGCAGGCTCCGGCACCCTGATTCCAGCCGGGGAGAAGCATGATGATCTATACACAGTCCTGAATTTATTGGAAAAAGGACTGTCGGATGAAGTGTTTCAGCTTGCCCTGAAAGGTCAAAGAAAGCTGGAGGCTGAGGGCAAACTCAGGAATCCCGGTATACTTACCATCGCCGACTTCTCCCAGTCAAGTAAGAACAAACGGTTTTATGTGATCGACCTGCAGCACAGAGTTCTTTTGTTCAATACTTATGTGGCTCATGGAAGGCATACAGGCGATGAGTTTGCAAAGCATTTTTCAAATGTATCGGGCTCTTACCAGAGCAGCCTGGGTTTCTATATTACTAAAGAAAAGATCACAGGTTCCAGTGTCGGATTATCGCTGATCCTCGATGGTGTGGAAAAGGGATTCAATGACAATGCACTGAAGCGCGAGATCGTCATTCATGGGGCTGATTACGCTACTGAGAGTTTTATCAGGAAGACCGGGCGGCTCGGCAGAAGTTATGGTTGTCCTGCGTTACCGCCCGGCCTGGTCAGGCAGGTTGTTGATATCATTAAGGAAGGCAGCTGCTTATTCATCTATCACGCTGATGCCGCTTACATAGCCCATTCCGCCCTGCTAAATCAGCTGAAATAGGTAATAGATAAGCTGATTCTCCCTATAATATTTATTTATCCGAAATCAGCCTGCCTGATTGAATGGTTTTACCATTACAAATCAATTTATAGAAATAAATCCCGGAAGGAAGATTACTGGTTTCAAGTTTGGTAATATTCCTGACCAGGGTTTTATTTATCAAGTCTATTCCCAGAATATTATACAGTTTAAATTCAACTACGTAAACCAAAGATTCATCATTAATCATAATGGTCATGGATGTTTTGAAGGGGTTTGGGTAAATCGTAACTGATTCCGCTGCTGCATCGATCGGTGGGACGCTTACCGTTGAACAATTGGAAGGTATCACTGTAGCGATGGCATTAATCGCATCGGTTGTTAATGCACCTGTGGTTGTAAGCGCCCTGCCGTCAAGCATAACGCCTGTATTTAATGCGCCCAAAGCTCCGTTGTTACAGATTATCGTTCCCCTGAATACAGAGTAGTTATTTATGCTAACTGCACCTTCTATTTTCCAGTATACATTTTTTGATTGTGCCCCGTTAATCAGTTTGACAATCGAATATGTTCCCGTTGAAAGGGCGCCGTTTATTTTGATCACAAATACAGCATCTGCATTACCCTGTGCATTTAGGAACAAGGTATCGGTAAATACTGTTGCAGCATTTAACAGATAGGTATGAGGTGTAAGAACAAGGCTGTTCCCAAACTGTGCAGGATATAAAAGTTCGATATCATATGGCAGGGTGTTCAGGTAAGAATAGACATTAGCCAGGTCAGCTGCACACTGTGCTGTAGAAACATCGGGAATCGGATGAATAGTCCCTGTCACCAGCAAGGGGTCGAAACCGGTAGTCAAACCCACATTTGTTCCAACATCACCTGTAACAGACGTTATACCGGCATTTGAAACAGGTCCATCCGAAGAGAATAAAACATAACATGCTGTGGAAGCAAGAACAGGGGCAGCTGGTCCTGTAAGAACAGGGCTTCCGCACCCAATAGGCATATATGCAAGCACTCCGTCAACGGTGACTGCCCCGGTTGTAGAAAGCGCCCTTCCTTCAAGTGTATCGCCGGTATTCATATTGATGGCTGCATTGTTTGCAACAACGGTTCCCTTCATGGAAGTTCCGGTCGCCATACTCACAAGGCCTTCGACCTTCCAGAAGACGTTACATGCCAAAGCCCCGTTAGCCAACCTGATCTTTGAATTGGCGGCTGTTGAAAATGATCCTTGTATCTGAAAAATAAATACGGCAGATGCATCTCCCTGTGCATCCAGTGTAAGGTCCAGGTTCAGACTTGCAGCGCCGGATATGGCGTATACACCTGCATTGAGGACCTGCCCGTTCCCAAGTAAAGCCGCAGGGAAGAATGTTGGAACGGCACTGTTCAGCAAATTATAGGCAATGAGCAGATCTGCTGAACATTGGGCGCTTGCACCGTCATTGTCGTGCATCACCCCGTCAACATTCCCGAACCCGGTGCTGGAACCGCCGTTTGTGCCTATGTTTCCTGTAATATGAGAATTCCCCGTATTGCTAACTGCCCCTATCGTTGAAAAGAGAACGAAACCTGCGGCTGTTCCCAAAGGAGGAGCCTGGGCAAAATTATAAAAGGGAACAATGAGTAATAAAACTACTCTCAGTATGTTGAGTAAATGTGTTTTCATTTTGTTTGTTTTTAAAATTCGTGAACCGGTTATTTCTGCTTTCCATTTCCACCGCCATGACCATGGCCATTATCATTACCATTCCCTTTACCATTGCCATGATCGCCACCGCCTTCCTTATTTTT
>Ga0194040_1000527_pt1 | contig 11605 bp, 12 predicted proteins | sample JunL2210m_MetaG_FD_148973 | JGI IMG/M metagenome (GOLD analysis project Ga0194040, IMG submission 148973) | Anoxic zone freshwater microbial communities from boreal shield lake in IISD Experimental Lakes Area, Ontario, Canada - Jun2016-L227-10m | ecosystem: Environmental > Aquatic > Freshwater >... | reverse complement strand
AAAAATATCCCCCATGTCTGCAAGTTTTCGCACAAGATGGGTTTTTTTTGCATCTTCGGGTTTTAATGTCAGGTTCTCTTCTGCATTAAACCGGACATTCTCAAGCATGAGCACTTCCCCGGAACGTATATTCCGGACAGCGTCCCGTGCTGCGCTCCCAAAAATATCATCGATATAGAAAACTGAACGCCCGAGCATCAGGGATAATTTTTCTGCATGGGCTTCCAGAGTCGTGAAATCCTTTTTGCCAGGACGGCTCTGGTGCGTTACGATTACAACACGGCTCCCCTTCAGGGCCTGTATCGTGGGAATATGTTCACGGAACCGTTTGTCGTCGAGAATAAGGTTGGATGTGGGGTCGATGGGGGAATTGAGGTCGAGCCTGAGCAGGACCGTCTTTCCATCAGTTCCCATTTCATTCAGTGTGCCGATCGGCATCTGCACCTCATGATTACAATTATGCCTTCATTCTTGCCTTGATCTTCTTCAGGCGGAAGAGTTCTTCCCGTTCCATCTCATCGAGACGCATCTTGATAAAGTCCCGCGCCTCGGATAGTTCCGGGATCACCTTGAACTCTAACGCATTAACGCGACGCTTCGTGGACTCAATCTCGCTGAGGAGCCGTTTCATCGTGGTCTCGATCTCAGCACTTTCGATGATCGCCTCAACGAGCTCCTCAAATGAGGTCGCCGTCTCATCGATGATCGACGTCGTACCGAGGATACCATACCCACGGTCAACCAGGCTCTTTCTCACCTTCGAAGACTCGATTGTTGGAACGACGACACCCATGATATTTTTGGAGGTCAGGGTGATCTGGGGGACCTCCTTGACGGAGAATGCCGCTGATTTTACCCCGATTGCCCCTTCGACGGTGTTCGCAAGCGCCATGCTCTCGACTGCCCGCTGGTATTTCTGCAGCAGTTCTCCGCGGCTGTCTTTTGCATCCGCAAGGACCTTGAAAAATTCAAGGATCAGTCCGTCACGCTTCATCTTGAGAATTTTATAGCCCCGCTCGGAGAGCGCAATCCGCCGCTTAAGGCCGATCAGTTCTGAACGTGTTGGCTTAACATCTCTGAGCGCCATTGTGACGTCACTCCTTAGTTGCCCCTGCTTTGAACTTGGGATGATACTTGCTTATGAGGTCACGGTCGATACGGGTGAGCTGCTCCACAGGTAACGTCGAGAGAAGGTCCCAGCCGAGGTCGAGCGTGTCCACGATGGTCCTGTCCTCGTCATATCCCTGTTTCACAAACCGCTGTTCGAAGAGGTCCGCAAACTCAAGGAGCATCCGGTCACGTTCTGAAAGGGCATCCTTACCCACAATAGCGACCAGGCCACGGAGGTCATTCCCTTCCGCGTACCCGGCATACATCTGGTCAGAGACCTTTTTGTGGTCTTCCCTTGTATGACCTTTGCCGATACCAAGGTTCATCAGGCGCGACAATGAAGGCAGCACGTTGATGGGCGGGTAGATACCCTTCCGGTGGAGTTCACGGGAGACCACGATCTGTCCTTCGGTAATGTACCCGGTAAGGTCAGGGATCGGGTGCGTGATATCGTCACCTGGCATCGTAAGGATCGGGATCTGTGTCACAGAACCTTTCAGGCCCTTGATGATCCCTGCACGTTCGTAGATGCTTGCAAGGTCGGTGTACATGTAACCGGGGTAACCACGACGACCAGGCACTTCTTCACGGGCTGCGCCGATCTGACGGAGTGCTTCACAATAATTGGTCATGTCGGTAAGGATAACCAGCACGTGCATACCCAGTTCGAATGCCAGGTACTCTGCCGTTGTAAGGGCAAGACGCGGCGTGATAATCCGTTCGACTGCCGGGTCGTCAGCAAGGTTTAAGAATACCACCGCACGCTCGAGCGCTCCTGTGCGCTCAAAGTCCTTCATGAAGTGGTTGGCCTCTTCCTTCGTGATACCCATCGCAGCAAAAACCACGGCGAACGGCTCTGTGGAACCGATCACTTTTGACTGCCGGGCGATCTGGAGTGCGATATTATTGTGGGGAAGACCTGCTGCCGAGAAAATTGGGAGCTTCTGGCCCCGGACAAGTGTGTTCGTCCCGTCAATGGTCGAAATACCCGTCTGGATAAACTCGTTTGGTGATGCACGTGCATAGGGGTTGATGGCAGCACCGGTGATGTCCAGGCGTTTTTCCGGGACTATTTCGGGGCCACCGTCAATCGGTTTCCCGCCACCGGAGAGGATACGTCCGAGCATCTCCTTTCCGACGGGCATCTTGATCGTCTCTCCGGTGAAACGGACACCACTGTCCCTCCCGATACCGGCGGTTGTCTCAAAAACCTGTACTACGACAAGATTATCGCTCGTGTCGAGCACCTGCCCGCGTTTGATGGTCCCATCAAAGGTCACAATGTTGACCAGCTCGCCGTACCCGATAGGTTCAGTCTTCTCGACAAACACGAGTGGACCGGCAATTTTTGAAATCGTCCTGTATTCCTTCATGCTGCCGCCCTCAGTGCATTGAATTCTTCTTCCATCTCTTTCGCAATTTTCTCGAGCTCAGGTTTGTAGTCCTTTATGAACTTGATCTGGGGCAGTTCGTTCTTCGCTTTCGAACCAATAATCTGTGAGGGAGTCACGCCGGCTGCCTGTGCAGTCGCCGAAAGGTCGGCGAACAATTTGATCGACTTCATAATATCGTACTGCTTCTTCATGTCACAGAACGTGTCGACTGCGTCGTAGGCATTCTGCTGGAGGAAGATTTCACGTATCATGCGGGCAACTTCAATCGTGATCTGTTCGGTTTCAGGCAATGCGTCTGACCCGACCAGCTGCACGATCTCCTGGAGCTCGGCCTCTTTCTGGAGGACTTCCATCGCCCAGGACCTCAATGTGTTCCACTCGGGTGAGACCTCGCGGTCGTACCAGTCATGGAGGGTATCAAGATACAGGGAGTAGGAGTTCAGCCAGTTGATGGCCGGGAAATGACGCCGCTGCGAGAGTTTCGCATCGAGCGCCCAGAACACCTTGACAATACGGAGGGTATTCTGCGTAACCGGCTCGGAGAAATCTCCACCCGGCGGGGATACTGCACCGATAACAGATACAGAACCATTTCCGCCAGCAAGTGTAATTACAAGCCCTGCACGTTCGTAGAACTCCGAGAGCCTGGCCGCAAGGTATGCAGGGTATCCTTCCTCACCAGGCATTTCTTCAAGACGTGATGAGATCTCACGCATTGCTTCTGCCCACCGCGAGGTGGAATCTGCCATCAGCGAGACATCGTACCCCATATCACGGTAATACTCCGCAATTGTGATACCGGTATACACCGATGCTTCTCTTGCTGCCACCGGCATGTTGCTCGTGTTGGCGATAAGGACCGTCCTCTCCATCAGGGGTTTACCGGTCTTTGGGTCGACAAGTGCCGGGAATTCCGTCAGCACTTCCGTCATTTCGTTGCCGCGTTCACCGCAACCAATATAGACAACGATCTCCGCGTCACTCCACTTTGCAAGCTGCTGCTGGGTAACGGTCTTACCACTACCGAACGGGCCCGGGATTGCCGCGGTCCCTCCTTTTGCGATAGGGAAAAGGCCGTCAAGGATCCGCTGGCCGGTAATCAATGGGATCTCCGGGTTCAGCTTTTCTTTTACCGGCCTTGGAACACGTACTGGCCAGCGTTGCATCATCGTAAGCGAAGTGCCGTCCTCGAGGACACACACTACATCATCGACAGTAAAAGAACCTGACTTAATGCTTTTTACCGTGCCCCCCTTCTGATTCGGCGGGACCATGACTTTGTGAACAATATTTGTTTCCTGCACTTCACCAATGATACTCCCGCCGATGACCTTGTCACCTTCTTTGACCAGGGGCTTAAATTCCCACTTCTTGTCGTGGGGGAGCCCTGGTGCAGAGACACCACGTTCGATGAAATTTCCCATCTTGTCGACAAGGACGCTTAATGGACGCTGGATACCATCGTAGATATTGGTCAGGAGACCGGGTCCGAGTTCAACCGCAAGAGAGAGGCCTGTATTCACCACAGGTTCCCCGGGCCTGATGCCGGAAGTGTCTTCGTAGACCTGGATGATGGTTTCCTCACCCTGGATCTTGATGACTTCGCCCATCAGGGCCTCGTTCCCGACTTTGACTACGTCGTACATGTGGGCATCGAAATTCACTGCCGTGACTACCGGCCCTGAAATCCTTTTAAGAACACCCAGTTTGTCGATTTTTGAATCTTTTTCTTTCACTTCCACAGATCAACACCCACTGATCTCTTGATTCTCTCTCTCATGGACAACCCGCCTTCTTCCCCGCCGATTGCGATTACGGTTGGTTTTACCGAATTTTCAAGCTGTACCCTGAGCCGTCCCGGGATCCGGTTCATATCACTGTTGTTCAGGACAAGGATCCCGACTTCGTTGTCCCCAAGAACTCCGTTGATATATTCTGTGAGTTTCGCTTCGTTTTCTGCTGCATACGTCTTCCTGATACCGGCAAGCCGGAACCCTAAGATGAACTCACTGTTACCAATGACTGCAATCTCCATCTACATCACCAGGTACCCTTTTATCCGATCATTGGAAAGTTTTGATTCCTTTCCACGGGCAATAGCACGCAGATTGAAGACTTCGTACTTTTTCTTCTCCAGGTACACGAGGATCGGGTGGATTGAAAACGGGTTTAATTTCGCCATTTTCTCCATCTGCTTGAGTTGGACCTTGATTAATTCTATCTCGATCTCACGAATCGGTTTATCTCCCCTGAGTGTATCAAGCACCGCGAGGAGCGTCTTAACACGAACCCTTGCCATAAGGGCATCAATGAACTCGTTCGGATCGTTGACTGAATTCAGTTTCTGGAGTTCTTCTACGGTGAAGGTACCTCCCGGGATCATCATTTCCCGTGCGTCTTCCTCGATCGTATCAACACGAAGCCTGAAAAGATTCTTGATATTTGTGATGTCAATATCAAGCCTGATATAATTAAGAAACAGGTTCCCACCTTTAACCCCGTTTGCTCCCTCGATCAATTTCGCATAAAATTGCTTATACATCTCATTTTCAAGATGCGATAGCGATTTGCTCACGGATGCTGCAGGATATTCTTTGGCAAGGACCGGATATAACTTCTTACCTTTCAACGCTTCAACAACCCTGTCAGGTGATTCCTCGAGTAACAACCTGTCCAGAAATACCCGGTCCAGTTCTCCGGCGGGGACAAGTATCTCCTTGATTTTTCCGGGTTTTAAACCCTGGAATTTACCCCTGATAATGGTGAGTACATTCTGGATATCCCATCGGCGCAGGTATGCCTGGGTGAATTCCTTGAGAGTTCCCGGCGTAATATCAATAATTGTCTGGAATTCCTTCGCAAGGTTCCATGAAAGTGAAATCTCAATTAAGTCAATTCCCGAAAAGGAAGCACTTAATTCATCGATTTCCCGCTTATATTCCATTTCTTCGATTGTCCGGGTGATCTCCGGAATACCCATGTTGAGCATCCGCATGTACTCTTCTTTCGGCAGAAGTTTGGACTTCCTTACCCGCAACCGTGTGCCAACGTATATATACGGGGCAGGACCGCCAGTCATCTCAGCCATGTTAGTACCTCCTTAACCGAAAAGGATATCAGATGCATCCTTGAGACCTGTTTCCCAAACCATGTTCAGAAATGTACGATAGCTGAGATCCAACTGGAGGGTCGCGTCCTTACTCTCGACCATTACTCCTCCTTCGATATCAACCTCATTCCCAACTGAGTACCCTTTGAATAGATTCTCCGTTCCAATTAACTCCTTCAGGGCCTTCATGTCACGTGCATTACAATGCACAGTACCTTCAGGGATCTGCTTTTTTGCATCAGACAGGAGCGATTTGATAGCGTCCCGATGAAAACTTTCAGGAAGCTTCAGCACTGAATCCAGAGCATTCTGGTATACTTCATCAAGCAGGGCCTTCTGGGTGTTCAAACGTTCCCGTTTGACAACCAGGTTTGCGGCAGAAAGTTCCTGGCTCTCAATATGTTGTACCTGCTTTGTAACGGTCTCTTCAACCGCCAGCTTAATTTTTTCTGCTTTTACCTGACTGGATTGAAGGATCCCGTTTACTTCAGCTTTTGTCTCCTCCCGTACCGCATCCGCTTCTTTCTGCCCTTTTGCCCTGATATCTCCGACGACTGCTTCCAGACCCATAGTCGGCCCCGCTTAGAATAAGAGCAGCAGTGCGACCACGAGCCCAAAGATAACAATCGTTTCGGGAATAACCGTGAAGAGTAATGCCAGCCCAAAGATATCTTTATCTTCGGCGACAGCACCCACTGCGGCTGAACCAATTCCCATCTCGGCAACACCGGTCCCTATACCAGCCATACCAACTGCAAGGCCTGCACCAACCGCCTTTAATCCAACCTGCGATGCCTGTATCATTTCAAGTGTCATTGTTCCATCTGCCATGTTTTATTCCTCCGTAAATCTTCTTTTAATTCCAAATGGATTGTATTTCTGGCCTCCACCTTTGTAGAACTTGGTGAAGAATTCGACATACTGCAACCTGAGGGACTGTAGTGCACCACCAATCAGCCCTAGTGCTGCATTACCAATATGGCCCACGATAAAGATGAGCACACCGACGATGATAATCACGATACCAACAATAGAAAGATGTTCGAGCTGAGGCTCGATTATCATCCCTATTGCTATAAAATTTACCACCATTGCAATAGCCACTGATGAAAGCCCTACTGCGACCAGACGGGCATAGGATAACACGTGGCTGATAATTGTGGGTAATTCAAAGATATCGAGTATATTTTCTCTCGCAATGAATAATACCCCAATCACAACCATAAGTATGCCCGTAATAGTGGCGAGGTTCAAACCTGCAGCGACCTGCGGGGCTTTCATGAGATCCGGCATATAAGGAATCGCGAAATACGACCAGATCGCTACCAGGATCCCCCACATCACAAGTAACCAGCCAAGATTTGCCAGCACTGCCTTTACCTTGTGTGAACCGTGATCCATTCTTGCATGGTTGATCATTCCGAGCATCCGGCCAAGAGTAATCTGGATAATCCCAATCCAGATAGACAGTACAAGCAGTCCGGGAATTGCGGCTCCTTCTCCACCCTCACCGCCAATATTCATATGACGGGAGAATATCAGGGGATCCCATAATAATTTGAACCCGAGGAACTCGGAATACAATAACCCGAATATAATCGTGGAGATTGCAAAGATCATTAAAATGTTTACCAGCTGGGCACCATCACCCCGTTTGAAATACCGGCGCAGCAGCAGGCTGACTACTAACAGTAGCAGACCGTACCCGACATCCCCGAGGATCAAACCGAAGAACAGCGGGAATATGAACGCAACGATAAGCGTGGGATCAATCTCTGAATATCTGGGCCTTGCATAGATATCAATGATCAATTGGGTCGGCTTGACAAATGAGGGGTTATCATACTCAACAGGAACAGAATCGTGTTCAAAGTCAATCGGGATTTCGGTTATGTAGCATTTCCCACCTGTGACCTCATTAACAGCCCGGGTCAATGGTTCAACTTCATGTACCGGGACCCAGCCTTCCGCAACAAATGCCTGATCGGTCGTTGCAAAACGGAGAGGGGCTTCTGCCTTGGAAACGTCTGTTGTGAGGAGCTCATCACAGGCTAGCAGAAATCCTGCATACTTTTTCCGGTTATCGGCTAACTTTTGCTTGTTCGCCTCAATTTGTTCTTTGATTGAAATAGCCTGCAACTGGTATGAACGGATCGCATCAGATGCAGGACCAGTCTCTTCAGGGATCGGGACCTGCTGGAACATCGCTTCATTGAGAGCTTTTTCCACGGTTACCTGATGTTCAACCGGTACTGCAATAACAATGAAATTCCCTTCTTTGGAAGGGTAATAGAAACGATCATGCGGAACGTCCGGGGCCACATCATGGGCGATGGAGCCCGCGAATACCACTATTGATTCATATCCTTGTAACAGATCAAGATCAACAGGAATATGCTCAAAATGTTTCAGGCCCAGAATCTTCTGTTCGAGGTCTTTCTCCTCGTTCTCAAGCCGCGAACGCATTACGGTCAGGCCATCGGTTTCTTTCTCAATAATCGGAAGATCCCGTTCGATCTGGGACCGAATATCAGAAGTACGACGGATTGTTTCCGGTTCTTCATCGTCGGGCTTCACCATGTATGCCGCTGCAAGTGACCTTATCTTAATAAGCTCACTCGATACTTCGCTGGCACCGGAAAGAGGCATACCAATACGAAATCCTGCGTATTCCTCTCTGGCCTGATCGACAAAATCTTCAATGTGAAATACATTGTGACGGTAAAGCTCCTGAATAATCGGCTCCATCTGATCCTTGGAGGCCGCAATAAACAGGCGGCTCATCTGCCTAGGCTTTAACATGCACCTGCTCCTTGAACCGTGTTACAAGCAGCTCGACTGCACGGTCAAGGTTTTTTTGCCCATGTTCCCTGAGCATCGTAATGGATTGCTCACCTTCCTTGATGATCCGGGCATGTGACTCTGCAGCATGTGTCCTGGCATCCGCCATGCGTTTCTTCCTATACTCTTCTGCGTTGCTGCTTGCCTTGACAATCAGGTTATCCGCTTCAAGTTCCGCATTGGCGAGACTTTTTTTCTTATCTGCCGCTGCATTACGTACCGTTTTACTGTACTCTTCTTCTGCAGTTTTGATGTCTTTTAAGACCTCAGTCTTCATCCAACCCTCCTCTCATGATAATAGTACATTTTAGGAAAAACTCTCTTAAATGTGTTGTTATTTATTTCAGTGACAGGAAGAGTCAAAACCGGGCCACGAGATAAAAAAATTCATTTATCGGATTATCTAAAAAAACGCATAGACTACATATTTTCCACGTTTGTGTTCATCCGTACAATCACAGATAAAACGGGTCATTATTTCCTGGTCGGTTGAGGGGCAGGGGGAATAGAATAATTAAACAGAGATACATGATAGTCCTCTTTTCGGCCTTCCATAACGACCCCGCCATTCACTGCCTGAAGCACCAATCCCGTAAATTCCCCGTTGGCACAGAGAACATCCTGCTCCGGATGCGTACCGCGCTCAATTGAACAGTTGAGCCGGACCGTCTCACCGGCTGAAATTACGTACCTGAGCCGCTTCGACCCGGGATGCCCTTTTGGTAACACCAGCAGCGGACACCGATATGTCCTTACCAGTTCGAGGAGCATGATCGCCGGCTCAATCGGACCACCTTCAGGTGCCGATACGACGATGAGGTCACCAGGAGACAACCCCTGGCAGTACTCCCTGTCTGTGGTCTCGATGCAGATGCTGAGATCCGTTCCGGCTTTCCCGATAAGAAGAAAAGAATTGTTACCTTTGATTAGGAGGTACTCGCTCCCGGTTCCAAGGTTATGCTTCTTCGACATTATCTGACTGGCATGACGGACAGATGGGTCTTTTTCCAATCCCCATGAAACGCTCGCCACAATCCCTGCAACGGTAGTCCTTTCCCTTGATACGTTCTGAAAACTCTATATCCACCGGGCCGCCAACACTGCACATATCTTTTATCACCTGTTCAATCCTTCATCGCCAGAAGTATTTATTGTTATTCCTTATTCCTGATTATTTTTACAATTGGTGCCCATAACAGTTGAAAAATCCGATTTTATGGGAGACACTTCCACTATTTCGCCTATTCCTGCGATGTTGGAAATCCGGAAACGCGGGAATCAACCAGGGCCAAACTGGAAAAAATCCCTCAATTTTACGGCCCCGTTATACCAAAAATATGCGGGGTATCTCCTTTACGCCACCCACTATTACCCCCCTTATACTAGTGCCCGGATTTTGCGTTGGCACTGCCCTTATTTTCACCAGTTTTAAAAAATAACCAATTATAAGCCTTATTTTCTGTAAACCCAAATATATCGTTCTTTCATGTGGATCCGAGCCCGTAAAAGACCCAGATTAACTATACCCGGGCCGTTCCAAGGCACGTTACATGACCGAAAACGGTTGCGAGAATCCGCCTGGAATTTCGACATGGCACCCCATTTATCGATTGTTAAAAAAGTGAAGACGTTAATAACTGCTGTACCCAATTGAAGCGAATTCCAGGCTTCAATAGTAACACACACATCCTTTGATTAAGGGTGTGGACACTCCACCAAATAACAATTACAGGGGAAAATTCAGCAGTTGCAGCATGATCAGGATGAGTGCACCCGGTATTCCACCAAACAGGCAGATCAGGAATGTCAGGGGAGTGATAGGAACGTCAGGCTTTCCAACTGCCCCAAGCACATGAAAATAATTCACAAAAAAAAGAAGTAGCAACCCTAAGACCGAGTTAATAACCAGCTTCATGAGGTTTTTGATGAGAAAAAAACCGACCACTATCGCGACAATGAGGATCACAACAAGTAATGTGTAGTTGGAAAGTGGCCCCGTGATCATTGTTTACTAAAAAAACCGGCTATCATAAATTATTTTCGGTTATCGTTTAATCCTGGACATTTTAGAAAGTTCCTCTAGCCTCCGGGGTAACAAGTAAGGTAAAATAGTGCAGCGAAATTCACCTGGCAGGTACCCCCGGATTTTTCGAATATTCCCCTTTCCTAACGGGGTGTACACGACCAATGAAGAAATAGAATGAAATGAAGGGCCTAAATCATACCCCAATGATATGCTGCCCCGATAACCGGACTTCCGGCAGGACCATTGAGCCTATAACCCGTTCCCCATGGGCTATTCCTTCAATCTCTTTTAGCAGATCGAAGACATTTCCCGCATACATCGCTTTTCGTACGGGGTTTCCAAAATCACCATCCTCGACCCAGGACGGGTTGGAGATCTCAACAGAGAAATCCCCGCTCATCGGATTTGCCGTATGGGCCCCGACGACATCATGAACATAAATCGCCGGTTCATCCCGGATGTCGGAGCGTGGACCATCAAATACCAGGTTATGGTAACCAATCCCGGGCAACCCACCGTATCCCGAACGCAATGCGCTTCCTGTACTACTCTTTCCATACCGGTAGCCGGTCTTCAGGTCATACAAAAATTCGGTAAGGACACCATCCCTGACAATATCGATGCGCCGCGTCGGGATACCTTCCGCATCCCACCAGGTACTACCGGGCCCGTAGGTCCGAAACGGGTCATCATACATCGATATGCTGGTATCTGCCACCAGTTCGCCAAGGGATTTTGCCAGTTTGGAACGGCCTGCATGGACACTCCGCCCGTTTACAGCCGGGACAAAGACGTTGCCAAGCAGCTGGGCCAATGCCATGGGTGAAAGGACCAGGGAATAGTCTCCGGTCGGGAGGTCCTCACCTGACCTGCCATGGTGTGCAAAAAATGCTGCCTTTTTTCCCACATTCTCCGGATCTACCGACATCGTCACGGAGTGGTCAAATTCATACCCGGTCGACTGATCGCTGATTGCTTCAAGGGAGACAGAAAATGAGGATTTTTTTGTGGAGTAGCGGACCCCGTGTGAATTTGCCAGCGTGAGATATCCTGTCGAGAGATCGGCAGAGCCGGACATGACATTCACCGGATATTCCTCTGCCCCTTTCAGCATTTTCTAAAAAA
>Ga0194040_1000523_pt1 | contig 11652 bp, 10 predicted proteins | sample JunL2210m_MetaG_FD_148973 | JGI IMG/M metagenome (GOLD analysis project Ga0194040, IMG submission 148973) | Anoxic zone freshwater microbial communities from boreal shield lake in IISD Experimental Lakes Area, Ontario, Canada - Jun2016-L227-10m | ecosystem: Environmental > Aquatic > Freshwater >... | reverse complement strand
TAGTCCGACCAGTCGTTCTTCCCATAAGAGGAAGGTATCTCCCTCCGGATAAACTGCTCTATATGTTCCACGCAGGAGGGAATCACGGCACTGGTCGTGTCAATTTCCAGAATATTCCCTGGTGGGTGGATCTCAAGGGTCTCGATCAGGACCACATCGAGCGCTTCTGCCTCCACGTTCTCCCATATTTTCTCCCCATTGTATCCCCGTTTCACAAGCCTTGATTTGAGGATATCCGGCCTGCAACGGAGAACGATCACAAGGTCGCAGGGGAGGAGATGAGCGAGGTGCCCTTCAACAAACCCGTCGACTGCATTAAAAGATGCGACCCAGGCTTCCTCGTCAATAATTCCGGTGTCCCGTTCATTGTCCGCCTTAATAATAAATTCCCTGGCCGTTTCGGTCGCATGAACCACCAGGTACCCCCGCCTTTCCAGTTCTTCTGCAATCGCAGACTTCCCTGTACCGGGGGTCCCGGATATCCCGTACATCATGGAATTACGCGGCTGAAGGCATCAATGCACATCTCGTTTTCCCAATCGGCCCCGATACTCACCCGTACATAGTGGTCTTCAAGACCCCGGAAACTCCGGCACGACCGGACCAGCACCCCCATCCGGGAGAGACGGTCAACTGCTTCGTCGGATGTGAGTGGCGCAACGTCCACCATGATGAAGTTTGCATCAGACGGCATGGCCGGATAGTTCAACCGCCCGGGTAATTCCTTTCGCCACCGGATTACCCGTGCCCTGGCTGTTTCGACATGGTGTATATCTGACAGGGCACCAACTGCCGCGGCAGCCGAGACCGCATTGAGGGTGTGGGGTGTCGCAGCACGGAGAAAATAGGGCTTGAACCATCCAGGCACAAAGGCATACCCTACCCTGAGCCCGGCAAGCGAGTAGGCCTTCGAAAAGGTCCTCCCGATGACCAGGTTATCGTAGTCCCGGAGCAGCGGGAGATAATCCAGGTCTGAAAATTCCACGTAGGCATTATCGAGGAACAGGACACATTCGATATGCTCCAGGATTTCCCTGATCACTTCTACCGATGTCCCGTTTCCTGTCGGGTTATTGGGTGTGCACAGGAACGCCAGCTTCGCCTCTTCGCACGCTTCGATAAACGGGACAGGCTCAACTTCAAACCCCGGCCCCCTTGGTACCTCGACGACCCCCGCTCCCTGCGCAATGGCGGAAAGACGGTAAAAAGAGAAGGTCGGTGTGGAAATCGCGACGAGGTCTCCGGGTTCCACAAGGGTCCGGATCGTTGTCTCGATAACCCCGTCCATGCCTACGCCGGTTACGAATGGATAGTTCCCATGCGCCAAGGTAAGGGCGTCATGAAGGGATACCTGCAACTCGTCGGGGTACCGGTTCGCGGATGAAAGTGCTTCGTAACCCAATTTCAGTGCAACTCCCGAAGGAGGGTCCGGGTTTTCGTTGCTTGCAAGACGGGCGACCCGTTCAAGACCATGTTGTTTCCCTATATCGGCCGCGTTCTTCGCAAAGACATAGCCCTCGCTCTGGTAGCACCCCCTAACCGATCGTTTCATTGACTACCTCAATCACACGGTCGATCTCGCGGTCGCTGATGACAAGGGGGGGCATAAGCCGCAGGTTCCCATCCGCAGCGCAGTTTACGAGTACACCATTTTTCGCGCAACTGTCCCGGATGGAGACACACCGGTCGCCGGTGGTCATCCCGATCAGGAGACCGGCAACCCGGGGATTATGCCTGGACAGGCCATTCCTGAACCGTTCTGCCTTTACGGGAATGGATGGGAGAACTTCTTCGATGATACCGATCGTTGCGAGTGCCGCAGCACAGGCAAGCGGGCCTCCCGCAAACGTGCTCCCATGCTCACTCTTCTGGAATTCGAGCCCTTTCCGGGCCACAAGTGCTCCCATCGGGAAACCGCTCGCAATTCCTTTAGCCATCGTCACAATGTCCGGCATGATACGGGAGTGCTGGTAGGCGAACCACTTCCCTGTCCTCCCCATCCCGGTCTGTACTTCGTCGGCGATCATCAGGGCGCCGTGGTCATCGCAGATCTCACGGACCCCTTCAAGGAAACCAATCGGGGGTATGATGACACCTGCTTCACCCTGGACGGGTTCTACAAGTACGGCGGCTGTAGTGTCATCCACTGCCTTTTTCAGTGATTCGAGGTTTCCATATTCCACAAATGAACATTCAAGCCCAAGTGGTTCGAACGGCTCACGTATTGCGGGTTTGTGGGTAACTGCAAGTGACCCGATCGTCCTCCCGTGGAACCCGTGTGTGAACGCAACAAATTTTTTCCTGCCGGTTCGCACACGGGCCAGTTTTATCGCACCATCGTTTGCTTCTGCCCCGGAGTTGGAGAAAAACATCTTTTCAAGGCCTGATATCTCAACCAGCTTCTTCGCCAGCTCTGCCTGGTGCGGTACGTAGTACAGGTTGGAGCAGTGGATCAGGTCATGCGCCTGGTCACAGATCGCTTTCACCACGGCCGGGTGGCAGTGACCGGTACTGCACACGGCAATCCCTGCTACGCAGTCAATATACTCCTTTCCGTCTGAGTCCCATACTGTTGAGCCCGATCCCCGGGTAATCATCATGTCCCGTGTAAATGCGGGCATAAGGTACTGTGCATCCAGCTCCCTGAAATTGGATGAATTTTTCATGTGTATCCTTCCTTGGTTAGTTGTCCTGATTTTTCATATGGTTATTTTTCTGCTGGGGGAATTATTCGCCGAAATTTTCTGGCGGGAGATTTTGCCATGCAAATCCCTGCTGTTTCCACCCGTCTCATTCATACTCAATTGTCGCCGGTGGCTTTGGGGTGATGTCGTACACGACCCGTGATACGCTTCTGATCTGCCCGGTGATCCGGGACTCGATTTTTGCCAGTACCTCGTACGGGAGATGAAGCGGGTCCGCGGTCATACCATCCCGCGAGTTGACCGCTCGAACGGCAACTATCCAGCCATGGACCCGGTTATCCCCCTTCACCCCGGTCCCAAGACCTACCACTGCGGCAAGGCACTGCCATGGACGGAATGCTTCAACCAGTTCGTCCTCGACAATCCAGTTCGCTTCCCTGGCGACCTCAACTTTTTCCGGGGTCACTTCCCCGATTATCCTGACTGCAAGGCCGGGGCCCGGGAATGGCATCCTGTGCTGAATTTCTGCCGGAAGCCCGAGTGCGCCGGCAACATCCCTTACTTCGTCCTTGTAAAGGTCACGGAGCGGTTCAATCACCCCTTCAAATTCCATGTGAAGTGGCATCCCACCAACATTATGGTGGCTCTTGATGCCCCCTTCACTCTCTATCCGGTCCGGGTAGATCGTCCCCTGGAGGAGCATTGTTGCTCCCGTTTCTCTTGCCTCACGTTCGAAGACGCGTATGAACTGCTCGCCAATGGCCTTCCTCTTTGCTTCCGGGTCTGTAATCCCTTTCAGGACAGAGAGGAATTCAACCGATGCATCAATCACCTTGAGATTCATGTCACCAAACAGGTGACAGATCCGTTCGGTCTCACCTTTCCTCATCAGCCCGGTATCTACATAAATCGGCACCAGTTTTGGCCCAATCGCCTTCGCCGCCAGTGCAGCTGCAACGGAACTGTCAACTCCGCCTGATAGGGCCATGACAACACCCCTGCCGGCTGCGGTATCCCGGATCTCCGTTATTGCCTGATCGATGAATTTTGCTGCATTAACCATTCGTTCACCAAAGTTTCAGATTTTTTTATTTTTCTCACGGCATGCTTCCACAAACCCGAGGAACGGGGGTGATGGTCGCGTCGGCCGTGACCTGAACTCAGGGTGGAACTGGGAAGCAAAGAAGAATGGGTGTTCCGGTACCTCGAGGATCTCCATCCGGTCACCCCAGGTCCCTGAAAATACCACCCCTGCCTTTTCCAGCGTGCCTATGGAACCCGGGTCTACTTCGTACCGGTGGCGGTGCCGCTCAATGATCTCGTTACACCCGTAGAGCTGCTTCGCCAGTGTCCCCTCCTTAATGGTAACCGGGTAGTTACCAAGCCGCATGGTACCCCCCAGGTTTTTCACGTTCTCCTGCTCGGGAAGGATTGCGATCACATGCCTGCCTTCCCCGAACTCTTCGCTCGTGGCATCAGTCCACCCGAGTACGTTTCGCGAATACTCGACAACCGCCATCTGGAACCCAAGACACAGGCCGAGGAACGGAATACCGGATGTCCTGGCAAAGGTGATGGCATCGATCTTACCCTGTATTCCACGCGGTCCGAAACCTCCCGGGATCAGGATCCCGTCATATTCCTCCAGGTGTGACGGTTCGTAACGTTCTGCATCGAGCCATCCGATCTTCACCTCGGTAGAAAGTGCACGTCCCGCATGTTTGAGTGCTTCTTTAATACTCAGGTAGACATCCTCTATTCCATATTTGGAAACGATCGCAACGCTTACGCGGCTCGTGTACTCCCGGTTCACGAGGCTGTACCAGTCGCTGTTCACCGGCCTTTTTTCAAGGCCCATGTGCTTCGAAAGGACGTCCGCAAGACCTTCCTTCTCCATCTCCATCGGGACCTGGTAAATGTCAGGGACCGTCGCTGCACTGATCACGCCTGCCTGTGGGAGGTCGCAGAACGCCGAAATCTTACGTTTTGTATTGGGGCCTATCGGCTGCTCACTCCTTCCGACGATGATATCCGCGTAAAGACCGAGTTCACGGAGTGCCTTGACCGAGTGTTGGGTCGGCTTGGTCTTCATATCTCCCATCGAATCCGCAGGGATAAGGGTAACATGGATAAGGAGACTGTCAGATTCAGGGAGTTCTCCCCGCATCTGCCTGACTGCTTCAAGGAATGGCATACTCTCAATATCGCCCACCGTGCCGCCGACTTCAACGAGACATATTTCTGCCTGTTCATCGCCATTAATTACAGTTTCTGCGGCATTCCGTATACAGGTCTTTATCTGTTCGGTGATATGGGGGATGATCTGTACAGTCTCACCAAGGTAATCACCCCGGCGTTCCATTTCGATGACCGTCCGGTAGACTTTTCCTGTCGTAATATTATGGGTTACACCAAGGTCAATATCGAGGAACCGCTCATAATTCCCAAGGTCGAGGTCCACTTCCCCGCCATCTGATAGGACGAAGACCTCGCCGTGCTGGCCGGGATTCATCGTGCCGGCGTCGATATTGAGGTACGGGTCAATCTTTACCGCCGTTACTTTGTAACCACGACTTTTAAGGATGCGTCCAACAGACGCTGCGGTAATCCCTTTTCCAAGCCCGCTCATTACTCCGCCGGTAATAAAAATATACTTCACACGATCCCCCGTTCACCAGGTACAGTTATAATTATTTATTATCATTCATTTTATGATAGTTCTATTGCCCTGCCTCTCGGGAGATTGGGAAAAAGAGATCGTCGTTGTCTGGTTGCCTCCAGGTATGAAAAAGGGATCGCGGTCACTTCCCCCTGGTTTGCTGGATAACTGACCTGGCAGGCCTGTCGGGAAAACCTGAAAACCGGTCGTAGCCTGCTTTTACGGGGTGCCTGGGCCAGGCCTTTTCGTGGTGGTTGAAATTGCATATGAGGCGGACGAATGGGCGATAATATCAGCCTTCTCCAGAAGCCTCACATCAGCTTCGGAGAATGCCACTCTCCTCCCTTTTTTAATAACACGGCTTTCCGCAACCAGGACCATGCCGGGTCCGGCCCCCCTCATGAAACTGGTGGACTCAGATATGGTGGCGATAACCTGGTCTTCGTCGAGCAGGGAGTATACAGCAAGCACCATGGCCTCGTCAGCGAGCGCGGTAAACATACCCCCCTGTAAATAACCTTCCCCGTTGAGCATATCGTCCCTGACTCTCATGTTGAGCGTGGCCTTCCCACTATCAAACGAGACCACATCAATGCCCATCAGGCGGAAAAACGGGTTTGCATTCCTCCCATTATCCCTGATCCTTGCAATATAACTCATTTTCTTCCCATTTATCTTCGTTGCCGGTACAATAAGGGTTTGTGCAAAAAAACCAAATGATGTATTCATCTGGTTGTGTGACAATTCTTTTTCAGCATGCCGAATGAACCTTTAAAGGAGAAAGAGGTGACGGAGTTACTCCGTGACCTCGTATGGCTGAATGCGGTCATCGCTACCGAATTGATCCAGATCACCGAGAACAGTTCTGCACTTCTGAGAAAAAGCCCGCCTCCCGCCTCCTGTCTCCGTGACCACCAGTCACTCCGTGAAACGGCCTTGTTAATAGCAGAGCGTTGCCGTCCTGGAACTGCCTTAGCTGAGCACCTTACAAAACACCAGCAGGATAAATCTACGTAATGTATTTGCCGTTGTGCCCCGAGATATAGAGGTACAACGGTACGGGTGACGCAGTAATCCGTCCTATCTGACGCGCAGTTTATGTACTGCGCCGATACCACGGGTCAGCCATTCATGCGGCGCCTGAAGACGGGCGGTGAAAAATATCAGGGCGTGAATTGTGTGAATCCTACGGTGCAACAGGCCTGATTCGATCCGGAGGGAGTATACTGGAACAAACAGATCAAATTACTGGGATGGCAGCGTGTACCCTTGTTGTCCCTGCCTATAACGAGGAAGAGCGTATCCAGATACTTCTTTCAGATATTCGGGGTTCAGGGGCCACCTACCTGTTTATCTGCGATGGGAACGATAAGACCGCGGATATAATTCGTGATTTTGCAACGGTAAACCCGGATATGCATGTTCGTTGCCTGGAATATCCAGGCCGGCTTGGAAAAGGAAAGGCTATCTGGGAAGGCCTCCGAAAAGCAGCAACGCCGTATGCAGGGTACATGGATGCGGATGGCTCGACATCACTCGGGGAGATGAGTTCTCTTCTTAACGGACTTGGAAAAGCCGATGGTGTGATCGGTTCCCGGTACGTGCCAGGGTCAATGGTGACCACACGCCAGGGTATATTCCGGAGGCTGGAAAGCCGGACTTTTAATCTTATCATCCGGCTCCTCTTTGGCCTGCCGTATTATGATACCCAGTGCGGGGCAAAAATCTTTAAGTGTGGTCCATTGGGGTCTGTCCTTCCATCCATTACCTCCACCGGGTTCGAATTTGATGTGGAACTGATTTGGCGGATGAGGCAATCCGGGTCAGTGGTGATAGAACTTCCAATTATATGGCAGAATAAGGGGGATTCACGGGTAAAAGGCCAGGACGCCTTCTCAATGTTTACCAACCTTGTAACACTCAGGTTCGGAAGGAAACGTACGTGACGGGTTTAGGTATGAGAAAACGGCAGGCATTCCAGCTGTTTGAAGAGGGTGCCTATGGAGAGTCCTATGCGATGTGCATGGTTATCCTGGGTGAGGACCAGGAACCGCAGGTTGAAGTACTGGCCGCCACGGACCTTTTCTATCTTGGACGTCTTGAAGAGGCCGAACTACATTTTCGGGACCTTGCCCGGAAAATGCCCGGGTCGTCCCACGTGCATGGGTTCCTCGGGAAAGTCCTCTTAAAAAAAGGTGATGAAGGGGCGGTAGCCGAGTTCTCTACGGCAGTGCGTCTCGACCCGGATAACCAGGACGCACTTCGGAATTACGCAAAATGCCTTGTTGATGCGGGGGATTACCGCAGGTCTCTTCCTGCACAACGACGCCTTGCTGAGCGGTCCCGGAGAGAAGATGACTGCAGGGACCTGGTTGCGACACTTATTGCCGTAGGTGAAGGGGCTGAAGCGCTGGACCAGTACCAGAAGTTCCCGTCCCTGAAAGCGAATGTGGACCCGCTCTTTATCGATGCCCTCATTACCGCAGGAGAGTTTGCAAAGGCCGGGGATGCTGCATCTGCGGAATTTGAACGCTCCGGGAACCGGGAGTTTCTTCGGAAATACCTCGCTGTGTTGTCACGCTACAATGTCGCCCTTGCTCTTTTGGGATACAGGGACGCTTGCATGATGGAGGCGGACCACGGCATTGCGAAGGACTATATCAACCTCCTTATTTCAGTCCGTGATGATGAGGGGGCACTCCGGATGTGCAGGGCACTGGCAACGGATAACAAGGGGACGGACGTTGCCATATGCCTTATTGAATGTAGGTTGCTGGCCCGGCTCGGTAAGAAAGAACTGGCAACGGCGACCTACGAAGAGTTGGTACGGTCTGGTATCGGTAGTACGGGGACGGATGCTTCGCTCCGTGATGTACTTCCGCTTTACCGTGAGTTCCTCCTGACATATTACCCAAAATCAGAGTGCCTGAAAATTTTTACCTCGGTCGTCTCAGCGGGTGCAAACCCGGTCTGCCTCTATGAGACCGGGTACCTCTACGAACAGCTGGGCGATGTTACCGAGGCACGCGGGTGGTTCTACCGGGCATACCGTTGCGATTTCCTTACTGGCGGCCTCGAATATGCAACGTTCCTGGCCCGCCACAAGGAGTGGCGGGAATGCGAGAAAGTGATGCTGTACATCCTTTCTAACATTAAACGAAGCCAGGACATTGTCAGGGTTGCACAGGTGACCACGGGGGGCAATATGATTCACCATACCCCGAGGCTCCTGTTCCGGTTAATTGAGCGGCTCGAAGAGCGCCAGGATAAGCTCCCTGCAGAAGGGCTCGAATTCCTGGCTGTGGCGTATCTTGTTGCAGGGACAACTGCCATCGGTGAGGGTAATTATTCAGCATGTAAGCGCTACTGCCTGCAGGGACTTGATATCCTGCCCGCATATTCGACCTGTATCGCTACGGCAGATTTCGTTGCCGTTCTCGGACGCTGTAAGGAGCGGGCGATAGTCGATCTGCCGGTAATGAATGATGCAGAAGGTGCTGCAGGGATTTCCGCTGGGGAAGTGCCACAGGTCCGGATTGGTGGTCTTGATCCGCAGGAGGAGAAAATTCTCGTGTTCCTGAAACTACACCGCCGGGCCAGCGAGGCGGACCTCCGGAAACTCCTCGGAACCCGCCGGGTAACCGGGATAATGAACCGGTTGATTGCCAAAAGCGTGGCACAGGGTGTGCGGCTCGTTGCAAAAAGAGGGAATGGGGAACAGGGGGAGATCTATGAGTATACGGGAGGGTGATCGGATGGACGAGCAGAAACTGGAGAGCCTGAATATCATCAACGCCTTACGGCGGGGGACGGTCCCTGCCAGCGGGCTTGAGCGGATTGCAGTTGGTCTCGATGTGGAGGAGGACGTTATTGCCACGCAGCTAGACTATGTCTCTTCCGGCGGCGGAGACCTCAAGTTTATCCGGGGGGATTATGGGAGCGGGAAGACGTTTCTCGTCGCACGGTCACTGGAGATCGCCCGTGAAAAAGGGTTTGCCACCGCCCATGTCATTATCTCCCCGTCTTCCCCCCTCCATAAGCTGAAGGGGATGTACCAGCAGATTTGCGGGACCCTGCGGACGAAGGAAGACGAGCATGCGTTGAAAACGGTCATCGACAACTGGCTCTATTCTATCGAGGAGCGTATCATCCAGGTAACCGGGGATGGAATGGATGAACAGGGACTTGAAACAGCAACAGAACGGGAAATAGAGTCCGCCCTCGCTGGAATCAGCGAGATGAACTCGTCACTTGCGGCAGCGCTCCGGACGTATTACCGGGCGAATAATGCCGGGGATTTCCAGCTCGCGCAATCGGCGATAGGCTGGCTCTCTGCGGAGCCGAATATTGGTCGCGATTTCAAGCAGAAGGCCGCGATTAAAGGGGACATTGATGAGACCGTTGCTTTTGTGTTCCTGAAAGGGATTGTAAAGATCATCGTCGGGTCTGGATGCAGGGGCCTGGCCGTCGCAATCGATGAGGCTGAGATCACACAGTCTTCCCCGCGTGCAACGCGGGAAAAAGGGTATTCGCTATTACGTGCGGTGGTTGATTCCCTTGACGGGGGGGAAATGCCCCACTGTTATTTCCTGGTCACCGGCACCCCCTCGCTCTTTGAAGGACCTCGCGGTTTCCGCTCACTCCCTGCCCTGTTCGATCGGATCAACGTTGTCCAGACCGATAAATTCAGGAACCCGAGGCAGCCGCAGATCATTCTCTCACGGTTTAATACGACCAAGCTCGAAAAAGTTGCCCTGAAAGTCTGCGACATCTATTCAGTTGCCTATAAAGAGGTTGACCGGGAGCGGATCTCGCACCGGTTTATCAGGGCGATGATCAGCAAGGTGACGGGAAAATTCGGGGGGCGGGTGGATATCATCCCGAGGATTTTCTTAAAAGAATTCGTGGATGTACTCGATAAATGTGAAATTTACGAAGATTATGACCCGTGGGCTGCCTACGAATTTGACACAGCCCGGTTAATCGGCGAACTCCGGGAAGAGGAAGAAGCGGTCATGACGATTGAGTTCTGACCTGACCATTTTTTTGGTTAGCCTGCACAATACCCGGGTACCGGGATAGCCGCCTACCCGAATTAGTACATTTTTTAAAAAAAATGTAGCAGGGCAAGCCCCTGAAAAATTCCACTCGTGTATTAGAATTGTAAAACGGTGAATGTAGAACCGGGGCTTCTCCAGAAACCATTTACCCTTACACCTGCCACCTGATCTGTATGAAAAAGATCGCAATAATTGCATTACTCGCGATGGTCTTGATTGTGGGTGTCGCATCCGCATATGTGCTGACGATCGATTGTCCTCTGAAGCTCCCGGTTGGTGCACCTCTCCCCGTCATGGGGACAACCACGTTTCCGGCAGGGACTACGTTAGACCTGGTATTTTCAAGCTCCGGCCAGACCTCAAACATGATAAGTACGGTCCCTGTGACGATTGGAGAGGATAAAACTTTTAGTATTGTTTTCGAGACAACCGGCCTGAAAGGTGGCATGTACAAAGTAGAAGCAATTCCTCGCGGGGACTACCAGTCCAAACTCAGTTCCGATTCAATAACAATCCGGGTAGTTGAACTGATTGACCGCTCAGATATGCTCCATATTACCAGCCCGATCAACCAGGTTATTCCAAATGCACTCCTTATTGAAGGGTATATCTCAAAGGCAGGTAACTCAGGCGTGAAAATCGACGTGATCGGTCCTCTTGGGAAGGTATTCGGTCCGGCGTATATTGGAACGGCGGCCCGGGGTGGAAACCCTGACGGTTACTTTTCACAATACATCCCTGTTGAAGAACCTGGTAATTATAATGCACGGTTTTCTGACTCTACCGGGTATATCGGGGAGCAAACATTTGGTGTAAAAGCACCGGTAACCCCCGTCCCGGTTGTTACGACGGAAGGGACACTCCTGTTCACACCGACCCCGACAACGCCGCGGCCTGTGCAGACGAAGACCCAGGTTCCAACCCCGACCAAATCCGATGCACCTGTTGCCGGGATTATTGCAGGTCTTGGTGTTGCCGGGTTCCTTTCACTCCGTAACTATAACCGGTAAAAATTTTTAAAATACCCCGGATTCCTGAATTATTTTTTTATTGTCCCGGGGACTCCGCACCAAACCCCCCCAAAAAAACGTAATTTTTATTCTGAGCCCTAAAATCTCAAAAATATGATGACTGCATTGAATGAAACCTGCCTAATTCTTTATTCATGTATTGACGGGTGTGGAGTCTACATTCCTGGTTGGCTTACTCACTCTGCCTGTCATACTACTTGCCAGGTGAGGCAGGTTACTGTGAATTCAGGCCCGTTACAGGCGCAAATCCGGGTTTT
>Ga0194040_1000521_pt1 | contig 11690 bp, 13 predicted proteins | sample JunL2210m_MetaG_FD_148973 | JGI IMG/M metagenome (GOLD analysis project Ga0194040, IMG submission 148973) | Anoxic zone freshwater microbial communities from boreal shield lake in IISD Experimental Lakes Area, Ontario, Canada - Jun2016-L227-10m | ecosystem: Environmental > Aquatic > Freshwater >... | reverse complement strand
GGCCGCTGCTGATCGTGTCACCGCCTTTGCCGGAGCCGAAACTGCTCTTCCAACCGAGGCCCTGCTCATCGATGCCCGCCGCCTCGGGTTCAGGCCCTACATGGGACGCAGGGCCGGCGCCGTGGGCTTTGCCGAAGGTATGACCACCGGCGATGAGCGCAACTGTCTCTTCATCGTTCATGGCCATGCGGGCAAACGTCTCGCGGATATCCTTTGCCGCCGCGACCGGGTCCGGGACACCGTTTGGGCCTTCTGGATTGACGTAGATCAGCCCCATCTGGACAGCGGCGAGCGGTTTTTCGAGATTCCGGTCGCCGGAGTAGCGGTTGTCTTCCAGCCACATGTTCTCAGAACCCCAGTAGATGTCTTCCTCCGGCTCCCAGGCATCCTTTCGACCGCCAGCGAAGCCGAAGGTTTTGAATCCCATCGACTCCAGGGCGACATTGCCGGCAAGGATCATGAGGTCGGCCCATGAGATTTTTCTCCCATATTTCTGCTTGATCGGCCAGAGCAGCCGGCGCGCCTTGTCGAGGTTCACGTTGTCGGGCCAGCTGTTGAGGGGCGGGAAGCGCTGCTGGGCGGAACCGGCGCCGCCGCGACCGTCACCGGTACGGTACGTGCCGGCGCTGTGCCACGCCATGCGAATGAAAAAGGGCCCGTAGTTGCCGAAATCTGCCGGCCACCAGTCCTTTGATTCGGTCATCAGCGCCCGCAGTTCCTTCTTAACGGCCACCAGGTCGAGTTTTTTGAATTCCTCTGCGTAGTTGAACTCCCCGCCCATCGGGTTGGACAAGGGAGAGTGCTGGTGAAGGACCTTCAGGTTCAACTGGTTCGGCCACCAGTCCTGGATGGACCTGCCCCGGCCGGTTACTTGTTTGTTTGCCCCGCCCGTTACCGGGCACTTGCTGTCGTCGGTCATAACGTCACTTCCTGCTTTCCGATCATGTGGACATCCTGCACGAGAACGGGTCCCCGGTGTCCTGCTGTGTGGGAGATCTGGTTATCAGCAACCAGGATGCCCTGGTCGGTTTAAGGGTATTCTTGGCCATGATTAATTAAAGTTAGAATTGCCGCGGTCATATTTAATAAGATAGGGGTTTGGGCAGGGGACAATTTCCATTGGTCGATCCCAACTATCGGATCCCTGAGTTAAAAAATAATAATAGGTGAGATTATGCCGTGAGGGATTTTCCGAGGTCGTACCCCTTCTGGTAAGCTGCCTCGAGCAGGTCCGGGTGTGCTGCAATGTCCTGAATCGTATCCATATCATCGATTAACAGTTCATCGGAATACTGGCAGTCAATAATGTCAAAAAATGCCTTGATGGTCAGTTTTACACCTACGAAAACTTCGGGGATCTTCATGCCCGAGATGCAGATGAAGAGGCCTTTACGCCCCGCTCTGCGTTCCTTCTGGACGAACGGCTTTTTTCGGATATACTTGGCCATAAAAAAGACCTGGAACCGGTCAATCATCGATTTGAGTTTACCGGGAATTCCCATTGTCATGACCGGGGTAGCAATGATGAGACAATCCATCTCTTTGAACTTCGGGTAGAGTTTCTGCATATCGTCGTCCATGATGCAGGTGTCATGTTCCTTGCAGAAAAACATCTCCATGCAGGCCTCGAAATCAAGGTTGGCAACTTCAATTTTCTCCACGGTACAACCTGCATCTTCTGCTCCCTTCAGCGCACGGTCAAGCAGTTTTGCCGTGTTGCCATCAGAAAGTGGACTCCCGAGGAGACCAATCACCTTTTTTCCCATAGAACAGTAGACGTGAAAACCTCACATATAGTTTTGTATAATTACCTGGAATTTTCACATTACGTGTGGATTATGACCGATGCTGTTTTGTCAAAGGGGTTCTTCCGGATTGCGAGGCTGAACAGGTATGGATAATGGATTTTAAGAGATTCCATGTATTTCAGCCATTCCGGGATCAACTGTGAATAGACACGCTGGATATCCTTTGCTAGATGAGCCTGGTCTGAAGTGGGCAGGTTGATAAGATCGTCCCGGGCCTTCAACTCTTCGTCCAGGTGGTTGATTGCAAGGATGAGATCGGTAAATGTTTCGTGTTCAAAGACCATCGGGTTTTCGACAAGTCTGAGTAAAAAGTTCTCATGACGAGCAAGAAAATTTTTCAGGGTTTCCATATCTACAAGGTCAATGGCGACATTACATGAATGGTCTTTCAGGCATGTCTGCATATCCAGGAACATCTCATCGTGCCAGTCAGTGCCGATAATAAAGCGTTCTTTCAGGTTGTCAATAGTGGAATCCGCAAGGACTAGTTGTGCGAGAAGCGGAGTCCCGATCCTGGAAAAAAAGGCTCCGATGACCATATTCAGTTTTTCCATCCTTCGTTGCTTCTCACGGGATTCGAGCATCTGGTCAATAATCAGCGTAACAACGAGCACTTCTATCGGGATAAAAGCGAGGTCCCCGATGAAATAGATAAACAGATGGTTTGCGTCCTGGAAAATAAGGTAGTGGACGGTCAGAATCGCGAGAGACAGCGTAACCAGCCCGAGCCCTGCAATCAGTTTCCACCGGGTGTCCTCTTTCATGCAGTATTTTGTATGAATCTTTATTGGGATAATAAAATCCATTGCTTGCCATTTCAGGATTTCAATATAATTTAGGCCAATCTAAATATTTTTTATTTTATCCGAAAACCCTACAGCTCGCTGCGGGGATAAGGAAGGCGATCTTGTGTTAAGATGAACTATGAACTATTGTAGGCAACAGAACTACAAGGCGGAGGTGCGAATCATGCCCCGTTGTTTGCAGCGGGGTGCACCGACGCATTTTGATTAAAATTTGTCCCAAATTATAATCATAAAGAATATCCGGTTCCCTAAGGAAATAAGGTCACAGATATGGCGGGTTTGGCGGCATTGTGGCGGGATAATGTCCGAGAATGTGACGGGATTCATTTGACCAGGACGTATTCTGTCGCCTTCCCCTCCTTGCCCTGTTTACTGAAAATATTCCTGTTGATGAGATCCATGAGATCACGTAAGGTTGTCCTATTCGTTACCTCGGCAAGCTCGCGGTACACCATATTTGTAATCGCCCCGTGCACCTTCGCATACCGCACAGCCTTAACCTGGCGCCACGAAAGCCCGGGTGCAATAAGCCGCCCTTCAGTGTAAATGTCCTTGGTGAAGGTCACGCTGAACCAGTCTGGGTTAGTAGAAAAATCGGGCTCGGGGATCCCATGCTTCCTGTCCACAAAAAAGCTGGGAAAAGCACCATTCCGGGGTTAAAATAGTGGTTTTTGAGGAATACGGGAAAGGGGTAATACCCAAATAAATAGCAGATAACGGTCTATTCTGACTAAATTCCCCTTAATTAGCCTTATCCCGTATCAACCCCAAACGGAGCCAAATGCGAGCGATTTAAACGAACGATAACGGATTTTACGGATCGGGGTGGGGTGAGTATACCCCGATAGCGGTATCGTTTCGTTAATTCGGGTGCATATTAAAGGGATTTACTCCTCCGGCAGTTCTGCGGGCATAACAATCACTTTTCCCGGTCGGTGATTATGATCGCAGGGTTATATTTTCCTGTTTGGCCACCTGGATAACCACAGCCCCGTTTTCAATAGCCCAGTTTAATTTGTCTCCCTTCTTGAGATTAAAATGATTCACGAGATATGCTGGGAAGGTTGTTCTTAGCGAATTACTCATCGAGGTGGCTGGATGAAGGACAGATTCGCCGTGCCATGAATATTGAGCCATTGCAATAAGCTATTTTTGAAAGATGAGGATTTATAGGTATTTGAAGAATTGGAGGTTTGGGATGGAGAAAATGGGTGATCGGGGTCATGAGAGGCCGATAATTGATCCACTGATCCTTCCGAATTTTAACAAGTCAAGGTCCAAGAGTTGCCATTCGTTAGACATTCTCGAATAACGTCATTCATTATTCTAAATCTTTTCTTTCTTTCAAAAATACAGGCATGAAATGGTGCACATCAGTTACCTTCAAGAGATTTCCGGGGGATAGTCTGGTTGGTGAAGACCCATGTGCTGGTTGTGCAGGAAAGAAAATACGGGGCCCGAAAAGAAAAAAAACAGAGCAGGAAATGGATGATGATGCAGAGGAACAGGAAATTGAAGAGTTAGTTGCCCTGGATATCATCTGAAAAACCGATCCACCCCCCTTTTTCCCACAACTACCTCGTACCGAATCCAGGGACGACCTTGATTTTTCCAACGGTCTGGGGAAATTCTCGTTGTTATGTGTTCCTGTACCTGCCCCGTTTTCCTACCTCATTAACATACGACTCATAATTTTTGAGGTATGAATCCAGGAAAAATACATCTATTTCCTACTATAATTCAATACTGAGGTCATCGCTGGCAACGATTAGCCCCGGAAAAGAGGGTTCAAATTGTTCCTTGATCCTCCCCCGGTCATCGGAAGACTTGTAGACTTCAGCACCAAAATGCATCAATGCCAGCCTTTTTGCATCTGATTCTTTTGCAATCATGATCGCGGTTTCTGGGTTGAGGTGCGGCCACCCTGGGCTTTGCTCTCCCGGTAATAAACCGCATTCAGTAATGAGTAAATTAGCATCCTGTCCGAGAAGGACTGCATTCTCACAGAACCCTGTGTCAGTGCAATACGTGATAATCTTGTTATCAATAACCAGCCGGTACCCGAAACAGGGTACGGGATGCAGCAGTAACCGGCATTCAATTGGAAAAGGATCATTATGCCTGCCTTCTGACAATTCAATGAAATTTACCTGGTAAGGCAATTTTGCAAATGGTACCGTAAACGGTTCTCTGACAAGCGATTTGAGGACTTCTTCGGTTCCTGGTTGCCCACAGATATTGAGTCCTTTCCTAAAATTAAATTTCACCAGTGTGTGAAGCCCTGTGATATGGTCCAGGTGGAAGTGGCTGATAAACAGGTAAACAGGTTTATCCTGTGTTATATAGCGATCTACCTTGGCGATACCATTACCAGCATCAAGAATAATATCGAATTTTTCAGACTGGATTAGCACCGAACAGGTATTTCCTGTAACGGTATCATACCAGCCGTTGGTCCCCAGGAAGGTCACTTTCATGTCAACCTATCGTGTGGCGGGTAGGGCAAAAAAGATTGAGATACACCATAACGGATTGTTGTGTAATTTGAAATCTGGAATTACATTTTGGACGGCCTGTATTTTTGGAATGATCTCTATTTTGCGAGGGTATACATCGCCCGTGCATAGATCTTCGTAATTATTACAAGTTCGTCACACCCGATCGATTCATCCGCGGCGTGAATATTATTGGCCTTCCCGGGGAAATATGGGCCAAAAGCGACGATATTGGGTAGCCTTCGTGCGTATGTACCGCCCCCTATTGCGACAGGGTTACCGGAATCGCCTGTTGCCTCATGGTAAACGGTCGATAGGACCCTGATAAGATCCGATTCCGGCGGGTAATAAAGTGGCGGCTGATGTTTCTGTACAATAGTGTGGACACCCAGGTCTTTCACCGTCTTTTGGATAAGTTCCATAACGTGGTCAAAGGTTTCAGTTACCGGGTACCTGATATCAAAAGACAGAATGAAGGCCTGTCCCGAATAGCGTACCACACCGGCATTCAGGGTGAGGTGCCCTGATGGTTTATCAGCAAGACCAAGGCCGAGTAATTCACCCGTTGTCTCCATCCCGATCGTTTTCTGCAGGGACCTGATCATCACCTGGACTTCTGCTGGATTAAACTGCAGCGTCGAAAGAAAAGCAATAGCCTGCATGACCGCATTTTTGCCAAGATGAGGCCTGGATGCATGGGATGCAACTCCATCAGACCGGATGATTACGAGGTCACCATTCAGCTTTGCAGATACCGAAAACCCGGATTCCAATGCAAACTCTTCACAGTTCCGGATGATATCAAGGGGATTCCGGGTCCTGATTTCCGCTGAAGCCCGGTCCGGTACCATGTTGACAGCGTCCCCGCCATTGAACGAGACGAGGACGTCATTGCTGGGATTAATACCCTCAAACAAAAAATGTTTCGTAAGATTGACCTGGAGAATTCCCTTCTCTGCAAATACAACAGGGAAATCCGAATCAGGGGTGAAACCGCAGACCGGTGCTTTTTCTTTCAACAGGTAGTGTGCAATATCGTGGTCCCCAGTCTCTTCGTCCGTTCCAAAAATGATCCTGATACGTCTGGTGAGTGCCACGCCACTGTCCCGTATCGCCTTAAGACTATATAATGCTGAAAGGATGGGCCCTTTATCGTCAAGGACTCCCCTGCCATATATTCTACCTTCATGTACGCTGCCACTAAAAGGTGGGAATGTCCAGTGATCCCCTTCAGGAACCGTATCAAGGTGACCGAGGACTGCGATGTACTCTTCTCCTTGGCCATATTCCACAAAACCTACAAAATTATCCAGATTCCGGGTGAAAAATCCCATACTCTCTGCAATATCAAGAGCTGCCTGGAGTGCCGCAGCCGGACCCTGCCCAAATGGTTTCCCTTCCCGGGGGTCTCCTGCGACGCTCCTTATTGCTACGATACTACGGACAGATTCTGTAAGGGACCCCCTGTCTTTGTCGATCAACTGGTCGAACACTGAATACAATTCATTAATTTTTTCGGGCATTGTCACAACCACCAGGACTTGTCACGGGTACCATCACAATAATGTTTGAAATACATTCATTTAGTCATTCCACATCTTAAGTCCCTGGTGGTAACCCGGTATCCAGTTACTCAAAAGATAAATAACACAGGAGAACAGGCTTTATTTTGGAATCTAGGCAAATCTTCGGATATTTTTCTTCTGGATAAAAGACGGACCTGGCCCTGATATCGTCCCCGGAAATCTATTCGGATTTCTGGTATTCGTTTAATTTCAAGATACACTTCAATGAGCGCATGAAACGATAGATCATCGCTGTAAAACATTTTATGGTTACCATTCCGGGTGACGTGGGTTGTAAAATATTAATAATCTCAATTAAAATTGGTTAGATAGTATATTTACGACCAATATCTGGTAATTATAAAAGTCTATGGGCGTCAGTGGGGAGTAACAATTAGGTACGACCATAATGTATTTACCACATGAAGTGATGGATGAACAGGATTAGTTATCACCCCAATCTCTGTTTGACCCCATAAAACAGGACAAACATACGATACGTATAAATACTTAATATTATATTTACTAATTGAGGTATTTAGAATGGCAGATTTACCTATTGCGGCAGTTGTTAGAATTGCGAAGGCGAACGGAGCCGAAAGAGTCGGCAGTGATGCAGCAGCAGCACTCGTAAAGAAGACTGAAAAATATATTGCACACCTCACCAAAGAGGCAAATAAGCTTGCGCTCCACGCAGGAAGGAAGACGCTGAAAGAAGAAGATATCGAGATGGCTGCACAGTCATCCTGATCTTTTTTCAACCAATCCACACTTATCCGGGTTGTCCCGGTCGTTTTTTCGCATTCCTTGCACCAGAGTATGATGTGATCGAGTTATCCACCTGGATTCACTAGGGTCTGCAACGCATCATAATTACCTGTTACTTCGCAACGGTACCGGGACCTGGCGATTATTACCAATTGCAGGCCTGGCAGAAATTCTGGATAAATATATAAATTTAATTTTTGCGGACTGCGAGGAGAGGTGTGTGACCGGATCCGGATACCATCACATTAATATCAGTACAGACCTGAAATATGTTTTTTGAGAGGTCCGAACATGCCAGGCCTTCAATTTTTGAAAATTCCCCAGTTGGTTCTGAAAGGATCCTGCTCCCATCATAGTGGTGGAAGAAATTTTTCCCTGCTGCGACCAAAGAATTCGCCGATAACTTAAGGTCAAAGATCGCCGATTCAAGATAAAATGGGTCCATTCTCTCCCCGTAAACGTGGTATAATCCCCCAAAGTCCAGGGAGCGGTGACAGCAACCCGCCGAAACCACCAGGCCACCATTCATACATGGATCAGGTACAATACCAGTAACGGGCTGACGCCCGTCCACGGTCACTATCCGGCCTGTGTCACCGGCAATCATCTTCAGCCCTCCAGGAAGTTCTCCCCGGTTGAATCCGGTATAAATTGAATGTCCGGGTCCGGTAGCCATCGATATCTGCACCGCATCAAAAAGCCATTCGCTCAGTGGCGTGACTAACCATTCTCCCGAATCAAGAGAAAAACGGTAAATATTGAAAGGCGACAATACCACGATTTCATCTCCCTGGATAATCAATCGGTAAGTCCTTTCTTTCGAAGGGGCCATCCCGAACCCCGGCCTGTTCACACGGGGAGGTGGTGTCAGTGTTATATCTTTGGCAAGTCCGGCAAATGGTATATCAGTTAAAAATTCCCATTCCCCATAACTATTGACCCAGACATCACCTTTCTCCATTGCAACGAGAACACGTCCGTCGGGCAGGAGAAAAAAATCATCCACCGCACTCATAAATGGGGGACTTTCCCGTTGAAACTCCCTGCGATCCAGATCAAATGAGAACAGTGCGCGTTCGAAATAATGGAGCCAGAGTGTTGAGCCGCTTATCTCTATCCGCTGCAGGTGGTGCCCGGGATTTTCCATGAAGTCCTCCGATTACTATTGTGTTCCAGAATACCGGGAACAGGAAATTATCTCCTGATTTCCTATTCTCAATATGATTATTTTTTTACTACTGGAATTGCGGGGGATATCCCTTGCCCTTTCTTTCACCTGAATATTCAAGTACCTTCGCGAGGTGGAGATGCCCGTTCATGATCCGTTGTACTTCACGCCAGCTAACCACATAAATTCTGCCATGAAGATTGGATACGAGGTCTTTCTTCTTCGTCTCTCGTACCGGGGAGAGCCATGCGCATCCTTCCTCCTCACCTGAGTCATTGACAAGACCTGCTGACTGGCCAGTTGAAAGAAGGACATAATCCGATTTCATCAGGTAAAAACGCAAATCACACATTTCGAAAACTATGCCTTCTCCGCTCCGTTTCAAAGTTTCAACCTTCGTGTACGAACCCGAGACCACTGGCTTCATCATGCTTACCTTATAGATATATGATCTGCATTGCACTAAAATATGGCGTCAGACACGAATTTTACGCAATATTCAGGCGATACATAAAATGTAAAAAATATGGCAGGACCACATTGAATGTGCTATCCTGGCCCGAAAGGACTGGGCTAAATGTTCCAACAGGATGTAAAAAATGCAGGTGGCGGGTGAATAATTCAGGTAATCACGAGATACGCAATAAGTGACAGGAGGAACGCAAGCAATAACAGAGCGATACTAACGGGTCCAATCAGGGAGAGCATGGCATTTACAGCACCTGCAAGCTGGGCAATACGCTGCGATCCGAATATGACAATTTTTTCACACTCAACCGTACTCCCTGCCACCTCTGCTTCTGCCATATCGGCTAGTGCCTCTTTCAGTGCCTTCTCAACAAGGGGGACAAGAGATTCAACGGGTATACGGAGGCCTACGGGATTATTACCCGATATCGTGTTCACAACATGTGAATCTGTCGTCATCACCTCAAGTTCGTCTACGATTCCAGAAAAACTATCCCTGATTACCTCCCTTACCCCTTCCTGGATATTGTTGCCGTCAAATAATACATAGGCCGTAGTCTGGTCGCCGGCCGATACGATAAGCACCTGGAGGCCCTGGTCTCCAAACCCCTCCTCACGGGTGTAAGGGACTGCCATGTGGGCCACACCGATCCTCAGTAGGTGGGATTCCATCCCGGAATAACGCCTGAAAGCTTCTTTACTGGCGTTCATGTATTCCCTTGCAATCGCAGTTGCCGGATGGACCGGGGTCATATCCTTTGTACAGCAGTTATGGGCATCAACGAACAGGATATCCTGGCTCACACGATGCCCTTCTGCCATAATTGTCATCCCGATATTGAAATCAAGATCTTCAGTCCTTAAAGGCGAACGGGTACTGACCATGAGGAGCGCATCGCCAAACCTCTGGACGAGAAGCGAAACAGAACCTGACTGGATGCGTTCTGACCTGCTTGCGGTTGGATGGAAGGTAAGATCATTCATCGGACCCTGCATTGCATCGACAATTTTCTGTATCTCTTTCTCTGATACCAGGTTGAAATCATGGGTGGCACAACCGTGTGGGACCATCACAATGCCCTCGAACGCTTCCTGCAGGCATCGTGGGATATTACCACCTCCAATATCCCCCATCGGGCCGGGGTGAACATTCGGGACGGTAAAAATTATGCTGTTTTTCCCGTTTTTCCGGAAGAAAAGGCTCACCTGCGGGACGTAAACCTCCTCCCCGATCTCGCGGAAAAAGTCTTCCATACCCTTCGACCCATCGGTGAGGTGGGCGATAAATGCATTCAGAAATGAGAGTACCCTGATATTAAAGGCTCGCTGAAGTGGCCGTTCGATCAGCCAGAGGATCAGGATAAAGATCAGGACAAAGACGATCACCAGTACAATCGCAAGAGTAAAGAACGGGGACGGGAAGATCAGGGTCCCAAGAATTATCGCTGCAGCAGCCTGGAATAATGCAGGCGGGAGCATATGAACTACCCGGTAATCGGAAATTGCGACCAGTACCATCAGCCGTATCCCTGATATGAAACCAAGTGAAATCGCAAAAAAAAGCGGCAGCAGGCTGACCGAAAAAACCATGGATGACAGGGTGATAATTACCGAAAAAATTGTACATGCGAGTGCAAGTAATCCTGACCTGTTCCAGGTCATCTGTTTCCCTGATACGTCAATGTAGGGTTTCGTACAGAGAAATGCGACAATTGCAGGGATGGTAAACCCAAGCGTCCCTAAGAAGATGAAACCCCCGTAAATCCTGATACTCGCACCATCAATAATCAGCCCGAGCACTACCAGTATCAGGAGTGATACCGGCCAGGAAGGAGCGTTGAAAAGATATCTGCTGAGCCGTTCAAGACGGACATCCGCTGCCACGGCCATCAGGAGAAACCTCCCAATAAAAGTTCGTTCCGGCCGGCACCATGACGGAGGACCTGTGTACTGGTATACCGGAGTGGTCGTGAATAGAATGGCGCATTCAGTGCCAGGCTCTCGTATTCCCCACCTTCACCGGCCAGGTGGATATGATGGCGGGCGGAGATTTGCGTGAGTCGCTTGATTAATTCGTAATTGATGTGGCTACCTAACAGGTCTTCGGATAAACCATCTGCCGCAGTCACCACGATGATGACATCCATTCTCTCCGCAACTTCATGGAGCAGCAGTCCGGGGTCCATCTGCCAGAGCGGCGCAAACACTTCGATGCCAAGATTTTCTGCAATTGCATGGACACGTTCATACTGGTAGGTTGAATTCACGGCACCGACGGTTATTCCATCAATTTCAAGTTGTTCAAGGCCGCATGAAAGGTCTTTTAATTCGTCTTCTTTCTCTCCTTTTGTAAGAATTTCAGCATAATTAATCCCAGAAAGACGGGCGATAACTGGTACCGCATCAAGGTTGGAGCTGTGAAACATGAAGGAGTCGGGGTTTTCCGGCCGGACTGTGACGAGGTGGGTGACCTGGATCCCCCGGTCAATTGCTTTCTGGACCGAAAGGATCGAGTCCTTCCCACCAGATGTGAGCGCCGCATACCCCATGATACTATTACTTCGATCTTGTGGGTTCTAAAAGGCTTCCAAAAGACTTCCCGTACCGGGGGG
>Ga0194040_1000519_pt1 | contig 11724 bp, 10 predicted proteins | sample JunL2210m_MetaG_FD_148973 | JGI IMG/M metagenome (GOLD analysis project Ga0194040, IMG submission 148973) | Anoxic zone freshwater microbial communities from boreal shield lake in IISD Experimental Lakes Area, Ontario, Canada - Jun2016-L227-10m | ecosystem: Environmental > Aquatic > Freshwater >... | reverse complement strand
CGATCACCTCGCGGAAGCGGCCGGACGGCCAGCGTTTGGCCGGGCCGAACTCCGCGCCCGGGCAGATCCCGATGACAGATTCGCCTGCGGGCGGCTTCCACTGGGGCGGCATCGGCGGCGGCGGTTCGGCACCGCAGCGGGCGGCAATCCGCCAATACCGGTCGGCATGGTGCTCCTGATGGCGTAGCTTTTTTTTCGGAGGAGGAATGATCTGGTTGAGCAGCGCCCCGCGGTGGTGGCAGTCGAAACCCACCCGCCGGGGGATCCCGGCCAGACGCGCCTCCAGAGCGGATCGGAAGGAGTTGGGGAAAAGGACGGCGACGTCAAACCGCCCGCGAAGTTTTTTTGCGGTCGCGAAAACCGAATCCCCTTTTGAAAACCCGATGACCTCATCCACCTCCGGCACGCGCCGCCAGAGCCCGGCGAGTTTGGCCGGCGCAAGGACGGCGACGCTGGCATCCGGACGTCCGGCCTTGAACGCGCGGGCGGCCCGCAGGCACATCACGGCGTCGCCGAGCCAGTTCGGCGAGCGCAGGACGATCCGGAACGGCGCGAGCGGCGGGGCGGCCGGCGGGACAAACGTGCCGCGTTTCGCCGAGGCGGTGAGGAAATTCGGCCACGGCATTTTCCATCGGTTGTGGACCCAGAACCAATCCTGCGGTGCCACGCGGATCTGGAGTTCGAGGGCCGCGTTGATGTCGGCGGTGAGCTTCTCTGGCTGATCCGCCTGCCACGGAATCTCCTCGCCGAGCACAACACGCCATTTCGCAAAGCCGTCGGTGTAGATCGCCACCGGAATCACCGCCGCGTTCGTGCGGATCGCCAGCGTGGAAGCCAGCGGGGAGGTCGAGGACAGGCGGTTGAAGAACGGCGTCCAGATCCCGGCATCGCCCGCATTCTGATCCACCAGCACACCGACAATTCCGGGCTCGCGGAGGAGCCCGATCGCCGCCGCAAAACCTTTTTTCCTGTCGAACGTCGCGACCCCGAGCCGCCGCCGGTCGCGGTTCACCAGATCGTCCACGAGCTTGTTGCGCAGCGATTGATAAACCGTCCCGAACCTCGCCCCGGGAACCTGGAAGACAAGCTGCGCGTAGAGCTCCCAGTTTCCGATATGGTTGATCGCCAGCACGACCGGTCGCCCGGCCGCGAGGTTCGTCCGGATCCGGTCGAGGCGCTCGATCCTCGCAATCTTCGCGATCTCGTTTTGCGGAACCGCCGGGATTTTGAACGCGCAGACCGCGTTCGCTCCGAGCGTGGTGAAGTGCCGGAATGTCAGCGCCCGGGCCGCCGACATTTCCCCGCCGAAGGCCCGCAAAAGATTCTCCCGCGCGAGCCGCCTGTAGCCGGGCAGGACAGCCCACAGCACCGCCCCCACCGCCTGCCCGAGGATGAAGCAAAGCGACAGCGGCAGCCGTCGGATGAAGCCCACCGCGCACGAAGCGAGAAGATAAACCAAACGATCCGTCATGTCAGGCGCGGGAAAGCGCGTTCGCGCTGACAAAGATGTTGCGCTCGCGAAAGGCCGGAGGAGATTCCTGAAGGAGAATCATCCTCAGCCCGTGAGATTTCGCAGCGAAGTAGGGTTTCGCGAGAATGCGGGTTTTAGATCTGCTCCAAGCCGGTCCCGGCAGGCGATACCTCCTGCAAAGATGGTCACAGACAGCCGCGAGATAGGCGTCGGCAAATCCCTCATCAGCCAACAATTCGGCCAATCGCGGAGGCTCCTCAGACAGCTTTTGGAGTTTTGGATCGGCGTAAAATCCATCCAGAAAATCACGCAAAGGATAGCTGATCTCCCGTTCTTCAAGAGCGACCTTCGCGACTTCCGACAAACTGGCGATGCGCTCAGCTATCATCTTTTCCTCCTTTCTCCAACGCCGGCCCCTTGGCCAAGCCGGAGACAATCTCGCTCACAAAATAGCGGGTTTTGATATGGATGTGATCGACTGGATAAAACTGCCCGACGATCGCGAGGACTTGATCTTCGCTGGTCAACCCAAGCTTCCGAATCAGGAATTCCACGTCCGTGCGATCATCCGCAGTATCATCAGACCGTGCAGCCAGGCATTTCATGGCGAGCAGATATTCCGCCGAGGGCCAGACAATGCGCAGGTGAGAGAGCCCTTCCAACTCGGCTACCGGCGCCTCGTTCAACTCCTCGCTATGGGACAGAAATCCCTTCACCCCATCGTTGAGCCAGTCCGCAGGAAGACTCAAATCCCCGGCCACTGCGCAGGCCGCAGCTTGAATTTCGGATTTTGGACGAAAGACGGCATCCACATCCCGCGTCGAAGCTCTGGCGTCGAAAACCAAGACCATCTCGGCCCCGCCATAGATGCAGATTTCCCCCCCGATGCCGCGCTTGGCGCACTCGGCCTCCAAGGCGAGAAGCGCCGCCACGATTTCTCCTCTGGTCAGCTTGTCGGACATCCGCGCAACCTACCATGCCGGGCAGCGCGCGAAAAGGGTTGTCTGTGAGGATTCCGTCCGGGATTCACCAGATCGAAATCATCTTCCCGGGGTAATCGATTTCCACGCGGCCGCTTTGTAGAATCTGGCTGCCGAGGATCCCGTTGCCGCCGAGATAGGGCACCTCGAAGATCGCGAAGAGCATGTCGCGATAACGGATCCCGCCAATGGCCACCTCATCCACGATGCCCAGCGGAGACGATCCGGTGCCAACCCTTCCGCCGTCGCTGATTTTCGTGCCGGCGCCCAGTTTACGGAAATGCGCGCCGAGCCCGTCGAGCCGGGGAAGCAGGTTCACCTGGGAGCCCGTGTCGAGGAGCATCGGCCAGGCTTTTTCTCCGATCCTGACGTCCATCATCGGCGCGTGCAGGTAGTAGAAAAAGGGAACCGTTGCCCGCGGCGCGGGATGCCCGGCGGCCTTCCCGGGAGGGGAAACCTCGACGGTCCGGTTTGGCCAGTCGAACGCGAGCACCGAGTTTCGGAACTGCTCGAACCCGAGCGCGCCGAGCAGCGGGGTGATCCCGGGCACTTCCATTTGCGAAAACCCGTGGAGCTGACCGCGGATGTCGCGCGCCACAAGGTTCCCCCACTTGAGCTCGCGCACGAACGCCCGCTGGGACTGCCCCTGCAGCCCGAGCACGGTGCTCATGATCCCCGGCATCCCGCCGCCCTTCTCCGGAGAAAAATATTTGGAATTGAGGAGGAGATTCGAGCTGCCGGTATCGAGCAAGAGGTATCCGGTGCGCCCGTTGACCAGCCCCCTCACGAACATCAGCCCGCTGGTGGCGACGAACGGCGAGCGGAAGGGGGCTTTCACCACCGACCCGCGCGATTTCCAAACGGGATCCGCATCCATCGTGCGGATCCGCCACTGGCTGTCGAACCCGACGCGAAGCAGCAAAAACCCCCGCGGCATATAATAAACCACCCGGGCTTCGACTGCCTCGGGAGCCCCGGAAATCTTCAGGATCTGCATGTCATCAATCTGCGCCGTCGGCCAGAACATCCCCCCGCGCAGCCCCGCCCGCGAAAGCTCGTCGGTCATCCCGTCCACCCGGATCGCATCCGAAAGTAGCGGCTCCATCTGATCGAACGAACGGCTGTTGAGCGCCACCCGGCAGGCCTCGAGCGTCGTCCGGATCTCCCGCTTCTGTGCCGAACCGCCCGTCTGGCATCCGACAAAAAACGAAACGGCCGCCGCCGCCAGCAGGGCTTGCCAAACGCCGATGAATTGAAATGGCTTCACGCGCTCCGAAGATTCCGCAAACCGGCGGCGTTGGCAAATCCATTGCGCCAATCCCTTGCGCCCCCGCGTTTTTCTGCCGGCTGCCGGAGATTATCGGTTTGCCATGAGCGGTCCGACCGGGAAGGCTGGCGGCATGAACTGGCGGCAGATTCTCAAAACTGCGGAGGAGGTTACCGCCGCAACCCTCGCCGAGCTTCCTGCTCCGGTGGGTGACGAAATCCGCAGCGTCCCGATCCTCCTCGAAAAGCTCCCCTCCCCGGATGATGTCGCGGACGGCATCGAACCCGACACGCTCGGATACTTCGACGTCGACGACGCCGGGCTCGTCCGCATCCGGCTCTGGCTGGAAAACATCCTCGACTACTCGGATCATGACCCGGAAATCTTCCGCGAAGAGATCCGCACGACCCTCCTCCATGAGATCGGGCACGTCCTCGGCTGGGATGAGGACGAGATCGATGTGCGCGGGCTGGGTTGAAAAATCATCCCGGAGTTGCGGCGGGGCAGGAATTTTGACAGGATCCCTGTCGTTCATGACACCTATGATGAAAAAATCCGCGATGAAGAAATGCGATGCGTGTCCGGCCGGAGGAAAGCCGGTTTCCGGGATAAAAAAATCCACTGTCCTTGGCCAGGAAACCCGCATGCTCAAAACCCGGTGCGTGGAAGCCGGAGTGACAACCGCAGGCGGCCACCTCTGGCCGGCGAAATTTCTTGTCGGCGGCCGGTGGGTTGCGCCGCTTTCGGCCGCGCCTTGGTCGGCCGAACCGCTTGCCCGCTCAACGCCGGAAATCCTCCGGCTCCTTCGCGGGGATTTCTTCTGCCTGCCGTTCGGCGGGAACGCGGCGGAGCACGGCGGTGAGCGTCACCCGGTTCATGGAGAGACGGCCAACAGGCGGTGGACATGCGAGGCCTCGGACAACCCGGCCGCGATGCACTTTTCGCTGAAGACCCGGGCGCGCGGCGGGCGGGTGGACAAATGGATTTCTCTGGTCGAGGGGCACCCCGCGATTTATCAGCGCCATGTGATCTCCGGGATGTCCGGGCGGATGCCGCTCGGCTACCACGCGATGCTCCACCTCCCCGCCCAGGGAAGCGCGCGCATCAGCACGAGCCGGTTTGTGCGCGGGCAGGTTTTCCCCGGCGCATTTGAAAATCCGGCGCAGGGCGGGTATTCGTGCCTCAAGCCCGGCGCGAAGTTTTCCTCACTGAAAAATGTTCCGCGTTCGGACGGCGGGCGGGCGGATCTTTCGGTCTATCCCTCCCGCGAGGGGTTCGAGGATCTGGTGATGCTCGTCTCCGACGACGCGCCGGCGTTCGCATGGACGGCCGCGGTCGTCGCCGAGGAAGGCTGGATCTGGTTTTCCCTCAAAGACCCGCGCGTCCTGCGCTCGACGATCTTCTGGATGTCCAACGGCGGCCGCCATTATGCCCCGTGGAACAGCCGCCACCGCCGGGTCATCGGACTCGAGGATGTCACGGCGTTTTTTCATTTCGGCCACGCGGAATCGGTCCGGCCGAACGCGCTCAGCCGCGCGGGAATCCCGACCTGCGCGACGCTCGATCCCTCGCGCCCGCTCGCGGTCAGCTCGATCATGGCGGTCGCGCCGGCCCCGAAAGGTTTCGATGAGGTCCGCGACATCCGCGCCGTGAAAAATGGCGTCGAGCTCGTCGCGCGCTCGGGAAAATCGGTCGGCGTCCGGCTGGATCCCGGGTTTCTGACGAACAGCTCGCCCGTTGGCGGGTCCGGTGGTATAAAATAAAGGCGAGCCCATTTATCCCATGGAACCGATCCTCACCTACAACGTCATCCCGAAGCTTCCCCCCGCGCTCGAGCCGCTGCGCGAGATGGTTTACAACCTCTGGTGGACGTGGGAGCCGTCGGCGCGGCGGCTGTTCCGGTTTCTCGACATCCCGCTGTGGGACGAGACAAATCACAGCCCGCTCCGCATGCTGCAGACCTGCCGCCAGTCGCGCCTCACCGAGGTCGCGGGCGACGAGCATTTTCTCAGGGATCTGCAGGCGGTTTACTCGCGCTACCGCGCCTACATGGAGCGCAAGGACACCTACGGGAAACTCCGCTGCGAGACCTCTCCGCTCCAGAATCCCGTCGCCTATTTCTCGGCCGAATACGGGTTCCACGAATCCTTCCCCAACTACTCCGGCGGGCTCGGCATCCTCTCCGGAGACCACTGCAAATCCGCCTCCGATCTCGACCTCAACTTTGTCGCGGTCGGACTCCTCTACCGCGACGGGTATTTCAAGCAGCAGATCAACCGGGACGGATGGCAGGAGGCGGTGAGCCTGAACCAGAATTTCCACCATCTGCCGGTGCAGGAGGTGAAGCTCGACGGCGTGCCGCTGAAGGTCGCGGTGACGATTCTCGGGCGCGACGTTTTCGTCAAGGTCTGGCGGCTGGCGGTCGGGCGGATCAACCTCTACCTGCTCGACACGCTGCTCCCGGAAAATTCCCCGGCCGACCAGGCGATCACCGCGCAGCTCTACGCCGGAGACCACGAGTTCCGGCTGCGCCAGGAGATCATGCTCGGGATCGGCGGCTTCCGTGCGCTGCGCGCCATGGGGATCTCCCCGCAGGTCTTCCACATGAACGAGGGGCACTCCGCGTTTCTCGGGTTCGAGCGGATCCGCGAATACGTCCGGAACGAGGGGCTCGACTTCAGCGCCGCGCTCCAGGTCGTCGCTGCGTCGAGCATCTTCACCACCCACACCCCGGTGCCCGCCGGAAATGACGCGTTCTCGCACGACCTCATGGCAAAATATTTCCGCGACTTCTCCGCCCAGGCCGGGATCGCGTTCGAAAAGTTTTTTGCCCTCGGGCAGGCGACGGTCGCGGCGGAGAACACGTTCAACATGACGATTTTTGCGCTGCGCACGAGCCGGTTCGCTAACGGCGTGAGCAAGCTTCACGGCGAGGTGAGCCGGAAGCTCTGGAAGGACGTGTGGAAGGACGTGCCGGGAAACGAGGTCCCGATCACGAGCATCACGAACGGCGTCCATATCAAAACCTGGGCGGCCGGCGAGTTCCAGGATCTTTATACCAAATACCTCGGAGCCGACTGGGAGGACCAGCTCTCGAACAGCGATTACTGGCGCGGGGTCATTGACATTCCCGACGCCGAACTCTGGAACCTCCACCAGCTTCTCAAGCAGCGCTCGATCGAGTTCCTCCGCGAGCGGATCCACCGCCAGCGGGCGCGCAACGGGGAGCCGCCCGAACAGGTCCGCCACGCAAACCGCCTCCTCAACAGCGAGGTGCTCACGATCGGGTTCGCCAGGCGCTTCGCCACCTACAAGCGCGGAACCCTCCTCTTCCGCGACCCAGAGCGCCTCAGAAAACTCGTCACCTCCCAGGAACGCCCGATCCAGTTCGTCTTCGCCGGAAAATCCCACCCGGCGGACGACGGCGGAAAGAAGCTCATCCAGGAAGTCTATAAAATCTCGCGCGACCCGCAGTTCGAGGGGCGGATTGTTTTTATTGAGGACTACGACACGAATGTCGGCCGCCGGCTCTGCCAGGGCGTGGATCTCTGGCTCAACAACCCGCTGCGCCCGCTCGAGGCGAGCGGCACAAGCGGGATGAAGCTCCCGCCGAACGGAGGGCTGAACTTCAGCGTGCTCGACGGCTGGTGGCCGGAAAGCTGGAACGGCAAGAACGGATGGGCGATCGGCGCCGATATCACCGGAGGCCCCGAGGCGCTGCAGGACGAGGTGGATATCCAGAGCCTCTTCCATGTCCTCGAAAACCAGATCATCCCGCTCTACTACGCGAAGCCCGACGGCGTGCTCCCGCTCGCATGGATCCAGCTCATGCGCGAGTCCATGCGCACGGTCGTGCCGGTCTTCAATACCCACCGGATGGTCTCGGAATACAACGAGCGCCTCTACGAGCCGGCCGCCGCCGCCTTCACCGCGCTGAGCGCAAACCACTGCGCGAGCGCGGTCGCCCTCAGCGAATGGAAATCCGCGATCCGCGCGCAGTGGCCGCAGATCAAGATCCAGGATTATGCGATCTGCTACGATATCCCCGAGGGCAAGGTCGCCCACGAAATCTTTTACGTCGGCGAGCAGATGAAGGTCACCGCGCGCGTCCATCTCGGCGCGGTCAAACCCGAAAACGTCCGCGTCCAAGCCTACTTCGGCCCAGTGCGCGACAACGCGATCACCTCAGCCACGATCGCCGACCTCCCGCTCGAAAAACATGTGGACGACGGCAACCACATTTTTTCCGGAACAATCCCTGCCAGCGAGAGCGGAAGCTACGGCCTCAACGTGCGGGTCATCCCGACCCACCCGCACCTGACGCAGGACCACGAGCTGCGCCTGATCACCTGGGCGCGATGAACGTCCTTGCAGAGAGCGGTGTCCGGGGAACCGTGCGCACCGCTTCATCCTTCATCCTTCATCCTTCATCCTTTTCCGTTCGCGCATGACGCTCTCGCTTTCGACCTGCTGGAACGCCTCGCGCCACACGTGCGGTCTCGCGATGATCGAGGAGATCCTCGGCATGGGGTTCCGCAGTATCGAGCTGAGCCACGGGATGAGCGCCACGCTTCTCGAAGGGGTTCTCGAGGCGAAAAAAAAGCACCTCTTCCAGATCAGCAGCGTCCACAATTTTCTCCCCTCCCCGCCCGAAGTCCGCGCGGACAACCCGGATTGCTACGAGTTCACATCGCACCGTCCGACCGACCGCGCGCGGGCGGTGCGGCTGACGCGTGCGACAGTGGACTGGGCGGCTCGGCTGGGCGCACCGTTTGTGGTCGTCCACTGCGGGAGGATCCGCTCGCTCGACCTCACCGCGAAGCTGCGGGAGCTCGTCGAGGCGGGGAAGTCGCCCGGCAGGGAATACGCGGCGGCGAAGCTCGCGGCGGTGCGCCGGCGCGAGCAGGTCGCCGAGATTTATCTCCAGCGCGTCCTCGAGTGCCTGACCGACGTCGTGGACTACGCGGGCTCGAAGGGCGTGCGGATCGGGATCGAGAACCGCGAGCATTACGAGGCGGTGCCGACCGAGCGCGAGCTGGTGGCATTCCTCCGGCGGCTGGATTCCGCGAATGCCGGCTACTGGCACGATTTCGGCCACGCCCAGATCAAGCACAACCTCGGGCTGCTCGATCACCGGCAGTGGCTGGAGTCCGCCCCGCCCGCCCTCGGCTGCCATGTTCACGACGTGCGCTGGCCGTTCCGCGACCACTGCGCGCCGTTCACCGGCGAGGTGGATTTCCCCTCGCTCATTCCGCTCTTTCCAAAATCCTGTGTGATGGTATTTGAGCTGTCCCCGCGCACCACCGCAGATGACCTCCGCGCATCGGTCGAGCGCTGGGCACAATCGTTTCCCGAATGAAAAAATTCCTGCTCCCGGCCATCCAGATCCTGATCACAGCCGGCCTGCTGTGGTGGATCTTCCGCGATCCCGCGCAGAACCGGGCGATGCTCGGGGCGATCGGGAAGGCCGAATCCGAGGGCGGGCTCTGGTGGTTTCTTCCGGGGATCGGGGCGCTGGGAATCGCCCTTCTGCTCCAGACCCGGCGATGGATCGTGCTGCTGCGCGTCCAGGACATCACGATTTCGTATTGGCGCGCGCTCCGGATCCTTCTCGCCGGAATGTTTTTCAACCTCTTCCTGATCGGCTCGACCGGCGGGGATGTGATCAAGATCTTTTTCATCATGCGGGAGGCGCCGGACAAGAAGGCGGGGGCGCTTCTCAGCGTCTTCATCGATCGAGTGGTCGGGGTGCTCGCGCTGGCGGCTGTCTCGGCGGTCGTCATCCTGGCGCGATGGAGCGACCTCTGGCGATCCGCTCCCATGGGCGTCCTCACGGTGGCGATCATCCTGGGCGGCTCGCTCGGGTTCATCGCCGTGGCTTGGCTCGTGGACCGGCTCCACCTCACATCGAAACTGCCGCACTGGCTGCCGATGCACGCGAAGATCGCCGAGGCGGCTGCGGCGTTTTCCATGTATGCCAAAGCCGGCGGCGCGATCGGCACGGCGTTCCTGCTTTCGCTGCCGGCGCATCTTCTCATGTTTTCGAGTTTCTACTTCGCGGCGAGGGCGTTCGGTGCGGGCCTCGGACTGCTCAGCATCTATTGCGTGATGCCGATCGTCTCGACCGTCACCGCTCTCCCGATCAGCGTCGGCGGGGCGGGCGTGCGCGAAGGGCTGTTCATCAATCTGCTGGGGTCGCTCTACAACACCCCGGCGGAGATCGCCATGACGATCTCCATTTCCGGATTCCTCATGGTCGTCTTCTGGTGTCTCATCGGCGGAGTGGTTTACCTGTTCTACCGATCCACCTCGCCGGCCGGCATCGGGGAAATGGAGGCGTCGGTGGAAGCCGCCGAACACCGGATCGAGGAGCAGGCCGAAAGCGGACGCCGCCTCGAAGAATAGCTCCCGCTTGACAAATCCTCCGGAATAGTGTCCACATGGACACTATGCCCATGACTGACAAACAGCTCGCCGTCCTCGAATTCCTCCGCGAGTGCCGCGGAAATGGAACCGCGATGCCGACCGTCCGCGAAATCCAGGAGCGGTTCGGGTTTTCGAGCCCGTTCGCCGCCACCCGGCATCTCATGGCCCTGGAAAAAAAGGGCTATCTCAACCGCGCCGGCGGCCGCGCCCGCTCGACCGTGCTCAACGAGCCCGGCCCGCCGCAATGGTGGAATATCCCGCTCCTCGGCGCCATCCCCGCAGGCTTGCCAGCGGATGCCGCCGGACAGACGGACCGCTGCATCACGGTCGATCCGGACAGCCTCCGGCTCAAAAAAAATTCCCGGACGTTCGCGCTGGAGGTTCGCGGGGATTCGATGACAGGTGCCGGGATCCTCGACCGCGACATCGTCATCCTCGAGCTCTCGGAACCCCGCCACCGCGATATTGTCGCCGCCCTGATTGACGGCGAGACGACGCTCAAGCGATACCTCATCCAGCACGGGAAACCCGTCCTCCGTGCGGAAAACCCCAACTATCCCGACCTGATCCCCGCGCAGGAACTCGTCATCCAGGGAATCTTCCGCGCCCTCATCCGAATCAACCCATACCGACCATGAGAACGTCCCCAAGCAAAAGAAAAGCCCACCCCTCCGGAGAGGATCTTTGGTCATGGGCGGAGCGCAGCAAAACCCCGATCCTCCGCGAAGATCCCCCGGTGCCAGCCACCCGGACGCCATGGTATCGCGGAGTTCTGAGCAAGATCTCCAGCCGGAAGCGGTAGCTCCCATGACTGTTCCTTGATCAGCAAGCGGGGTTTTATTTTCCCGGCATCCGCGTCGCGGCAGGTCGGGAAGTCCACGCTGGTGCGGCAGCCGATGGTGGGTGCCTCCTGCCGATACCGGATGCTGGACAAGGTCTTTATCCCAGCCCTTGGCTCACAAGAAAATTTCTCGGAGTGAGAACCTTCATCCCGTAAACCTCGGTGCCGAGGAGCATTCCGAAGTCGCCCTTGTCGAGGGTCAGCAGCAGATCACACCGCTCCGCCAGTGCCGAAATGAGAACGGGCTTGTCTTTTGAGGCAGTCAGAAGAAGCGGCCTGCGGGTCGTGAGTGCGTTCGGCGCCCACGCGACCTTCCGCTGCAGAGATTTCCAGTGCCCACCGGCTGCGCAACCGAACTTCCCAAGGTTTTTAGCGGTTTCCGCCCGGCAATAGGCAACCGAGACCAACACCCATTTCCGTTCTCCGGCGATTTCGATGATGAGCCGGGATAACGAGCGTTCCGACCCGCAGGCCGAAAACAGCACGCTGCTGTCGAGGAAGACCCTCACGCCTTGCCCGCCTTCTTCCAAAAACCTTCCGCGTCCCGCTCGTCTTCCGCAATCCATTCGCGCAGCAAGGCCTCCGGGATGTCGCGCACCGGCAGCGCCTCGGCCGGTTGCAAAAAAACCCCGCCGTCGCGCAGTTCCACCAGCATCATCGGATGCGCAGACGCCTCCAATCCCAGCCCACGCCGAATTTCCGGAGGCAGGGTGATCGTTCCACGTTTGCTCACAGAAAA
>Ga0194040_1000514_pt1 | contig 11800 bp, 9 predicted proteins | sample JunL2210m_MetaG_FD_148973 | JGI IMG/M metagenome (GOLD analysis project Ga0194040, IMG submission 148973) | Anoxic zone freshwater microbial communities from boreal shield lake in IISD Experimental Lakes Area, Ontario, Canada - Jun2016-L227-10m | ecosystem: Environmental > Aquatic > Freshwater >... | reverse complement strand
TTTTAGTTGGTGACATCGACCGGGGCTGTGATTTGCTTTTCATCGAGTTTTGGTTTTTAAGGATTTCTCCCGTTAAGGTTGCAGGAGAGATGATAGTCACCGGCAACCCGGTTTAGAGATCCTTCCAGCCAAAGAGAAGAAGCCTTAAGCCGCAACACGCAGCGCATCAATTCACCAGGAATCAGATCTTCGTTTTACGACCATCACGAGTTCCATTGAGAACACCGTGGGCTTGAGACAGTTCATCTCATCATTTTAGGAAAGAACTCATTGCACGATGAGATTCCCTCCCAAGTATCACTACTTTCATCACTCCAGATTTTACGACCAAAGAGGGTCGATCATCCGAAATCCCATCCATTAATTTTATGAGCGACGAACAGCAGCCCATTCCACAGAATCCCCCAGCCCAGTTTACCCAGCCACCGGGCGATGCCGCACAGGGCTCGCATCCCGACGAAGCAGGAACACCCCGTCATGGCGACAACGGCGGGGCACCTCAGCAGGGTGGATCTCAGAGACACTTCGATCGCCCCAGACGCGGGGTCAACCGTCGTTCGCGTAACGGTGGACGCCGTTCCTTCCGTAATGACCGCGCCGGAGAACGGGGCCCTAATGACGGCAATCGTGACCAGAACTCAGCGCAGGGACCGGGGCCTGATGAATTTGCTGATCCCGTGACGGCGGCAGTGCAGGATGGGCCTCCCCCTGAACCGACCTACGCAGAGGGTATCGTCGAGCTTTCAGGCAAGGGTTTTGGTTTTCTGCGCGAGGCCAAGCGTGCCTATGCCGCCACGCAAAACGACATTTTCATCACCCCGGAAGTGATCCGGGAGTATTCGCTTCGGGATGGTGTGTTCATTAAAGGGGAAACCCGCCGTGGGCCTCGGGGGCTCCAGCTTTTCCGTGCAACGGAAATCGAGCGCGAGGCACCGGAAAAATTTGTCAATATTCCTCTTTTTGAGGAGTTGACCACGATCAGCCCGAATAAGCGTATCACGCTGGAGACCGTTCCGGAGCGTTTTACAACGCGCGTGATTGATCTCATGACGCCGGTGGGCAAGGGACAGCGGGGGCTTATTGTCGCTCCACCCCGCACCGGAAAGACCACTCTCCTCCAGCATATCGCTGATGCCGTGGTCAAGAATCACCCGGAGATGAAACTCATCATCCTGCTTGTGGATGAACGCCCCGAGGAAGTCACCGAGATTAGACGCACCGTGCCGCAGGCCGAACTCTACGCCAGTTCCAACGACAGTGATCTTCGCAGCCATACGCGCATTGCGCAGATTGCCATCGACCGTGCCAAGCGGCTCGTCGAGCAGGGTAAGGATGTCTTTGTTCTCATGGACTCGCTAACCCGTATAGGTCGGGCATTCAACAACGCACAGGGAGGCGGAGGCCGCACCATGAGCGGCGGTATGGATGCCAGGGCAATGGAGATACCTCGCAAGCTCTTTGCAGCGGCACGCAATACCGAGGAGGCGGGATCCCTGACCATCATGGCAACCGCCCTAATCGAGACAAACAGCCGCATGGACGATCTGATTTTTCAAGAGTTCAAGGGAACCGGCAACATGGAACTTGTCCTTGATCGAAAGATCAGTGAGCAGCGCATTTATCCCGCTGTGGACATCTTCCTTTCCGGTACCCGCCGCGAGGAACTGATTCTTCCCGAAGAGGATCTTCACAAGATCAATGTCATCCGCCGTGGATTGGCGGGGCACAAACCGATCGAGGCGATAGAACGCCTGCTCTTCTTTATCCGCCGCTATCCCACGAATGCGGAGTTGCTAAAGAATATCCCGGGTTAGGAAGACCAGGCGGCGCGCAGGCAGGCTCACCCCTCGCAGCAGATTTTTTCTCTGCAAGATAGATGGGGGGAAGCCGCGGGATATTGATGCTGTTTTGAGGCATTTATGCCTCTCTGGAGAGGGTGAAAAATTCTTCATTTTAACAGTATTGGCGGTTGCTGTTTTTTTAAAAGGTGGGTAAAAGTGGGGCGTAGTGGAGGAAAGTGGTCTGATTCTCCATTTCTTTAAAATGTCCAAAACCACCTCAAAACCGATCAGCTACGCCGGGACTTTTCCAAGGTCCGTGGATGCGAAGAATCGTATCACGATTCCCTCGGGGTGGCTTAATGAAGGACCGCAGGAGTTTCATGCCATCCCTCATTCCTCGGGTGACTGTCTGGTGATCATGCCTCCCGAGGAGTTTGATTCCATAGCCGCGACCATCAAGGCAAGTGGCCGGAGTGTTGATGAGCAGCGCAGGATCATCCGCCAGATTTATAGCAAGGCTCGGGCGGTATCCGTTGATTCTCAAGGGCGCATTCTGCTGCCCGAAGAGCAGTGCGGTGCACTCAAACTTAAGGGCAATGTCGAACTGGTGGGCGGCCACAGCCGTTTTGAAATTTGGAATGAGAAGCGCTGGGCCGAGGTCTGCACTGAGGAGGAAGCCACAGCCAATGAGGAGGCTAAGCAATTCGGTCTCTAATGCCATGGCACCGCGACTTCACCGATTTATTTCAAACAGATTTCACCGTGCACACCACGACATCCAGAGCTCAGCCCTTTTTCAGGAACCGATTCCTTCCCTAACAATGAGCCCTGCCTTCCGGCATGATCCCGTCCTGGCGGCAGAGGTAGTGGCATTTCTCCGTCCCTCTCCCGGCATGACCATTCTGGACGGAACCCTCGGCGGCGGCGGTCACAGTGCTCTTCTCCTTCAGGCTGGAGCCAGGGTGATTGGAACAGACCGTGACCCGGAGGCGTTGATGCATGTCAGAATGCACCTCTCCACATACGGGGATCGCTTGACAGCAGTTGAGGGGAATTTTGCCGATGCCTCTGCGCTGCTTGCCGGACTCGGTGTGACACAGGTTCACGGCATCCTGCTTGATCTGGGGGTTTCGTCGCATCAGCTTGACACTCCGGGACGGGGATTTTCGTTTCAACGCGAAGGGCCGCTGGATATGCGCATGGGCTGTTCGGGAAAGAGTGCTGCTGATCTTGTCAATACGGCCCCGGCGGCTGAGTTGGCGCGTATTTTCCGTGAGTACGGGGATGAACCCCGGGCCATCCAGTTTGCAGCGAGAATCGTGCGCGCCCGCGAGAAAAAGCCTTTCACAACCACCAAGGAACTCGCCGATCTCATCGCCGCAGGGAGACAGGGCCCCCGCCATCCAGCAACAAGGGTTTTTCAGGCGTTGCGCATCGCGGTCAATGACGAAATCGGTGGTTTGGAGCGCGCATTGCCCGAATTGACGGCGATACTGGCCCCGGGGGGACGCATGGCTGTTATTTCCTTCCATTCGCTAGAAGACCGAATTGTGAAGCACTTCTATCGCCGTCATTCGGTGGCAGAGATTGACGATCCCACATGGCCGGCTCCACGACCGAATCCGGAAAGGATCTTCGATCTCCTGACTCCCCGTTCGCTCACGGCTTCCTCCTCGGAACTGGACTCAAACCCCCGTTCACGAAGTGCCCGTCTGCGTGTGGTGGAAAAACGGGTCAAAGGATCAGCGGACAACAACTCAACCCCTGCACGAGTATGAACGGAAATCGCCGCCGCCCCACCAATTCGATCGAGGTCAATCTCCTTGCGATCTGCCTGGTCGCCGTATTCTTCTTCGGACTGGCAGGGCTCTTCTTTGTCTACCTCAAGAACCAGCAGCATGCGGTTGGAGATCAGGCGCGCATGATCGAATTCGCCATTCGCGAAGTAGAGGCCAAGAATGATGCCCTCAAGGCCCGCATCACGGCGATGACCTCACGAGGTGCCCTCCAGCGTCGCATCGATGAGGGGTACATACGCCTGGAACCGATCCGGGACACGGCCATCGCCAGAGTCACGCCGCCGCTTCCAGCGGAACCAGACGGGGTATTGCGCACCGCCGCGCGCGATCCGGATAGCCGGTTCGGAGCCGTGGCGCCCCTGCGCGCTGTAAGCAGGTGAAACATACCGGCACCCGTATCGGGGTGATCTGTGCTCTGCTTGCGGTTGTCTTCACCCTCTTTGCCTGGAGGTTGATCGAGCTTCAGGTGGCACAGCACGACTACTTCTCACTCAAGGCGGCGGAGAAACATTCAATCCGCATCACGATACCAGCTCATCGGGGAAGGATTCTGGATCGTAACGGAGAGGAGCTGGCGGTGAACATTCCCGTCCGCACGGTCACGGCCGACGGGACGCACATCCGGAACCCGGCCGCCCTTGCCGCCCTCGCAGCACCTTTTCTGGATCTTCCCGTGAAGGAGTTGGCGGAGAAGCTTTCCACTCAGCGTCAGTATGTTGTGATCCGCAAGGAAGTCAGCGAGGAGAAGGCGCAGGATATGATCAGGGCCATGGAGAAGGCCGGGCAGCGCGGACTTTATCTTGAGGAGAGTGCCGTGCGCAGCTATCCGAATGGAGAGATGCTCTGCCATGTGCTTGGATTTGCAGACCACTCGGGACATGGGATCGACGGAATTGAAAAGAGTTTTGACAAGGAACTTAGCGGGCAGGATGGCTACCGATTAATCGAACATGATCGCAAGGGGAGGGAGATCGTCGTCTATCGCGGTCAGGAACAGGCCGCCACGGACGGTTCCGATATCAGGCTCACCATTGACATGGGACTTCAGGCCATCCTGGAAAAGGAAGTGGACGATGCCTACAAATCCTACCATCCCGAGTCTGCAAGTGCCATTTTGGAAGACCCCAACACCGGTGAAATTCTGGCGATGGCCTGCCGTCCGAACTTCGACCCCAATCATTTCAATGATGCCAAGCCGGATCAGATGCGCAACAGGATCATCACCGACATGTATGAACCGGGTTCGACATTCAAAATCGTGGTCGCATCGGCGGCCCTCAATGAAAAGATCGTCGATGAGCATTCCCGCATCTTCTGCGAGAACGGACATTTCTCATACGGAGGGAAGGTGATCAAGGATCACCACGGCAACGGAGATCTCAGCGTTTCCGAAATCCTCATGAAATCCTCCAACATAGGTTCCGCAAAAATGGCACTGCGTATGGGGGATCAGAGCTACTATGACTATGTGCGCCGATTCGGATTTGGAGAGAAAAGCGGAATTCCCCTACAGGGCGAAATCTCAGGTCTGGTAAATCCTCCCCACCGCTGGGATCAGCTTACCAAGACCCGCATGGCGTTCGGACAATCCGTGGCGGTTACTCCGATCCAGGTGGTGATGGCAATGTCTGCGGTGGCCAACGGGGGTAAACTCATGAAACCCCGACTTGTCCTGAGCATGGGTGAGGGAAATCGGGTGGAAGAGATTCCTCCTGTCCGGGAGGTCGTCTCCAAAAAGTCGGCCAACTTTGTAGCAGCCGCCTTGCAACGCGTGGTGAGTGACCAGGGGACAGCACCATTGGCCCATATTGATGGATATCCTGTGGCTGGGAAAACCGGCACAGCACAAAAAGTGGGATCACATGGTTGCTATATGGACGGCCATTTCATCGTTTCCTTCGCGGGATTCTTTCCTGTTGATTCCCCCCGTCTGACGGGGCTTGTGATCGTGAACGACGCAAGACTCGGATCCGAGGCAAACTATGGTGGGCTGGTTGCCGCTCCCGTGTTTGCAAGGATCGGTGCCAAGGCGGCCCGGTATCTGGACATGCAACCCTCATCGGATGGTGCGCTGGCGCAAATGGCCAATTCCTCCACTTCACAAGCCGAGGCAAAAATCCGATGAGCACCTTCAACTGCCATCCTCTACTCGGCGACCTTGCAAGCAACACCACCGTGCTTTCGATCACTGGAAAGGCCATGACGGATGTCACGGGATTGAATTGCGATTCGAGGCTTGTTGAGCAAGGCGATTTATTTTTTGCATTGAAAGGGGTTCATGCGGAGGGAGGGGCATTTGTACAGCAAGCCGTCGAGCAGGGAGCCTGCGGTGTTGTCACGGATCAAGAAATCCCCGAAACATCCATCCCCATCGTGAGGGTTCCTGCGGCCAGAGAAGCCATGGCGGACATCGCCAATGCCTATTACGGATTTCCATCATCCAAACTCGCCGTCTCGGGAGTCACGGGAACCAATGGAAAAACAACCACGGCATGGATCATCAGACATCTCTGCGAGACGATCGGCAGATCCTGCGGTCTGATCGGGACGATCGAATATATCCTTCCGGGTATCAGCGAGCCTGCCTCCCGTACGACACCCGAATCGATTGACCTCCAGCGAATGCTTGCCAGGATGCGTGATGGAGGTTTCAAGGCGGCTTCCCTTGAAGTGTCGAGCCATGCCCTCGCACAGCATCGTGCACGGGGAATCGAATTCGATGCGGCGATTTTCACCAATCTGACACAGGATCATCTCGATTATCACGGGACGATGGAGGAATATTTTGATGCAAAGACCCTCCTCTTCACGCAGATTGCCGCTCAGACACGAAAAAAACCAAGGGCCATTGTCAATTCGGACGATCGTTACGGGCGTCGTTTGCTCGACCGGATAGGATCCGTTTCCCAGATCTCGTTTGGACAGGGAAGCAACTGCAACTACCGTGCCAGCGACATTCGCTACAGTGCCACGGGAACCACCTTCCGGCTCGATGCAAAGGGGCGAAGCTATCTTGTGCGTTCTCCTCTCATCGGACTTTTCAATGTTTATAACACACTCGCGGCCATGGCGGCGGTTGCGGCCATGGGGCTTGAATTGCGCCGTGTCGTTGCCGCAGTTGCCACCATTCCCCAGGTGCCGGGCAGAATGCAGAGGGTTGCAGTGCATCGTAATTTTCAAGCCTTTGTTGATTATGCACATACCCCGGATGCGTTGGAAAATGTACTAAAGACCCTGAGACTGCTTTCGCCCGCGCGCCTCATTACAGTCTTTGGTTGCGGAGGCGATCGGGATCATGGCAAGCGTCCTCTGATGGCAGCCATGGCCGAGGAGTTTTCCGATCTTGTCATCCTGACTTCTGACAATCCGCGCAGCGAGGATCCACTGGCCATCCTTTGGGAAGCCGAAAAGGGATTTAGGAAATCGGGATACGAAGTTCGCGCCGACCGTGAAGCCGCCATCCAGCGTGCTGTCGAACTGGCAGGTGCCAATGACATGATCCTCGTTGCCGGCAAGGGCCATGAGAATTATCAGGAGACGGCAACGGGCAGAAATCCCTTTGATGATGTGAGCGTCACGGCGCGGGCAATGTCTCATAAACCCTTTGCGGAGGCTTACTGATCATGGATCCTCTACCGCTATCCCAGATCGCCGAGATGAGTGGGGCTTCCCTGCTTGCAGGAACCCCGAATGCGACCGTGCGGCGTATCTGCAAGGACACCCGCTTTATACAGCCCGGTGACCTCTATGTGGCGATCAGAGGGGAACGCCACGATGGCAATGACTACATTCAGGAAGCCGCTGCCAAAGGAGCCGTCGCGACACTTTGCGACCGGGAGACCGTCACCGGACTACCGGCAAGTTTCGGGATCCTTGCCACACCTGATTCCCTGAGCAGTCTGACTCATCTGGCCTCGGGATGGAGATCCCGGTTGAACCTTCGTGCGCTGGTCATCACCGGGAGCAATGGAAAGACCTCCACCAAGGATTTTTCCAGAGTCGTGATGGGGAGTCATTTCAGGACTACCGCCACGGAAGGCAATCTCAACAATCACATCGGATTACCCCTCTCCATTCTGGCTGCTTGCTCGGAGGATGAAGTGGCTGTTTGGGAGATAGGCATGAACCATCGTGGGGAAATTTCACCGCTTGCCGGGCTCGCCAGACCGGATATCGGGATCATCACGGGTATCGGGACATCTCACATCGAGTACCTGGGAAGCAGGGAAGAGATCGCCCGGGAAAAGGGGGATCTTCTTGAACGACTGCCTTCATCCGGCCATGCCATCCTTCCGTCATATGATGATTTTGTAGCCGAACTCCGCACCCGCACCAGTGCAAGAATCATTGAAACGGGTTTTGATTCGGGGAATATCAGGGCTACTCAGATTGAGTATGATCAGGCCGGCAGTCATTTCGTGATTGGGGGGGATTTCGGAAACGCGCATGCATTCCTGCCTCTTCCGGGAAAACACATGGTGGGGAACGCCCTGCTTGCTGTGGCCGCTGGGGTCATATCGGGTATTTCGCTTACGGAATGTGCAGAAGCACTCGCCTCGGTTCAACTGACGGGGGGGCGTCTGGAACGCATCGAGTGTCGTGGGATCACCCTAATAGACGATACCTACAATGCCAATCCCGAGTCGATGGTGGCTGCACTCTCAACTCTTGCCTCGATGCCGGGGTCGGGGCGTCGGATCGCGGTGCTCGGCATGATGGGGGAACTTGGTACTCATGCTGCGGCAGGTTATGAGAAAGTAGGTAAAGCTGCCGCGTCATCATTGATCAATTCCTTGATCTGCGTCGGCGAGGAGGCCTCTGCAATAGCGGAGGCGGCTACCGTAGCTGGACTTACCGATGTGCGCCTCGCATCCGATCATGCGGAGGCGGCATCGATCCTTTCCTCCATGGCTCTCGCAGGGGATCTGGTGCTCCTCAAGGCCAGCAGGAGCGCCCGTATGGAGAAAGTCATCCACCACTTCGATCAAGGTTATTAACAATGCTCTACTACCTCTCCCAGTTCGGTGATCTGTTTTACGGCATTCCGGCCGCAAAGGGTCTCAATGTCTTTCAATACATCTCCTTCAGAGCACTTTGCGCCGGCCTGACTTCATTCCTGCTCTGCCTGATTTTTGGCAACATGGTGATCCGGCGGCTCATTTCGCTGAAGTTGGGGCAACCCATCAGAAGTGCCGAGGAGGTTCACCGTCTCAATGAACTCCACGGCGGAAAGAAAGGCACTCCGACCATGGGCGGGGTTCTCCTGATCGGAGCGGTGATCATATCCACACTGCTCTGGGCCCGCCCCGACAATGCGTTCGTCTGGTTGGTATTGATCACCGCGGTCTTCCTCGGGGGATTGGGTTTCTACGACGATTGGTTGAAGGTGACAAAGAAAAGCTCGGATGGAATCAGCAGCAGGCTGAAGTTTTTTCTCCAGATCCTGCTGGCTGGCGGTATTACGGCATTCTTCCTCTGCTCCCCGTCGCTTAGGGATCAGGCGCAGGCACTCTACATTCCGTTTCTCAAAGGGCCTCTCATCACCCACATGGGAATATTTTTCACCTTTCTCTTTTATTTCCTCATCATTGTGGGGGCATCCAATGCCGTGAACCTGACCGACGGGCTCGACGGACTTGCGGCCGGTTGCACCGTGATGACAGGAACCTGCTTTGGAATTTTCACCTATCTAGCTGGTAATTATAAAGCAGCGGTTTATCTCCAGATACCCTATTACTACCTGTCAGGGGAACTCGCGGTCGTCAGTCTTGCGCTCGCGGGAGCTTCCCTTGGATTTCTGTGGTGGAACTGCCACCCGGCCCGCGTGTTCATGGGAGACACCGGATCGCTTGCCATCGGCGGGATTCTTGGAGTGCTGGCCATCTGCTGCAAACAGGAGTTGTTGCTGGCCATCGTAGGCGGAGTCTTCGTTGCCGAGGCACTTTCAGTGATCCTTCAGGTTGCCAGTTTTAAACTCACGGGAAAACGCATCTTCAAGATGTCTCCGCTACATCATCATTTCGAACTTTCGGGATGGAAGGAAAGCACTGTTACCGTCCGATTCTGGATCATGGCTATTGTCTTCGGACTGCTCGGCATAGCCACCCTCAAACTGCGATAACTGGACGCCATGATCGCACCAAACTCACTTTATCGCGGCAAGCGCGTCGTGGTACTCGGCCTCGGGCGGAGTGGTGTTGCTGCGGCAAGGCTGCTGCTGCGTTGCGGAGCCTCGGTCACGGTCTGTGATAGTGGAGAGTCCGCAGCGGTGCTGGAGAGAGCCGCTTTGCTGCGTGGCGAGGGATGTCACGCGCTTACGGGTAGTGCGGCTGAACAGGATGCTACCCATTACGATCTGGCGGTGCTGAGTCCCGGAATCGAGGAAACAACCGCGCTTGTCATGAATGTTACAGAAAAGGAAATTCCTCTCATCGGGGAGTTGGAACTGGCCTTCGGGTTCTGCAACTGCCCCGTGGTGGCGATCACGGGTAGCAACGGGAAGACCACGACGACGGAGCTCACAACGCGGATGCTTCAGCGGGCGGGACGCAACACGGCTTCCTGCGGTAATATCGGAACCCCAATGTCTGAACTCGTTGCGGGGGGAGAGGCATGGGATTTGCTGGTGGTAGAAGTGAGTTCATTCCAATTGGAAACCATCAGAACATTCCGTCCCAAAGTCGCGCTGTGGCTTAATCTCAGTCCCAATCATCTCGACCGCTATCCCTCGATCAAGGAATACCGGGAGGCAAAACTAAGGATCTTTGAAAATCAGACCGCGGATGATGTGGCGGTCATCCCGTTTGGAGAGTCCCTGCCGGAACTTGCTGCCCGGAAAATCACATTCAGTACGCAGTCCCCGGATGCCGACCTGACTCTCGACGGAACGGTGATCACTTATCAAGGCAGCAAGATTCTCGATCTGGCTGAGACCAAACTGAGAGGGATGCATAATGCTGCAAATCTCATGGCCGCCTTTGGATGCGGCATTGCGCTCGGTGTTGAACCAGGGCGCATGGCCGAGGCTGTCACGGACTACACTCCGCCGGCACATCGCTGTGAACTCATCGTTGAAAGCAATGGCATCCGATGGATCAATGATTCCAAGGCGACGAACCTTGACGCCATGGAACAGGCCATCCGCTCCGTGAGCGGCCGTCTGATACTAATTGCCGGTGGAAAAGACAAGGGATTCGAATTCGACTCCATAGCGCCGCTTGTGCGCGAACGCGTGAGCCTCGCCATCCTCATCGGTGAGATGCGTCATCGGATCGCCCATGATTGGGAGCCCATGACGGTGTCGACAGTGGACAGTCTGGAAGAAGCCGTTGCTCTGGCAGCCGAAAAATCCACTCCAGGATCCACAGTACTCTTCTCTCCGGGAACATCCTCCTTTGACATGTTCCGCGACTACATCGACCGGGGAGAAACTTTCAGGCGTTCCGTGAAGGCAATCACTGAATCGCCGCTCACGACTTCAACTCCATAATCACACCATCGCAAAACACCTCACCAACTCAAACCCATGAAACCGATGAAAACCACCAGCACGCGCCGACTTCGCGCCCGAGCCACGGCCATGAGCACACATGACGCCGAGTTTGATGACTACGGTCCCGAGCCCAACATGAAACTCTCGCATGCATTTTTGGTCGTCCTGCTGCTCCATGTGATCGCCGTCGGGGGGCTTTACGCCTTCAACTCGATGAAGGCCAGCAAGGCTCCCAAACTCACTGTTGCCAAGGCGACAGCCCCCTCCGGGCAGCCCGCAGAGGGGGTTGGCAATTCCGGCGGTCAGGAACCGCAACAAAAGGAGCCGGATAATCGCCCCCCGTTACGCGAAAAAGTAACACCCGTGGCAAAGACCAGCGAAATCCCGAAACTGAAGTCGAGCGCTGCCAAGAGCGTGCAAGCGGCCCCCAAAGCTACCAAGGTCACTGAGAGCACCGCAAAAAACCTTGAGCAGTCTTCAAGTCCAGTGGAAGGCTCCATGATGAAAAAGGAGAATCCCCAGCCTCACCGGGGCATTCTGGCTAATGCAAAAGCAGCGTTGCAGCGGCTCTCCGGCGTGGGGGTGGGTGCAGCAACTGCGGCAACTGCCGTTGCACAGGATACAAGTGCCCAGACTCCTGTTGCAGTTCAGGCAGCTGATTCAGTGTCGACAGGCCAAGCCGCCGTTTCCACGCCCAATACCTACCTTGTGAAAGCGGGGGATACGAT